>OLOA01000308.1_pt1 | contig 54170 bp, 41 predicted proteins | sample 1672201 | NCBI WGS metagenome assembly OLOA01 (sample SAMEA3136658, study PRJEB25190) | human gut metagenome
CTGAGCTGACACCTATGTGCCAACTCATCTGTCACCTATGTGCCGACTCATGACAGGTGGCACGTCGTGGCCAGCTGCTCTATGCCGCCTGCTTCGCGCTGCTTCCCCGCGTCATGGCGATGGGCATCGAGGCGCGTCCGTATGCATTCGCCGCGATGTTCGTGGCCTGTGCGGTGTGGTTGGTGGTGCTCATCGGGCGACGTCCGACGGCATGGCGCGTGATCGGCCTGACCGCGGCGATGGCGCTTGCGGTGTATGCACAGATGTACGCGGTGTTGCCGGTGGTGGGACTCACCCTCGTGGGCCTGCTGACGATCCGGACGCGGCACCGCTGGCTCGTGGCGGCGGCCGCCGTGGCAGCCGGCACGCTCTGCCTGCCCTTCGGGGTGGCCGCCGTGGGCCAGTTGAGGCAGGTGGGGTGGATCGCCGACCTGTCCCACGACTGGTTCGACCATGCGCTCGTGGAGTCGTGGGCGGCGTCGCGCACGAACGTGAACGTGACGGCCACCGACCTGGTGCCGCACGTGATCGCGGTGACGATGGCCGTGCTGGCCGCCCTGCTGGTGGTGTTGGCCCTGGTGAGCCGCTTCACCGGCACCGCCGCCGAGCGGGCAGGCCGCCGCGCGGGCGTCGCCCGGATGCTGTGGGCGATGGTGCCGATCGTGCTCACCGTGGTGGTGTTGTGGACCTATTCGCTGCTGGCCACCGATGTGCTGCTGGCGCGCTATTTCACGGCCGTCGCGCCGTTCTATGCCGTGGTGTTGGCCGAGGCGACCATGGCATTGCGCTGGGGGCGGGCGCGCGTCGTCCCGGTGTTGTTGCTGGTGGGTGCGCTGGCGCTGGCCGGATTCCAGCGCCGCCCCTACGCGAAGGTCACCTGGGAGGACTATTCGCTGCTTGCGACGGTGATGCGCACCGAGGCCCAGCCCGGTGATGGCCTGCTCACCGAACGCAATCCGCAGCCCAACGAGAACTACCAGGTGGCGCTTGCCTGCGATCCGGACGCCTTCGCCCACGTGGTCAACCTGGCCCAGCCCAACAAGCCGCCGCTGGACGGACCCTTCCGCAGGGATCCGCCGCGCATCCGGCTGGTCACCTATCCCCAGCTGCCGCAGCGCATCTGGCTGGCGGTGCCGTTCGGCCAGTGGAGCGAATACGGCCAGCAGCTGGAGCACCTGGGCTACCAGCCGACGCTCACCGAGCGCGGCCCGCAGGGCGATCCGGGTGGCCACGCCATCACGCTGTGGCAACGGTGGTGATGCATTGCAGCCCGGCGGTTCCGGCGGTCCCGGTAGTCGCGGCCGCCGCCGGCGGTCAGCAGTCGGCCGAGCGCTGCACCCACAGGGTGGAGCTGCCCGCCACCGCGAAGCGGGGGTAGTGCACCGTCTCCACCACCGCCATGTCGGGTAGCGGGGATTGCGAGACCGTGTAACAGGCCCGCGTGTCGGCGAAGGACGAGGTGTAGCCGTGGGCACCCACCACACCCGAGCCGGTGGCCATCGGCCGTGACGAGTGCCAGCCCAACCATTCGAAGCCAGCGTCGATGTCGGTGGCGGACACGCCGCGGGCCACGAGTCGTTCGGCTGCCCGCCACTGGGCCCCGTCGCGGGCCAGTGTGCTGGCGGTCACCGACCAGCTCAGCGCCGCGACGACCACCAATCCCACGGCACCGGCCCACCGGGAGGTCGTCGGCACGCTGGCCCTTGAAGGGTTCGAAGACCGCGCAGGGGCGGCGGCCCGGGGAGCGGCCGAGGCTTGCAGCGAGGCAGCGGACGTCGCAGCCGGCCGTGCCGCCAGCGATCCCAACAGCGGCCCGCACAACAGCGGCACCAGCGTGATCAGGTAGCGGTCGTAGATCTCCTGGCCGATCAGCGCCTGCCCGAGCGTGCCCGCCACCAACAGGCCAGCCGCTGCCGCGGTGAGCCGATCGACGCGCCGACCTCGCGGCGCAGCCGTCTGTCCGGGGGTGTGCAGGCGTGCCTGCACCGCCGTGCCGACGAGCAGGCCCGCCGACAGGCAGGTGAGCACCAGCACCGCGTTCCACACCGGCGCCGCAAAGATCGTCTGACGGCCGTGTTCGGCGCTGGCATAGGCGCCACCGGGCGCCAGGTAATTGGGCAGGTAACCGATCCGCGCCACGAACACCAGCACCGCGCACAGTGCCGTGGTGGCCAGTGCCACGAGGCGCGCGGGCCATCCCCAGCGCCATGGACGAGCCACCAACCCCGCCACCGGCAGCAGGAACAGCGCCAGCGTCAGGCCGCCGGCCAGCACCGCGCGTCCGGCCGCAGCCGGGCTCAACTGCACCTGCGGATGGTCGCCCAGCGGAAGCGACTGGCGCCACAATTCGAAGGCCCCGATGGCGCCGAGGCAGGCCACCGACACCAGCGCCGCGATGGGGCGTCGCACACGTCGGTCGAGGAAGGCGACGAGCAGCACGGCGGCCAGCGCGGCCAGCGTCTGCTCGCGGATGGTGACGCCCCACACGCCCAGGGCACCGGCCAGCCACAGCAGCCCGGTCGAACCCCTGCGGATGGCGCGGTCACCCACGGCGAGGCAGGCCATGAAGGCCGCCGCAGCGGGGATGTCGGCCATGAACGAGGTGGCCAGCAGCCCGAACATCGGCAGCAGGCCCAGCGCGGCCGTTCCGAACAGGGCGCGGGGAGCCCCCACCCGCGGCCGCAGCCAGAAATAGCTCGCCACCAGCAGGGCTGCGGCCAGCAGTGCGACGAACAGCTGTTGGGCCACCACCCACCGCGCCAGCGGCCCGAGGGGCACGATCTGACCCAGCAGCGCGCCCCGGTTCCAGCCCACCAGCGTGATGGTGCCGTGCAGGCCGAAGTCGCGGGCGATCCGTGAATGCGACCAGGCGTCGTTGTGGGGAATCGACAGGCTCCCGGTGAGGGCCGCCAGTGCCACCGGGACGCCCACGCAGGCGATGATGATCGCGGTCAGCGCCAGGGCATGGAGATGACGGTGCACCCAGCTGGCCGTGTGGTTCGCACCGGGGCTGTCCGACGATGCGTCGCTGTCCAGTGACCCGGGGCCGGAGGGCGGTGTGGCGGGCATCTGCGGGGGTCGTCCTTCCTGCGTCCGGCCGTCGCGTTCACGTGGCAGCCGTCTGGGCTGGATCTTACCGAGCGCGGTGCGTGGACGAGGTGCGGCTTGTGGATGCGCGGCTCCAAGTGGGCACCTGTGCGGCAATGACGCCGCACAGGTGTCCACTTAACGTCGATACTGCCGTCATCGGGGCCGCACACGGTGCGCCCCATGCCGCCGGTTGGCCCGCGGTGCGTGTGCCAGACTGGGCGGGTGAGGGAGCGCGCGTGAGCCGGGGCGACGATGTCAGCATCGACCCCGGGCAGGACTCACCGGGCCTCACCCGGCGCAATGCCTCCGGGGTGGCCATCGCGTCACTGGTGGCGGCGCTGAGCAATTTCGTGCTCATGTTCGTCGGCACGCGCACCCTGTCCGACGCCGCCGGCACCGAGTTCCTGGCGTTCTGGTCACTGCTGACCGGCCTGTTCGGCGTGATCTCCGGGGTGCAGAACGAGACCACCCGCACCGTCGGGGCGGTGGCGCAGGGACGCCCGCCCGGCGTCCGGGCACTGTGGCCAGCCCTCATCGTCGGTGCCGGCGTGGCCGTGGTCGTCGCCGCCCTGTCACCGGTGATCGCGCGCCGGGTGGTGCCGTTGTCGGCGTCCACCGCGGTGCCAGCGCTCATCGTCATCGCCGTCGCCTATGCCGCCTATGTCACCCTGGTGGGTGCGTTCGGCGGATGCGGCTGGTGGTCGCACTATGCCGGCCTGCTGTGTGCCGAGGTGGGGCTGCGGATGGCGCTGGTGGTGGCGGTGTTCGTGGCGGGAGCCAGCCTGGCGGGCTACGAGTTGGCATGCGTGGGGGCCACGGCCGTCCTGGTGATCTACCTGGTGGCGTCGCCGCGCGCCCGGGCGGCCATGGCCAGCTTTGCCGACGCCGGGTTGGGGGCCATGGTGCGCAAGCATGCGCTGGCCGTGGTGTCCACCACCAGCACCGCCATCCTGGTGACTGCCTATGGCGCCGTGCTCAAGGCGTTCGCCCACGGTGTCGATCCGCTGTTGTTGGGCGGGCTCATCCTGGCCGTCTCGCTCACCCGGGCACCGATCATGATTCCGCTCACCTCGTTCACCGGGGTGGCCATCAAGCTCTTCCTGCAGCGCCGCGACGCCCCCTTCGCCGCGATGGTCAAGCCGTTCTGGGCACTGCTCGCACTCGGTGTGGTCGGTGGCGCGGCCGCCTGGTTCGTCGGGCCGTGGTTCGTGGGCTTCTTCAACCCCGGCTACCAGATCGCCGGCTGGGTGTTCGCGGCGTTGACCTTCTCGTCGGCATTCATGGCCATCCTCACGCTGCTGGGCACCATGGTGCTGGCGCTGGACGCCCACGTGGTCTATTCGGTGGGATGGCTGGTGGCCTCCGCGATTGCCCTGGTGATCCTGGCGACGCCGATAGCCCTCGCCACCCGAGTGGTGCTGTCGCTGTCGTGCGGCCCGCTCGTGGGTGCGGCCGTGATGGTGACATGGCTTGCCGGGTACGCCCGGCGGCAGCGGGTCGGACGCGAACCCCGTTAGGTGGGCAGTTGTGCGGCGTCATTGCCGCACAGTTGACCACTCAGGGAACTGGACGTGTCCACTTCGTACGATGTGGCGCGGGGCAGCACGAACCAGCGCGAGCTCCTATCGTCTGGCAAAGCCGAGCGCCGTGTACACCAGGCGCCGGGCCTGGGCCATCAGGCGGGCACGCGCATTGCCGACGCACCGATCCACCGGACGCACCACCTGCGGGTACTGGGCCGCCAGGTAGTCGTGGAAGGCCACCACCTGCGCCGCCTGCGACGCCGACAGCCGCACCGACCACTGTCCGCCGCTCACCCGGAATGAGGCCAGGGGGGCGGCGAGTCCGTAGAAGTCGCCGTGGCCGCGTCCCTCGTCGGCCAGCAGGGCCCGGCAATAGCTGCGCTCGTCGATCACATAGGAGTTGGTGCCGTCCCACCAGCCGATCGCCTCGAGGGCCTCGCGACGGATCATGACGCAGCCGGGCTCCCCGAACAGGTTGGACCCGGCCCGCACGGTTGCCCGCACGGCGTCGGCGCCCCGATGCAGTCCGACGATCGTGCGGGGCACCCCGCGTGCCGTAATGATCGTGGCGCCGTCCCCATTGACCAGGCGCCGGCGCGTGGCGCACAGAGTAACGGTGGGGTGCCGGTCGAACACCGCCACCTGGGTGGACAACATGGCCGGCGAGATCAGGTCGTCGCCGGGCAGCAGCTTGATCAGCTCGCCGCGCGCCGCGCGGCTCACCCGGTTCCAATTGTGCTGGGCCCCGCCGCCCGGCGTCGTGGGGCTGAGCACCCGCAGCCGCTTGTCATCGGCAAAGCGGTCGATCACCGCGGCAGTGTCGTCGTCGGACGAATGGTCGGCGATCACCACCTCGTAGTCGACGTAGCGCTGGTTGAGCGCCGACGCCAGTGTGTCGTGCAGGTAGTCGGCGTTGTTGAAGGCGGGAATCACAACCGAGACGCGGGGACTCATGGCGTCATTGTCGCAGAGCAGGCACCAGGCCACCGTCGAAATGTCGGCGGGCCAGGTCGGTGTAGGTGCGGTTGATGCCGTCGAGCAGCGACGTCCTGGCACGGGCGTCCACCTCGGGCCACACGCCGGAGCGCATGCTCAGGTCGCGGGTCTGCACGCTCGCCAGTGGCGAAGCGCCCTGCATGATCAGCGGCTTGTGGCCGATCACCAGGCGGGTGAGTCCCAGCAGCGCGCCGATGGTGGTGCCGTAGCCATGGCACAGCACCTTGGTGTGGCAGCTTCCCGGCTCCTCCTGCGCCACCCGCTCGAGCGTGGCCAGCGTCAGTGCGGCGGCGTCGTCGACGAACAGGTAGTCACGAATGGTGTCCAGCGGCACATAGACCTGCACGGGACGATGGGTGAGGAACCCCATCAGCAGCACCGAGATGAGGCCCTGCGACTTGGACAGGTTCTGGCCGGGGCCGTAGAGGTTCGACAGCCGTCCACACACCACGCGGGCGCCGGTCTGCGCGGCGAATCGGCCCAGCTCCTGCTCCATCGCCAGCTTGGTGCGCCCATAGGCGCCGAGTGGACGGGTGGGGCTCGCCTCGTCGTAGGGGGCCGACCCGGTGCCGGCATAGACGCCGCCGGCCGACGACGCGAAGAAGAAGCGCAGGCGTTCCAGCTGGGCGCCGGCCAGGCTGCGCAGCGTGCGCAGGAACACCCGGAACACCCCCAGCTCGGCGCTGAACACCTCGGGAGCCGAGCTGGGCACGCCCGCTCCGGCGCACCAGATGATCACCGGATCGGGCTCGGTGGCGGCATAGGCCGCCAACCCGGCGGCCAGGTCGGCATCGGCGCTGGCGTCGTCGTGCCAGCGCACGCGGCGGTTGAACAGCTGCACGCCCAACGCACGCAGCCGGGCCGTCACGGCACTGCCGAGCAGCCCACCAGCGCCGATCACCCAGGCGGAGCGCATCTAGGCCCCGTCGCGGGGCGAGCCGGGCAGGCACTGCCATCGGGGTCCCCGGGGTCGTCCGGGCCCGGATTGGGCGGCCGATCCGGGCTGTGCTGCGCCCCCGGATGGTGTTCCTCCTCCGGATTGTGCTCCGCAGTGGGCCCGGCGTCCCCCAGGGGTCCATCGGCAGGGTCGGAGACGATCAGGTACAGCGGCTTGCCCATCGCCACGTTCACGGTGACGCCGATGTATTCGGCGATGATGCCCAGCGCGCCGAGGATCAGCCCGGTGCTGATCAGGATCACGCACATCGTCGAGGTCCAGCCCTGCACCACGGTGGGGCCGGTGAGTGCCGAGACGGCGATGTAGATCGCAAAGATGATACCGATCAGCGTCACCACGAAACCGGTGATGGTGACGGCACGCAGGCCGCGGGTGCCGCTGGTCACGATCATCCGGCCGAAATGGCCGATCAGGGTCTTCAGCGAATAGCTGGAGGGACGCTCCTCGTGGCGCATCGCCAGCGGACAGGTGGTCACGCGCCGGGCGATCCAACCCAGCGCCACGTCGAGGTAGACCCCCGGTCCGGCATAGGCGGCCAGGGCGCGTCCTGTCTCGCCGAGCACCAGGCGGAAGCTGTTGAACTCGGGGGCGGTCCTCGACCCCATCGCCTTGGACAGGAACAGCTTGGCGGTGCGCGACGCCCAATTGCGGAAGTGGCCATGGGGCGGCGGATTGGTGGGCTTGGCGTAGACCACGGACGCCCGCTCGCGCAGCGCGGTGTCAAGCATCGTGCCGATGTCGGCCGGGTCATGCTGGCCGTCCTCGTCCATCGTGACGATCCAGTCGCCGGCCGTGGACGCCATGCCGGCCATCGTGGCCGGATGCTGCCCGTAGTTGCGCGACAGCCACACCGGCCGCACGAAGTCGTGGGTGCGCGCCAGTTCGTGGATGGTGCGGTCGGAGGCGTCCGGGCCGTTGTCCCACACCGGATAGACCAGGTCGACGCGGAAGCTGTGGCCCGCCGGGGTGCGTGTCACGGCGGTGAGCGGCTCGATCTCGGCCAGCAGGTGCGGCAGGGTGCGTTCGCCCTTGTACACCGGGATCACCACCGAGACGGTGTGCACCCGCGCAGTGTCGGCGGAATCGCTCATCGCGGTGGCTCTCCCTTCGTACGTGACATCGGATGGTCCGGCCCGGGACGGTCGGGTGCCCGTCGTGGCATGCCCGCGAGGCGCCCGGCATCCCCATCATGGCCCGTCTCCAAGGTCACCGGCTCGGCGCGCGCCGCCGTGAGCGCGATGACAGCCGGAGCCCCGTCGTCATGCCCACCACGGCGGCGGCGCACGAGACGGGTTACGGCAATGCCCAGGGCAAGGGCCCAGGCCAGCGCGAAGGCGGCGATCTCCAGCGTCCAGCCGGGCGGCCGGAAGGTGATCGTCACATCGGTGCCGGCTGCGGTGGCGGGCACGTCCACCGCCAGCAGGTAATCGCGGATGGGGCTGGCCAGGCTGGCGCCGGTTGCGGTGTAGCCGGGCCAGGCCAGCCGGCTGAATGCGATGGTGCCGCCCTGCGCGCTGACGGCGTCGATGTGCAGGCGCACCTGCGTGTCGCCCTGCGAGACCACTGAATAGCGCAGTCCCGGGCTTGCCCAGCTGGGTGATCCGGCCGGTGCGGAGGTGGTGTCACGCTGCCAGGTGAACGAGCGGTCGGTGATATTGGTCAGTCGCCACCCGGTGGGTGTGGGGAAGCGGGCCTGCAGGGTGTCAACGGCATTGGCCTTGTTGGCGAGCACTTGGATGCTGTCGATGCCCAGCAGGTCAACCAGCAGCGTGCCATTGGCCTGCGGCACCCCGGAGAACAGCCGGTCGATCGCCTCGTAGCAGGTCTTCCCGTAGTAGCTCTGCATGCACAGATCGTCGCCGAACGCCTGGAAGCCGCTGGGGGAATACAGGTTCATCACGTCGGAGGCGCTCAGGTAGGCGAGGTTGCCCACGGTGGACGCCGTCCAGAACCCGGTCTGCAGGTTGTCGAAGGGGCCCACCACCAGCGTGGTGCCGCGGGTGCCCGGTAGTGGCTTCTCCAGCGCTGCCACCTGCGAGGGGAATCCGCTGGCGCCGAAGCGCTTCCACAGGCCCGGCGTGAAGTGCGCTGCCTGCACGGCGGTGATCACGCAGCTCAGGGCGATGACCAGCGCGCAGACGCGGCGCAGCCACGCTGCCTCGTCGGCCCTCGTGCTGGCCAGGCTGCGGGCGCGTCCCCACGCCCAGATGCCGGCGGTCACCCCACACAGCACGGCGCACGACGCGAGCTGCCACGCCCACGACGACGGTTGCTGGGAGGCGGCCAGCAGGTGCCCGGCGAAGGTCACCAGCAGTGCGGCCGCCAACCGGCGTCGCGACCAGGCGCGCGGCCGCAGGGCCGCCGAGAAGAAGACCGCGGCCACCACGACCACCATCGTCACCAGCCACGGCATGGTGCGGATGGGGAACCTCAGCGGCCCCAGGTCGGAGGGACCCAGCGCGAGTGCCAGCATCAGGGCGCCGAGGATGAACAACAGCTGCATGCGGTGTGCGGCGCGGCGGATGGCGGGCCAGTTGCACAGCACGAGCAGCGGCAGGAACCAGGCGATGTAGGTGGCCGGCACCAGCGCATAGCGCATCGACCCGGGCACGCCCTGCATGTCGGGGTTGGCGAAGGGCGCGGCCGACACGGCCAGCCCGTTGAGGGTCAACGCCATATTGCCGTTGTTGAGCACGCCATTGCCCTGGCGCACCGTGACGCCCGCGGTGAGCATCGCCGGCAGGTACAGGGCCAGGGTCAGCAGGCCCATCGGCAGCCCTGCCAGCACGGTGCGCAGTGCCCGGGACGCCGTCCGCCGGATGGCACACCAGATGAGGAAGGCAACGAAGGCGAACACCACCATCACCGTGCCCTGCACATAGGCCACGGTGATGGTCAGGTAGCCGGCCGCGAAGGCGGGCCAATATGACTTCTTCTGCACGATGAAGCGCCACAGGCCCCACAACACCCACGGGAAATAGGCCCAGACCTCCAGGTTCGTCACCCACGACGTGGCATCCAGGAACAGCGTGAAACCGCCAAGCGGTGCCGCCACCCCTGCCATCACGGACAAGCAGCGCCGAGCACCGAATTGCCGGGCCAGGGCATAGACGCCCGCGCCGCCGACCATCATGAAGAACAGCTTGACGCCGGTGGCCATCACGGCCGCATTCGACACCAGCTGGGTGATCAGGCCGATCACGATCACCACCGGGTTGAGCAGCCCGAACTGTTCCACGGTGTAGTTGCCCGCCATCCACGCGCTCGGGTTGAGCAGTGGCCAATGCCCGTGCGAGATCTGACGGCCGAGCTCGAACCATTGCCCGTAGGCGCCACCGGCCGAGTCGTCGTACCAGTAGAAGTGGCTGTTGGTCAGCAGCGGGGTGAGTCCGATGAGTGCCACCAGCGCGGCCACCAGTCCGATCGCCACGAGCTCGCGACGCAGGGAGCCCGTCGTCGAGCGGGGCCGGGGTGAGTGGTGGGCGTCGTCGGCCAGCTCGACCTCATGGCCCGGCTGGCTCATCGGCAGGCCTCGATCCGGTAGAGCACCGCGTGGCCGTTGTTGGCCACCGGCACGAAGCCGGGCGCCTCATAGAGGCGGGCGAATCCCGGGGCGTACTGGGCATAGTTCGACCTGTTCACCTCATACCACCCGAAGTCGAGCGCATAATGCACATTGAGGTCGCTCAATGCGTGACAGACTTCCGGGTTGAATTCCGCGAAGCGGAGATTCTGATTGATGGTGTAGACATCGCGACTCGGCGTGTAGAGAATATGGGTGGTGGTGGTCTTCACATTCTCCAGTGCATATGCCATGGAGCTCCCGTTGTACGGCACGGTGGCCACCGTCTCGTCGGCCGGCACCAGCTCGGGCAGGCGCTTGAGCAGCGCATATTCGTCGGTGTCCACCACGTTGCCGTTCCAGGTGATGCGGTAGCTGTCCGCGGCGTCGCGCAGGGTGGTGCGCAGCGTCGGCGCCAGCAGGGTGGCGGGCACGAGCACCACGGCCAGCAGCAGCGTCACCGTCGCCACGATCGGGGTGGTCGGGGCGGTGAGCTGGCGGCGGGCGGTGAGCCAGCCGACGAGCCACCGCGCCATCGCTGAGCAGCCGATGACGGCCAGCGGTAGCGCGGTGAGGGGCAGGGCTGCGGCCAGGCGACTGGGATCGTTGTACCAGATGCCCACCAGGGCGTTGCGGAGCCACCCGCTGGGGAAGCATGACACCGCCATCCACAGGAAGATCAGCAACCCATGGGCTGCGAGCAGCCAGATCTGCCGGCGGGTGACGATCACCACCACGGCGCCGACCACCACCAGCACCGAGATGGCCAGCACGGTGATCGTTGCGGTGCTGGGCGTCATGGTCAGGGCCTGCCATAGTGCGCGGCGGGGTCCGATGATGGCGTTCCAGACGGCCGCATCCTCGGGTGGGCGGATCTTTGCCCAGATGGCGATGATCACCAGCGCCGCGAGTGCCGTCAGGCCGATGGCCCCGCGACGTTGCCAACGCGGCTGGTCGGCGTCACGCGTACGCAGGATGCGGGTGAGCCAGGTGGCCAGCATCGGGATGAGCACCACGCAGAACAGCGCGATCGTATTGGGGTGGGCGATCGCCATGCCGAACATCGCCAGCAGTCCGACGGGAAGCGCGGAGCGCAGCGGCGTGCAATGCCCGCCGAGCCCGAGGGCCTGGTAGGCCAGGGCGATGGTTGCCGGGATCAGGGCGATGCCGAACATGTTCGGGTAGAGCACGCCCCACGACGCGGGCAAGTAGGGGAACGCCGGGAAGGCACCCACCATCAGGCCGGCGGCAACGAGTGCCGGCGCATTGACGCATCCCAGCACGTGCAGCAGGTAGAAGCAGCCGAGCACCCAGACCACGGCGGGCACGGCCACCACCATGGCGTTGTTGGCGGCCACCACGTCGGTGGAGTGCACCATCTTGAGCGCGAGGGTGGCCACGTCGTGCCAGGCCAGCGGATAGAACGCCGCGGGATTGTCGCCCGTGGTCATCGTGATGGCCAGCGACGAGCCATTCGAGTTGTCCAGGATCCAGCGGATCGCGCTGAGGTGGAACACATTGTCGAACGACTGCGAGAAGTTGTCGGGGCGGCCCAGGATCGTGATGATGTGCCAGGCGGTGAGCACCATGCCCAGTGCGCCGGCGCCGAGCCACCAGCCGGTGGCCGGTGGGCGGGGGGCACCCCGCGTGGCGGACCCGGTCACCTCGGGGGAGCCGGGCGACGCCGCAGAACCAGACGACGCGGATGCGGATGCGGGCACGGACGCCGCGACGCGCCGCGGGCCCGGTGTGCCGTCGGCGTGCGGGGCATGGCCCGTGCGTGCGTCCACGAGGCGATGTGCCAGCCAACGCACCACCAGGCAGCCGAGCGCACAGACCACCGTCAGCAGTGCCGGCGGCAGCAGGTTCCAGCCCAGGCCCACCTTGTTGGCGACGATGGCCGACGCGGCGATGATGGCGGTGGACACTCCCGGCGCGAGCGCCAGGGAGACCTTCCACGGCAGTTTCGCGCAACGGTTCACGATGCCGCCGGGCAGCATCAGCAGCACCACTGAGGCTGCGACGAGTGCACAGAAGCCGAGCCAGCTCATGGATGCCTCCTGGATGCCGGACGCTGGTGCGTTGTGATGGCCACCTGCGGCCCGTTCAATGGCCGATTGCCACGAGCTGGGCCAGGTAATCGCCGTAGCCCGACTTCGCGAGCAGCCGGGCGCGCGCCAGCAGGTCGTCGTCGGACAGCCAACCCTGGCGCCAGGCGATCTCCTCGGGGCATCCCACCTGCAGTCCCTGGCGGGCCTGGATGGTGCGCACGAAGTCGGACGCGTCGTTCAGCGAGTCGAAGGTGCCGGTGTCGAGCCAGGCGGTGCCACGCGGCAACACCTCGACGTGCAGGCGGTTGGCCGCCATGTAGATGCGGTTGATGTCGGTGATCTCGAGCTCGCCGCGGGGGCTGGGGGCCAGGTTGCGGGCGAAGCCGACCACGTCATTGTCATAGAAGTAGAGGCCCGGCACGGCCAGGTGCGAGCGTGGCTCGGAGGGCTTCTCCTCGATCGAGACGGCCATGCCCAGGGCGTTCACCTCCACCACGCCGTAGGCCTGCGGGTCGGCCACCCAGTAGCCGAAGATCGCTGCGCCCTCGACGTCGGTGTTTCGGGCCAGGCGCGTGCCCAGCCCGGGGCCGTAGAAGATGTTGTCGCCCAGCACCAGGGCCACCTTGTCGCCACCGATGAAGTCGGCGCCGATGGTGAATGCCTGCGCCAGGCCCTTGGGTGCGTCCTGCACCGCGTAGGTGAGGTTGATGCCGAAGCCCGAGCCGTCACCGAGCAGTCGGTGGAAGGAATCGGCGTCCTCGGGGGTGGTGATCACCAGCACGTCGCGGATGCCAGCGAACATCAGCGTCGACAGCGGGTAGTACACCATCGGCTTGTCATACACCGGCACCAATTGCTTGCTGGTGCCCATGGTGATCGGGTGCAATCGGCTTCCCGTGCCGCCCGCCAGAATGATGCCCTTCATGACTGCTCCCAGATTCGGCTGCTGCTAGTGGCGACGCCCCGGCCGCGCCCGCGCGCACGTTCCTGTGCGCCGCAGGCTGATCAGGCGTCGGGGTCAATCTATCGGGCCGGCGGGCCAGTCTCGATAGACTGGGGCGACGATGTCGCGCGACCGGAGGGTGGGGATGACCAGAACGCTGATCATCATGCCTGCCTGGAACGAGGACGAGGTCATCGGCGACACGATCAGGGAGCTGCGCTCGGTGCTGCCCGACATCGACCTGCTCGTGGTCAACGACGGCTCCACCGATGCCACCGTGAGCGTGGCCGAGGCGGCGGGCGCGCTGGTGCTCAACCTGCCCTACAACATGGGTGTGGGCGGGGCGATGCGAGCCGGCTACAAGTACGCGCGCCGCTTCGATTATGACCAGGCCATCCAGGTGGACGCCGACGGCCAGCATGATCCGCGCGATGTGCGCACGGTGTTGGAGGGCCTCAAGCAGGCCAACATCAGCATCGGGGCGCGTTTCGCCGGCCGTGGCGAATACACGGTGCGCGGTCCGCGGGCCTGGGCGATGCGCTTCCTGGCCGGCATCGTGTCGCGGCTGGCGCACTACAAGCTCACCGACATCACCAGTGGCTTCCGTGCCGCCGATCGGCTCGCGATCGAGCAGTACTGCCGTCACTTCCCGGTGGAATACCTGGGCGACACCATCGACTCGCTGGTGGTGGCGATCCGCTCGGGGCTCACCGTGTGCCAGGTGCCGGTGGAGATGCGTCCGCGCCAGGCCGGCACGCCATCGCACAATCCGCTCAAGGCGGCCCTGTACCTGAGCCGGGCGGTGGTGTCGCTGTTCATCGCGATGACGCGTCGCCCGGTGAAGCACGACCCGTCGCTGCGTGCCGCACACGGCGAGGAGGCCGCACTGTGAAAAGCACCATCTTCTTCGTGATCCTCACCGTGATCATGCTGTTCGTCGTGGGCAACCTGTTGCGCAGCCGCCGCATCCGCGAGCGCTATGCGGTGCTGTGGGTGCTCGTGGGGCTGTTCATGCTGGTGCTGGTGGCCTTCCCCGTGCTGCTCGACCGGTTGGCCCACCTGGTGGGCATCGCCGTGCCGTCGAACCTGCTGTTCATCCTGGCGATCGCCATGCTGCTGGGCATCACCCTGCAGTTGACCCTCGAGGTGTCGCGCGCCGAGGACCGCAGCCGCGTGCTCGCCGAGAACGTCGCCATCCTCAACCTCGAGATGCGCGAGGCCGGGCTCACCCACCTGCCGACGCATGGCGCGCCCGGCGACGAGATGAGCGACACCACCGACGATGGGCCCGAGGGTCCCGACGCGTCCCGGTAGCCATGCGGCCCGGTAGCCACGCGTCGCATCCGGCAAGTGGGCCGGCTCGTCCCCGTCCCCCCGGCGCCGGTCGATAGGCTGGCCACCTGCCCGCCGACCGTATGCGGCAGGGTCTTCCCGGAGAGGTTGCGACGAGCGATGACTGTTGATGTGCTGTTCCCCTTCTACGGCGACGTGGAGCTGATGAAGCAGGCGGTGCACAGCGTGCTGCGCCAGAGCCATCGCGACTTCCGGCTGATCGTCATCGACGACGGTTACCCCGACGCGTCGATCCCCGGCTGGTTCGCCGCGCTGGGCGACGACCGCGTGTCGTATGAGCGCAACGCCACCAACCTCGGAGCGAACGGCAACTACCGCAAGGCACTCACCCGGGTGACCAACGAGCTGGTGGTGGTGATGGGCGCCGACGACGTGATGCTGCCCAACTACCTGCAGTGGCTCGTCGACCGTGCCGGGGAGCACCCCGAGGTGCAGATCTTCCAGCCCGGCGTCGTGGTGATCGACGAGCACGGCAGTGGCGTCAATGGCCTTGTCGACGCCGTGAAGTCCGTCTACCGGCCCCGCGGCAGTGGCGTGCGCGTGCTCACCGGTGAGGCGTTGGCGGTGTCACTGCTGCGCGGCGACTGGCTGTACTTCCCGTCGGTGGGCTGGCGCGCCGAGACCATCACCTCCATCGGGTTCCGCGAGGGCTACGACGTGGTGCAGGACCTCGCCCTGGCGCTCGACGTGGCGATGCACGGCGGTTCACTGCTCGTCGACTCGCAGCTGGCCTTCATGTACCGGCGCCACTCGTCGTCGGATTCGTCGGTGCGCGCGCTGTCGGGCACCCGCTTCGATGAGGAGCGCCGCTTCTTCGAGAACATGGCCGCCGAGATGGCCGAGCGGGGTTGGAACCACGCCGCCCGGGTGGCCAGGCTGCACCTGTCATCGCGCTTCCACGCCGCCACGCTGCTGCCCGGCGCGCTGCGCCACGGCAACCGTGAGGGCCTGCGCAACCTCGGCCGTCACCTGGTGAAGTAGACCGATACCCATGCCCACGGATTCGTCCGACGCCACCCCACGGGGGATGGTCAGCGTATGCATGGCCACCTACAACGGGGCCGCCTTCGTCACCGAGCAGATCGCCTCGATCCTGCCGCAACTCGCAGCCGGCGATGAGCTGGTCATCGTCGATGACGCCTCCCGTGACGACACGGTCGAGGTGATCTCGCGCCTTGACGATCCACGCATCCGGCTGGTGGCACGCGACGAGAACCGGGGCTATGTGCGCACCTTCGAACAGGCTCTCAGCCTGGCGCGCGGCGAATACCTGTTCCTGTGCGACCAGGACGACGTATGGATCCCCGGGCGCGTCGACATCATGGTGGAGGCGCTTGGCGAGCACCAGGTGATTGCGTCCAACCTGGCGACCCTGGGGGGCCCTGACCGCATTCCGGGCCCGTTCTGGATCACCGACTGGCGCGTCAGCTCACGCGACTCCGACCACTCGGTGCGCAACCTGGTGCAGTTGCTCGCCGGGCTGCAGTGCTACTGGGGATGTGCCATGGCCGTGCGTCGTGACGCCCTGGACTACCTGCTCCCCTTCCCGCGCTTCCTGGACGAGACCCATGACCAGTGGATCGGACTGTGCGGGAACATGGCGCATTCGATGGGCCATGTTGATGCGCGCACGGTGTGGCGGCGCATCCATGACTCGAATCTCACGCCCACGCAGCCGCGGGGGCTCATCCCTGCCCTGCGTTCGAGGTTGATGCTCCTGCGCTGCCTGGCGGTTGCCTGGCAAAGGGGCCTGCATGTCGGCAATCCACGAAAGCACGGGTGAAACGAGGAATGGCTGTGAACCATGCGGGTCTGTCGCCGGTGGCGGTGGTGGTGTCGCTGTTCAACCCCCCACCGCAGGTCGTCGAGCGGTGCGCGGGTTGGGTGCAGTCGATCGGGCCGGTGTTCGCCGTGGACGACGGCTCGCCAGACCCGGCCGTGCACCGCGTGCTCGATGCGCTGGTGGCGCACGGCGTCACGGTGCTGGTGAACCACCGCAACGAGGGGATCGCCCGGGCCCTCAACGTGGGCATATCCCGCGCCCTGCGCGATGTCGCACCCGCGTGGATCCTGACCATGGACCAGGATTCCGAACTCGGTGACGGCTATCTCGCGGCGGCGCAGGCCACGTTGGCCACGGCCCGGCGAAAAGACCGGGTGGGCATGCTGTGTGCGGAGTGGATCGGTGACCTGCGCGCTCCCACGATCCGCAGCCGCGGCGTCGTCGAGGTACGTGAGCCGATCCAGTCGGGCATGCTCATGCGGGTCTCCATGCTCCGCCAGCTTGGCCTGTTCGATGAGTCATTGTTCATCGACGCGGTGGACACCGACTTCGTGGCGCGGGCGCGGCAGCGGCGATGGAGCGCGGTGCCGATCGTGGGTGGGCACCTGCACCATGCGCTGGGACAGACCGTTCCGGTGACGGTGCGGGGTCGGCCGTTGACATGGCGTGGACGGCAGCGCCACATCACCTACCACCCCCCATTGCGCAGCTACTACACGGCGCGCAACCAGCTGCACCTTGCCGGACGCTATGCGTTCAGGTGCCCGGGGGTCCCGCTGCGGACCTATGCCACGCAGGCCACCATCCTGGCCTCGCTCGCGGCCTTCGCCCGGGACCGTCGGCTGCAGTGCACGGCGCTCGGCCTGGGGGTCCGCGACGCGCTCCTGGCCAGGTATGGCCCGATCGGCATCGGGGCGTCCCGGGCACTCGGCCTGCCGGAACCCGGCGCCAACCCCGCCCCCGGTGCGGTGCCACGGAACTTCGAACGCCAACCGGTGGTGGCCCAGATACTGCTCAGCACCTGGAACGGGCAGGAATACGTGGCCGAGTTGCTGGAGAGCCTGCTGCGCCAGGAGACGCAGGCGCAGGTGCGCATCCTGGTGCGGGACGACGGGTCCACCGACGACACCCTCACGGTGCTTGACGGATTCGCCGAATGGGACCCCCGGATCACCGTGGTCAGGGGCGAGAACCGCGGTGTCGACCGATCGTTCCATGCGCTCATGCAGATGGCTGATCCCGACGCGGACCTGTACTTCTTCTGCGACCAGGACGATGTCTGGTTCACCGACAAGGTGCAGGCGGCAGTGGAGGCCCTCAGCGACCAACTGGGCCTGTCCGACGCGTCCGGTGGTCCGCGCCCGGCGCTGTACTGCTCGCGCTCCATGGTCACCGATTCGTCGTTGGAGCCCATCGGCCCGACGCGGGACTACGAGCGCGCCTCGCTGGCGCATGCCCTGGTGATGAACATCGCGCCCGGCCACACGATGGCGCTGACCGCACCGCTGCTGCGGCTGGTGCGCGATCATTTCGATCCCGACAAGATCATGGTCTTCGACCACTGGATCTACCTGGTGGCGGCGGGCCTGGGCAGTGTGGTCTTCGACCACACCTGGCACACCTGGTACCGCAATCACGATTCGAATGCCATCGGATATTCGGTGAAGGACTCATGGTCCACCCGCATCGCCGCGGTGCGTGAGGCGGACTTCGGCGCCTACACCCGTCAGGCGGCACAGTTCGAGCGGGATTTCGGAAGCCAGCTCCATGGGCGTCGGGCGGCCCGGCTGCGCGGGTTCGTCCACCAGGGATCGCTGCTGTCGCGGCTGCGCTATGTGCGTCGCTTCGGGATCGAGCACGGCTCAACGCTCGCCTCGGTGAGCGCGGCCGTGCTGTTCATCGTGGGCAGCTACCGGCCCTGATCCCCGTGGTGGGTGGCAGCCCCGGTGCCCACGTCGTAGCGGGCACGCAGCACCCGCAGGGCGGGCAGCACGGTGGCCGCCATGATCACCGCCTCGCTCAGCGCGAGGCCGGCGGCGATCCCGGCCGCGCTGTGGTGCAATCCGGCGAACACCATCGCGATGATTCCGAAGAGCGCGGCAACCGACGTTGCCAGCAGGACCGTCCTCTGTCGTCCGTTGGGCACCAACAGGTTGCGCAGGAACGGCGTTGAGGCCGAAATGAACAGGAACGCCAGCGCGTACCAGGACGTGAGTGCGAAGCCGGCGGCGACCTGCGGGCCGAACAGCACCTGGGTGGCCCACGGTCCGAGCAGCGCGATGCCCACTGCGCCCAGGAGGCCCAGGAGCAGGTGCAGGGCGATGGCCGCGTGGTGGCGCCTGCGCCCGGACGCACCCTCCACCTCGAGGGTCCAGCCCTGCAGGGCATTCCCCAGGGCGGTCACGGCGAACAGCGCATAGCGGTAGAGCTGGTCGGCAGAGGCGAAGCGGCTCGAATCGATGCTGAGCAACAGCGCCGTGGCGATGGGCACCGGGGCATAGGCGTAGGCAACCCCGACGAGGCTGGCCGACGCGATCGACGTCATCGATCGGATCGAGCGCCATGCGTCCCCGAGGCTCACGGGTGAGGAGGGGGCGGTGGTGATCACGCGTCGTGGGAACAGCCACAGGGCGACCAGGATTGCGATGATCAGGAGCACGGGGTAGGCGATCATCGACCGCGTCCACAACATGATCGGCACCGAGACGATGGTGCCGATCACCCGCGGCAGGGTGTCGTAGAGGCCGAGTAGCTTGGGCCGGCCCACCCCGATGCAGAACCACTGGGGCGACAGGGCCCCCATTGTGAATGCGCACGCCACGAGTGCCGCGGGGAGTCGGACGGAGGCCGGCGCGAGCAGCAGCGTGACCACCACGGTGGCCGGCAGCACGAAGGCCAGCATGAGCAGGCGGCTGTAGACGCTCTCGGTGTACAGGCGGGAGCGTTCGGCCTCGGAGGCCTGGGCCACCATGGCGGGCCCCACATAGCTCCAACCCCAGGTGGCCAGGCTCATGCCGAATGTGCCGATGGACATGGCCGCGACAACGCCCGACCAGCCGTCGCCCACGAAGCGCGCGATGATCGGCGTCGCCACCAACGGAGTGACCAGCGACAGCAGCGGCCAGCCGGTGAAGCCGGCGAGCCGACGCACCACCTCGGTGGCGGCGCCCGCGTTGTCACGATTCACTCAGTCACTCTTTCGGCTCGGGACGCGCCGCAGGTGTGCCCGTGTGGTGGTCATCGGGCGCCAACATGGCACTCGGGACGCGAATCGTCGTCACGTGTGCAGCGCGTGCGTTGACAATATCAGCGCGCCAGGATGCGGCACGCGGGCGCCTTCGTGGCCGGTGGGACAGCCCACGAGGCTGCGGCTGCGTCCCCGGCAGGGTGCCCTGCCTCTCCCACAGGGTGCCCTACTTCTCCCAGAGGGTGCCCTATTTCTCCCACAGGGTGATGGTGTGCCCCTGCGGCACGCCGCTCTTCGCGTAGACGCTGTGGTAGCCGAGCTCGGCGAGTTGGGGACCGTACACGGCGCGCCGGGTGTGCCAGGAGGCAACCCAGATGCGCGGGGGAAGCCATTCCTGGGCGGCCAGGTTGAGCTCCGGCGGGTCGTGCGCCCAGGCGAAGTCCAGGGGTGGCTTGGTCGGCTGGGCCAGGTCGATGAGCGTCGAGAAGGCGCCCGGATCCACCGAGACCGCGCCGCGATAGGAGAAGACCCAGTTCTGGATCGGGTCGATCAGGAAGCCATCCCCGGCCCGGGCGGATTGCCGCATGACCCTGGACATCAGGTTGTAATCGGTCCCCGAAGCCTTCGCATAGGTACGCTGCTGGAACCCGAACAGGGTGAGGGAGCCCACCATCAGGAGGATGACCAGGCCCCGTATCCAGCGTCGCTGCGCATGGATCGCCAATTCTGCAAGGGCCATGGCGAAGAAAGGTGCCACCGGCGTCAGATAGCGGCCCTGCAGCACATTGGTCCACACTAGGGAGGCGATCCACAGGATGCCCACCCCGGTGGCGACCGGGACCAGGGCAAACGCCAGCCGGCGTAGGTGCCGGCCGCGGGACTCGACGACGACTGCGATCAGGAGGATGGCGGCAACCACCGCCATAGCTGCGGCAATTGCATCGGGCACCCTGTCCGATATCTCCGGCACCGGAGGGGTTCGTGACGCGGCCCAGGACTGCACCAGGGCTGTCTCGATGAGGGAATACTTCTCGCTGGCCAACCATCCGATCTGGCCCAGTTGGCGTGAGGTCGCCACGCCGAACGGCGCGACCAACGCGGCGCTGACGATCCCGGCGGCGGCGAGCATCCATCGTCGCCTGCCCTTGGTGAAGAACCAGGCGGCAGCAACCAGGCCAGCCATGGGAAGCGCCGCATACAGGTGCACCAGCATCGCGGCCGCAATGGCCAGCACAAGGCCCACCCAACGCAGCCACGAGGGGCGCCGGCGATAGACCACCACGAGCAACAGTGCGAGCGCCGCGAACATCGACGACATCGCATAGGGCCGTGCTTCGATGGCCATGAGCAGTGTGCGGGGGAGCAGTCCGTAGGCGGCCGCATAGGCGAGTTGCCCCCGTCGGCCGACCAGTCTTCGTCCCACGCCCGCCATCGCCATCGTGCCGACACCGGCAGCGATCACGCTGGGCAGCCGCAGCGTGAAGGGCGTGATGCCGACCAGGTCGACCCACCAGTGCACCACCTCGTAATAGGCGGCATGGACCATGTCGGACCCGGACGGCAGCGTCGGAATGCCCTGCCACATGCTGGCCATGTCCCGGCTTGAATAACTCACGACGTGTGCCGTGGCGACCTCGTCCAGCCACGGCGATACGCGCCAGGCGCCAACCAGAGTGAGAAGAACCACGACCAGCCCCAGGACCGCGTCGCCCCGCACACTCTGCGGCACGAGACGCTGCACCACTCCGATTCTCGTGGGCGATGCTTCGTTCCGGGGCATGACGACAAGACTAGTTGTCGCAGCGGTATATCAGTGGGCGGCGCGCAAGCGCATCACTCGCTCATGCCTGGCCTCGAAATGATTCTGGTACCAGATTGTTGGGGATATTGATTCGGATCTACCGCGACTGGCAAACAGCCGTTCATATTCCCAATCAATCAGGGCGGTTCACTGTCGGCTGTTGTCCGGACCCGTCCCGGCGCAACTGCGCCACATAGGCGTCCAGGCGCTCCTCCATGGAGGGCGGACGGAAGCCGGTGGCCTCGATGCGGGTGAGGTCCAGCGTGCTGTCGGCGGGGCGCGGTGCGGCGTCCTTGCCGGCGAAGTACTCCGCCGTGCTGATCGGTGACACATCCTGCGGGTCGTGGCCGCTCAGGGCGAAGACGCGCTTGGCCACCGCGGCCCAGCTCAGCGGGGTGCCCTCGTTGGACAGGTTGTAGGTGCCCCATGCGGCGTCGTGGCGCAGCAGGTGGATGATGCCGGCGGCCAGGTCGGTGGTGAAGGTGAGGCGTCCCACCTGGTCGTCCACCACCTTGGGGGCGATGCCGCGCCCGGCCAGGTCAACCATCGTGCGCACGAAGTTCTTGCCGTCGCCCACCACCCAGCTGGTGCGCACAAGGTAATGCCTGGGCGTTGCGGCCACGGCGGCGTCGCCGCCGGCCTTCGACTGCCCGTAGACGCCCAGGGGGCTCGGCATCTCGTCCTCGCGATGCGGTGCCCGGGTGCCGTCAAAGGTGTATTCCGACGAGATGTGCACCAGCGTGAGCCCGTGCTCGGTGGCAACCCGGGCGAGGTTTGCCGGCCCGGTGGCGTTCGCGGCCCATGCCCGCGGCCTGCCCTGGGCGGTCTCGGCACCATCGACGTCGGTCCAGGCCGCCGCATTCACGATGACGTCGACGGTGCTCCAGTCGTAGGCGTCCACACTGGCCCGGTCGGCGATGTTGAGCTCGTCGAGGTCGACGCCCACCGGGAGGAAGCCGGCATCGGGCAGCTGCGCCATGAGCGCGCGTCCCAGCTGGCCGTGGGCACCGGTCACCAGCACCCTCGGCATCGCCGGGGGGAAGGGCGTCACTGCGTCGAGGCGCGGATGGGCGCGGTCCTTGTCCGACAGGATCGCGTCGTCCAGCGCAATGGGCCAGTCGATGGCCACGGTCTCATCGGCCAGGTTGAGGAAGGTGTACTTCACCTCGGGCGACCAGTGCGCATTCACCAGGTAGGTGTAGGCGGTGTTCGGCTCCAGCGTCTGGTAGGCGTTGCCCACGCCGCGCGGCACGTAGACGGCCACTCCGGGATCGATCTCGCAGGTGAACACGGTGCCGAAGCTGGGACCCTCGCGCAGGTCCACCCAGGCGCCGAAGACGCGGCCTGTGGCCACCGAGATGAACTTGTCCCAGGGCTCGGCATGGATGCCGCGGGTGACGCCCACCTCATCGTTGAACGAGATGTTGTTCTGCACCGGGCCGAAGTCGGGCAGACCCAGCGCGGTCATCTTGGCGCGCTGCCAGTTCTCCTTGAACCAGCCCCGGTTGTCGCCGTGCACGGTCAGGTCGAACACCAGGAAGCCCGGAATCGGGGTGGTGGTGGCGGCCAGCTCCTTCTCGTGGTCAAGCGCCATGGTGTCAGTGCCCCTGCGCCGCATACTTGGCTTCGACGGCGGCCTTCTGGGGGCGCCACCACGATTCGTTGGTGCGGTACCAGTCGATGGTGTGCGCCAGGCCGGCATCGAAGTCGCGGTAGTGCGGCTGCCATCCCAGCTCGGTGCGCAACCTGGTGGAATCGATCGCATAGCGCCGGTCGTGTCCGGGACGATCGGTGACATGGTCATAGGCGTCGGCGGGCTGGCCCATGGTCACCAGGATCTTCTCGATCACCGTCTTGTTGTTGAGTTCGCCGTCGGCCCCGATCAGGTAGGTCTCGCCGTAGCGTCCCTTGTCGAGGATCGTGAGCACCGCGGCATTGTGGTCGTCCACGTGGATCCAGTCGCGCACATTGAGCCCGTCGCCGTACAGTCGGGGGCGCACGCCGTCGATGATGTTGGTGATCTGGCGGGGAATCAGCTTTTCGACGTGCTGACGCGGCCCGTAGTTGTTGGAACAGTTGCTGATGGTGGCGCGCACGCCGAAGCTGCGCACCCAGGCACGCACCAGCAGGTCGGAACCCGCCTTGGTCGACGAATAGGGGCTCGACGGGTTGTAGGCGGTGTCGGGCTCGAACTTTGCCGGGTCGTCGAGCGCCAGGTCGCCGTAGACCTCGTCGGTGGAGATGTGGTGGTAGCGCACATCATGGGCGCGCACCGCCTCGAGCAGGCTGAAAGTGCCCACCAGGTTGGTCTGCACGAAGGGTGCCGGGTCGAGCAGCGAGTTGTCATTGTGCGATTCGGCGGCGAAGTGCACCACCGCATCGGCGTTCGACACGAGCTTGTCCACCAACTCGCGGTCGCAGACGTCGCCCTTGACGAAGCTGTAGCGATCGGCCGGCAGGCCCGCCAGGGAGCCCATGTTGCCGGCGTAGGTGAGCTTGTCGAGCACGACCACCGTGTCGTCGGTGTGGCGCAGCACGTGGTGAACGAAGTTGGAGCCGATGAAACCGGCGCCCCCGGTGACAAGTAGTCGAGCCATGCCAGCACACTAGCAACCCCGGACGTGACGATCGGGCGGCCGTTGCCGACCGCCCGATCACCCATGGGCTGCTTGGAGCCACCCCTGCTCAGACGTCGTACTGGTACAGGTTGTACCGGTCCATGATCGAGATGATCTTGTTGGCGTAGGTCGGGTCGGTGGCATACCCGGCGTTGGCGATGGCCCGCACGAAGTCCTGGTCATTGTTGGTCAGGAAGGCCGGGTAGTAGCGATTGGCCGAGTTGGTGGGATCGCCCAGGCTCAGGAAGTAGCCGTGGTCGAGGAAGGAATCTCCCACACTGTTGTAGCTGCGGAAGCCTGCCTGGATCGTCACGTACCCGCCGTTCTCATATTCGGACGTCGAGTAGGAGGTGCAACCCGAGACATAGGGGCTGCCATAGGCGGGGCACTTGATGCCGAAGTAGTTGTGGTCAACCAGCGTCAGTCCACTCTGGCCCCAACCGCTCTCGATGATCGACTGGGCGATCGACACTGCCGCCGGCACGCCGTACTTGCGCTGCTCCTCTTGGGCGAATCCGGCCACCCACTTGATGTAGCCCGCCTCGTCACCGGCAGCAGGGGCCGAGCCGCCACCGCCGGAAGAAGAACCATTCACCTGCACCACGGTGCCACCCGACTGGGTCCACGAGATGGTGCCGTTCTGGTAGGTCTGCACCACGCCGTCGCCCGAGGGGTTCTCGTTGCTGGTGGGGAAGCCCAGCGCACCGTCGGAGCCGCCCCGGCTCAGGTAGGTGGCCAGGATCGCGCCGTGCACCGTGTAGGCATAGTTGTTCTCGCGCCAGTAGACGCGTCCGCCCTGGAAGCTCTGCGAGACGCCACTGTTGATGCCGTTCTCGTTGCTGTTGGGGAACGAGAGGATGCCGGCCGAGCCGTTCTGGTTGACGTACTCGTTGAGCACCGCGCCGTGCACGGTGTGCGCACCGGTGTCGGACTTCCAGTAGATGCGTCCATTGGCGAACTGCTGGTAGGTGCCGCCATTGAGGGTGCCCTCGTCGATGACGGGCAGGCCGAGGATGCCGGCCGATCCGTTCTGGGCGATGTACTCGTTGAGCACTGCGCCACGCACGGCGTGACCACCACCGGTGGCACTCCAGTAGATGCGTCCGCCCTGGAACTGCTGGAACCAGCCGCCGCTGACGGCGGTGGAGTCGCCGATCGGCAGGCCCAGGATGCTGGCGGCGCCACCGAGCGCGTTGTAGGTGTCGCCGATGCCGCCCGCGACGGTGCGCGTGCCATTGCCCGGGGTGCAGTAGATCCAGCCGTGCTGAAACTGCTGCACCCAGTAGTCGCCCACCTGGGTGGAGTCGCCGATGGGGAGGCCAAGCTTGCCGTCCGCACCGCCGGACGCCACATAGGCCTCGCCGATGGCGCCCATCGTAGCGTGGGTGCCGTTGCCGGGCGTGAAGTAGATGCGCCCGTTCTGGAACTGCTGGTAGTAGGCGTCGCCATCAGCGGTGGGGATCACCGTGGAGTCCCCGGTGGGGAAGCCGAGCTTGCCGGCGGAGCCGTTCATCGATACATAGAGGTCACCGATGGCGCCCATCGTGGCGTGCGCGCCATCAGCCTCGGTCCAGTAGATGCGTCCCTTGTCGAAAGCCTGGTAGGCGCCACCGGCCAGGTCGGTCTCATCGGTGGTCGCCACGCCAAGCTTGCCGGACGCCCCACCGAGTGCCTCATAGGTGGCGTCGATGGCATCACTTGCCGGTGAACCGAGCACCACCTGCGGGCCATCAGCATTCGACCAGGTGATGCGTCCATTCTGGAAGCGCTGCGTGTAGGTGTCGCCACTCAGGGTTGAGTCGCCGGTGGGGAAGCCGAGCTCTCCGGCTGAATCGTTCGCCATGATGTAGGCGTCGCCGATGCCGCCCGCCACCGCGTGGGTTCCCCCGGCCTGACTCGAATAGATGCGTCCGTTGGCGAACTGCTGGTAGCTGCCGCCGTTGAGGGCGATCTCATTGCCGAGCGGGAAACCGAGCTTGCCTACAGGCCCGCTCAGTGCCGAATACGTGGCGTCGATGGCGCCGGTGGTGACGGAGGCGCCATCCGTGTTGCTCCAGTAGATGCGTCCGTTGGCGAACTGCTGATAGTAGCCGCCGCTCACCTGGGTGGAATCGCCCGTCGGATAGCCCAGCGCGCCCACCGAGCCGCTCAGCGAGATGTAGGTGTCGCCGATGCCGCCGGCCACCACGTGCGCGCCGCCGGCCTCGCTCCAGTAGATGCGTCCGTTGGCGAACTGCTGGTAGCTGCCGCCGCCCAGGGTCGCCTCGGGCGATACCACGGCGCCGAGCTTGCTGCTGGCGCCGCCCAACTGGTTGTACAGGTTTGCGATGGCACTACCCGAAGTGGTGTTGGCCACTGCCCCGGAAGCGTCGGACGCCGAATCTGCTGACGTTGCAGACGGCTTTGTGCTCGCGGTGCTGCCCCCACTCGCCGACGCGTCGGTTGGCGTGGCGGAGGCGCTCGTGTCAGAGGTTGTTGAAGTCCTGGTGCCGGGGGTGGCCGTGCTGCTCGTTGCCGAACTGTCCGTCGAACTGGCCGTGGCCGCGCTGGCGCCGGGGGTGGCGGTGGCGCTCGTGGAGGTGGGGGCAGTGCTGGTCGATGCGTCAGAAGTGGTGTCGGCAGACGCATTGGACGGGCAGAGGGCCAGAGACAACCCCACTGCCGGAATGGCGGCGAGAATGAAGCCGGCGGTCCGGGTGTAGGGGATGTTCTTCTTAGAGGGCTCTGCTAGCACGAGCTCGTCCTCCTATTGTTGAGGGGCACAGAAATACAGCGTCACGCATATTGCGCTATTCGTCGCGCGTATGCCACTTTGGGCCTCAACCCACGGTTGAGCTTTAGACCTACGGGCACAGCTGCCCTGGTGGCGCCATGGGTCCGGGGTCGATGCCACGGCGCAGGCGGCCCCACCGGGCGGCACGCCACCGGTTTGCCGTCTCACCGGTGCCTGCCCGGGTCGGTTATCGTGAAGGGGCGGCACCGTACGGGGCCCGCCTCGACGCTGGACAGTGAGGGAGAAACTTCGGTGCAAGCAGACTTGGTGATCGTGGGCGCAGGCCTGTTTGGCCTGACCATCGCGGAGCGTGCGGCGAATGAGCTCGGCCTCAAGGTGGTGGTGCTCGATCGGCGCGACCACATCGGCGGCAATGCCTACTCGGAGAAGGACGCGGCCACCGGCATCGAGGTGCACCGCTATGGCGCCCACCTGTTCCACACCTCCAACGAGAAGGTGTGGCAGTACGTCAACCAGTTCACTGACTTCACCGGTTATGTGCACCACGTGTACACGAACCATGGCGGCGAGGTCTTCCCGATGCCCATCAACTTGGGCACCATCAACCAGTTCCTGCGCTCGGCACTGTCGCCGGCCGAGGCCCGCGCATGGGTGCGTGAGCAGGCCGGCGAGCTCGCCGGCACCAACCCCACGAACCTCAACGACAAGGGCATCCAGCTGATCGGACGTCCGCTCTACGAGGCGTTCATCAAGTACTACACGGGCAAGCAGTGGCAGACCGATCCCAAGGACCTGCCCGCGTCGATCATCAGTCGCCTGCCGGTGCGCTACACCTACGACAATCGCTACTTCAACGACACCCACGAGGGCCTGCCGGTGCACGGCTACACCGCGTGGTTCGAGCGGATGCTCGCCAACCCCAACATCGAGGTGCGCCTGGGCACCGACTTCTTCGACGAGTCCGGCGAATACTCGAAGTCGAAGGTCGTCGGATCCGTCCCGGTGGTCTACACCGGTCCGGTCGACCGCTACTTCGACTACGCCGACGGCAACCTGGGCTGGCGCACGATCGACCTCAAGGAGGAGGTCCTCGACATCGAGGACTTCCAGGGCTGCTCGGTGATGAACTATCCCGACGCCGATGTCGACTTCACCCGCATCATCGAGTTCCGCCACTTCCACCCCGAACGCGACTACACCAAGGACGCCACCATCATCATGCGCGAGTACTCGCGCTTCGCCGGGCGCGACGACGAGCCCTACTACCCGGTCAACACGGCCGACGACCGGGCCACGCTGCTCAAGTACCGCGAGCGGGTCAAGCACGAATCGCAGATCCTGTTCGGCGGACGCCTGGGCAGTTACAAGTACCTCGACATGCACATGGCCATCGGCTCGGCGCTGAGCATGTATGAGAACAAGGTGCGGCCGCACTTCGCCAATGGCGAGGCGCTGGTCAGCGGAGGAGTGGACGAGTGAGCGTCAGCACGGCAAAGCAGCCCATGGTCTCCGACTTCAGCGACACCCCGGTGTCGTCGGTCGAGAGCAATGGCTACCGGGTTGCCACCCGGGTGATCTTCCCCAGCGACGCCGACCTCGACGTGATGCCGCTGTACATCGACCTCGATGAGGACGAGTCGGAGTCGCACATCCACCCCGAGGACGTGCGTGGACGCGATTCGATCGCCGTGCGCCCCGGCGTGCGCATGAGCCTCGGCTCCTATTTCAATGCCTTCCCCGCCAGCTACTGGCGTCGGTGGAGCGTCGTGCGCACGGTGCGCCTGGTGGTCAACACCTCCGGACAGGGCACCGTCGTGGTCTACAAGTCGAACGCGCGCGGCAACCGCCAGCGCGTGCAGTCGGTGCAGGTGTCGGGCGAGCACAACCAGCAGGTCTTCGACCTTCCGCTGGAGACCTTCGGCGACGGCGGCTTCTACTGGTTTGACCTGGTGGCCGGCGACAACGAGATGGTGCTCGAGTCGGCGCAGTGGTGGGTGCCCACCGCCAGCCAGCCGCACGGCACCGCCACCTTCGCCACCACCACCCTCAACAAGCCCGACTATGTGGTGAAGAACCTGCGCGCGATGGCCGGCGACGTCAGCCTGCGCGACGTGGTCGACGAGATCCTGATCATCGACCAGGGCACGAAGAAGGTGGCCGAATACGCCGGCTTCGATGAGGTGAAGGCCGAGCTGGGCGACCAGCTGGTGGTGATCGACCAGGCCAACCTCGGCGGCTCAGGCGGTTTCTCGCGCGGCATGTACGAGGGCGCCACCCGCGGCAAGTCCGACTATGTGATCCTGCTCGACGACGACATCAGCCTGGAGACCGAGAGCATCATCCGGCTGGTCATCTTCGCCGACATGTGCAAGAAGCCCACCCTGGTGGGCGGCCACATGTTCGACCTGTTCAACCGCACGGTGCTGCACACCTACGGCGAAGTGGTCGAGCCCTATTACTGGCAGCCGGCACTGCCCCATCCCGACCAGTCGCTGGGCCATGACTTCGTGCACGGCGGCGGCAAGCCCGACGATGGCGGCCTGCGCTCCACCGAATGGCTGCACCAGCGCACCGACGTCGACTACAACGGCTGGTGGATGGACCTCATCCCGGTGAGCGTCATCAAGGAGATCGGCCTGTCGTTGCCCGTCTTCATCAAGTGGGACGACGCCGAGTACGGCCTGCGCGCCAAGGAGGCCGGCTACAACACGGTTTCCCTGCCCGGTGCCGCCGTCTGGCACATCAGCTGGGTGGACAAGGACGACCTGGTGGGCTGGCAGGCCTACTTCCACGATCGCAACCGCTATATCTCGGCGCTGCTGCACAGCCCGTTCCCGCGCGGCGGCGACATCGTCAGCAATTCGCAGAAGCTCGACCTGAAGCACCTGGTGTCGATGCAGTACTACACGGTGATGGGACGCCTGCAGGCCCAGCGTGACCTGTTGGCGGGGCCCGGCACGCTGCCCGGCCTGCTGGCCACCAAGCTGCCCGCCATCCGCGCCGCCGCGAAGGACTTCTCCGATTCGACGCTGAAGAAGGAATACGAGGACTTCCCCGACATCCATGCGCCGAAGCCGAAGCGTCCCCGCAAGCGGTCGGTGGAGAGCTCCCGGTTCCTGAAGATGGCCGAGGGTGCCAAGGCGGTGCTGCGCCAGTTCCGGCGTCCGCGCCCGGGCCACCTCGACAACCCGCAGACCGAGATCGCCTTCAAGGACAACAAATGGTGGAACACCGCGCAGTGGGATTCCGCGCTGGTGACCAACGCCGAGGGCACCGGCATCGCTTGGTACAAGCGCGAGCCGGCCGAGATGCGTCGGATGCTTGCCGAGTCGGCGGCCAACCAGGCCCGGATCCTGCACGAGTGGCCGCGCCTGCGCGACGAGTACAAGGAGGCGCTGCCGCAGCTGACGTCCTTCGAGCAATGGGAGGAACTGTTCGGCATTGAGCATCGTCCCCTTGGCGAGCCGCCTGCGGGCGAGGAAAATTGAGCCTGTGAGTTCGTCTGATCTGGCGTCGCTGCCGTTGCATGCCCCCGGGCACTCCAACGGCCTGCTCGACGTGCCGAAGTGGCACTTCCTCCTCAACCTGTTGGTGAAGAAGGAACTGCGCGTCCGCTACCGCGGCTCGGTGCTTGGCATGCTGTGGAGCTACGTCAAGCCGGCCGTGCAGCTGCTCGTCTACTACATGGCGATGGGTAAGTTCCTGCGCCTGTCGGCGTCGATGACCAACTACGTCATCTACCTGTTCGCCGGCATGGTGATGATCAACTTCTTCAATGAGGTGATGGGCAACACCACCCGCTCGATCGTCAACAATGCGCCACTGGTGGGCAAGATCTACCTGCCCCGCGAATTGTTCCCGGTGTCGAGCCTGTGGGTGGCGTTCGTGCACTTCGTGCCCCAGCTGGCCGTGTTGCTGCTGGGGGCGTTGATCGTCGGCTGGCGGCCCACGATGCTCAATGTGATGGCCGGACTGCTGTCGATCGCCATGGTCGCCATCTTCGCGCTGGGCCTGGGCCTGGCCTTTGCCGCGTGGAATGTGATGTTCCGCGACGCCGAGAACCTAGTTGACCTGATCGCCATGGTGGCCCTGTGGGTGTCGCCGGTGTTCTACAACTGGAGCATGGTGCAGTCGGTGGTGCCCGGCTGGCTGTGGAACATCTACCAGTGCAATCCGCTGGCGATGTCGGTGGAGCTGTCGCACTATGCGTTCTGGGTGCCCACCCGGGGCGTCACCGCCACCCGGTCGATGGCCGAGCTGATGCCACCGCACTGGGTGATGTGGTCGGGTGTGGCGCTGCTCATCTCGCTGATCATCCTGGTGCTGGGCCAGATGGTCTTCCGTGCCAACGAGGGCAAGTTTGCCCAGGAGCTGTGATGAGCGAGCCTGTTGAATCCACGGTGATGGTCGATCCCAACCTGGTGGTCGCGCGGCTGCGCGATGTGGACAAGCGCTTCACCCTGCACCACACGCACTCCATCAAGGAGTACTTGGTGTGGACGATGAAGGGCCGCAAGGGCGAGCTCTCGGAGAGCTTCCTGGCCCTCGACGACGTCAACCTCGACATCCACCAGGGCGAGTCGGTGGCGCTGCTGGGCTTCAACGGCTCGGGAAAGTCCACCTCACTGAAGCTGCTGTCGGGCGTCATGATGCCCGACAAGGGCGAGGTGGCCATTCGTGGCCGCATCGCCGGCCTGATCGAGGTGGGCGCCGGCTTCCATCCCGACCTCACCGGGCGTGAGAACGTCTACCTCAACGGCGCGATCCTCGGCATGAGCGAGTCGGAGATCGACGAGAAGTTCCAGCGCATCGTCGACTTCAGCGAGATCGAGAAGTTCATCGACACCGAGGTGAAGTTCTACTCCTCGGGCATGTTCCTGCGCCTGGCCTTCGCGGTTGCCGCACACTCCGAGCCCGACATCTTCCTCATCGACGAGATCCTCACGGTGGGCGACGAGCCGTTCCAGCGCAAGTGCATCGCCAAGATCAAGGAACTCAAGGCCGGCGGGCAGACACTTGTGGTGGTCAGCCACGACCTCGACATGGTGCGCGGCATCTGCGATCGCGGCGTGGTGCTGGCGCAGGGCCGGGTGACCTTCGACGGCGACGTCGACGACGCGGTGGAGTTCCTGCGCAGCACCGAGTGAATTCCCTCGGGCCGGGTTCGGGCCCGGGCCCGGGTTCAGGTCTCGGCTCAGGCTTCGGCCCCGCCACGACCAAGGGCCGGCCGCGGCCCCCGCGTTGGCGGTGGCGTTGGCCGGTGCCGTGCTGTCAGAGGCGGCCGGTGATGCGTCCCGCCGCGCGGCTCAGGTAGCCGCGGGCCACCTGGTACTGGCGCTTGGCGAAGTTGAACCCGCCCCCGGCGCGCACCGCATGGTCGGTGGCGCGTAGCTGCACCTGCAGGTCGGCGATGAGCTGCTGCTGGGTGCCCAGGGCGTCCACCACCTCCTGGATCTTCTGCTCCAGGTGATCGGTCTCGCGCTCCAGCTCCTTGCTGATGAACAGGGGCAGGCCCAGGCCGTTCTTGTCGGTCCATTCCTTGAGGGCCTTGTTGCGCAGCAACAGGTCGTACTCGGTGTGGTCGGAGCTGTTGGTGTACATCGAATTGCCGGCCGTCCCCTCGGCGGCCTGCAGCGGACGATGGTGCCAGTTGGCCAGGGCATGGTCGATGAAGCCCACCTCGCCGGCCTGCAGCAGGCGCAGGTGGAAGACGTAGTCGCCGATCACCGGATAGTCCTCGGCGTACAGCCCCACCCGATCGTGCACGGCACGCCGGTAGACCAGGCAGATCGGCACGATGCGGTTGAGCTTCACGAAGTCGAGCAGGCGCATCGCATGCAGCTCGGGCCACGACGGGAAGCGCTCATAGGTCACCCAGTCGGGGCCCACCTGCCGCTCCATCACGATGGTGGTGCGGGTGGCGACGGCCTCCTCGTCGGGGTGGGCACGCAGGTGCGTGAGCGTCTCGAGCAGGAACCGCGGCTGCCAGCTGTCGTCGTCGTCGTGGATGTTGACGAATTCACTGTGCGAGTTGGCCAGCCCCACGTTGGAGGCGGCCTCCATGCCGTGCGACACGGGATTGTTCACCACGGTGAGTCGATCGCCGAGCTCGTTGCGGTAGCGGTCGAGCACGGACGCCACCTGGTCGGTGTCGCCGGCGTCGTTGACCACCACCAGCTGCCAGTCGGCCCAGGCCTGCTCCAGCACGTCCTGGACGGCGCGGTCAAGGAAGCCGGGGCGGTTCTGCGTGCGCATGATCAACGCCACCGTGCGGTCAGCACCGGCAGCCGGTGCATAGCGGAAGGGGGCAATCGCCGCGGCAACGTCGCCGGTGAAGCGGTCGACCTGGTCGAGCGCGGCAGGGCCCCCCAGTGGGGCGGCGCTGTCGGGGGTGGCAGCGCCGCGGGGGGCCTCGGCCGGGTTGCTCGCGTCGGTGCGATCACTGTCATCGGCGGTGTCAATCGCCTCGTCGAGCACGGCAACCACCTGGTCCCACCAGCGGCTGGCGGCGTCCAGGCGCTCGGGGCGCACGGCCAGCGCGGCGCTGCGTTCGGCGTCGGCGCCGGCCACCAGGGCATCGAGCACCGCGTCGGCGACATCGGCACGCAGGGCACCGGTCGCCGGGTCCCACAGGGCCGCGAAGGGCACCGACGCGTTGCTGCGGCCCCAGTTCGCCAGGGCGCCATCGACGCGGCTGCGGGCATAGCGGCCGAGGGTGATCGGCAGCACCGGGGTGCCGGACAGCAGTCCGAAGACCACCGGATGGAAGCGGGTGGTGAGCGCCCATCGCGAGGCGGCCAGCCGGGTGGTGGCGTCAACCGCCTGTTCGATGGGCAGCAGCGTGGCCTGATGGCTCATCTGCGCGGCCACCAGCTTGTGGATGCGCACATCGCTGCGCGGACGGTCGGGATCGGCCATGTGCGGCACGAACTCCACCTCGGCGCCGGTGCGCTGCGCCAGGCCGTCGATCAGGGCAGCCATGATGGACACATAGTCGTGTTCGGCGAAGGGTTCGGCGTTGTCGCCGAGCGTGACGCTGATCCGGTTGGCCTTGGGATGGTCCCAGTCGGCGTCCAGCAGCACGGCGTCGTCGAGGGTCTGGAAGATCGCCGGATGCTCGGGGCACAGTTGCGTGGCCAGCCGATAGCTGTCGGCGTCGCGCACGCCCACCAGCTGGCACAGCTCGAGCAGTTCCTTGAGTGCGGCGCGGTCGCTGAGCAGCAGGAAGGGCCCCAGGCTCTGCCCGCTGAGCACCACCGGGATGTCGAGGAAGGACGCCACCAGGGCGGTGGCCAGGCGCTCATAGACCAGCCAGCCGAAGTTGGAGTTGAGGCTGCCGCCGCCACCGATCACCAGGGCGTCGACGCCGCGCAGCTGGTTCATGATCTTGAACAGCTTGTCCTTGGCAGGCAGGGCCACGTGGTTTCCCGACAGCACCTTGCGGATCTCGGCCAGGTAGCGGTCGCGCTCGTCCAGCGGCCAGGGGAAGGTGAGTGCCGGGATCGACTCGGCGTGTGGCTGCCCGCCGGGTCCGTACTTCTCCTGACGCGAGATCATCACCACCTCGTGTCCGCGCTGCCGCAGCTGTGCCGCGCTGGCGATTCCGATGGCCTCGTCGCCGACGTGATAAACCGCCTGGTCAACATCGCACAGAAGCGCTACCCGCATACGAAACTCCTTGATACCGGGACGTGTGGCCGGCCGGTACCCTCGCCACCACAGATCTTTTGGACGTTATCATGCGCGGCCGCGCGATCCGGGCGCGCGAAACCGGCCCCCAGCGCGCCCACGGGCGCTGCGGCGAACAGGCGTCGCGCCTGCTGGCGCGCCGGGCCGGCGGCTCTCAACGCTTGCCCACCAGCCTCATCATCGTGCGGTATGCACGCTGCCGCAGGCCGGTGGGGACCAGGCGGTACAGCCCACGCACCGCGACATTGCGCGCCCCCACCAGGTGGCTGACGAATCCGGAGCGCACGAAGGCCCGTTGCAGCGCCAGCTCGCTGGCCAGCATCTCGACGCCGCCGCGCCGCTTGTAGGCACCCGATCCCACCCGGTAGAGCACCAGCGGATCGGGCAGGTTCGTCACCCGCGCGCCGCACTGCAGCATGCGGGCGAACAACCAGTAGTCCTCCATCTTCGACAGGTGCTGGTAGCCACCCGCACGGGCAACGGCACTCTTGCGGTACACGACGGTGGGGTGGTTGAAGGGGTCGCGGAAGCGGGCCACCCGGCGGATCTCATCGCCGTCCTGGGGCAGCCGACGGACCATGCCCGGATGGTGCTCGTCGTCGTTGAACTCCTGGATGGCCGAGCCCACCAGGTCGTAGCCGTCGGGCTCGCCCGGCGCGTCACCGGCGATCACCGGGAGTTGGCGTGAGAACCGGTGTGGCACCGAGATGTCGTCGGCGTCGGCACGGGCCACGATCTCGTAGCGGCATGCCTCCAGGCCCAGCTCGAGGGCGGCGGCCAGTCCCCGGTTCCGGTTGATGCGCACCAGCGTCACGGGGATGTCCCCCACGGCGCTGCCGTCGGACGCGTGGGCGATCACCTCTTCCAACGCGGGCGGCACCGGTCCGTCGCGCACGATCACGATCTCATTGGGACGCAGGATCTGGTCGGTGCTGATCGACGCCAGTGCGCGGGCGAAGAACTCCGGCTCGTCGCCGGCGTAGACCGGCAGCAGCACGCTGAACGCCGTCATGCGGGCTCCTTCGCCAGGGCCTCGATGTCCGACTCGGCGGGGGTGCCGGCAAGCACCCGGCCATTGCTGCGTGGCCCGGCGCGCAGTCCGGCGCGCAGTCCGGTGCGCAGGCCACGCGACAGCACCCGGCGGTTGCCCGAGGTGCGCAGCGTGTGCGCCCAGCGCCGCAGCGTCGACGCGCCGTAGATCAGCTTCTCCCAGCGCGTCAGGGCGCGGGAGCGGGTGAACAGCCAGACCTTGTTGCGCACCTCCTGGTAGAAGCGCGGCCCCGGATCCGCCCCCGAATCGCCGAACGCCCGGGTGAGGTGGCGCACGCGGCTGGCCGGCACGTAGAGCCCCTCATGGTGGCGCAGCAGGCGCGCGGTGTACTCGAAGTCGTCGTTCCACAGGAAGTAGTCGGCCATCGGCAGGCCGCATTCGCGCACTGCCTCGGCGTTGATCAGGATGGACACGAACGACGCCGAGCGGATCGGGCGGCATCCCAGCCGTGCGGCGTCGGCCTTCTCGCGGGGCGAGGCGTCCAGTCGGGTGCGGGGGGTGTTCATGGGGTGCTCGCGGCCGTCGGACCAGTCGGCGCGGCTGGCCAGCACGGCAAGCTCGCGGGGATAGAGCCGGGCCGTGTCGAGAAGGGCCTGCAGGGCGGTGCTGGTGGGCACGGTGTCGTCGTCCATGATCCAGATGCCGTCGGCCCGCTGACGCGCAATGGCGGCGGCGATGCCGGTGGTGAAGCCGCCTGCCCCACCGGTATTGGTGGGCATGGTGATCACCTCGGTGACCACCGGGTGATCGCGGGCGATGTCGCCGGAACCATCGGTGGACGCATTGTCCACGACGATGACGGCATCGGCCGGCCGGGTCTGGCCGGCCAGGCCATCAAGGCACTGGGTGAGCAGCTCACGACGGTTCCAGGCCACGACCACCGCAACGATGCGGGGCGGGTTACCGGGGGTGGGCTTCATGCGCTCAGCCTAGCGATTGCCACCGACATTCCGGGCGCCTGTCGGATTGCCGCGGGCCGCCGATGCCGGGGACGGGCCGGCGGCCGGTCGCGCGCGGTTCCCGGTAGTCGCGGGGGCATGTCCAGGGTGCCGTGATCCGCATCGGGGCGCACAAATGGGCGCGAACTCCCCGCAGGGAGCCGCGCCCATTCGCGTCGCCGAAGGCCTCGCGGGGACGGCGACGTCAGGCGGCCTGTAGTTCCGCCAATGCGTCGACGAACTCGGCCTTGCGTGAGGGCCCGACGAAGCGATAGCGGATGGCGCCATCGGGGTCGAGCAGGAAGACGGTGGGGGTGCGGTTGATGCCGAACTCGCGCACCAGGTCGAGGCGTTCCTCGCCGTCGATCTCCACGTGGTTCACGTCGTCACGCTGGGCGGTGAGGCCCGACAGCAACCTGCCGGTGGCCACGCACGGCGCGCACACCTTCGACGAGAACTGCACGAAGGTTGCGGTGGAACCCAGCGGTGTGCCGAGCTCGGTGGGGCCCAGGGTGGGTTCGTCGAGGGCGGCCTCACGGGCCCGGCCGTCGGTGAGCTTGCGGTAGCCGCCGAAGGCGAGCACCACGGCCACCGCGCCGATTGCTACCCATAGTCCTGTCATGGTGTCATCCCGTCTGTGTGGCGTTGCCGGTGGAGGGCCGGGAGCTGCCGAAGAGGCGCTTGCCCAGCAGGTACATCTCGCACCCGAGGCAGAACCCGAACAGCGCATTGAGGCCCGCTGCCACCAGGGCGAACGCGACGGCCACGTAGAACAGCACCGGCAGCGAGAAGACGACGCCGGCAAGTCCGGCGATGGCGAAGGCCAGTCCGACGCCCTGGGCGAAGCGGGGCGCTGCGGCGTCCTCGAATTCGCTGGCCGGTGCGATGCGCGGACGCACGACGCTGCGGAAGAACAGGCCGTAGGGCTGGCGCGAGACGCCCAGCACCGCGCCCGCCGCGAAGGCGAGCGTCTGGATGGCCAGCACGATCACGCCGGGCCACGGGCCGAGCACGAGGGCGGCGATGAGCAGCACCGAGGTGATCGCGGCGCCGAAGCGGGGCCCGCGCACGTCAACCTGCCCGGGGCCGGGCCGGACACGCCCGGTGAGGGGAGCGGAGGCAGCTGTTGCAGACATATGGAAACTCCTGAAGCGGAAGGAACTGTGAAGGTGAGGGGGATTGTGAGGGGGCCGGGATCGGGGGACTGCTGGCATCGGGTCGGTCATCGTGCTGGGGCTCCCGGGTGGTGACCCCGCGGCGATCCCGCTCGGGTCTGGTGCCTCCGGGAGTCGGTCGGGGCGGGTGAATCCCTGCGCGACACCAGTTGGGGAGAACCGGTGTGGACAACCAGTTGTGTGGATCACAAGTGGGGAACCAGTGCGGGGAATCCGGTGTGAGGGCCGAGGGGTCCGTACCCGGTTCGGTAGGGGCCGGGTCCTCACGAGCGGGACCCTTCAGGAGCTGGGTGCTCCCGGGCTCTGGTCCTTCCGGAGCCGAGCGATCTCAGCGGGGTGGACGTCGCACAGGTCCGGTTGTTCCGGGTTGGTGGGTGCGTCCACGGGGATGCCAGGCGTCAACGCCGATGATTCAGCAGCGGACGGTCAGCTGGCTCAGCAACAACAGGAATGCGAAGAGTACGCAGAGCTCCGCACGGCGGCGAGGGCAAGTACCTGATGCATGTGTTGAGAGTAACACCGTGCGTTCAGTGCACCAAGGGTGATCAGCCAGCGGCTGACAGGCGCGCGAAGGGCTGCGGGTTCTTGGGGCTGCTGGTTCTTGCCGGGCGCCCATGTCCACTTAGTGCTCGGTGGGGCGGGCGTCGGCCGGTCCACAGAAGATAGGTGCGGATAAAGCACTGTCTACGGTGCTCAATCCGCACCTATGTGTGCCCGGTGTGTGCTCGGGCCGTCCGATCATGGTCTGGGACGCGCACCCGCCGCGGCCGAATCGCGCCGCAGGAGTCGCCACACACCGGATCACGGCCCGGGACGACCACCCGCCGCGGCCGAATCACACCGCAGGAGTCGCCACGCACCCGATCACGGCACCCAATCACGGCGCACCGCACCTACTCGTCGTCGCGGTGCTTCTTGTCGCGGGAACGCTTCTTCTTCTGCTCGGCCTCGATGTCCTTCTTGGCGCCCTCGATGGCGGCCAGGTGCATCATCTCGGCCTGCGTGGGCATCGAATAGGCGCGCGCCGTGGTGTCGTGCATCTCGATGATCTTGCGGCGCACCCGCTCGCTGAAGGCATGCGCGATCTCGCCGGGGTCGGCCCGCATCGGCGAGCCGTAGACCACGTGCACGTCAGGACGCCCGGGCACCCAGCGCGCCCGGCTCGGCGGCCACGCCGCCCAGGCACCCACCAGCGCGACGGGCACGATCGGCACATTGTGCGAGATCGCCAGCGCGGCCGTACCCGGCTTGAACCGACCCATCCCGCCAGTACGCGACCGCGTGCCCTCGGGGAAGATCAGCAGCGAGATGCCGCTCTCGAGCAGCGCCGACGCCAGGCCGCGATGGCCATGCATCGAGCCGCGGTCCACGGGGAAGGCGTTCATCAGCAGCTGCGTGCCGAAGGCCTTGTACCAGTGGTTGAAGAAATAGTCGGCGGCCGCACCGGTCGCCAGGTTCTTGGTGAGCCGCTTGGGCATCGTCAACATCACCAGGGGGCCGTCGAAATGGCCCGAATGGTTGGGCGTCACGATGAACGGCGACTCCAGCCCGTCAAGGTGTTCCAGCCCGTGCACGTGCACCTTGATGGCGGCGTCGACGGCAGGCCTTATCAGCGCCATCCGCACCATATTGCGGGCGATGGACGCCGTCGTCGACTTGTACAGCTTCGGGTTGCGCGCGAGATCCATCAGACGTCCTCCGGGCGGGGCTCGTCAGGGCCGCCGATGCGATTGTTGTCGTGCTCCGACTGCACCCAGTGCGACACCCGGCGGGGAAGGGCCAACGGCCCGTGCTGCAGCACCCAGGCGGCGAAGCGCCAGCGCAGGGTGGGCACCGACCGCACCTTGCCGCGTCGCACATCGGCCAGGGCGAGCCTGACCACCGATTTCACCGGCACCCACACCCAGTCGGGGATCCGCGGACGATCAAGGCCCGCCGCCGCATGGAATTCGGTCTTCACCCAGGCGGTGATCGTCACATTGGCGCGCACCCCCGTGCCGTCCAGACGCGCCGCCAGGCCCTCGGTGTAGCTGTTCACCCACGCCTTGATGGCCGCATAGTTGTCGGCCGGGATGAGGGAGTTCATGCTCGAGATGTTGATGATCTCGCCGCTACCGCGCTTGACCATCTCGCGTGCCGCCGCACCCGACAGCACCAATACGGCCAGGCACATCAGGTCAAGGGCCCGCACCTGCCCCGACCAGTCGTCGTCCAGCAGGTCGTCGTGGGCGGCGAATCCGGCGTCGTTCACGAGCAGGTCGATGGGCCGGTCGGCGAAGACCTGCTCGACGCGGGCGATGTCGTCGTGGTCGGACAGGTCGGCGCTGAGCTCGTGCACCTGCACGCCGAACTTGTTGCGCACCGCACGGGCGGCCGATCCCAGCCGATGTGGGTCGCGCGCCACCAACACCAGGTCGTATCCGCGGCGGGCGAGCTCGGTGGCGAATGCATAGCCGATACCGCTGCTGCCGCCGGTGACCAGTGCAGTAGGCATGTTCTCCAATCTAGCCGAGAAGCGGAGCGATTGACGTTCCGCAGGAGCGCAGCGGACGGCCCGCCGGGCGGTGCCGGGCGGGCCGTCCATCAAGCAGTGGGGCTCAGGAAGCCAGCAGATGCTCGGTCTGCTTGGCCATGGCGAGCTCCTCGTTGGTGCGCACCACCAACACCTTGACCTTCGACTCGGGGGCCGAAATCAGGTGCGGGGCCTTGTCGCGGGCCTCGTTCTTGGCCTCGTCGAGCACCACGCCCAGGCCGGCGAGCCGGTCGCAGACCATCTTGCGCACGAACGACGAGTTCTCGCCGACGCCCGCGGTGAAGGTGAGCGTGTCCAGGCGGCCCAGCAGCGCCGTGTAGCCGCCGATGTAGAACACCAGGCGGTGGATGTACACATTCATGCCGGTGACGGCGGCCTCGTCGCCCTTCTCGAAGGCGGCCTCGACGTCACGCATGTCGGTGTCGCCGGTGAGTCCGAGCATGCCCGAGTTCTTGTTGAGCTCGGAGTCGATGCGCTCGGTGCTCCAGCCCTCGGAGCGCGCGGCGTAGGCGAACACGCCCGGGTCGATGTCACCCGAGCGGGTGCCCATCACCAGGCCGGCCAGCGGCGTGAGGCCCATCGACGTGTCAATCGGCTTGCCACCCTTGATGGCGCTGATGGACGCCCCGTTGCCCAGGTGGCAGACGATCTGGTTGAGCTCGCCGAGGTCGGTGCCCACCACGGCCGGCACCTGCTGGCTCACGTACTGGTGGCTGGTGCCGTGGAAGCCGTACCTGCGGATGGCGTTGCGCTTGGCCAGGTCGCGGTTGATCGCGTAGGTGTAGGCCTCCTCGGGCAGCTGCGTGAAGAAGGCGGTGTCGAAGATGGCCACGTGGGGCACATTGCCCAGCAGCGACTGCGCTGCCCGGATGCCCTCGATCACGGCTGGGTTGTGCAGGGGTGCCAGCGGCACGAGCTCGTGCATGGTCGCGATCACCTCGTCGTCGATCACCACGGGTGCGGCGAAGCGGTCGCCACCGTGCACGGCACGGTGTGCCACGGCGGTCACGTTCTTCAGGCCGGGGCCGTGGTCGTCGAACATCTTGAACACGGCCTGCAGGGCCACGGTGTGGTTGTGCAGCTGCGGGGTGATGGTCCACTCCTGGCCGTCGGTCTCGTGGGTCACGATGCCGTTGCCGGCGTCACCGATGCGCTCGACGAGGCCCTTGGCGAGCACGGTCTCCTCGTCCGGGTCGATCAGCTGGTACTTGATGGAACTGGAACCACAGTTGAGCACCAGGATGGGCTTGGCCATGTTTCTCCTTGTCAGTGCGTATTGATGGGGCAGTGTTGGTGGGGTAGGAGGTGCGGGGTGTTGCGGGTGCGGCGGGCAGCCCGGTGTCGGGCCACCCACCGCGGGGGCATGTGTGGTGCGGGCGCGTGGGCGTCCATGGCGTCGCGTCCGCAGCCGCCAGATCAGGCCAGCGGGCCGGTCTCGCCCTGTGCCTGGATGGCGGTCATGATGATCGTGTTGACGATGTCGTCAACGGTGGCGCCACGCGACAGGTCGTTCACGGGACGTCGCAGTCCCTGCAGCAGCGGTCCGACGGCCACCGCGTTGGCGGTGCGCTGGGCCACCTTGTAACCGATGTTGCCCGAGTTCAGGTTGGGGAAGACGAACACCGTGGCGTCGCCGGCCACCGGGTTCTCGGGCATCTTCTTCTTGCCGACCACCGGGTCGATGGCGGCGTCGAACTGGATCGGGCCGGCCAGTTTGGCCTGCGGGTCGCGCTGGGTGGCGAGTTCGTAGCCCTCGCGCACGGCGTCAACCTCGGGGCCCTTGCCGCTGGTGCCGGTGGAGTAGCTGAGCAGCGCGATGCGCGGATCGATGCCGAACATCTTGGCGGTCTCGTTGGAGGCGATGGCGATGTCGGCCAGCTGCTCGGGGGTGGGGTCGATGGTGACGGCACAGTCGGCGAACAGCAGCACGCGGTCGGCCAGGCTCATCAGGAAGGCGCCCGACACGGTCTTGGTGCCCGGCTTGGTCTTGATGAACTGCAGGGCCGGACGGATGGTGTTGGCGGTGGTGTGGTTGGCGCCGGACACGAGGCCGTCGGCGGCACCCATGTACACCATCATGGTGCCGAAGTAGGCGCCGTCCTTCATGGTCTCGCGGGCCTGGTCGAGCGTGACGCCCTTCTTGGCGCGCAGCTCCGCGAACTTGGCGGCGTAGCTCTCGATGAGCTGCGGGTCGTTCATCGAGATGATCTTGGCGCCGCTCACGTCGAAGCCGTGGGCCTTGGCGTTGGCGATCACTTCGTCGCGCTCGCCGAGCAGCACGATGTTGGCGGTGCCGCGGGCGCGGGTGATGCTGGCGGCCTCGAGGATGCGCAGGTCTTCGCTCTCGGGCATCACGATGGTCTTGAGCTCGCTCTTGGCGCGGCTCATGAGCTCATAGTTGAAGTGTGCCGGGGTGCGGGTGGTCACCTTGGTGGCTGCGGCATTGGCCAGCAGCGGCTCCAGGTTGCCGTCCAGACTGGCGGTGGGCAGGCCGTTGAGGGTGGGGGCGGTGCCGTTCGTGAACACGACGCCGGCCACGGTGGCATGTTCCTTGGCGAAGGCTGCGGTGGTGGTGCAGGCGTAGGCCGCAGCGAACTCGGGGCCCTGCGCGGCATCAACCACGAGGATCACCGGCAGCGCCAGGTCGGCGGCGAGGCTGGCGTTGAGCGCCAGTTCGGTGGGTGCGGTGGGGCCGGTGTAGTCGGTTCCCACCGCGACGACTGCTCCGTCGATGGCGGCGCAGCGCTCGAGGATGGCCGCGCGGGCGGCGTCCTCGTCGTTGGTGAAGTCGGTGAAGGTGGTGCCCACCGCAGCGCCGGCCGTGTGGCTCAGCGGGGTGAAAACCGTGGTCGAGGATTCCTGGCGTCCCAGCGCCTTGGCAATAGCCTGTGCCGCGGAATTAAGGTCAACGCGGCCGTCGGGGGACGCAACAAATACAGATGTGGTCACAGGCTGAGACTACGCCGTCCGTGCTGCGACTGCCCGCGGTCCAGCCAGACGCGGGTTACCGGCGATGTTCCTGCAGCCTACGCCTGCGGGCGAGCAGGGTGGTGCTTCGTGATGCCCGGTGCGGTCGGGCAGGGCGCCCTTGCCGGGTGGACGCGTCCACGGTCCGACGGCACTCACCGATCGCGCCATGGCACAGCCCGGCGACGGAACGGTGCCATCAAGAGAATAACGGTGCAATTCTTCGCGATGGGGAGAATCGCATTGTGATCAGCCGGTTCCGACGCAGGTATCTGCTTGGATTTCCTTCACTGGTGTACATCGCGGAGGATGTGGCCACGACGGACTCGTGAAGGCAGGAAATATGACATGCCCGCAATGCGGGCGAGCATCCGCGGCTTCGCGGTGCTCGGCGCGGCGATGACAGCGGGCCTGTCAATTGTGGCGGGGAATGTGAAGCGGAACACCATCTTTCGAAATCAATTCCGCGACAGAAGTGAATATCGGGGATCCGTGCTACCGCGGGTTCTCCGGACGTGAAAGGTTCTAGTAATCATCTGGTTGGCATTTCTGCATGGGGGCGCCAGATGCCTTGGTGACTGGACGGGCAAGTCTCTCGCAAGCAGATTGAGGCCCTTCAACGAGAAGATTGTGGGAGATGACTATGAAGAAGCTTATGCTATCTGTTGTTGCACTGGGCTTGACTATCCTCGCTGCAACCGGATGTTCCGCGAGTCCAGCAAAGCAACTTCAAAAGGGTCCTGAGGCAGATGCCTCATATAATGCGGAGGCGTCTCGCTTGGTCTGGCCCGCCGGATATCCGGCTCCAACTCCTGAGTTTCATAAGGAGACTCTGGTGAACAATGAGCCTGGTGTAGGCGAAGGTGCTGCTGACACCCTATGGCTGTGCTCGTGGGAGAACTACTATCTTGATGCGCCCTCTGCACATGCACAGGAAACCATCGAAAGGATGCGGGGATTCAAATCTCTGTATGACTACATGCATAACTATACCGAGGATGCGCAAAAATACTTTGATGGTGTGCTGTCGGCTCTCGAGCTCGGAGACTCGGGCCCCTTGGCTGCAGATGTCGACGCGAACTGCATTCGTCCGCAGTGAGATTCGTCGTTGCTTGGGTCCGCGTTCATCAGTCCGGGGCGCGGGCTCAAGCCACGAAGGGGTGCTGCACCACCCGCTCGACTGAAAGCGAAGGGGACGTCCGTGTTGGTGAGATTCAGGAAGATGATCGTGGCTCTCGGTTTGTGTGCGGGAGTCATTGCCGTCAGTGGCTGCTCGAGTCACCATGACGAGAACCTGATGGACGGATTCCAGACCGAGGCGGAGTACAACGCCGAGGCGGCGAGTCTCGCCTGGCCTCCCGGACGTTCCGCTCCAAGCCCCTGGCATCACCTGGAGACCGATGTCTACAACGAGAAGGGGGTCGGCGTCACCGACGCTGACCGTCAGTGGCTCTGTGCCTGGGAGGTCCATTATTTGGAAGATCCCGCCACGCGGGGCGGTAGTGCGCTGGCCGAACTCAAGAAATTCAAGGGCCTCCACGCCTACACCAAGGCCTATGACGTTTCTGCGAAGGAATCGTTTGACAAGGCCCTCGGCTCGCTGGAGCTCGGCGATGCGGGTCCCTTGCAGCGGGACGTCACTGCGAACTGCATGGTCGAGTGACGCTGCTTCGGGGAGCTCCAGGCAGGACGCCTGCGCCGCGCGGGTCCGACCGACGAGCGGGTGATGGTGCCGCCCGCGCGCGTGCACTGCAATTTCAAGGGTGGGGAGGCCCCACCAGGTGATCAAGGTAATAAAGCGAAGGGGATGCCCGTGTTGGTGAGATTCAAGAAAATGATCGTGGTTCTCGGTTTGTGTGCGGGACTCATTTCCGTCGGTGGTTGTTCGAGTCACCATGACGACAATTCGATGGATGGGCCCCAGACTGAGGCGGAATACAACACGGAAGCTGCAAGTCTCACGTGGCCTCCCGGTCGTCCAGCTCCGAGTCCCTCGCACCACCTGAGGACCGATCTGGCCTATGAGCCGGGGAATGGGGTCTCCGATGCCGACCAGCAGTGGCTGTGCGCGTGGGAGGTCCATTACTTGGGGGATCCGGCCACGCGGGCCAGCGACTCGCTTGCCCAACTGGTCAAATTCAAGGGGATGCATGGCTACACCAAGTCGTATGCCGTAGAAACCAAGGAGGCGTTCGGCAAGATGCTCAGCTCCCTGGAGCTCGGCGATGCCGGGCCCCTGCAGCGCGACGTCACGGCCAACTGCATGGTCGAGTGAGCCCCTTGTGTGGGCCTCCGCTGCGACCGGGTGCTGACCGGGCTCATCTGAGCGGTTGATCATTGCGCTCTGCCCCTCATCCCCGGGTATGAACGCCTGCGAAAGCTCTTGACCCACCAGGCCGGGCCAGTCACCCTGAAAGCACGAAAGACCAAGCCGCAGTGATGTAAACCACCAGATTCGGTGATCCACAGAGGGTGCGCGGTGCGAGAAATGAATGCCATTCGTCGGTAAGTCACACACGTCGTGATTTCTCGGCGCGATAGTGGCGACAGGTCCGCCGCATCTCGTGAAATGTCTCTAAACCAGTCCTCGGCAATCCTAAGTATTCAGTGGTGATCCAGGGCGCAACGAAGGGTGAGTCGAATGGCGGTTCCGGGGGTGCGGCGCGGGCGGCGTCGTGTGGTGGGGATTGTGTTGTTGGTGGTGGCATTGGTTGCTGCGGGGGCCGGTGTGGTGTGGCTGGTCGTTGACGGCACCGGCCACAAGGACGCCTCGGCGGTGCGGGCCTCCGCGCCGGCGGGTGGGCCGGCGATGGTGTCGGTGCGGCGTCAGGACATTGCCCCGGTGCTCACGAGCACGAGCCAGTCGAGTGCGCAGCCGCATTACCTGGTGACGTCCCCCGCTGCGGGCCATATTGAGTACACGCGGGGGCTGACCACTGCGGTGCAGGCCGCCCAGCCGGCACCGGCGGCGCAACCCGTTGCCAGCGCAGCCCCGGCAACCGCAGCCCCGGACGATGGGACACAGTCCGCGCCGGCCGCGCCCGCGACCACGGCCCCGGTGGCCGCGGCGCCGGTGGTGCCGAAGACGGCGTCCGATGTGAAGGCCGGCGAGGTGCTGTTCTGGGTTGACGACCTGGCGGTGGTGGCGCCGGCCGACTGCCTGCTGCAGAACTGGGTGTCCGGCGAGGTCGACGTGCCGGGCGATATTCCGGTGGCCGAGTGCACCTACCCCGGGTTCGGCCTGGTCACCCAGATCAAGCCGGTTGACTCCTACCGCATCCTGTCGGGCATCGTCGGGGCCAAGGGCGTGTTCGACGACGGCCCGGGCCCCTTCGACTGCCCGATGCTGCCGGCGACCGGCGGTGGTGACGGTGGCACCCCGATGGTGTGCCTGGTGCCCACCACGGTGCCCACCACGGTGCGTGCCCTGGCCGGGGTGCCCGGGCGGGTGGCGATCCGCAGTCAGCTGGTGGCCGGTGCCCTGGTGGTGCCGCGCAGCGCGGTGCGGGGCCTGGTGGACACCGGAGTGGTGGGCCTGCAACAGGGCAACCAGATCGTGCAGCGCACCGTGAAGCTCGGCGTCACCGACGGGGCCGTGGTGCAGGTGACCGACGGCCTGGCGCTCGACCAGCAGATCACCCGCGACGCTCCCGAGGTCGGGTCGTGACCAGCCGCGTGGGCCCCGCCCTGGCGCTGGCCGGGGTGCACAAGGGCGTCGACCTGCCCGACGGGCAGCGCCTGGAGATCCTGCGAGGCGTCGACCTGGAGATTCCCGCCGCCAGCTCCACCGCCATCGTCGGACGCTCCGGCAGCGGCAAGTCAACCTTGCTGAGCCTCATGGGACTGCTGGCGGCCCCCGACGCGGGCACCATCCAGATCGACGGCGTGGCTGCCGCCGGGCTGAGCGGCAAGCAGTCCGCCCGGCTGCGCAACGGCCACATCGGCTTCATCTTCCAGAACTATTCGCTGGTGCCCACCTGGAATGTCTTCCAGAACTGCGCCCTGCCGCTGCTGTACAGCTCTGGGGTGAGCGGACGCCAACAACGCGAACGCGTTCGCTCGGCGCTCGCCGAAATGGGCTTGGCCGACCGTGCCGACGCCCTACCGGGGCACCTGTCGGGCGGTGAGCAGCAGCGCGTGGCCATCGCCCGCGCACTGGTCACCGAGCCGACGGTGGTGCTGGCCGACGAACCCACCGGCGCCCTCGACCAGACCACCGCCGAGGCCGTGCTCGACGTGCTGTTCGCCACCGCACAGCGCACCGGCACCGCGCTGGTCGTGGTCACCCACGACGACCAGGTGGCTGCCCGGGCACAGACCCGGCGCGAACTCGATGGGGGGCGATTCGTCGCATGAGAAGCTTCGGTCGCGAGCTGTGGTGGGACCTGCTGGGCAACAAGACCAACTTCTGGCTGTCCTGCCTGGCCCTGTTCGTGGCACTGTTCTCGTTCATCGCCGTGGTGTCCACCGGCACGCTCGCCCACGACTCACTGCTGGCCAAGACCCTGATGGTCGACGGCGTGCCCACCAGCTACCGGGCCGAGATCGCCCCGGCCGCGCTGCGCGCCAACTCGCTCACCGGCCAACTCGCCGACGACGTATCGGCATGGAACCGCGCCGGCCTGGAATCGGCCGTGGCCATGGACTTCAGCCAACAACTCGCCGGCCAACCCATCACGGTGCGCGCCATCGCCGGCAACTACCAGGCGATCAAGCGCGTGAAGCTCACCGACGGCCGCTGGAACCAGGCGCGTCCCTATCCCGGCGAAGTCGTGGCCAACCAGCCCCTCGCCGCCCGGCAGGGGAGCAACACCCAATTGTCGCTCGGCACCACCTCGGGGGCCGTCGAACCCTTCGTCGTCACCGGATCGCTGGCCGACGGCGACGCCAGGCCCGTCGCCTACACCGACCTGACCTCCTATTTCGCCACCACGGGCTGGTATCCCACCCCGGCGACGGTCGAACTGCTGTTCCACACCGACAAGACCCCCGACCAGATCGCCGCCGCCATCGCCCCGTCCCTGACCGCACTCGGGCTGGCAACCAACGACAAGCCGATGCGCATCGACCGGGTCGACTCCATGGCCGACCAGGTGACCATGTTCACCGCCGCATTCACCGCCGTGACGCTCATCGGCCTGGTCGTGGCCGCCCTCGGCATGATGAACGTCGGACTGGCCAGTGTGCGCGAACGCTCCCGCGACTTCACGATCCGCCGCGCACTCGGCGCCACCCAGGGCCGCATCATCGCCCAGGTGCTCGCCGAGACCCTCGCCACCGGAATCGTCGCCACCCTGGCCGCGATCGGCACCACCTGGGCACTGCTCAACGTGCTCCTGCCCCGCCTGCTACCGCCCTCATGGGGGCTGTCCGTGCCCGCCTACCCATGGCCCATCACCCTGCTCGCCGCTGCAGCCGGACTCACCATCTCAGCCGCCAGCGGCCTCATCCCGGCACTACGCGTCCGCAAGCTCGAACTCGCCGCCATCCTGCGCGCCTAGCACCCGCACCATGCCTCCCGCACCATGCCGGACGCGCAAATGCCCGCCCACCCCGAGGGGTGGGCGGGCATTTGCCTGCGTCGTCGTGCATGCGGCCTCGTGCGGGCGATTCCGCATAGGGGAATCGGCGCGTGGCCTCCGGCGCATGGCCTCCGCGTCAGGCCAGCAGTGCGCGGATGTCGTCCACGCTGATCGCGCCCGATGCCAGCGCCTGGTCGCCGACCACCTGGTCGAAGAGATCGCGCTTGCGCTGCTGCAGCGCCACCACCTTCTCCTCGATCGTGTTGGTCGACACCATGCGGTAGACCATCACCTGCTTGTCCTGGCCGATGCGGTGCGTACGGTCGATCGCCTGGTTCTCGGCCGCCGGGTTCCACCACGGGTCCAGCACGTACACATAGTCGGCCTCGGTCAGCGTCAGGCCGAAACCGCCGGCCTTGAGGCTGATCAGGAAGGCCGTGGCATTGCCGTCCTTGAAGCGCTGCACGCGCTCATCGCGGTGCCGGGTGCGTCCGTCGAGGTACTCCCACTCGATGCCCTCGGTGGTCAGCCGGTCGCGCACCAGGTGCAGGAAGCTGGTGAACTGGCTGAACACCAGGGCCCGGTGGTTCTCGCCGGCCAGTGCGCGCAGGTGCTCCACCAGGGTGTCGATCTTGGCCGAGCCGATGTTGAGCATCTTCTCGTCCACCAGGCCGGGCGCCAGGCTCAGCTGGCGCAGGCGGGTGAGCGCGGCAAGGATCTCGATGCGGTGGTGGCGGGCGTCGCCCAACAGTCCCAGCGTGTTCATCCGCTCGGCCTGCAGCTGGCGATCGTAGATGCGGCGGTGCTCGCGGCCCAGCGTCACCGGCAGGATGAACTCCTGCTTCGGCGGCAACTCGGCGGCCACCTCATGCTTGGTGCGGCGCAGCATGAGCGGACGGATCCGTCGCTTCAGCTCGTCGACGCGTCCCGGCCCGGTGCCGGTCTCCACCGGCTTCACATAGCGCTCGGTGAACGCCTTCGGATCGGGGAAGACGCCCGGCGCGGTGATCGACAGCAGCGACCACAGGTCCATCAGCGAGTTCTCCAGCGGCGTGCCGGTGATGGCCAGGCGCAGGTGGGCGCGCAGTTCGCGGATCACTGCGTAGGTCTTGGCCTCGCGGTTCTTGATGAACTGGGCCTCGTCGAGCACCAGCATGCTCCAGTCGAGTGCCTGGAACTGCTTGGCGTCCAGACGGGTCAACGTGTATGAGGTGACCACCAGGTCGGCGTCCTTGATGGCCTCGGCCAGCGGCACACCCGACTTGCGGGAGGTCTCGTCGATCATCACCACGTTGAGGCCCGGCACGAACTTCTTCGCCTCGCCCGTCCAGGCGCCCATCACCGACGTGGGGGCGATCACCAGGGAGGGATTGCGGGGACGCGAGTCCTCGTGCAGGCGCTCCACCAGGCACAGGGTCTGCAGTGTCTTGCCCAGGCCCATGTCGTCGGCGAGGATGCCGCCGAGCCCGGCGTCCCACAGCGCGGAGAGCCAGCCATAGCCCTCCACCTGGTAGGGCCGCAGCTCGGCATGCACGCCGGCGGGCACCGGCGGGGTGGGGGCGGTGCCGACGTCGAGCAACGCTTGCACGCGACGACGCCAGCGCGCCGATTCGATCGTGGCGATTCCCGACGTGGCCAGTTCCTCCCACAGCCCCAGTTGCCAGCGGCTGATGCCCACGGTGCCGGCGCCGGGTTCCACCATCGTGGACGCCTCCTGCACCAGCGCGCGCAGGGGATCGAGCTCGCGGCGGTCGAGTGCCAGCCACGAGCCGGAGTCGAGGATCAGGTAGTCCTGGCCGGCCACCAGCGCGGCCAGCAGTTCGCGGGCCGGCACCGGTTCGTCGCCGATGCGCACATCGATGTCAAGGTCGAACCAGTCGGTGGCGGGGCGTTCCTGGGATTCCTCGGCCGCCGAACTCACGTCATCGGACGCGTCGGCGTCGGCGTCCTCCTCGTGGCCCTCGGCGTCGCGGTCGGTGACGGTCAGCCGCACGTCGGCGGTGCCGGTGAGCTCCTTGAAGCTGGGGCGCTTGCCCACGATGTCGACGCGCACGCGCTCGTCGGCCTGCAGCGTGTCCAGGTAGTTGCTGACGAAGTCGAGCATGTCGCGTCCGGTCAGCACGCTGTGTCCGGGGCCCCCGGCCATGTCGCGCAGTTCGGAGTACAGGGCCATCGTGTCGCGGTCCAGGCGCACCCGCTTGGCCTCGTCGGGCGTCAGCTCGGCGACCTGGCCGTCGGACGACAGGTAGATGCCGATGTCCAGGGTGAGTTCGCCGGCGGTGCTGAAATCGGCGCGCACCCAACATCCGGCGGTCGGCTGCTGGTCGGGCTCGACGCTGCCGTCGGTGCTCACCAGGTCCATCCGGTCGCGCAGGAAGGGCGCGTAGAGGCCCAGGAAGCGCGGCAGGTCCTCGGCCGGGAGCTTCAGCGCCGTGCTGTCCTCCAGCAGGGGACGCAGGCTCGCGTCCACATTGTCGGCCAGCGGGGTGAGGCGCAGTGCACCGCGCGGTTCGGTGCGCAGCAGGCCGTGCGGCGGGTTGCCCAGCAGCAGCCATCCGCTGCGGAAGGGCTCCACCGTGTCGCCCTCACGCAGGATGGTGCGCAGTTCGAAATCCGAGGGGTCCTTCGTGTCCGTGGTGTCATCGGCGTTCTTGCCCGAGGGCTTGGACGTGCCTGCAGGCCGCGACGCGCTCGCGGAATGGGGCGCGGCCACGATGTCGAGGCCCAGGGTGGCCGGGTGGTCGTCCACGGTCACCGGCGCCCACGCATTGTCGCCGAGCTTGTGCAGGAAGGTGACGCCGGTGTTGGCGGCTCGACGCAGCACGCGCCACAGCTCGGGGGGCATCCGCTCCAACAGGATGTCGCCGGCGCGGCGTCCGCCCTGGGTGGCCAGGCGTTCGAGTCCGCGCAGCGCGTTGAGCTGGTCGGCGCGCGCGGCCAGCGTGATGCCGGGGTGGTTGATGTCGTGCCAGCTCATGTGGGCGCGCTGCCACTCGCCGTCGGGTCCGGCACGCAGGGCGCTGATGCGCCACCGGGAGTCGGCACCGAAGCCTGCGACGCCCTCCACCTGCTCGAACTGCAGGGCCAGCTCGCGCTCGCCGTCGGAGTCGAAGCGGGGCAGCGCGGGGGACAGCGCCGTCTCCCAGGCCGCCTTCTCGTGGCCGTGCTGCACGGGGGCCTGCGTGGCGACCACCTCGGTGGCGTCCGCCTTGGCCGTGAGCATCAGGGCCGTTGCGTGCACACAGGGGTTGGGGTTCCCGCAGTCGCAGCGATCAGACCAGGTGGCGATGCGCACCGGGTAGCCGATCAGCTGGATCTCGGGGTGGAACTCGTGGGTCTGGCCGCTGCTGGAATCGGCCACGTCGGCCTTGATGCGCCCGCCGTCTGCCACGAGATTCGTGACGACACGAGCGCCTTCGCTGAGCGCGGAAGCCTGATCGATCAGATCCTGCCCATAGTGGGCCCGCAGTATTCCCTCCGAGAGTCCACGTAGCCACTGCCTAGTGATGTCCGGGGTTCGACTGCGCGCATTCATCCTTTCCACTCTACGTGTTGTTGCCGATCGACGCCTGTCGACGACTTCCGGTGGGCATCGCCCAGCAGGTCCCACGGGCCCCGGTTCACGCTCAGGAGACCCTCTTATAGGGCGGCCACCCGGTGCTGCGTGGTGCGGCTCCCGGGTGGCCCTGTGTGCTCCCACAGGAAGCCGGTGGGTCGGCCCGCCGAACGCTGCGCCGATGACAGCACGGGGCCGTTCCTGCGGGGCTGTGGGGCCGCCGACCCCGTCACAGGCTATGAAAACCCTGTGGACTGCATGTCAGGACACTCTCAAGCTTGACTTGTGCCATGGCGGCATAGCCGGTTGACAGCGCGGACCCAAACGTTGTTAGACCTCAATTGCCTCCACTGCGTGGGGGTGCTTCCCGCAAGGGTGTCGAGCTAGCGAGACGCGAGTGATCGTTCTCCGGAGTACTCACGGACGTGTCGCGGACATCCAGGTTTGAAGCTTTCGGTCTCAAGAAACGAGGATTCTTGCGAGTTCTGTTTGGAAGCGTGCAGCTGTCGCTGCACTCGCCGCAACCGTCGGTAGCGTGGGCCTTGTTGGCACCGCCGCTGCCGCCCCCGCCGACGCCACCAGCCCGACGCCCACTTCGGCGTTCGCCAAGGGCTCTTCCTACCTGCCCGGTTTCGACACCAGCTCGGATCAGGCCAAGTCGGAATGGTTCTTCGGCCGCGCTCGTAGCCAGGCTGCCTCCATCAATGGCAGCCTTCTCTCGGCTTCCGGTGGCGTGAACCTGTACGGCGACTACGCCTACTCCGATTCCCGTGGCTTCAAGTACGACAACACGTACAAGAGCGAGTCCACGGAAAACTGGGGCATTCTCAACGACAACCAGCTTGAGGGTCAGGACAACCGTTCCTACTCCGCCAACGTCGTCATCAATGGCGCCGTTGCCAACAACTGGCTGATCAACTTCGCTTGGTCGCCCGAGGCCTTCGCCACGCACACGCTGGCAACCGTCTCTGACAATGGTGGCAAGGCTTACGTGGCAACACCGCCGTCAACACCGGCTTCTTCAACCTGAAGCTCGGCACCATCCAGCAGGAGAGCAACTGGCCCGCCGTCATCAACGGCACCAGCAACACGCTCGCCTCGTCGCAGATCAGCGACTCCACCGGTTGGGCCATCAAGAGCATTCTTGGTTGGGACGGTCAGATTCTTGACTGGACCGGCATGAAGTTCCTGCCCGTGCTCGATCTGGGCGTGTTCTCCAGCGCTGACAACGTGACCCTGGCCGATCAGGCCAACGGCACCAAGTCGGTCACCGCGAGCTCGACCCTCAACCAGGGTCAGTTCAGCCTGCTGGGCGACCTGCTGAAGCTCAAGTGGGGCGAGGGCGAGCGCACCGCGACCGCCACCGGTGTTGCCGGTACCGCTACGGCGACCACCGCACCGCTGAGCGATATCACCGTGTCGACGATCTTCGGCCTGGGCGCCACCATCAAGCCCGGCGCCACCTGGGATCTCTCGAAGCTGGGCCTCATTGGCCAGGCCGCGAGCGTCCTTGCTGATCTGTCCCTCGGCCTGCCCGGTCAGAACAAGACCGTGGTTGCCGACGACGGCACGCACGCTGAAGCCCACCAGACCGGCCTCGGTATCACCGCTGGCCTGAAGATCGCTGCCAACACCGGTCAGCTGCTCTCCTTCTCCGCGACCCTCGGTTCGCAGGACGTTGAGGCGCAGGCTCCCGAAGGCGGCATCGTTCTTCCTGGCGCTGAGTGCAACACTCAGTACTTCAGCGAAGTCACCCCGGACATGCAGTTCTTCAATGACATCTGCTGGCTGAAGGAAAAGGGCATCACCACCGGTTGGCCTGACGGAACCTACCGTCCCGTCACCCCGATCAACCGTGACGCCATGATCGCCTTCATCTACCGCCTCGCTGGTAGCCCGGCCTACACGCCCACCAAGCAGACCTTCTCCGATGTTGACCCGAGCAACATGTACTACAAGGAGATCGAGTGGATGCAGGCCAAGGGCATCGCTGCTGGCTGGGATGACGGCACCTACCGTCCGCTCAATGACACCAACCGCGACGCGATGGCTGCATTCATCCACCGCGCTGTGAACCAGGGCATCATCACCCTCAAGTGATTGATTTAGCACCCTAAGTATGTAGAAGGGGGTGTCCCCC
>OLOA01000311.1_pt1 | contig 53888 bp, 79 predicted proteins | sample 1672201 | NCBI WGS metagenome assembly OLOA01 (sample SAMEA3136658, study PRJEB25190) | human gut metagenome
TACCTGCCATACAAGCAACGTATTCCGTTAGAAACTTTTGATTTTCCAATTCGTCTTTTGTAGATTGAACTTGTGAAGCTTGATATTCTTCTTGAGCTTGTTTTTCGATAGAAACATCTAATTGTTTTATAATCATACTTTTATCTCCTTCCATAGATTAGCGTAATACGCATCTATTCTTTGCAATAACTTGTACGTATTTCCTAATTCTGCGTGTGATTTCCAACTATGAAGGCTTGCATCAATTTCTTCTTTTGTCATTTCGCCTTTCTTAGCTTTAATGACTTGTTTCTTTAATTTTCGCCTTTCATGTTTTATATTTTCTGAACTTAGGTTGTAATAAACCTTTCCCGTTTTTGATAATGTAGCTTTAAATCCAAGAAACATAAATCCTTTATCTGTCCTTAGAATCTTGGCTTTCTTTGGGCTAGGTTCAAACCCTAATTCGATTAACTTATCGCAAACTATCTTCTTCCATTGTTTCGCTTTTTCTTTGTCATTTGTAATCAAATAGGAATCATCCATGTACCTTATGAAACTTTTGCAATGTAGTTTTTCTTTGATGAAATGGTCTAATTCATTCAGTAAACTTATACCAGCTATCTGAACCATTTGAGAACCTGGATTATATCCAATATCTCCTGAATATTGTGTATCTAACACGTCTTTAGACATACTAGCAGTATCTGAATCACACATCTTATAAAAACATTCATTGACATCTTTATGTCTCATATTTTGATAATATCCATGTATATCTATCCATACAACATAGCCAACATTCGTTTTGTTGTTGATGTAATATCTATGAAGATATTGTCTCATTACATCCATAGCTTTCTTAGTTCCTTTAAACTTTTGACAAGCTATATTTGTATATACAAAGTGCTTTGTTGTTTGAGGATATAATGAATTATCGTTAATACTACGTTGATAAACTCTATCCCTAAAAGGAATGCTTAAACACTCCCTTCTTTTTGGATATGTAACAACAATCGGTTTAGGCTTTCTGTTTATCCATGTATCATTTTGCAATTGTTCTTCCATCTTCAAACAATTTTCTACACCATTTAACACAAATGATTTAACGCTAGGTTTCCAAGATACATTTTTCTTACATTTCAACATTGAATCAAATAATTGATCGTAGTCTGTAATATATTCTTTTATTTCCAAAATAATAGTTTCCTTCCGTCATAGTTAGCTACCATCTTTTTTTTCATAGGCTCTAACATCGGTGGCAAAATACACTGATTTATGTATATTCTGCGGTATTGTTCGCTCTAATGAGCAGGGATGAGGTTCCTTGTTTACACATATCAAATCGTATCAACATCTAAGGTTGACCATATAGTTTAAATTGATAAACAATCGGGGCGAACGTATTCGCATTGGAAGCGTTGTTGTTGTTGACATTGCCACTAGTGTACACACACCACGTATAACAAGCACTGCCTTGGTTGGCCGAACGCAAACGGACGTTCTGAGAATCAACCTACATCCCGTATGTATTAGTAATTATTAATAAATACTAATTGATATATTTTGCATATCGTTCTTTATCTGCATTGTGCCATGCGATATACATTCTCTTTACCGTTACTACTTGCTTAGTCCAATATTTAACTCGTTTTCCACGAATGTTAAATAATGTTTTTGCCACATCTATATCAGATAATAAATCTACGCAAAGGAAAATGGCTTCACGTTGGTATCTACTGCGTTCTTCCCATCTTTCATGTCCCGTCTTACCTTGAACATAAATTGCATTTGCTCTTTTTCCTAGCCTGTATATATCTTTTGCCTTCTTAATTATGTCACCCGTCATTGTCTGATAATATTCAGGTGGAAAATTATTTGTGTTTGAACAAATCTTTACAGTATACAAAGACAAGTTTCTTGCTTCCCACAAACAGTCCAACATTTTATTTGTTGGTGTATCAGGTACATTTCTTTCATTTACATTTGTTGCCATTTAATAATTCCTTTCCTTGTATAGGGCAGTACGTTGTCTGCCCCGATTTTAGATTTATGCGATACAAACAAGCGGGGCGAACGTAAACGCATTGGAAGCGATGCTGCTGTAGACATTGCCACTAGTGTCCACACACCACGTATAACAAGCACTGCCTCGGTGGGCCGAACGCAAACGGACGTACTGAGGTGATGTTTTGTTAGCAATGGAATACTCAACCATATTTGGATAATTTGTATACCATTCGCAAGGTGTTGTACGTCCGCTTCTTCTTTTCCAATAGGTGTGTACATCACCTTCTCCACTAGTTTGTGGCTTAATAAACATCTGAGAAAGTGAAGGTAACGTAACATAATCATATGTAATATCCTCTGCGCCTTCATCATTTACAGTGTTAGCATAAGTAACGACTTTCACTTTTTTTAAACAATTTAGCATTTCCTCAGGCATACCACAAAGGAATCCGTCTTTAGAAGCTAATTGGTCAGGACAAATATCCCATTGATCTTGTGGAGTCCACCATTGCCCTTTTGGCTTACTTGAGTTCAGCCATTGTCGCAAAGCTGATGTTTTCCAACGATTCCAGCCATAAGCCATTTCTTGTGCAAAGTTTAAGTTTCCACTTCGGCTATCATATGGGATTGTTCCTAGATTTGTTCCACCACTGCCAACAGTAACATTAACTGTCTCATTTAGTGTGATTCCATCTTTTCCATATGAATAAACTTTCCAACTTGAAGGTGCGGTATCTGGTGCTCCGTAACATCCAGCTAATCTACCACCTTTTTCAACAGGTTTTGTCAATGTAAATTGGTAGTTGATTCCTGGCTTAACATTGTTTCCCCATGCTTTTGCAAAATCGAAATTGTAAGTGCCAGCACTAAGTCCATCAGGACACGCTAGAAACGCTCTTTGATGTGAAAATTGAATACCAAAAGGCAAAGTATAGTGCGACTGTAACCACATTCCAGGAACAACTTCTCCGTCCTCTAAAGTCATATCTTCAAAATGATTGACTTGCCATGGCATATCGTATTCTTTTGAATTTGCGGTATCTGTCCATTTTTCAATTAACTGCGTACCAATAGCAAACGCACTTTCACCGACTCCGTTTGCAATCAATGTTCTTACCTTCTGCCAATCCATCGATTGATATGAAATTCCGCTTTGAGCAATGATATTTAATGCTTTTACAATTTTTTCTCCTGTTTCATCTGTTAAAATTCTGTGTTTTGCCATTATTCTTGTACCTCCTGAACAATATATCCTTCTTCGTCTACAGATAATCCCAACGCTTCAAATTCTTCTATAAGCCTACTTACACCTAAAGAATCATCTAACTGTTGAACAGTACCTTTTTTAGTTCCTTGTCCATCTTCAACGATCAATAAATCTTCCTTGTTAATGCCTGTTGTTTCAGGCAATTCTTGTATTCTAACTCCCATTATATGTACCTCCTATTTAATTTTCATAGCTTTTATAGTGTTGAATATTACCTTTTTTGTTGTAGTAAACTGCTTTTATTTTCTTTATAACTCCATTGTCGTTGTAGAAAACCTTGGCAGTCCTTAATCGCTCTTTTCCAATTGTATCAACAATCAAGTTAACTCCATTCTTAGCCAAGATGTCTACTCCGTCTTTAGTTAGAATTTCTGTTTGATACAAATTTGTATTGTACGCAAGTTTAAATTGGTCAACCAATGTTTTAAAATCGCATGTAGCACTATCTGATTTAGAACCGAAGTTATCAACTACACGAACGTATAATGTATAACTTGTTTCAGGGCTTAAATTGTCTAAATGAATTTGCGTATCAGTTCCCACATTAATCCAATTTGAATTGTCTAGTGAATATTCATAGTGATCTATTGTTGCTCCTTCATTTACAGAGAATCCATACCAAGCAAACATACCGCCATACGGTGTTAACCGTGTACATTCAATACCACCTACGTTTGGTTTTTCAGGGCTCAATGTTGTAAATGATGTACTAGCTGCTAACGAAGGTTGACCATAGTTATCGACCATTCTTACATAGAATTTATAGTTTGTATTAGGTTTCAAATCACTAAGAGTTAAGCTTGTTGCTTTACCTTGGTCTGTCCATTTTTTTTTATCATTAGATGTTTGATAAGAATAATCAGTGGCCATGTCTCCTAATGAGAATCCACTCCAACTAACTTTTGCAGAATTGGACGTTACCGAGCTTAAAGAAACACTTCCTTTTGAAGGCGCATTAGGATATTTAGTGGTTGCAGTAAAATCGACTGTTTCACTCCAAACTCCATTGTATTTTCTTTTGAAGCGATAATATCCAGTGTATTTTGTGTTCGGCTTTAATCCTGTCCATGTATCTACAAAAGGCGTATCGGCTTTTATTGCTTTATTCCAATCCGTCCATGTTTTACCGTCACGACTCCATTGGTTTTCCTCAGACTCAAACGGAACTGAAATTGTACAGTACATTGTATTGTATGTACTTCCAATATTGCTAATCGTTGCTTTTGGTGCAGTTCTATCAATATTAGGAAGCGAGATGTCTACTATATTTGTGCTTGTAGGGCTACCTATAGCTCCTGTATATGTTCCATTAAACCAATAATGCACTTTGCTTGATGCATTACCATTAGAATCATGGTCAACAGTAAATGAACCATTTTGTAGAACATATTCCTTGTTCGTACCAGCACCACCATCTGTTAATGTAGCATAGCTACTATAATTCGGCGCTCCTGTAACACCAGCTGACCAACCTTGTTCAACACTATAACCTGAATAGCTTGGGTTTTTATTTTCAACTAAAATACGAGTTCTTGTATGGACTGTAGACCTATTATTTATAGCATCTTGTTCGCTCCGTGCGTATACTTGGAAATACACATTGCATATGCCACTGTATGTCCAAATCAGATGGCTTGCAAGTAATTCAAATCCTCCACCTACATAAGCCATAGATTAGTCTCCTATCTGAAAGTAGAAATATCCGTTAGGACAATTTGTTGTAGTAGGGTCGGCAGTTCCAACTTTGTAACGAATTGCTTCGATATTTACTGCATGGTTTTCATCAGGTGGTATCGTTACGTTATTAACCTTGATTGTTTTGATAGGCACTAATTGATCTACAACTTCTTGTTTAATATATCCAGCATCATTTTGAAGTTCAGATACATTTTTAGGGATTTCAGTTTTCTTTGCATAAACACTAGCTAAATCTAGATTGACAATATAATCAACAGGACTAATTGTATTTCCATCTAATTTAATAGTTGTGATAGGCACTTGAATAGCAATGTTTTTTTCGTTGTCTTTGGCAATGTTTGTCCCGTTTACAGAAATTGTCTTTACGAATTGATTTAGAATTTCCATTAAATCCAATTGATTAGAAATATCGCCAATCATATTTCCCCATTTGATTTTCAAATTCGCATGGTCATTGATTACTTGAATTTCTTTTCCGTTGTAGATATAGAATAATCCTTTTGAATCAACATACGCATGGTCTCTACTTGGATTAGTAATATCATTTACTGAATCAACGATTTCTAGCCAAAATTGACAATCACCATCTTTTAAAGGAAATACTACTGCCATATCTTTGTTACATACTACAGGTTGCATATTATTTTCCTCCAGCTTTCATAATGTCTGCAAAACAAGATGCACAAGAAGTAATTTCTACACCTAAGAATTTTGTACAAGCTTCAATAAACTTCTTGTTAATCTCCAAAGCAATATTCAATAATTCAGGGTCTCTATTCGAAGCTTGATATGCTTCAAATGCAGTGTACATAGCCATACTTAAATGTTTAACTAAACACCACTGTTCTCTATCCCCTTTGCCGCCAAAAGAATTGTATAGATAAAGCATTTGAGAACGTCTGATATTGGCATAATCATCAATTTCATCCTTTAATGCTTCAATCTTTTCTAAATTATCAGGAATTTCTTCTTCACTAATTAATCCGTTCTCAACCTCTGAAATACGTTTTTCTAATAAGGTTTTAGCATGTAGTTCTGCACTTGCAATTTGTGTAAAACTACGGATAATATCTTCTCCAATTCCCGAAGTGCTATATTTGTTTTCCATCTACACAACCTCCTTTTTGTATGCTTTGATAGACAATCTAGCAGACTGTTGTTTTTGTTTTCTTTTAAAGTCAATTTGTTGACTGTTCAGTTTCAATAGCGATATGGCAGACTGCCAATCTCTAGGATTTTGTTTTACATGATTTGATAGGTTTTCAATCCTTTGTTCATATCTATTCATAGATACCTCTTATCTGTTTACATGACTATATTTAAGATAATTTACTAACGTACAATCAAAATTTCCGTTTCCTGTTACTTTGATTGTTTTATATCCTGGATCTAATATTCTATTTCTCTCATCCTCTGAAAGATATCCACAAGCTTTAAGAACATCAAAATTCGAATATTGCCCAGGCCATAGTCCATTGCCTGTAATCCACGCTCCGTTGAATTGCTGCTTGAAATATGGTGTCATGTCTATTCCTTCAATCTCAACATTAAAGTTTGTAGCAGTAGAATTATCTATTACTAGTTTAAACTCAAAACGCTCATAATAAATCAAATCCTGAGAAATTGACATTCCTATTACCGCTGGTTTAGAACTTGAACATCCCCATCTAGGGAACTCGTACCCGTAAAAATCAACTATATGGTTTCTACGTTGAATGGAATTGTATCTTCCTTTTTCTTTCAAATCATAGACACTATCAGCTAATATATTTATCGCCTTACTAATATCCATAACTAACCACTCTTTCCGTCTCTATCTGTTCTTAGGAATTTCTCTAGAGTCAATGTGTCTATTTCAATTCCTGTTTTATCTATTTCTCTTTGTATGTTTGTGATATAGAACCAATCATCTTGTTTTAGAATACGTTTCATGTATCTGTTACAACTTCCTAATTGCAATAGATTGAGATCATAAATAAATCTGATTCTATCACCTACGTTTACTTCTTTAGGTAATGCTTCACAAGAAACGTTGATAGAAAACTTTCTTCTTGCATTAATTAGTTTTCTACAAGCACAATCATATACAACCTTGGCCGCATAAATTCTATCGTTATCAGTAATGATAGTAGTTCCGTTTGTAGACTCAGGGTCAATGTTCTGTTGTACATAAACACTCTTTACTCTGAAAATACCAATGATATTTGATGTACTTATTGTTGTGGTATTGCAATACGGATAAGGTTGGTTTTGGCCAAAGAAATTAGCTCTACCATTACCAGCATCTGAAACGTACATTGCAACGTGTGATGCAGGTGTGTCACCGCCTCTACCGAATATGCACCAATCGCCAAATTGAGGTGTATCAACATAATCAAAGTATTGAGAATAACCTAATTCATCTCTGTTATACCAAATGTAATCTGCATATCCATCACCGCCAATAGCTCTTGTAGGGTCGGGATAATTTAATGTTTGCAACGCTTTTTTCCATGCATCTACACATTGATATGGTTGTTCAGCAGGCACACCATCCATGTCGATAGATTGACCATTCCATGTGTTGATAAAGTTCTGAGCATTCCAAGGCCTAGCTTGTGTTTTATCCGTATCGGTTGTAGTTCCGTTATCATCTTGTTCCCACTCAGGAATCAAGCCATAGACACGTTGAGCAAATTCAATACGTTTTTGATACTGTAAATCAATAGATGTATCACCACGCTCATAATCTGCCATAAAAGCCATTACCATGTAATTCATATCGGCTTCCATGTGTGACCATTGTTGGAATGTAATGTTATATGAAGGAGTAGGAATCCAAGGCCCATTTGTAGCGTTTGTTGACCATTCTTCAACTAACTTAGCTACTTCCCCTTTTCCGTACATTGTGTAGCTTGTATACCCATGAGAGCCTAACCAATTTGTAATTCGTGTGTATGGTGTCCATTGAACCAATCCAAATCCTTTTTGAGAATCAGGAACATCACCCATTTGATACAAGTTAGGGTTTAATGTTGATTCTACGTGACACGAACCACATAAAGCAGCAATAGCAGATTTGCTCCAAATGTCTTTTAAAGAGTGCCATAAAGCTTTAGCGTTGTTTATTTCCTCTGTATCCGTCAAAAATCTTTGCTCTTTAGGAATTACCCATTTATAGTCTTTAGAGTCTTTTGCCATGTCCTCTAGACTAAATGGCGATAAATCATCAAAAGCAAATGTCCCTTCAATGAATACACCGCTTTCATATCCAACTGATTCCGTATCAATAATCGAATACTCCAATTGATTGTTAGGAGCTAATTTAGGAAAGTCTACATATTCATAATCACGCTCGTTATTTATGTTTGATCTCAAAATAACTACAGGAAACTTAGGGTTCTGTAAGCTTTTATCGTTATATACTTCTCTTAATGACAAAGATGACATACCACTATCAGATTTATTAGCATAAACTGTAGCTAAGTTAATAACATCCGAAAAATTGGTTTCCATTGTTGGCTCACCAATGATTCTGTAGTTTCTTCCTAACGTTGGTTTATTAGAAAGCATAACAGGTTGTTTCTTTCCAAAATATCCAACTTCAACTTGCTTATCATTTGTAAATGGAACTCTCCAATAAACAGATTGTGTCAATTCACAAGTTTTAGTAAGTGCATCCAATTTAGATTGTCTAGAATAAACATAGTCAATCTTTTCGTTATCAATCTCAGTTTCAAAATTCATCTTCCACTGAGTCGAATAATACATATCTTCGCTTTCGTATACGTTCTTTATAAGAGCGTTTTTAACCGCATAATTTGTTGGAACTTGTCTGTATTCCCATTCGTTGATTACGTGCGTTAGAGATATGTTTAAACCACTTACAGAGGGTTTATAGTTGGTAATCATTCCGTAGAAAACTCCACAATCCATGATTACCCTCATTTCTTTTCTTCCTGAAATTAAATCGTAGTATTCGTTAGGAATTGTGATTTGCATTTCAGGCACTGTCATTAACTCGTTTGAAAAACTGATTGTGCTTAAAGCCTCTCTGAATCTTTTCTTAACTTTTCCAAATTCTAATATTTCAAAGTAAGGAATCATATTTACTCCTAACTACCAATTTTGCCTTGTCCTACCCATTTACCATTTTTTCTGATTCTACTTGACCCTTGGTTTTCTTTATTCGCTTTATCAGCACTATATTTGCCAATAGTGGCCCAAGAGCCTTTAACTCTCTTTTTAAACCATCCTGTAGCTCTATCCAAAGAATAGAACACTTTACCTTTTCTTACTGCCCATGGTCTAAAATCAGGGATAACTTGTTGAATAGAATATATATTCTCGTAAGGTAATGTAGCATCTTCACCTCTTAATTCAACTTTAACGTGTGTTGTATCTGTCGGAAGTTGTAGCTTACCACTCCATTGACTATTTTGTGCTACTGTTTCCCAACCTGATGAATAAGCTAATGGCCATGTATCTGCATGAGAGAATATTACTTGATTGTAAATCTCTCTCCATGAGGCTTTATTGTTGTTAGAAGTGCTAATGATCAAAATATAGTTATATCTTCCACCATACTGTACATACTTTCCGTTTCCTGTATATTGACCAGCATCCGTTACACCATATCCAACTAAATCTAATGTGAACGTAACACCATAGTTTCCATCATCTGAAAAGTTGATACCTTTTCCATAGCCTTTTGCATGGGCGGTAGCAAGTGGGAATCCAAAGTCTGCGGTATCGCCTGGATTTCCACCTAATACTACGTTTGCGTATGGCCCCGTGTTATCGTAAGCTCCATGAAAGTTTTGCCATGCCATTAAACACCACCAGCCAAATCATTCTCAGAACTTCCGTTATTAGTACGGATGTATGAATTTCCATCAGGAGTACCACCAAAGATATTGATATTACCTGTAGCAATGCTTCTTCCGTCATTGAATTCTCCTTCAAATACAGTATCCCCTGTTTGTTTCCATGCTCCACTGTTTTTAAGATTTGTAAGAATCTTTTCAACCGCACTGTACATATCTCCAATGCTGCCTTCAAATTTTCCGACCTTATTTTGTAAATCTCTGATAGCATTCCAAATCTTTTGGATTTCTGCCCATAGCTTTTCGATTTCTTCCCATTGTCCACAATCAGAACAAATCATTACATCCATGATACTGATTAAATTCTTTTCCAAATCTTTGATAGCTTCTTTTACATCACAAACATCATATGTATCAATCTTTTCTAACAACCCACCTAATAAGCAATCGTTCATATCGTGCATATCTGTACAGTTGTTATGGCCCTTATTTTCAAACCCTTGATTTGCTTTAAGATTTGCACAAATAGCATCTGTTACACCTTTTTGAATGAAATTACTGCTTGTAGCTTTTAAAGAATCGCAAGCAGAACAAACATCTTTATTCATTTATGTGTACCTCCTAATCTCTACAGATAACGAAGTTTACCTTGTTATCATTTACAAAACGAGTGTGTAGAGATATTTCATCATCTTCCATCCAATCAACATAAATAGAAAGGAACTGCAACCAATTCGTTGTTTCTCCAGCTTTTACTGTTCCACTCATGCTTAATTCCACTGTTTTGTTAATATCTTCTTCAAATGAAGCATTTGTTGTTTTTGAATAAACCAACGATCCACTCTTATTAGGAACACGAATCGAAACAGTAGGAGCTGAACCAGCTTGAACTCCTGTCATTTTATAAGAGTAGTGTTTCAATGTAACACTGTTGAATTTGTATGTAGCACTCTTATCTTTGTTAGGCTTCATACAGAAATCTACTTTTCCTGTAATAACTCCGTCAGCTACTTTCTCGTAATCACTAGTGTGAATCCAATCTGAATATCTGAATGTGAAATTACCTTGTCTGTCAATTTCAACGCTCAATCCAGGTGTAGACTGTTCAATAGTATATTGCGTTTCGATTGCCAAATTTTGAAGTTGAAGATTATACAACTGGTCTTGCAATCCACACATCCAACAAATCATAGCTGCTTTCATGTTGTAATCATTGTTGGCATATTGACTCATGAATAATTTCCAATCACACAAATCAAATCCATCTATGATGTCATACAAGCCTTTTGTAAGACAATCATTGGCATTTTCCATGTCTGTACACGTATTATTACCATTATCAGGATTTAAGCCTGTATCGTTTCCTAAAGACGTACAGATTGAATCTGTAACACCATTTTGGATAAACTCTGCACTGCTATCTTTTAACTTTCCACAAGCAGTGCAATAACTTTTTACATTCGCCACTGCAAGCCTCCTTAATTTGTAAGTTCATCAACATCTATATATACACAAGCCATCTTACAACATGAGCCTGTGACAACTAATCTATTCATTCCATGATGTACTGTGAATCCAAATTCATCTTCGATTACTAGATTATCTAAATCTACTTCCTCTGATGCACAACATCCATCCGCAGTAAAGTATAAGTTCCAGCTTGAATCAAGTGTTAAAATTCCATCATATTCACCTAGAATCATCATTTTATTTCCATTGATTTCGATTTCAGGGTTTTGGAATTTACCATCTAGAATCAATTTGACCTTATCGGTATCTAATACTGTTCCACTGTAGAATCTTCCAGCAATTGACTCAACACAATAATCTTTTTTACAGATTTTGTTCTTAATCAAATCATCACCGAAAATTTGTTCACCTTTGATGCAATCATAGACAATCTTGTATGAATTGCCACAATTCATAAAATCTTCCAATGCTTTAGTTCCCATTACGCATAAAGATGTTTCCTCTGTAATGTCTCCACAATCGCATAAACACGAATTGCAAGTTTCCATATCAGGGGGGCAAGTAACACAACACGATAAGCACTCTTGAGCATCTCTGAAATCCTCACAATCAAGGATATTACATACAGAATAAGGAACTAAGAATGTTTTCTTTGTATCTGCAATATGCCAAACACCTTCCCAAAGTTTAAAATCAATATCCATTGATAGATAACCTTGGTATTTTTTGTAATCTTCACTAAATCCTGTGACATAGGCCCATGCCCAAATCAATTTGTTATCTTGAATAGCCCATAATCTTCCAGGTTTAAGCAAATTCAAATTGAAATAGTCACGTAGGAATCTTCTATCTTCATCATGAAAATGTTCATAATTAAAATTCAACGTTAAGGACAAATCACCTTCCGTAAGAAACTGTTGATTCTTTTGGAAAGCAACATAACTACCATGTCCGTAACTGTATTCTTGCGTTGCAGTCTTTGTATCTTGCTTTAGAGAGGCAGAGGAAATCTCCTCTGCACTGTCTATTACAAGATCATTGAACTGAACGTATGTTTTTAATGGGTTTAAGTTATAACAAGTCATTATGCCAAACCTCTCAAGCATCTACCTACTTTGATAGCCTGCCTTCTTTCGTTTCCTTCGTTGAAAGCTATACTGTTGTTCGTAACACGATTATCGTTATTGTTGATAGTCACATTCTTATTAACAACACTTCCAACTTGAGAACCATATCTAGTAGACAATTCTTTGAACGCACCTTTTAAATCCATGTTATTTACTTTATCCATGAAGCTTTGACCTGCGTTCTTAACTGCACTACGTTTCATTACATACTCGCCAGGAGTCAACATAGCAGGCACTGTATCTGTTCCACTAGGCTTCATAACGATAGGTTGTCCGCCTTTTTTCAAGTAAACTGGGCTACCTTTAGCAAACTTAAAGTTTTTTCCTTGTGATTCATTTCCTCTGTTTACTGTAGGAGTAGTTGTACCACCTGTATTAATGTTTCTTGATTGATTGTTGAACGCATTTTTAAATGTACTTCCTAAGTACTGTCCTAAATCTGTGAATCGTGTTGAATATCCATACATCATAGTAATCTGATTAGAGATTGAACTAGACATATTAGAGATACCTTCACTGAATCCACTCACAACATCTTTTCCAAACTTCTTACCTACGGATTTGAAGCTTTTCTTCTTCAATGAAGCTTTAGCATTATCAATCTTAGTTCCAAATGAACCTTCAATATCAATACTTTTGAAACCTTCAATAATTCCATTTGCCATATCTGTACCAGAGGTATTAAATTCTGATTTCATATTTGATAAAGTTGTGGCCATGTTGTGGAATGAAGTAACAATTGAGTTCACCTCTGTAACAACATCTGTAGTAGCTTCTCCAACCTTCAATCCTTTAACATTGTTTAGGAATGTTTGAATACCTGTTGTAACTTCTCCAACCTTAACAAAGTCTAGATTTAATCCAACGATAGAATTTAAGTTATCACACGTTTTCTTTAACTTAGAAACAGTCTTATTAACTGTGTCCATGTTCTCTAGGTTTTCAGTTAATCCTTTGTTGGTTGCCATTTCATTCACTGCATTTCCAATACTTTTAATATTTGCTCGTAATGATTCAAAGTCGAAATCAGTTGAATAGACGTTCAAAGTTCCAAACTTGAGGATTATATCGCCTAAAGTTGTAATCGCCTTTAGTGCGTTATTAAATAGCTTAGAATCAGGCATTTGTCTCAAGTTGTAAGACAACATATTCTTGTCTTTTCCTGTTCCAACACCAGCTACAGAAATATATCCAATCGCTTGAGAAATACTAGTAATTGTCTTTTTAATATCCTCTGCATTTGGTAAAGGATTGTTTGTGATTGTTGCTTGCAAGTTTCCAAATTCAGGAACAATCTGTTCCAAAATCTTTAATGTATCTAGGAACTCTTGAGCATTTGTAGAGTTTAAATTAGATTTAATACTCTTTGTAACATCAGGGAATACAATCTTTTTCATTTCTTGAACAACACTAGCTACATTCTTTAAAATGCTTGTACAATTCTCAACGTTAATTGAACTTCCATTGATACTAGACATTTTAGAAAGGCTAGAAGCCATTGTTGTATAGTTCTTAACAATACTGTTTGCATCTGCAATGTTTGTTGCACTTGATGTGCTAACTGTAGGAAACTCAAAATCATTAATATTCTTGATTACCTCTTGAATATCTTTGAATTGATCGTTGAAAGAACTACTATCAATACTCATTCCTTGTACTTTTGAAATTGATTCTCCAATAGTGACAAGTTTCTTTAAAATCCTAGTGATATTCCAAGTCTCCATGTTCTTCCATAAAGACTCAGAACTTTTAATAACTTGACTCCACCAAGAAGAATATGTTCCTCCGCCTTCAAACATATCAATGACATCCATAATTCCTTGGATTTTCTTTTTCAATCCTTTTGTGTTTGAAGGAACATTCTTATCGACTTCTTGCATAGCTTTAGCACAAGCAATCAACGTACCAGCTAGTCCTGTTGTTGTTACCATTCCTAGCACTTGGGCCAATGTAGTGATTCCACCCGTTAGGACACCAGCACCACCTTGAATACCTGTAATAAGTGTCATAGAGCCAATGCACTCAAATAAGCCTAATAACTTATCGTTGAATGTGTCGAATCCATCAGGCATCGTTTTATCTAGCTCTTGCATAGCTTTTGCAAATAGCCATAAAGCCCCACCTTGACCAATCATCATTGCCAATCCTGTTAAGGCATTGTTCATCTCTAATACTTTTGAAACTGCTGCATTAAGTGTGTTAGCTCCCATCATCAATCCCATTACAGAGAACAAATTTGTTAATCGCATAGGCAATGTTGTAATGTCATTTGGAACATTCTTTTCAATTTCCTTTATCGCTTTGCAATAAAGAATAATTGTTCCTGCCCCACCAGCTATGATAGCTAATGAAGATAATTTATTTTTAAATCCTTCTACATCAAAAGTTTTTGGAGTGCCTACCGCAGTAGTAATCTCATCTGAACTTTTGAATACATTTTTAATAGAACTAAATTTACTTCCTAATTTTCCTAGGAATGGAATATTGAAACTTTTTCCTTTGAATTTTGAAGAAATGTTTACTAAATCTCCTAAAAGGCTAATTCCACCGCTTCCAAGTTTCATTAACTTACCAGCATACTTTAATCCAATACCAATTTGGATGTAGTCTGATACGAAACGTCCTAATCCTTTAGAAAAGCTTCCGTCTCCCATTTCGGTGATTTTATCTTTTGCAAAATTATATAGACCGCTAACAAGAGGCTTGAAGAAATCAATTGCTCCTTTGAAATCATCTAATCCTTGTTTAAATCCACCAACAAAATCTTTGAAACTAAACGTTTTTAAAACGCTCAATAATTCAGAGAACTTCGTTTTAATGAAGTCTATGCCTTCGCCAATTTCTTTTTTATGGCTTCTAATGAAGTTTGCTCCTATATCTCCTAAGCCTTCAACTTTTTGAGAAAGTTTATAGATATTTCCGTAAATTGTAGCTCCTGTTAATTCCGTTGAAACCTCATCTAATGCACCTAACCACTTTTCTTCGGCTTTACTAAATCTCTTAGGGATTAAGTCAAGACCGTTTGAGATTGTGGCTACAGATGATTTAACCATAGTTGCCAACGAATTTAGGCCACCACCACCTTTTTCATCCAATTCAATCAGAGCATCTTCAAATTGTTGTAATGAAATAGTTGGATTTGAACCTGTAAATGCTTCTCTAAACTCTGCAAATGACATATTAAATTTCTTTGCAATAGCAGTTAAGGCTGGTGTCATACCTGCATCTTCCATTGATCTCAATGTACGAGCATCCATTTTAGAACCCATGATTTGAGAATACTGAGTAACCGCATTGTTTACCCCCTCAGAATCACCACCGAATGTCAAAATGGAATCATTAATTGCCGAGAATAGCTTTTGAGACCTATCTAAATCATGATTGATTGAAGTAAATCTCGTAACATGGCTTAGAGCGTCATCTAAAGTGGTTGGTAGGCCCAAAATGCTTTCATCTAGGTTATCAATCATCTTTTGGATTTTCGTTGTAGAATCGTCTACATCACCTACTACAGTGGACAATGTTCTTTTCGCAACTTTGATTGTATCGTATCTTTTAACACCGTTTGAAAATGCTTCGCCCATTGCGTTTTGTGCACCTGAAACCAATCTATACAAACTAGAATATCCAACACCTTGTACTAAGAATCGTCCAATATCTCCTATTGGATTGTTTTGGAAATTCTTAGCAATATTCAACATACTAGAGCCTAGATTTGACATTTTATTTCCGACATCAAATGTAACCTTACTAGCAGTTTTCAAAGCTTTAGCAGCTTGTTGAAGATTGTTTAGTTTATTCAAACTATCTTGATAGCCGATAACTTGTGACTCAATATCAGCCTTTGTGTTTCTTACATCATTCTCTTTTTTGATTGTTTCATCTAGCTTTTTATTTGTATCTTCTAACTTAGAAGAATCAGCTTCTAATTTTATTTTTTCTTTATCTAAATCTGCGATTGAATCATCAATCTCATCAACCAATTTTTGAGCATCATTTAATTCACTGATGTTAGCTTCAATCTTTATCTTCTCTTTGTTAAGATTGTTAATTTTCTTTTGTACTTCATCAATTTCAATGCCAACCTCTCGCATATCATATTTAAGAGCTTCACGTGCACTGTATAGGTCTTTAAGCTTGTCGCTTTTATCGTTTTCACCTAGTGTCATGTCATTAATGACATCATGAATTTCGTTGGCATTAGCTTTTAAATCAATATCAATAGAAAGCTTTTTATTACTCAAGGCTAATAACTCTTTTTTAAGCTCACTAATATCATCTTTAATATCCAATAATTGATTCTTGAAATTAGCTAGATTATCCAAATCTACTTTCAGAGCAAGCTTTTGTCTTTCTAAAGCTTCCTTTTCTTTTTTGATTTCTTCTAATCTTGCCTTAATTCTTTCTAATTCTTGGGTGTTAGCATCAAATTTGAGTTTTACCTTTTCAATTTCTTTTAACTCTTTTTCAAGTTGTTTTATTCTTGCTTCGGCATCCTTAATGTCAAGGACTAACCTAGCACCGACTTCACGTACTGACATCTTCGGACTCCTTCGCTAAATCTGTTTTCTGCATGAAATGAACCGCATATCTGTCAATCTGAGGTATTTTCTTTTTAGAATTTTTATTTGCCTCGTTAATTTCATTCCATGTTTTATCGCTTTGTAGATTTGCGTAGTACCCAAAGGCTACAACTAATTCAGAAACACCCCAATGGTCTAATATCTCATTGGGGCGTATTTTTAGAATTTTACCGACATAATGAGCCATGGTTGAATAAAGATTTAGTTCTGCAACATAAGACTTTGCTTTTTTTACTGAATCCTTTTTATCATCCCCCTTATCAATTATTTGATAAAAACTGTTTCTACCTCATTAAATAATTCAGGATATTTGATAATTAGGCTAATCATGCAAGTTAAAACTGAATATTGCATCATGTGATCTTCATAAAATTCATCTAATCCTAAGAAAATTGCAACAACTTTATAAAGTCCATCAACTAAATTTGTAGAGGATTGAGCGTATAAATGGAAAATCTGTTCGTTTGCTTCATTCATATACGCTTCATAAATCTGAACCATAGTTTTGCTCACTTCTTCATCATCTGTGTCTGTTGTAACGATTCCATCTTTTCCTTCAATGAATTTGTGACCATAGTATTCCTCGATTTCTTGGAATTTTTCTTTATATGGGTCTAGGATTTGTTCTGCATCCAATAGCAATGGTTTTACTTCGATTAAAGCTTCTACCATCTTCATATCTTGTCTAGGAGATAATGTTAGATTTTCAAACTTCTTATCGAACATAACGTATTTCCCTACTCTTTTAGCATTCTCAGGAACATCAATTTTATGTTCTTCGATTTCTTTTTCAGTGAATCTAAAACTCACTTCAATATCAATTGTTTTAACATCTGTCTTATTTGCATCACCAACAACTGCAATTTCACCACCATTGCCATAGACTGCGTGAGGAGTATCATCCTCACGAGCTACTTTTAACTTTTCAATCATGGCATTTAACTGTGTTGGTTCTAAAATCTTTTGTTCTTCCATCTCATTTGCCTCTCAATTTCTATAAATTAGCGTTAGCTTTGTTTACTACATAAACTTCATACCAGTTTCCACGAGTATCTTTCTTGAACGCTAAACTAAATTCAAACGCTCCATCATCAGGGATACCCATTGGGAATGAAGTGATTTTTGCATTGTGGTAAGTAAATACTTCCGCAGTTCCATCACTTCTATAACGAGTGATTGTAACTTTCGCTCTCTTATTCTTTAAGCTATCGTTGTTTGCTACATAGTGTTGCAATACATCAACAGTCATTGGATAAGAAATCTTTAATGTTTTACCTACTAAGTTTTTGTTGAAGTAAATTTTTGAACCTTCAATATCTAAGCTTGGATTGATTTTACTGTTCAATACTTGGTATTGAGACTCATCTAAGTTAGCCAACAATGGAGTGTTGATTCGGTTCAATGTAGAATCTGTGATATTGCATTGGTCACTCAATGCTGCATAGATAAATCCACATTCTTCAACAAAGTGGTCTGCAATATGAATTGAACCATATTCAGAATGTTCTTTATCTGCTTCAATAACCACTTCCTGAGTACGCATCATAAAGCCTTGAGATTTATCTCCCTTGCCAATGAATGGGTTCATAGTTAAGTAGTTAGATGTTAATTGAGTACCTGTAAATGAACGCTCAATAGAAGCAGAATCATCATCATAAGAATCATCAAAGCAACTTGTATCAACAGGGTCTACAGTATCGTCACCATCAAATCCTGATAAGCAGCTTACTTTAATATCGTTGTTAGAATCTAAGTCTGCAAATTCTTCAAAGAAAGAAATTGAAGAAAGACCAATCAAGATACTATCTGATGATTTATCTGTTAATGCTACTTCAATACTTAAACGGACACCAGATGTACTTGCTTCCCATCCTTTTCCTGATACTTTTGTAGGAACTGTTGATAAGTCAATCTGTACAGGGTAGAATCCTTCTTTATCTGCTTTTAAAGTGCTTGTATATTCATCTGCATTAGTCATTTCATGATCTAAAACATCTGAAATCTTTGTTGTGATTGTGTAAGTACCTGCTTGAGGAACGTTTACGTAGTAGTAAACAACACCTGCCGCAAAGTCTAATGCATTTTTCAATGCTTTAAATACTGCACCGCTTGTGTGTACTTTGTTTCCGCCTGCACCTTCTGCATCCGTTTCTTTAGAAGTGATGAACAATGTACCTGTATTCTTACATCCAAATGATTCGCAAACGTTGATTAAATCAGGTGCAATAGTACGTGATGTATAAGCACTAGCAGTACCTGTAATCTTTTCAAATTTACGAGTATTGATTTTTAAACAAGAATCAATATCACTCATGATAGTAATATCAATTTCTTGAGTTTTAGTTAATTTAGAGACACTTAATTTGTCACTAATAATTTTGTTAATGTTGCAGTTAGACATTATTTTTGCCCTCCCATTGTAGCTTTTAGTACACGCTCCATAGCACGCTCTGCTTTAGCACCGCCTAATTGATTTAAAGCGTTTAGTTTGCGTGAAACAAATGCTTGAACATCTACTTTCTGTTCAGGAGTCTTTTTAGCTTTTGAAACTTTTTCTTCCATTTTTAATCTCCTTTATTTAACTTTTGCATCAAATCTAGATACCGCTCTAGCAACAAAATCATTTGCCTTTCTAGGTGGCATCTTAATTTTGTGTGCAAAGTGTTTCTTTCCCATTTCATCTACCCAAACGAATGGCCTTCCGTTTTTACGCACTAACATATAAACTCGTTTCGTTCCATTCTGTACCATTGGGGAGTAATCAACATGAGAAGGGTTTCTAGAATCTTTTTCTAGTTTGTCTGCATCTACTCCGATTAGATATTCGGTATTAGATACTTTTTCCTTCGTGATTGAATCCTTTAAAGCACCTGGCCTATATTCATTCCATGGCATACTTGTCATTTCTTGAGCATAGAATCTACTCCCTCTTGGAGCTTCATCTCGCATAGTTTCTTCTAATTCGCTAGCCAATCCTTCAAAATCTTCTTCACACGCTTCTATAACATCTTCTAAGAGGCCTTTTAGCATTTCCTACACCTCTATAAAGGGGTAATAAAGTTTGCCTCCATAGACGTATTTAAAGCCTTTTAGGAATACACCGTCTTCATACGATACTTCCTCAACTTTGTTCATAAGGAATATTTTTACTAGGCCACTAGGCAAACACATACGTTTTGAATAATCATAAGATGTGTTTGATTTGGCTTTCGCACCGCATACAGGGCATCCGTTTTTCTTTGTGGAACTTTTCATTCCAATATATTTAATTCTCATACTACTGCACCAACCCATGTGTCTTTTGAATTACATACTGACAAGATACCTAACTGCTCTGAATACGCTTTTGTAATATGTTCACGAACATACACACTAATTGAAATCTGAGCATCAGAATTTTCTTCTGAGATAAGAACATCACTACCATCTGTTTCTTCACAAGTGCTACAACCACATTCGCATCTATTCATTGCGATAACAAATTGTAGAAAGTCGCAGAATACAGGCAATAGACATTCAGGTATCGTTTCATATCCAGCTACATAACTGACAACGATCTTAGATAATTCATCACATCCACAATTGCACACATCTTTGTAGTCGATATTAGATAAATCAACGTACACGATACTGTCGTATGGGTTATAAGAAAAATCTTTATCGACTTCTAATTTGTGAGTAGTAAATGCAATTCTTTCTCTAGTGATAACAGATACTTCAATCGTTGTTGGGTCAATCATTGGATAGAATAGCGGTATGCGTACAATCCCTGAATCGCATCCACATTTCTTAAATTCATCAACATCAAAGACTTCCTCTCTTTGAGATGAGAGGAAAGTCTCACATGGATGGTTTTTCCAACAAGTGATGGTACTAATTAAATCAATTAGTTCTCCAACATTCTTTTCAAGCTTATCTGCTTCTAAATCGCTTTCCTTTATGCACGAACAATAATTTTTCAATTGTTCGACAATTTTTTCGTACATTATTCACCAATGTTGATTGGTACGATAGTTGTTGGTTTTAATACAAGGTCTAATCCGTTTAATGTATCTCCTAATGTAGCTGCTGACATTGGGATACCTTGGATTACCATTAATCGGTTTGCATCAGTTCCAAATGCACATCCAAAGTTGTAGTAGTAATCACATTGAGTACCGCATCCTTCAGATGGTGTATCTGTAGCACCGAATGTATGACGTTGGAATTTTTCAGATGGTTGGAAAGTAGTTCCCATTACCAAACCTACTGTATTTCCTTCTAATACCCATACATCACCTGTACCTTTTGTGATGTCGCATGGAACTAATTTATCTGCGATAAATCCATGCCCTTTATACGCAACTTCGCCTGTTTCTTTATTGCGAGTCCATCCATCAGGGTATTCTCCGTTGAATTTACCTGGAACAATAACAGATTTGATACCTTCAAGTACCAATGGGTGACAAGCGAATTTGTAATCGCCATCTCCTAAAGCTGCCAAACGTAAACCAACTGAATCAAACGCAGATAATACGTTTGTACCTACGATTTTGATAACCGCTTTATTTTCCATTACTTCCAATAATCCATGGAATGGTTTCAATGTAGGAGTACCTGTAGACATTGTCCCTAAGATTACGTTAATAGCAGTGAAGTATGCCATTGAAATTAAATCCATACGTTTCTGAGCTTCTTTAATAGTTTCTCCTTCACGTTGGAAGTAGCAAACCATGTCATTAGCTTTGATTTTACGTGTTTCATTTACTAAGCTATCCATAATAGGTTCGCAGCTCTTTAAACACAATAATGCTAATGGTGCATTGCTACCACATTTAGCTAAATCTAATGGAACCCAGCAACATTCACCTTGTGTTGATTTAGGTTCTGTTGTTCCGTATGTGAATGGCAACTGAATATAGAATTTGCCATCTTCTTTTTTTGTTACGCTCCATGCTCCTCGGTTCATAGCACCTTGCATCTTACGTGAAGCTGGTGTGTTCATTAACCAAGAAACTAATGGGAACACGTTTTGGAATGGATTGGCTGGTGAGTTATCTGAATAATCAGTACCGATACCAACTGTTCCTACATTTGATTTAGAAGCATTTGCTGCTAAATTCTGTCTTGCTTTTTCATAATCAATATAAGCTCTTGAGAATGATGTTAAATCCTCGATATTAGAACTTAGACGTTCTACCATTCCTGGTGTAACTGCCATTTTCTCTAATAATGTGTTATCAGGATTTGTAAATAATAAATCTAACATGGTTTACCTCCTATCCCCACATATCTCCGCTAACTTTAGAAGTTGAAGCTAATTTTTCTTCTTTCTTTTCTTTATCGTTAGCTTGTCCTGAGATCAAACTAGACAATCTGTCTAATGTGCTTTCTGCTTTCTTTTCAAATTCTGTTTTTTCTTTCTTAGAATTTTTTAATTTTTCTTTCAATTCGGCATTTTCTTGTTCTAATGCTTCAACTTTTGCACTTAAAGCTTCAAAAGCATCCATGAATTTGTTGATTTTTTCCATATCATCCTTAGACATTTCAACAGTTTCTAATGTTTCTTCGCCTTTTTTAGCTTCTTCTTTGTTTTCTGTTCCTTCTTCTTTACTTTCAGGTGCTTTTTCTTCTTTAGAAGGTTCTTTTTCTTCTTTTTCTTCCTCTTTGTTTTCTAAAGCTTCATTCTTCTTTTCTTCTTTATTTTCAGAACTCAACTTTAAAATCTTTTCCCATAGGTTCATTTCTGAGTCTCCTTTACTGTTTAAATTTTCGCCTGTACTGTTTACATTGGCGGGATTTGCAACAACTGAGAAACCAGAAATCTCGATTTCGTTGTAGAATGGTGCATTAAATTTGAATGACGATTCAAAATCGAGTGTTCCTCTCAGTTCTGCACTAATACTCAATGGTATTTCTTGTTTCAATAAATCTTGCACTATGTGCAATTCCCTGTTTAGTTTGACGTTTACATCAAGACCTTTTCTTCCATCCCCAATATCGACAACTGTTAAATCATCTTTAGTCCATGTACCTAAGTTTAAAGGGAGTGATGTAATGTCAATGTGAGCTAAGTTGATATATCCTACATAATCAGAACTCAAGCTATCGTAGAACGCTTGCACTGCCCCTTTTTTGATGTATAGACGAATATCATCTCCACCCTCATATGTTATTGCCCCCTCGTCAATAAGACGTGTAGGTTTGTTTTCTACGTACCCTGAGGATAGGTTCACACTGACATAATGGTTTTCTTTATCTACGCTAGATAAAGTGATTGCATTGTCGTAAAATGCTTTTCCTTTTTTTCTGCGATCAAGGCTATCTTTAATGCTTGCTACATATGTTGGAACTCTTTTCTTTTGTGGCATTATTTCTTAGTCTCCGTTTCTACTACGATTACGGGTTTATAGAACAATTTCTGAATCCTTCCACCACATGAATTACACTTCTTGACTTCGTATGGAATCTTTGCTCCTTTTAATATTTCTTCCATTGTGGAATCATATCTTTTTTGAATAGTTTTGTTTCTAAGTGCTTCTAACAAAACTTTATCTTCGGGAATCTTGTATTTCTTCTTAGGCTCTAGAACTACATATCCGTATAGCAAAGTACCGCTATCTAATCTTGAATAAACGTCAATTTGCGTTTTTTCTTCTATTACATCAAGAAGTTTCAAATACTGTTTTGCGTTCTTTGCTGCTTCTTCCAATACGAACTCATGTCTACCATTTTGCTTTAAGAAAGCATTTCTTTCTTCTAGGGAATCGAACCAAGTAACACCGTTAATAGTTTGTACGTTGTTTTGCATGGTCTCTCCTTCTAAGCATCATGGCATTGATCGTCTGTATACTTTGTTTCTGTTTGTTCTGAGCGTTCTACTTTTGCTACATTGCAGAATAAGAACGAAGTATAAGTTGTTACTGTTTTTTGATTAGGTTCTTCACCTGTTGTCGTAATAACTGGCCATTCAAATCCAATAGCTCCGTCTTGGTCATTCAATTTGTTATTCCAAGCAGTGTTAAAAGCAGTCGCATCTTTTCCATCTAAAGTGATTGGGGTTCCGTACCCTTCTTTAAAAGTGATTTTTACAGTGAAACTACGTTTAATTGACATTTATGTATCTCCTTTCGTTTCTTTGCATATAAAAAGGCAATACCTCGAAATATGCAAAAATCTATATAGACAGTGAAAACTGTTTATACCTTTTGTTTATTTCCAAATATTGCCTTGTTTTTCTACTTTTTACTTCTTATTAAAACTCTAATGTATCTTCTACTTGTTCTGTTGGGTTATTACCAATCAATTTAAGAATCTTGACCATTGATTCTTTGTTCAATTTACCTTTGAACTCGTTGATAAAGTCTGTATCTGAAATATTTCTTCGGCCAATTAAGAATAAATCGGCATTTCCTTTTGAATCTTTCTTAGCTCCAATCTGATATACAGGAATTGTAGTTGTATATACACGTCCACTAGCCTGTTCTTTGCAAGCTCTGTAGTCTGTTACGACTTCGTAATATACATCTTTAACAGTTTCTTCCTTCTTTGTTTTTTCATTGGCAACAGTTTTTACGATTTCTACTTTTCTGTATCTGTTCTCAAAGAAAGAAGTTGGAACTGCAATTGCATTGGCTTTTGTTTCCAAATACCCTAATCCATCAGGTCGCATAGGTCTTTCACCAAATTCAACCTCTTTACCTTGGATTTTCTCTTTTACCAATCCAATTTTGTTGATTCTCTGTGCATCTTCAAATGAATATAACGGAGTTCCATTCAAACTTCCTAGGGGTGTTACCTCATTTTCAGATAAGATACTTTTTAAAATATCCATTTCCATTTTATTTTCTCCTCTCGCTATAGCGTTTTCTCGATAGAATCCATCATTCTAGTAACTGATTCCATCATGTAATTCTTTGTGCTCTTGTCTAACGCTTCTGCTCCGTTGACAATCGCACCTACGATTTGAGTAACTGACAAGGCCAATTTATATGTCTTTGCAGACTTGTCTTGTTGTTCTTTCAATTCGTATTTATCAAAATAAACCTTTGGCACACCTAATTTCTCACTTAACATAGGAGAAATCTGAGTGGCGAACCTTTCTCGCATTGGTACGATTGTATTTGTCATGGCATTATCTATGATTCTTTCCATAGATACGTTTCCTGATACATCCCCTAAACCAATTAATTCAGGAGTAAGTCCGAAACACTGACAAATAATAGAACCTTCCTTCATTTGAAGGTATTCTAAGAACTCTGTACCTTTTGTAACACGAGGCAAGTGATCCATTTTATCAAAAATAGAACTTGCAAGGATTACATTGTCTGATTTTGAATTTCTTATTTCCTGGCCTAAACGTTTAGCTTCAATTCTTGCTTTGTCGGCTCTGTCTGCTTTAGAACTTGATGATTCGTCTAGAACTTGGGAAGCCGATAAATCAATCGTATCTCCCTTGGCAAATCCGTCTTTTAGCCAAAAAATCAAACGTCCAGGGCCATCATACTGAATATCGTAGTTCAAACGCTCGTAAACCGCACCTAATAGCTTTAGACGTTGTTTATCACGCAATAAACAAGATAATCCGTTCTCATGGTCTGTTCCGTTTCTAAGATTGCAGAAATTATCAGGAATCTCTACAATGATTGTTCCGTCTTTTGACATTAATTTGCCTGTTTTAAGGAATAACGCTTCATCAAAGTCGATTTCCTTTGTTCCTAATGAGATAGGTTCTTTATCGTCTGCCGACATAGCATAACAGATAGGAACTCTAAAGCCTTTATATTCATCATCTTCACGCATGATGGAAACATAATTACGATAATTCTCTGTAACAATTCCTTTATCTTCGTCTAGCCAACGAATACCGCATTTTCCATACAATAAGGACTGCATAATAGCATTTTGAAGTACAGAATAGTTTGTAACACCTTGCACATTGTGTTTGTAAAGGAATGGCATAAGAACATTCTTGTCTAAATTCTCATCACCCGTTGTGATTCCGTTTGAGAATATAAAGTCAATAACCTTACCGATAACATATGGTAGCGTTGGTAGATTGTCTATCATCCAATCGATCTCATCAAACTGATTCTTAAAGTTTGTCTTTATAAATCCGTTGATGCAGTCTGAATTGCAGTTTAACATAGCTTCCATTACCTTTTCGGCTTCGGTTTCTGCATTAGAACTGTGAATATTGTGCGAAATGTTATGTGACACATAGGTATTGGATGCTAGTTTAACTCTATCCTTTTGTCTTTTCTTTGTTCTTCGACTCAAATTAGCACCTCCTAATCGTTCTCTGCATACGCAAGTATTTCACTGCTTAGATTATACATTAAACAACTGCGGACAGAAAGTACTGAGGAATCTAGGGCATCAGGAGAGTGTCCTAAGCGTTGTTTTATCTCCTCTTTAGGAATAATGGCTATCTTCTTATTGTTCTTCGATACAGTCCTTGTAGCAAGCAATTCAGGCTTTAATCTTTTTGCGACTTCCGTTGTGAAAGTCAATTTCTTACTGTCCATTAGCTGCTGAAAGTCTAAATACATTTCCGCTCTTAGATTAAATGCGTAAGCTGCACTGTAATGTCTTGCCTTGATACGTGTTTTTGTTGGCCCTCCTTGGAAATTGACACCTTCAAGGATAAATCCTAGCTTCTCCGAGTATTTTGACAATCCTTCGGTCAACCAAGTACCGAAACCAACGTCAACGCAAACATATTTGATGTTTAATGTCTCGATAATCTTAACAATCTTGGTAATAACCTTCTCGGATGTGACTCCTTGCACCCAAACACCCTCTTTTAGATTGTAAATTGTCTCGATTTTGCAGTTTCCGTATCTATTTTGGGAACATAAAGCAACATCTATACCATCTTTTCCTGTATAAGCCGAGTCAATACCTAAGAAAAAACGCTTTTTATAAGAATTATCGGCTTTATCGTCGTCTAAAGTCATGGTTTTGAACATACTTTCGTCTGAAAATTCCTCTAATTCGCATACTAAATAGCGTTGGCAAGTACTTCTATTCTTGTAAAAATGAGAATTTAGAATCTGAGATGCACTTTTCATACGATCTTCTTCGTATGCAGTACGTACATCCATCCAAACAACTAATGTTCCTTCGGAGTATTTCTCGTTTGTCATACAATCGTAAAACTCACCTCGTTTGTGGGGGTTGGAAATAGCAATCTCAAGCTCTTTTGACCCGTCAACACTTGAAAATTCCCTTCGTCCTATCTCGGCATACGCATCTTCACTAACTTGGGCCGCTTCGTCAATAATATAATCTCCACCCTTACCGATAGCGTTGTTGTTTTTCTTCGGGTCTACACTGTTTCCACCTAATGTAACGATTTCTACACATCCTCCGCCCTTGAAGGAAATTTTAGTTTTTGAAGTAGAAGTCTGTAATTTTTCAATCTTGTTTCCTGAATCTAATACAGAACTCTGAATAGACTCGTCTGCATTTTGTAAATGCCCTATAACTTTGGACATGATGATAGTAGCGGTTTCTCCTGTTGCGGCCGCAATTCGTACTTGATGTCCTTTATAAGCACGATAAATAGCAATCATTCCCAAAGTCCAGCTTTTCCCATACTGAGAAGTAGTAATTGCATAGATTGTATCGTAGCCCTCTACAACCGCACCGAACAACATAGCTTGTGTGAAGTGAAGATTGACTTGAAAATACGTTAAAGCCTCTCTTGCGCCGATAACCGCAAGTCTAAAAGCTTCTTGTCTAGAAATATTTAGTCGTTTGTAATGTTCGGGGATATACCCTCTCGTCCAATTCTTTAATTTATACTTCGGGGTAGCTTTCTTCAACAACCTAACAACTTCTTCTTGGCTCTTATCAATAGCTTTAGCTTCCTTTAAGTCCTCTACATCCTTAAAATACTGTTCCGTAACACTAAGAGTCTGTTTCTTCATTACTTTCATCCTCCTCGTGTTCTATTACTTCGGCATCTAAAAACTCACTTCCCATGTTGATACCTAATATATCGTTGATTCTTTCCTCCGCAATCGCTCTCTTCTGCTCAACTGTAATATTATTTACACTTCCAACATTTAAAATATTGCTCTTTCCAATGCCATCCATTCTATTTAGCTCTTTTAAGCACCCTAATCTGTCTTTCATGTCCTTTTCTTCGTCTTGAATGTTATCGCTAAGCCATTGTCTGCGTTGCTCTACTGTCATAACACTTCTTTGATCTCTCTTTTTTACCCTCTCATGTATGACATTCCTAAATAAAGGACTGTTTAATATCTTATATCCCTTGTTATAAGCACTCTTATCGCTTAAATCAGGACGAATCTTTTGCATGGACTTCGTAATATTCCCACTCTTTGAATACTCGTCAAAGAACCTTTTAGCTTCATCCTCACGCTTTAATTCTGAAACACTCTTTGCCCTTGGCATACTCTCATCCTCTCTTTCTCTACCTCCCTACATTATAAATGATTTTATTGAGGACGTTTTTACCCCTCGTTTACCCCTCATATACTACTCTCTTACTACTCGCTTACCCCTCGCAAAAATACATGAACTCATTTTTTTCAAAACTCGAATTTTCGTTTTCTGAAAAGTTTTATCTAAAAAAGGGGGTGGTTTGTGTTAGCACTCTGTTATGTTAAGTGCTAGGTGTAAAAAATGTGGTTTGGTCGAGAGGGAAGGCATGGGGTGTGTAGGGTCGTCAATTCCTGTTGCGTTTTTCGAACCATGACCGCAAACGCATATATATTTATGTCTTTATCACATAAACAATTTATTTATAGAACATGTAAACAGTTTTAGCAGCAAAGAGAAGAAAAAAAGACAATAAAAAAGCTAGTTAAACACTTAAAGTTTTAACTAGCATAACAAGTAAATTATAATAAATAATGCAATAAATAATAATATAATCCATAACCAGTATTTATATATAAACGAAGCAAGTAATATAAATACAAGTATAGTCGTTAATTGATCAATCATCTAAAAGCAGCCTTTCAAATTCATTTAATTTATTAATATAATAATTCATTCTCTTTTTTTCTCTTTTAGCTTTAAAACGATCATTATTATATAATTCAATCCAATTATTTATGCCTTTTTTATAATATCTTAAGAGTTGCTCAAACATGAATTTTTTAGAGTATGAATTAAAAGTTCTATGATCATTTTCAACAAATTTAAAGGTAATACACTTGCCATACGGATATATCGTGCATGAATATATATACCCCTTATTGAATGCGCCCTTTTCGTTAGTTCGTATGGCTTGGCAGCTCAAACCGACTATGCAATTGCATATATTTTTAATGTCTTTCATGTATATTTTAGTCATTTTCTTTCACTCCTTTTTTTATCCCTACATATAATCGATACGCATACACTCGTTAAGCGGTACTTTATAACCACGTACAACAATATAATCATTATCATTATAATCATAATGAATTTTGACTTTATGATATTTTTTTGGCGGATACCATGCGGAACTAGTACAATATATATAATCCCCCTCAACTCCATGTATTTCAATGCCACCAACTCCACTATAATATGCTATATGATCATGCGATAAACAGTATTCTTTTTTAGTCATTACATACACCCCCTTTATTTATAAATTAATGGCAATATAATATTTGATAGGCCTAAAAATAAGCCTATCAACAATAAGTCAAAACATATATAAAAGTAGAATTTATTGTTACCATGTTAGAAGCCTTCTTTCAAATATACTGAATACTGTTTTCTAGCTTCTTCTAGCCAATCCATATCCCAATCACTTTTTTCGTCTGTAAGCCAAGCTTTAAACTCATCATCTTTTCTAGCTTCTTCTAATAGTCTATATTTCGAAAAACTTTCTAAATTCTCATAATCATTAATAATAAAATAATCGTCACAATAATGGAAGTCACCAGCCCATGCCATCCTTACAATTTTATTAGGCTCACAGCTTGATAAACATGAATCAAGATTATCATTATCTAATTGATAATAATATTCATTATATTGTTCACTTCTAAATTCAAACCATAATGAAAGAAGTTCATCATCATACATATTTTCTAGAATTTCATCGCCAAGCGCTTCCAAAATTGCACCGTCTGTAGAATGTGCAAAGTCGTCGTATTGTGTAGCCATGTAAGCAACGTGTTTAGTTGAAGTTTCATAAATAGATAACATTTTCTTTTTTTGCCCCATATGTTATAATAAGGACGTATATATATTTATGGGGCTTTACTCCGTTCTATTCTATAATTTATATATATACGCTTTTTTGAATAGATGATCGTATCAGCTGACAACATAAACGATCATCTTTTTTTATGTCTTATTTTTGGATGTCACCCCTTTTCTTTACACTGTTATTATATCATGGTATCGTTATAAATTCAATCTTTTTTTCACTTTTTGTTCACGAATCGTGAATATAATAGCGGATATTTTCGTACTACACCGTGTTTTTGTCTATGAATCGTGAACAATTTACAAAATGCAAAATATACAAAATACAAAATTTTTCGCCGATTACAAAATGCAAAATACAAAATTTATCTTTTATATTGACAAAATTTTCTTTTTGGAACACTTAAATTATGCTTTAAACAAAGGAAAACTGTTTTTTTTCGTGAACAAATGAGTATTAAAGCAAATAAAACAATAAAAAAACCCATCAAACTACATTAGAACTTGATAGGTAAATGAAACTAGTAATAATAGTGTATATATCTTCTTCTTATAGGGTTTGGAGGAGTCCGTGGAGGACGTAGCTCCTCACTTCTTCTTTCCCCCGAGGTCAAAACCCCTCTTTATCTCCCCCGAACCTCTTTCCTATTATATATATGTATCGAGGGACTTAGATATATTTTTTCTAAGATCAATCAATTAAAATATGCAGAATACGTATAATATAGGCTCTGTGTGCTCAAAACAGAACCTTAAACCATACAATCGACAAGATATAGAATTAATAAAGAATTTCTAAAGGAGTAAAAAATGAATTATCTGCCTATTCATTTCAAAGTAGTAGTATATGACTACGTGATGACAATTTATGGACCAACCTAAACAATCGTGTGTAAACATTAGTATAAACATTTTGGAACTTATCGTGTTTATTACGCATATTTGACTGTATGGACGTTTCTATATCTCTGAATTAAATTGTTTTTCTTCTTTTCCCCCAACCTCTGTTGCGTTCCTAGGCTATAAATCACATTATTTTCTGTTGCGATTGTAGCCCTTGGATTTGGAGGGGCCATTGAAGAATACGGGTCAGTTTCATTGCACTTATAGGGCATAATTTTCTATTGCACCCTCCCCCGTCAATTTATATTGCACTTACACCTTTATAATATCCTCAGATTTCTCTGAGGCACTCAATTCTGAGTAAGTAGAAGTAAAAAATATCTCGTTAGAAAGTGGCAATATTTGGTCTTTTTTAGGTACTTCCTAACTACATATATTATACCATTTTTAAGTGCGGGCGTGTGAAAAAAAGCCGATAAAAAAAGGCTATTTATTGTTAGCCTCTTTCTTTTCTCTTTCTAAATCTTGTAAGATCAATTGTCTTACATAATTGTTCTTACTATCTAAAGAATCAAGTTTTTCTATGATTGCTGCATCATGAGTTTTATGAAACTTTAGAAGAATTTGTCTGATATTAGCTTTTTCATATTTTTTTGTAGCTCTCAATTTTGCTTCACTTGCTTTTCCCATACATTATACCTCCTACAATCTTAAATCCTCTTGTAATTTCTTTTCTAAGGCATCTGCAATAGCTACAACCTCTTTTGATGGCTCAGGCATTGTATATTCTCCAATACACAATTCTTCACAAATTTCACTTTCTCCGTAAAATCCGCCACCAAAACATTGCACATATGATAGCTTACAATCACCACCACTACAAATGTAATAAGATGATTCATTTGAGGGATATACATATCCGATATATCCATAAAATTCTTCAATTGTTTTTTCTAAGCTTTCATCAGATTCATACTGATGCATTTGCTTATTCCATTTTAATTTCAACATTTTTTCTTCTCCTTTAAGCTATATGCTTTTCTTTACATACATAGTATAGCATATATCGATATCTTTATCAATAGGTAAATTAAAAAAAGCCTATTTTACTAGGCTTGATTTCTGTTGTATGCAAATCCTGAATATTCTAGGCAATCCCTTAGTTCTTCTAGACTGTAGTTGTTGGAAATGAACTGTATGTAGCTTGAAAGTAGCTGCTTTCCGCTTCTAACCCCATTTAAGTGTAATTCCACCCCGAATACAGATACCCCAATAAACCACGCAAATGCAAATGCATCTAACTCTATATGTTGGGCCTCGTATCCTTCGTTTTCACTCCCTTTATACTCTTTTAACTCCTTTTTCCAAATTTTGAGCATTTCAGGAGTAGCAATATCCGCTAATCCAACATCATTTATCGCCTGATATTGAGCGCAATGTCTAACTTCATGCGCCAAACTCAAATAAAGATCTATTTCATCCTTGAATTTATCTAAATCCACATAGATTTTATTCTCTTTCACGATTGTTGTTGCTTTGGCAGATGGTTTTAATTGGAAACTTTCTGTTTTTTGCCCGTTTCCATAGTAGGCTTTCCCGTCTTTCTGATAGATAACAACAGGCGGTTCAATCGCCATTAAATCAGATAAAAACATAATGTAATTGTTGTAAGTGTTCATACATATATTTTACTACATAAGACTAAAAAAGGCTATAAACATATTTATCGTTTTAAACGTGTTTTTAGCCTTTTCTTTATTCACCCTAACAAATACTCGTTTAAATCTATTTTGCTCGTTAGAATCACTTCTAGACGCGTTTAAATTGATTTTAAGAGTTTTTTCTTCTTTTTCTACGAAGATTGTAGTCTTTATCAATCAAAATCTGAAATATCATTGTCCTGTCAACTAGATATTCAATTCCATCACTATTTAAACCAACGATCTTACACCACCAACGATTGAAAGTATAAGGTTTAGTCAATACAATTTGCACTAATTCAGTTTCATCAAATAAAGCAGCCATAGCTACGTCACCTGCTCTTAAACCAATATTGCCATGGTAGTTAAACCATCCTCCGCAGGTTTCTTTGAAATGCTCGTATTCTGTATCTCTTTTAGGCATTTAAATAATTCCTATTTGAGTTAATAATGCACATTTTACTTCTTTTGCTTCTTGCCAATCGAGTGATTTTATATGCCACTTAACATTTTCTCTGTTGATCGTTAAGATTTGTTCAGCTTTTGCCATTCCACACTCATGTCCTGTATCAATCATAACGTGACAAGGTAAATCCACTCTTTTTAAATTGCTAGTAATTGGAATTACATTTACTGTTTTACTTCCTTTATTCTGAATATCGTTTGAAATAACGATACATGGTCTCCTTTTGTAAAGAATTGTATTACTATATTTTGGCAAGTCACACCAATAAATGTTATTGTTTAGGATTTCCATAATGATAACCTCCTATCCTCCCCAATTTATCCTCTAAATTTCTGTTATGCTGCTGCAATCCGTATATTTTTCTATCTCTCTCAATTAAAGCTTGTTTAATTAATACCATATCGTCATAAAGTGCATAGAATCCGTTATCTTTCAGAGCTTTTTCTATGTTGTTAAAACTTGTCTCTACTTGATTTGTTGTAATCATCTTCTTCATTCCAATCCATTCCATATACATCATCTACTGTATCATCCTCATCACTCTCAATTGGAACACGTACAATTTTAGTTCCAATTCTATGAGTGAATAAAATGCAAACCGCCCAAATAGGGTGTACATGAATCACCATGTATGCAGTAAATATCATTACCGCTATGTTATGAATTGCCATGCTTAAATACATCATTTTGCTATTTTCTCCTTCATGTATTTTAAACTCACACTTTGAGCTTCTACCCCTTCTTTTTCCAACGCAATATTCCAAATATCATTTAATAATGAATCAACAATATTACATGAATTACTGTTTTCTGTATCAGAAACAGTAACATTCAATTTAATTTGTACATTCGTACTTTCTTTAGGTTTATTTCGTTTCTTCAAACCCGTCATATCCATATCTCCTATGTTGATACTTGTATTTTCTAGCTTCATACTCGGCTTTGTTTAGATCATCAATCAATCTACCATTTTCAAGTTCCAATTCGTTGATTCTTTCCGAAACAACTAAGGAATAAAGGAGCATTGAAGCTATGCCCCCTATAAAAAATCCTGCAAAGAAATAAATCATCATACCACCTTACAATTATCTAAGATTTCACGAATCGGGGTACTTGTATCAATGCCTTTAAAATGTCCTTTTCCATACATTTCAAGCAAAGTACCGTAATTTGAAATACACTGCCGCATTCCACTATTTTTATATGCATTCAATAAATCATATTCCCACTGGCTCAATTTATATGGTAGCTTTTTGTATGGTTGTTTAAGCCATTTCATTATTTCATGATTACCAATACAGTGACCGTTTTTATCTTCAAAATCACATTCACTACATGGTATTGCACAGCATTCCACAACTTTCCCTTTTGAAATAGCTAATTCATCAATACACAATTCAATTATTCCATCCTTGTAATGCTCAAGGTTAGTTTCAACATTCTCTTTAAAATTCTCATTTACTAATTCTGTAATTAAATTTATATCTTCTTTGAATCTGATCATTGCATCCATTGAATTGTCTGAACTGTAATATGCTTCTTCCATTCGATTTAAAGCTTCTTGATATTTATTCATAGCCTTCTAACACCTCAATTCCTAACTTTTCATATTCTTCTTTAATTAATTCTTTGTAATCCTCATAACATTCATCAGAACTACAAGCGTCTTTAGCGGAATAATAAGTAGTTTCTTCAATATCTTTGTTTCTCAATAAATCAGAAAATAAATCATCTAAATCTCCACCATAGTTGTATATTTCTTCTGATAAATCATCTTCACAATAAATATTTCCGTTGTATTCGTATTTTTTATTCATATTCCTTTATCTCCCTTTTTAAATATTCAATAGCCTGTTTAACTTGCTTCAAGTCTAAATCTACATTAGAAACTAAATCTGCCATTCTACAGTTTGAATAGCCTTGTAAAGCTCCTTCTAATGTGGAATGAAAGGAAATCTGCTTCTTGATTTCCGTTTCTACTCCGTCTTTGCTTTTTTGAATTGCATCTTGAACTAGCGTATAGCTTTTTCCGTCGGATGTAATTCCGTATCCGTTTTTTAATTTAATCATCTTCATCTTCTTCTTTCTGTTTCACTAATTCCTCGTATTTATCGGCTATAAATCCATCCATATCTTGTTTTGTGAACCCTAGATTTAATAAATCATCTTTATAATTCATTCCATAATTCCATGAATCTATATCTAAATATTGCCCTAGTGAATAGTTCTCAACATCTAAAAATCTACAATTACGTTCTAGAATGTGTTTCTTATACCGAACTATTTTTTCGGCCAAATCATTTATTTCTTTTTTTGCTTGTGCAACATCTTCACTATGTGATTCTTGTTCCTCTTTTAGCCTTCTTTTTAAATACTCGTTATTAAACTTTAACGTATCATATGTTCCTAGTGGCATTTGAACAAACGCTTCCATTAAAAATCATCCTCCTCATTTGAATCATCATTAATAATTGCGTTGTATAAGTATTCAATACGTTCTCTATATTCCTCTTTTGTAATTTCTGATAAAGGCTTTTTGAATCCTGTAGGTAGCAATTTGAATCCGAATTCTTTTTCAAACTCGTCTAAATCTTTTTCTGTCATACTTCAACATCCTCATCTTGTGGCATTTGGAACATTTCAGAATACGTACACTCGTTAAATTCTTGAATGTCGTTTAAAACTTTTAGAGCTTTTTCTTCGGTTGAATAAACACCTAATACATTACTTTCTTCTCCTAAAGAATCGTTTATGTAATATATGCTTCCATCTACACTTGGACTAATTAATACTTGATTTACATTTAATAATGCTTTTCTATCTTGACTTCTAATCCACATATCCTAGTACCCCTTCGCTAATCTTTCTTTATTGATCTCATTCTTGCGAATATACTCGTTGTAGATTTCCCCAAACGAATATCCTAGATGCAATCCTAATGCGATTACGTAAGCTAATACGTTATCATCTCGTGTTAAACTGATTACACAACTAAACGCATATGCCTGTCCAAATCCTAAATCCGTTTTTAGCTTGTTGTAATTCCACTTAATGTCCTCATATTGATAACATCCTGAACCAAACTTGATTTCGTACATCAATGCAAAGTGAACAACATCAATGTATTCCTCAAATACTTTAGCTTCGTCTTTAGGTTCTTGCGTGAACTTCCACCAACACCAATCTGATTTCTGAGCGTGCATCAATTCTCCTAATTCGTCAAACAACGCACTTTCTAATTTACTTTTAGAAACATAGTCAACATTATGTTTCTTAAATACTTCCGCATCATATGCTTTCTGTCTTTCAAGCATATCTTTAATTAATTCTGTGCTTGTCATTTCTATCCTCCTACATTTGGGCAAATACAATCCCATTCATAATCATCAAACTCAACTTCTTCATCCTTTGTAATTTCTCCGTCAATGATCTCAATAATTTGGTTGAACTGCATTCCTCTTTCAAATGCATGAATTCTCATATCAACTCCATATTGCTTACAAGAATTTAATAGTTCTTCCGAACTAATACCCCATGCGAATTCTGCTTCAAGTCCAATTGCGATTTTTCCTTCATCATTCCAATCATCAATATATTCATCTAAGTCAAGAATAAATCCTCTTCTAGTTCCTTTAATCCAGCATCTGCTACATTCAACGTGACTATACTCATCCATCTTCAACGCTTCTAAACCTTCGCCGATATAATCAACCGATTGTAATCCTTCTAAAACAAATTTTGTTAAATTCTCTTTTGTACCCCTCACTCGTAAAGTACCAGCACACCAATTAGGCATTTTTTATTTCCTCCACTGTTCTTCTTTTCTTCTTTGCAATTTCTTCTGATGCTTTTTCTGTTATTCTTCCTTCAAAACAAATTGTTTTATAAATCTTCGTGCATATTGTGGATGAATCATACTCCTTTGTGTTTGCACACTGTATTCACCTTTTTTGACCTTAGAAATAACTTTCTTAGGAACAAATTCAATAGGATCAAAATCTAAGTTGTTTTGAACTTCGCAATTAATGAACCAATATTGTGTTGGCTTCTCAAAATAATCTCCGTCCATTCTTCTATTTCTATCAATCATAGAAGGCTTTATGCACCAATAACTTGTCAAATAATGAGGTTGCGTATATGGATTTTCAATAATCATCTGCAATCCTCTTTTTTCTGCCACAACAACTAACATACTGATTAATTCATACAATTCATGTAGTTCATTATGCAGCTTCATGCTATATTCTAATTTCTTTATATCGTCCCAATTTTTCTGTTGCTGGGCTTGTCCTCTAAACCAAAGAGGAACTTTTGCTTCAAACCTTGTACAAGGAAAGAAAGCAATGATTAAATCGTCTTTCTTTATCCCGTCAAATATGGAAGGTTCGTTATGATACCCCCCCCCGAATCTCTTTGAACAAATCAATAACATAATCAGTTTGATTGAACTCATTTTGAATATCGTAGTCATAAGCATTGATTCCTAGCTTTCTGAACTCGTTCTTGAATGTTCCTGATTGTTCAAATAAACAATGTACTTTCATCTTTTTTACTCCTATTTAAAACAACGTTTCTTGTTCATACTTTTTACCATTGCACGTGAATACATTAGATTTCTTTTCTTGAGCCTTTGATTCATCAAAATATTTAACTAACTCGTTATAATTGCTTGTGAACGTCCCGCCATAAGCAACTCCGTTTATGACTGTATGATAATCAAGATCAATTTCTTTATCTTCGCCTATTCTTTCAAAGACTAGTGCGTGCTCGTAATCTAAATAAAGCTCTGCATTTGGAAACACACGTTTAATATATTTGTCTGCTTCCTTTAATTCGTAGTCTTTGAAGAACGAAGCAAATCTTCCGTAAACGTTATTTCCCAACATATTCTCCAATGTAAATTTCTCCCTTGATAACGTAAACATTCTTGTAGTTCTGCTTTGTTACCCCTAGAAAATCTTTACCAGGCTTTTTAAAAGCTAGTTTTCCATCTTTCGTACAGTATTTGTATTTGTTAGAACTATCATCATCACATTTTTGAACACTGTACATAAGTTCATCATCATATCTTTTCGCAATCATCTAGAATGGCATCCCTTCGTCCAAATCATGATGTTCAGGATATGATTGATAATTTACTTGATTTGTAAATGGTACTGTTTGTGGCTGCTGCATTTGTTGTTGCGTTTGTTGATAAGCTTGCGTTTGTGGCATTGTAGCGTTGTTTAAAGCCAATTCTACGTCCATAACGTAAACACTAGTCTTATACACCTTTTGATTGTCTTTGTTCGTGTATGAGCTTTTTTGAAGCTTTCCATCAACTGCAATGTGTTGTCCTCTAAATCCATATTGATTAATATGTTCTGCATTATCTCCCCACGCAGTACAATCGAAGAAAGATTTAAACTCTTGTCCGTTCTTTCCCTTTTCTTTAACTTCAATCGAGAAGTTACATATGCTTTGTCCTGTAGCAGTTTTCTTTAAAACAATATCGCTACCGATTTCGCCTGATAAAATAACTCTGTTCATTTCTTTTTCAACTCCTTTATACAAATTCAACACCTATTGAATTAGGTCTGATTCCCTCTATCATCTGATACATATGTGATGCAGAAATGAAATTCTTTCTAGCACACTCGGCAATTGAAGAATAAACTGTATCGCCTATTCTCACTTTCTTCTTGTTTCTCAACCCCTGAATCTGAGCTAGTTTGATAACTCTTAGGTTTTCGATTTTCATTTCTCCGTTCCAAACGATAGAGTCGTTCTTTTCAATTTCCCCAACAAAAGCTTTGTAGGCTTCAAACAATACATTCAAGTATCGTTTCCCTTCTTTAAAGTTCACTACAACTCTGTATATTGATTCCGTTTCCTTTTTAGCTTTCATTTCCCTTTGTTTTCCTTTTAGATCAACAGAAACAACTCTCAAATAACTTGTAATGTAATATCTGATTCCTGTTTTACTTTCGCCGAGTAATTGGAATTGCTCAGCATCTTCGCTTGTTACTTTTCTTCTTTCTTCCTCATCTGTTTCAATAGGAAGAAGAATACACCCTTTGTATGGTTCCTCGTTTCTCAACATCTTATGGAATTGAGCGTTTGTAATGCCCAATTCCTTCATTACGTCTTTAGTGTTTACGATTCCACGTACAACTGATATATCGTTTTTATCCAACATGTAATATTGCACTTGCTACCCCTCCTCTTTTTATCGGTTATTCATCAAATCTCCCAACATTTTCATACCTTCCTCTTTTTTTGGAGGTGCAGGCAATTGATCGTGTTGTGTATATGTTTCCAAACTGATTTGTCCTGAATTTAATAACTGTACTTCTTCTTCACAAACCTCTTTATAAGCTTGTAAAAATCTGTCTCGGTAATATTGCAAGTCTTTTTTATTACTCCACGCAATATCTCTTAACAGATAGCTCCCTCCGAGCGCTTTCTGAATGTTTCTAGGCAGTTTATCGTAGTTTACCTTACTAGTATGAGGGTCACACTTAGCGTTCCTTAAAACGATTTCCCAAGCCTCTCCACACTCTTTAGTTTTTCCAATCGCAGTTTTACTAATTCTTGTTTTTACTTGTGCTACATTTGGAGCAAACTCTCTTGTATCACTTTGAATGATTTGATTAACTGCATTTGCTACTACCAAGTATTCATAATCCTTAAAAGACACTTGCCAAAGCTTTAAATAGGCTTGTGTATCTTCTTGAGTCATGTTTTTGTAGCTCATAGGATAATTGATTCTTAGAACTTGTAAGATTCTTTCAGTTTCTTCTAATGTCAAAATGCATACCCCATTTCTTTTCTCGTCAATTGTCTTTGACCGCCATTGTTATTCTGCAATTTGTAGAATGTTAGCCAATTGTGCATGATGCTCTGATTTACAATAGCAATCTTGGTAACATCATCTACTGCCAATTTATCTAATTCATTTAAAGACAACTTCATAGCTCTAGCAGTCAAAGGCTTTCTTGCTTTATTTCTCATTTCAACAAAACCATGCAATGCATCTTGCAAATCTTTGTTTTCTGTATACTCTGCAATAACAGAATTAACACTTTCTTTTTTTATATTTTTTTCTTTTATATTAACTATATTATTAGATATATTATTATCTATATTATTGTGTGAACTTTTTTCACTACCCTCGTGAACTTTTTTCACTAGGGGTGAGGAACTTTTTTCACTACCCTCGTGAACTTTTTTCTCTACTAGAGAATTTTTTTCACTAGATAATTTAGGAACATTAATAGCTTTATATCCTGATGTTTCCAAAGAACCATATTTATTGATGTGATTATTTTTTTCAATCATTCCTTTATTAACTAAAGAATCGACAACGTTTTGAACAGATCTTACTGACGAGTTTGTCCAATCTGCCATATACTGTCTACTTCCTCTGAACTCAGAAACTCCATCTTTTGTGAACCCATAAATCAAAGCGTATATGATAAGCTCGTTTCCTTTTAAATTTAGCTCATTTATCATCCATCCTTGAATATTTAAGAAATCTGTGTTTTCCATTCATCACACCTCCTAACATTCTGTTCCGATATATTTAGTATGAAAAACGTAAGCAACTGCCATTGCTTGCCATATGTCTTTCTTGAATCCGTAGAAATATCCAGGCTCTTTTTTTGTTCCTTTTCCTTTGTTTGGAGTGTCTTTAGCAAACAAATCAATCAGAGCTTGAATAATATTACTGTCTTTCGCCTTCATAGAGTGGCATAGAAGCATTTTTTCTTCTTTCCTATATACAAACTCCACTTCCCACAAAAGCTTCAAACAATGCTCTTTAAATCGCCCTATCCATACACACGTATCAAATACAGATGCACCAACTGCCATCCCATAAGAAGCAATCATTTCAATAGCTACATATCGAATATCGTATGTTAACTTGAAACGAGTAAGTAATTTCATCAATTCATGATTTTCAACTTTTCCTTTTTCTAGGACTTCGCTTAAATCATCTGCAACAACTACATATGCACTCTCTATATTTCCTGGGTCAATTCCAATGAAAGCCATTTTAAGCACCTCCAATTTCAAACTTAGTAGCATCAAGTTTTTTCTTTTCTGAATTCATCTTAGCTTCAATACTCTCGTAAGCAGTTTTGAAACGCTTTAAATCAGAATCAACTTTTGCAAACTTAGTTCTTTCCTCAGAAACTTTTTGACCTGCTAAAGCTTCAAAGTATTTAATACTAGGTGCTTTTCCGTCATGTTCACGTTCCCAAGTACTACGTTCTACATAAATAGCTTGATTCGTCTTGTTTTCAATGTCTGCTTTAAGAATGTTTGAACTTTCCTGTAATCTAGCAATCATTTCACCAATTAAGAACATTTGATTTGCGAGGTTTTCAATGTTCAATGCCATTTCCATTACTGTTTCTGCATCAGAGATATAAGCATCAACTAGGATTCCTAATTGTTCTTGGATTTCATCGTCTCTCCAATGTTTAACTTTAAATGGATTGTATTTAAATAACAGTTCATTTTGGCTTAGCATATTTCACCTCATCCATAAACAGAGAAAGTACATTTGAAACAAAATCTTTACCGAGTCCTGTTTCTTTTGAAATTTCTTTTATTGTTTTTCCGTCACTGTAAAGATTGAGTATTTTCGATTTGTTATCTCTTATTCTTGAGAAATAATGATTCATTTTCTTGTTTTCTCTAGTATCTACTGCTTCTCTCATTCTTATTGAAAATCTATAATGTTTTTTATTTTCTTCTTCTGTTACCCATTCAAGATTTTCTACACAATTGTTTCTTTTGTTGAAGTCAATGTGATTTACTTGAGGCTTATTTTCAGGGTTAGGAATGAATGCTTGTGCAACTAATCTATGGATATATGCGTGTTTGTTTACACCACTATCGCTATGCAATCCAACATTTAAGTAAGAATGTCCATTGTCGTGTGGTTTAAGAATTCTACCTTTTTTCGTATAATTCCATACCTTTCTATCAAGGCTTCTTACTCTCCCTTTATTACTAACTTGGTAAATGCCTTCATATCCATTAATGTCTTTCCATATCTCTTGAGTATTTGACATCTTCCTCATCAATCCTTCCATATATACGCTCTAAATACTTAATTGCAATCTCTCTCAATTTCTTGCCTTTATGACTTTCTGAGTCCATGATTCTATGACAACGTTGGCAAGCACAGACTAGGTTTTTTTCACAACCTAGTCCGCCATTGCTTCTTGAAAGAATCGTGTGAGCTAATTCAATGCGGTATGTACTCCCACAAAATATGCACATTTGATCTCTTTCTTTTACCAACTTTCTAGTTTTTAAATCTATATCTGTAGCTTGGCTACGTTTTGATTTATACAAGACTTACACCTTCGGGTTGAGGTTCTTCGGGTTGCGAATATGTTTGAACAGGTGCTTGTTCAATTGATTGTGTAGGTTGCTGAATTGGAGTTTCATCCAATTTCATATCCACATTCATTTCTTCCTCTGAATACATCTGTTGGAAATCGTTAGGGAATGTTTCTCTCAATGCTTGAGTAATCGCAACTTTACGAATCATTGTTGCAGCTTTCGTGCTCCATTGTGAGTTAAGCTTTCCATCCTTAGTTCTTCCTGCGTATTCTTCAAATGAGACTTCAATGTGAGTTGGATGAGATACATTCTTTCTAAATACGTCTGCCCATCCACCGACAACTTCTTCACGATCTTTAAGATAGAAAGCACCTTTTCGGTAAGTTAACTCACCGCTTTCGTTATTAATTACAATGATTCCAGCATCTAATCCATCAAACTCTGAATTTCTTTCGGCACGTTTCAAGAAAACATCTTTTGAAACTACCATTTGAGCTGGTGAGGTGTTTCCATACTTGATTAAGTAGCAATCTTTAATGAATGGGTTCAATCCTTGTGATTTACACAAATTAATGAAATACACAACTTCTTGGTCTGAGATTTGACCATTTCCATTTACTAGATAATTTCTTACAATAGCTGGAGATAATTTAACTTTTTCTCCGTTGGCAGAAAATTCTACCAATTGATTATCGTTTTTCTTTGCAATATTGTTTTGTAACATAATTAACATTCTCCTTTTTCTAAAATATTGATTTTTACACCATGTTCTTTAATAAGTTGATTTAAAATTGGATTGCAAGCTTGTAACTCTTCCATAGATCCTTCAATACGGAATACGCAGTATCTTCTTGCTTGAGTTTGACTTTGGCTTTCATGAGCTTCTAATCGGCTCTGAGGAATCGTTGTTTGATTCATAGCTTGAGCTTTTTTAGATTGTTCAATCTGAGCATTTACTTTTTCTTGAAGCTTTGCTTTAGCTTCCTTGATCTCGTTGATACGTTCCGTAGCCTTGCTTAAATCCAAAGTCTTACAGAACAATTGGATAACTTGTTCTGCCTGTAATTCATCATCAGGAAGTGAAGCTTCGATAAAAGATAGTTGTTCTTCGGCTTTCAAGAACTTGTTATTCAACGATTCTTCAATTTCTTTAGGTTTAACAGACTTATTTAAATATCTTTCTTCAAAAACCAGTTCAAATGGATATTTATTGTTCGTCATGTTTAACCACAACTCTTTAATCTGATCACGCTTTAATTCTTTTTCTGCGTTATCAATATCATTGATTCCAGCACCCAATTTATCGGATGCTTCTTTGATAGTCTTTTCGACTTGCATAATGTCTTTCTTGTCTTGCAACCACTGAGCAAAGACATCATTTTCAACTTGCTTACGCTTATCAGATACAAGCTTTACCAAATTGTTTAAAGCAGCTCTATCTGTTTTAGCTTTCTTGTAGTTTCCTTCATCTACTACATAGTTGTAGTGCTTTAAACCATTCTGAATCTCGGGTAATAAATCGGATGCATTGGTATAGACCTTTCCATCCTTTGCACTAACCTCTAAATTAAATTCCATATTTCCATCTCCTCTTTTTCTATATAGACAATGTGATAGGTGGTTCTACATCACCTATGAAGTACCTATCCCATTTTTCTATCATGTTTTCTTTTAGATCATTCATACTATCTAGAGCTTCTTCTTTTCTGTAGGAACGCTCAATAATTCGTGCATCACCATCTGCAAATCTTAGTTCTGCACAATAGATAACGAAGTCAAAATCTGTAACAATCAATCCTTCTAATGTTTGGCAATAGTAGTTGTCAGGAACTGTTTCGTTTCCCTTACTTCCCCATTTTGCTAAACTCTGAGGATTGATTATCTTAGAAGTTTTAATTTCTAAGATCCCTCTTTCTCCTGTTTCCTTGTTGTAAATCAATCCATCAGGACTGTATCTAAGAAACTCATGCTCTTTAGAAACAAGTGTTACGTTATCCACGTACTGTACATCCAACTCAGGATGTTTAGCCTGAAATAATGTTCTTAAACAAGGCTCTGCGGTATTTCCATATTCAATCGCATCATTTGTAATTTGTTGTGAGCCGAACTTTTTATCGTGCCACAACTGATTTAATGTTTTCCATGGATTCAAATTCATGAAGCACGCTGCATCAGACCCTCCAATTCCACGTCCACGCTTTTTTAACCATTCTTCATGGTTTCCATAATGCTCGACAATGTATTTATCAGTGTCTTGATACAGATTCATTTTTAGCCCCTCCTTTTAATACGTACTTGGCATATGATGTTTTATCTCCAAACCGATTTTTTGAAGTCTCGGTCTGCGTTTCAATGTCATACCCCAAGTCTCTTAAATCCCATATGCGAGCACCTAAACGAGTGATTCCATACTCTTTAATTGCTTCTAAAGGAGTGATAGATCCATATTCCTTTAGGTGCTTGATAACTCTTTCTGTTTGTGTCATCTTACAATCCTCTTATGTACCAGTTTGCGAAAACTGTGAATGCGATAGCTAGTGCGAATAAAACAATTGAACATATGTAATTGAATTTAGCAGCTCGATTAACCATGTGCGTTTGTTTTTGACTTCTAACGAGCATTGAATACTGAGTTTCGTACTCGTTATTAGCAAAAGAAGGAAGCGTGATACAATCACCTAACTCAACTGCTTTCTTCTTTGCGGTTGATTTAGAACCAGGCTTCTTCGTCTCTTTCTGCTTTGCAGAAGTCGTAGCAGTAGTCTTCGTAACTGTACTCATCTTGTTCTTCCTCCTCTTCATCTTCATCAATAAAACGGTTGTCATCCATTTCTCTTAAATAATCTACATTCATCATGTTGTTCACACCTTTCTTTGAACTCAGGAAACATCCTGATAAATAACTTTGTTGGAACTTTTTTTGTATCTATCACTTTGGATAGATTTGACTTTTTGTAAGCCTCAGATTCGCATATAAGATTCAACATCTTGTATGCGGTTTTCTTAGAAACACCTAGTTCCATGATGTCTCTATAGCCAAGCAATACTTTCATTCTTTGACACATCTTTTCCCTACTTCAAATCCACACATATAAATGGTTTGAAGCATTGAAGATACGTTTACTAAATCTTCCTTAGAACATCCGTTCTTAGTTAGCACATCAAAAACTTTTCTTTCCCAATGCACTGAGTCTTGGAATAATCTAATTGAATCTAATCTGTCACTTTCTAATCTTCCACTTTGTTCTGACATTTTATTCACCCTTTCTTATCGTTTTATGCATTTTTGAATTTATTAATGAAATAAATCTGACCTTTGCCAGTCACTTTTGTTGTCCTTGTAATTCTTGTCGAACCATCAGGATTACTTATTACTCTTTCCTTAACTTCAAATAATTCTTTTTTCATAGCCATTTGAGTCGGCATATTTTTTGAAGTGCCTTTCTTAATCAAATATCCATCATTTCGCATTCTTTCAAATAATCGTTTTTGACCAATATCTGTGCCATTCTGTTTGATCAATTTAGCTAAGTCACCAATTAGAATTGAAGTATCGCTAGTTGCAACTGCATCTGCAAAGATAGCTTTTGGTTTCATTTCGATAATCTGTTTGTTTTGTCGTTCCATAATTGACTTGGCTTCGATTAAAGCCTTAGTCATTAATTCTTCGCCTGTTAATTGTGGTGTAGCATAACTTCCTGTCTTTCTGATTTGTGGTAAGACTTCTGATGTTACCCAACGTTTAAATCTCTTAGCACTTGGAAGCTTGCTAGATAAGACTAGTGAGTACAATCCTGATTCGTTAATGAATATCACTTCACGGTTCTGACCTGACAGAACGATTCGTTCGGTCAGCTTATCTTCTTCATCAACATGGTCTCTGATAGCTTTAGCAGTGTTTGTATATTCAAGAATGTCTGCTACATCCTTGCCAAGAAACCAAGGCTCATCATTAATAAGTAATGTTCTTAATTGATTGTTTTCAAAATTAAATAATTGTAATTCATTCATTTGTTTATCCTCTTTTAGTACCGCTCCTATCGATATTTATTTTTAAAAAAATTTAGCTTAGCAAATCTAAGGAAATTCCGTAGTGTTTAGCTAATTTTTTTGCGTTGCCCCATGACATAGTATCAGGGTCTTTTTCGTATTTCTGATACGTTCTTAAATTTACTTCTAAGTAATCAGCAATCTCTTGTTGAGTTTTTTTCTTATTCACACGTAACGCTTTTAATGTGAACTTTGGAACTGTTTCTGTCATTAACATCTTCCTTTCTTGTTACCGTCCTTATCGGTATCTTCACTTATTATTATATCCATCTATTTATCGTTGTCAACGGTAAGATGAACTTTTTTTGTATTTTACATGAAATTTTTTTATATGTATATATACAATTATGGTCGGTATTATGTTATCCTTATATTAAAGGAGGAAACTTATTCATGGATATTAACGCAACAGGACAAACGCTTAAATATTTCAGAAAAAGAGCAAATCTTACACAAAAAGATGTAGCTAAATCCATGTTGAAAAGTCAACAATGGGTTTCTGATACCGAGAATGGTGTAAGTACTTTGCTCTGGGGTGATCTAAAAAAGATTTGTAAATTGTATAATACTACCCCATCTGAATTTGAACGCAAAGAAAACGAATTTATGTAGTAGAAGTAAAAAATGGAGAAGATATAAATAATTTGCATTGTTTTGGTAGCACAAAACGTCCGCAACAAAACATGGTAAACTTTAAGTGCCTGTAAATAGGCAACTGTATTTTCATCTCTCTCTATTTCATGGAAGGCACACTCGCTAAAGGGTGTGTTTTTCTTTTTACAAACAAAAAAGCACTAGAAATTAATCTAGTGCATCTATCAAATTATCTTTATCCATGAATTTCGCAATTCCTTTATCGGCTTGAGGTAGCCAATGTGCATAAACACTCAATACAGTGCTCAGATTGTCTCCTAAGCGTTTTGCAACGTCATACAAGCTAAAATGTGAGCTTCCATCTCTTACCATATTGCCAATCATATACGAAGCACATGAGTGTCTTAAATCGTGTATACGAATGATAGGTATTTGTTCTTCGTTGTTCTCGTTTGCAATTTTAATAGCTTCTCTCATCCTCGTTCTAACTGTCGTATTGCATACAGGAATATCTATTCCAAACACAAACGATTTTTCAGGAACATCCAACATCTCTTTAAATTCTCTGTATTCATCCGATAAGAACTGGGGCATTGTGATTGTTCTATAACTGTTTGGAGTTTTTGGGGTTGTGATTTTATGTAAGTCTTTTGACCATGTCTTTTTAATTGCAATCGTATTGTTTTCTAAATCTACATCTTCCCAAGTGAACCTCTCCATCTGAATCTTTTAATTCAGGTGGAGAGGTTCACGAATAACTTTATTCTTCGGAGGGCACTGACCCGCGGTTTAAAATAGCTGCCGGGTCTTTTTTATTATCATTTTTTGAGATATAAGGCAATTGCATATATACGCCCAATGAGAGTGTCTATCAATAAAACCGTTGATTTTATGCCTAAAAAAGACCCAGATATTATCACCAGGTCTTTCTGTTTGTTTTCCTACTATTCCGCTGCAGCTATCGTTGATACATTAACAGCTCCTAGTCTGTTCACAGCTTTCTTAACGGAATCACTACAAAGTTCGTATACTACAGCAAATCTATTTGATTTTACGGCAGCTTCTGCAACATTGCATGAACCGCCAAACTGATCAAGACAAACATCTTTTTCCTCTGTGAAGCATTCAATCAGATACTTGTAAAGCTCAACAGGTTTTTCGTTGTCGTGGTTCCTATTTTTCTTCTGGGCAGGTACCTTGTACTCCTGAAGAAAGCTCAACTGCTCTCTTGCCATGTATGGCTTCCCTTTTTCGGCCAGTCTTTTAGGCTTTCCCTTGGACCAGATTATAATCTGTTCCACAGCCCCTGAGCGTCTGCCGCAGTTAGAAGCAAATCCCTTATCCCAAACAAGAGATGTGTAATATTCAAATCCAGACTTCTTAGCCATTTGTTTCACTTTACATAAGTATTCCCAGTTGCTTCCTGATTCCGCCGGAAGAAATTCACAAAGATAAGCTCCGTCTTTTAGAACTCTTGCTTTCGCATCAAAATCAGCTTGTGCATATTTGAACACATTATAGTTCGCATAATTTCGGCTTCCGCCTTTATTCGCCTTAGGGTCTTCCCATGGGTGGTCTGTAATGATCAGGTCCATGGACGCATCTTCTATCTCACTCATCGCACGACCATCTCCTTCGATAATAAGAGACGTGCTCTTCTCTCCTGTTAACGCCCATAAGCCCCGGGCAACAGCTTTAAATTCCGGATTTGTCTGAAGAGTTCTTCTGATGGACGCATCTATTGTTTTTCCTTTTGTTTTGTATTCACCATCTTCGATAGCCTTGTTTACCGGGCCATATATATCTTTGCATCTAAGAGCTTTCTTTGAATCTGCAAGTATTTTTGTAACTAATTGTCTTAAATTTGTCATGTTTGTTTCCTCCTTTGTTTCCTCATTTCTTATACTAATATTATACACTTTCAATTTGCCATTCTCCAAAATAATAACCGACATACATTCTACAAGCTGGATTTTTAGCCAATTCAACAGGTGAACAAGGATTTGTTCCTAAATATCCTTTTCGTACTGCGAATCTCAACATCTTATTGATTCTAGATAAATAATTCTTTGCAGTTTCATATCCTACGTTATTAATCATTAATTCCATTGCAACCTCTATATCGTTTGTTGTGATAGACTTTATGTTCACATCACCTAAAATATCAATCCATCTTTCAAGCAATCTGTTCTGAACTTTATAGGTACTTTCTTTTATTCTCTTTTCTGTATATGCTGCATAGATATTAAATAATTCCTCAAGTGTGATATTCTTGTATGGGTCTTTCACATTCTCTTTGAATAGAATCTCTGCTTTTACTGCATCTTTCTTTTTAGCGAATCCACGTTTCTTGTATTGTCTATACTTTCCATTCTTCATTTTGTACGATCCATAGAAATACCACGTACCTGTTTTTTCATCTTTTTTTACTGCCATGTAATTTTCCCTCTTTCTTTAGATAACACTTAAATTTTATAAAAAACTAGTGAAAATAGGTGAAAAATAAGGCTATTTTATGCCAATATCATGCCAATAATATATATCATACTTTATATAAAGCAATTTTCTTTTTGTTGAATGATATTTATAAGTTTCTAGCTCTTTATTTTCCTTTATTTTTTATTCATCTAGTTTATTTTATGTTCTCATATTTTCTCGTTTTTGACCACATTTTATTTAATTGAACCTAAAAAAATATTCCATGTTTTATGCCACGCACTTTATGCCATTATGCCAAAAACATATTATTATTTCCTTTCCTTATAATATATAAACAAAAAAGTCTCCCACTTGGTAAGGAGACTCTTTTGCATAAGTTTTAGTTATCTCAGAAAGGGTGTGTTCATCCATGAAGAACACATCAATAATATAGCATATAAATTTTAAGATTTGTTAAAAAACAAAAACCATACCTGATGTGGATGAGGTATGGAATCGTTTTGGTGACAGTATCTAAAAAAGGGGAGCTTTTAGCAATTGTCACATTTTGTTGTTGTTTATGCTAGTGCCACAAAGAGAAATGTTAAGATTCAATTGCACGTCTACAACTTGCACTACACCAAAGAGAGCTTGGGCCTTTATCACTCTTCTTTTTCCTAGCAACATGATTATATCATATCAGTATGAATTTTATATAAAAAGAACCACCTTTCAAGTACTTCTAGAATGTACTCTATTCAGTGGCAAGAAAATAATATTTCTTTGTAGTCGACTTGCATAAAAATAATATCAATCAGTCACGCTTGGTATGACTATAGATCAACACTAATAAACCTATATGCCTAACTTAGATTTGTACATCAAGCTAACATGGTTCACTTGGAATTTCTCATGCTCGGCCTTTGTTAGTATAACATATCAAAAACTGCCACACAATTAAATACGTAGCAGTTTCGTTTCTCCTTATACCTAATAAATGGTATACGAGATAAAAAGAATACGATCGTATTCCCCTAAGCATAGATATTATACCATATTATGGTATTGGTCGCATTGTGCACTCTACTAATCTATGTGCTTATATTTTAACACAAAAAAGCAAAGGACGTATAAATCATACGTCCTAGGAAACTCCTTCTACACTAGTAGACGAGCTATTTTATAATTGGCTATCTCGAGCTTGCGTGATATTTAAGGAGCAACATGATTTTCATTTCCACCAATTAAATTTTCGTTCACGATAGTTCACAAGATCATAATGTATTTACAAACGTATAAACCTCTTTTTTGCAGATTTTGTGCAAATATTAGTGTTTTATGTCGTATTCCGTACATTATGTACAATTATTTGAACAAATTAGCGATTTTTTCAACGATCTTTAGCAACAGTTCAATCAATTTATTGATTCCTGTCACATTGATTTTGTTTCCATTATCGTCTTTAGAATCTGTATTTGGTTCATCTTTTTTATCGTCTGTTGATTCATCTTTCTTTGGATTTGATTTATAAAAATCAATATCGTGGAAGATTATATCTTTGTCGATTGGGTTAGCCGCATACTGATGAATAACACCTACACCAGATTGGTCTGATTGAATATTACCATCATTCGTACCCCAATTTGCAATCCAAATAGGATATGTTGTTTCTACAAATGTTCCTAGCCAACTAGTACTAGTATAAACACCTGTATAATATCCCTTAGCACTCATATAGTCGCAGAATACTTTACAAGAGAAAGAACATCTTTCTTTTGTTAAGACACCAGCTTTCTTCTTGTAATTATCTGCATCCTCCATATCAAACCATACACCTAATTGAACATTTCTGTCTTTGATTAGATTATATACATACTCTGCTTCCGCTCTAGCTTGACTATCATCTAACGCATAATCATAGCAATACACACCATAAGGAATCTTTAATTGTTCACATTTATCTGCAAAGTATTCAAATTTCTTATCAGTGTGTTCTCCGTAGGAAGCACGCAAAATCACAAAGTCATATTTTGATAAATCAATATCTGAACTGTTGTGTTCTGAAATATCAATTCCGTACCCCTTAACATTCTTAGTGTAATCCGTTGTAGGCGGCTTAGAAGGCTCTGTAGAAGGCTTAGAAGGATCTTTTGTATCTTCCTCAGTATTTGTATCAGGTGCTCTGAATTTCGCCCACATTTGGCTTCTATCCTCTGTAGCGGACACTGCAACAAAGAACTTTCTGTCTCCTTCTTTTCCAACAACGTATCTATGTCCATTTGTAACGCACTTCCAATAATAACGAATCTCATCTCCTGAATTGCATTGCCCAAATATTTCTCCACTTGGATTATCGTAGTGTTTATGCACACCATCAACAATGAATGTTGCGATACCATCTTCCTGAGTTAATTCAATATCTTGTGTTTCAGGAGCACCGATTGTGGCCCATGGCTCAACACCATATGATTCACTGCCACTGACTGCTGCGAAACATCTGACTCCATTTGTATGAATCCATGAAATCCATCTATGTCCAAGTCCTACCCATTTTTCTGTATAGACTTGTTTTTCGCCCTTTACAAATGTTCCGTAAGAAGCACCTGTTGGTGTATCTCTATGAATAACGATAGCAGTATCATTTTCAAATGTGGCCATTCCATTTTCTTTAATCAATTGAGAAGCATCATATGTAGAAGCATTAGTATAGAATTTAGGTCTTAAATATCCCCAAATAGCACCTTGATAGTTTAAAGGCCATAACATAGCTTTAGGTTTGCCTAGAACGTTCTGAGAAAGTGCTCTGCCTTCCCAATAGATAAATATATGTCCGTATCTTGCATCACCACCTACAGACACTCCAACATCACCATTTTGGGGAGCACCCGTAACAACATCAAAGTAACTTAAAACACCATTATTTGCTCGATTGAACCACCAATCTTTGGCATGGCCACGTGCAATACATGGCTTCCCTCCCCATGCCATCAATCCTTGAATTAATGAAACACATTGTCCACCATATGGTTCTACACTTTGAACATAGTTGATGTTCATTATTTGCCCTTTATTATTAAAAACCTTATTGATAGCATAGTTATAAAACTCTTGTGGAGTTCCCATTCTTTAACCTCCTTAATTTTTATCTAGAAGAAAGTCTTGAATTTCATCTCTAGTTTCTTGGAGTTTATCTTTGTCGTTTTCAGAAAGCATATTATTGATAATTGCGATATTTGCCTTTAATGTCAAATTACCACGTTGCTTATCTTCTTCTAATCTTTCTTCATGTTCTCCTAATCTTCGAGAGTGTTCATTCAATTCTTTCTTAATCCCTTCTTGTGTGATAACTAAACTTTCAATTGATTTTATTCTCTCATTATCTCTTGCTAACCATTCTTCGTGTTTTCTAATAGTTTCTTTTAAATCATCATTAGGTTTCTTTACTTCTTTAATGATTTTAACTACTCCCCAAGCGGAAGCAATGAACCCTAAAAGCCATAAAACATATTCTAAATCAATAGTGATTACTTTTCCCATTAGTCACCTTTGACGTTGATTTTATCAATTCCATTATCCAATTGAATCTTAACGTATTCTTCAATTTCATCAAAAGTACTTTGAACGATTTCACTAATCATTTCTTTTGTGATAATTCCATGCAATGCATCAGGTACTAGATCATAAAGATTACTAACAACTTCTTCAAACTTCTTTCCACCTGCATTAGTTGTATCTTTGTAGTTGTCCTCTGCTTCTTTAATGTAAACTACTGCTTGCGCAGTGATTTTAGCAATCACTTCTTGCACTTCCTTTGCTTTAGTTTTAGCTTTTGTACTGAATTTAAAATACAAAGCTAATCCGCCACAAACCAAAGTAGCAGCAGTCTGTAATAAAGTTAAAAAATCTTGTACATTCATAAATTTACACCTCCAAAAATATTTCATCTCTCTCATATTTTCTGAGGTACTGTTTTATGACATCTCAATTATATAATGAAAAGAAAAGGACGTACATTATCGCCCTTTCTCTTTGTCCAAAACATCAATTCCATTCATATATAGAATCTCATTCTGTTCTTTGATGATTTTATTTTGCTTATCAATAATATCTAATAAATATTGAATATACTCGAAATTACTCAAAATCAATCAACTCTTGATATTCTTCTTTAGTGATTTTCTTTTTCTTATAAGCTTGTTCTACTAAGAAAATATAATTATCTTTGCTATACTTTCCGTCAATCACTCTTATTTTCTGATTATTCAAAATCCTGTACATGAGTCATTTCCTCCGTTTCTTCTTCGTCAACAGGTAATTCGATACCTGCCATACAAGCAACGTATTCCGTTAGAAACTTTTGATTTTCCAATTCGTC
>OLOA01000317.1_pt1 | contig 52626 bp, 48 predicted proteins | sample 1672201 | NCBI WGS metagenome assembly OLOA01 (sample SAMEA3136658, study PRJEB25190) | human gut metagenome
CAAGCATGGCGCACAGCAGCGGGCAAGGATTTCCGCTATTACATGGTGTTTGAGAATGAGGAAAACCTCTTGCCAGGTGCAATGAGCATGAGCCAGTTTATCGACACGGTTAAGGCGCTGTAAGGGAGGTGCGTGTTTTGAAACTGCCGTATGAAAACGAACTGTATGAGCTGCGAAAGTGGATAGACTTTACAAACGCAAACTTGCAGATGCAGTTTCTCCACACACCTCAGGAAATTCAGCGCGTCCACCAATGGATCAATGCAATTACGAGAGGAATACAAGCGGACTATCCTTTTTATGCGACTACGCTCCCCTGTGTTGCAAATATACTCTTTCAGCAAAACGAGATGGGTGCTATTTTCCTGAATCCTGCGGCATTTGGCGAGTTGGTAGTAATTGTTCGCCATATCGAAGCAGAACCCGTTGTTGTCCAGTTCTGGTCCGATATTCACCCGCGAATTGTGAATGTCTCCCATGAGTTATATGTAGATGGTCACTACTCAACCGCAGCAGAAAAGGCGGTCAAAGAAGTAGAATCTCGTCTGCGTGAAAAGTTTTTGGAGTTAAAAACCGGCGCAGCAGTTCCCGCGAAGATCGGTGATGTGATTGGCGCACTTATGAGCGAGAACGGCGCTTTCAAATTCTGTGACACAACTACCACCAGCGGCAGGGACTACCGACGTGGAATCCAATCTCTGTTTGAAGGAATCGTGGCAGCCTATCGCAATCCGGCCGCTCATGCTAATCTTCAATATGAAAAGCGCGAGGCTATGGAGCAAATTATGCTGGCAAGCCAACTGATGTATGTGTTGGACAAATGACTCCATTACTGTAAATTGAATAAATAGTAGCGTTAAAAGAGGTAGAGCCATGACTCAAGAAGAATTGAATCGGATAATTGACTCGGATTCTTATTTCGCCGCGCGAAAAGATCCATCTGAAGCAGAAATTCGCCTTTTCCTGCGTGAAGTTGACTTTCACTGTCCGCTGTGTGGTATTGAATTACAAAGCAGACAGCAAAAGAAACCTCGGCATAAGCGATTTGAGATAGCGCATATTTATCCCAACCGACCAACCATAGAGCAATATTTAGCGCTCGATGGGGTGGAACGATTAGGCAATAATTCCGAATCTTTTGAAAATAAAATCGCCCTGTGCATGACTTGCCACTCAACTCAAGATTTTCATACTACAGCCGAGGATTACAACAGATTACTTAATATTAAAAGACAGTGCCTTTTATCATCTGCAATGAACGACCTGTCAAAAAGCCTTGATTTAGAGGAAAAGATAAGCGATATTTTACTGAAATTAACATCTCTTTCAGAGAACGATATTGCTGCATTAAATTATACACCCGTCCCTGTTGCTAATAAGTTTTCTAATTCTGAGTTTTTACTAAAAAGTAAGATTTCCGGTTATATAAATTCATATTATCCAATTATACGCGAAGAGCTTCGGCAGCTCGATGGAAAAAGTGGGTTCCTTTTTGAGGTATTATCTGGGCAAATAAAGAATTGCTTTCTTAAAGTGAACATGGCTACGAATGATAAGAGCATCATATTCGACCACATGGTTCAGTGGGTAAAGAACAAAACTCTTTCTTCTTCAACCGAGGCGTGTGAAGCCGTTGTTGCCTACTTTGTGCAAAACTGTGAGGTGTTTTATGCGATTACCGAATAAAGTTACTTCTTACAGCGAAAGTGTTTTAAGTAAATTACCGATAGTTCTGGATCGTCTTGCAGATGGTGATGTGTCTCCATATGTGCTATATCAAGATGTTGCGGACAAATTTGCAGGAGTTTCAGAGTACATTGATGCACTGGATTGCCTATTTGCGCTAAAGAAGATTGAATTTAGCGTTACCGAAGGGGTGTTACACTATGTTGCGTGAGATTTATTGCGAAGAGTTCCACCAGAAATATATAACTTTTCATGATGGGCTTAATGTTGTACTTGGCAGTCCAAAGGCGGATAACTCTATAGGAAAATCCACTTTAATGCTCATAGTGGATTTTGCTTTCGGCGGGAATACTTATGTTGAAGCATCGGATATTCTTCAAAATGTAGGTGAGCATAGTGTTGGTTTTAAGTTTTGTTTTGACGGGAAAGATTACCACTTCTTGCGTTCTATTACCGAAAGGAATACAGTTTGGAAATGTGATGAAAGATATACAAAAATTGAGTCAATGTCAACTGGAGACTATTGCGAGTGGCTTGCTAAAAAATACGGCATTAACCTGTATAAGTTGACATTCAGGGATGCGGTTGGTCGTTATATTCGAGTGTATGGAAAAGATAATCATGATGAAAAACATCCTCTAAACGCAGATTCGAGCGAAGCAGGAAGCAAAGCTTCCATAGCTATCTTAAAGCTGTTCGATAGATACAGGGTGGTCGACGATTTAGAAATTCGTTATAGAGATTCCGTTGAAAATCTCAGAACCTATACACAAGCACAGGCGCACAAATTTATCGCCAAAATTACTAAAACCCAGTTTGAAAAAAATGAGCGTGAAATCGTAAAGAGAGAAAATGAGATCAGGGCTATTTCGGCACAACTGGATAAAGGTCTGCTGGACCTTGATGCCGCGGCTTCTGAAAGAGCGATAGAAATCAAACTTCAATTAAGTCACGCAAGGAGAATGCGTAACAGACTATGTAGCCAAATTGACTCTTTGGATGCAAATGCCGAATACAAGTTTTCAGATACCACCGATACGTTCTCCAAGTTAAGCCATTTCTTCCCAAATGCAGACATTCAACATATCCATGAGATCGAGCAATTTCACAAAAAAATCGCAGGTATCTTCCACACAGAACTGCAAAATGAAAAACGCTCACTAAATAAACAGTTATCTGAAATATGTGAAGTAATTTCATCTTTTGAAGAACAACTAAATGGGCTAATAGAAAATCCAAATCTATCAAAGATAGTTCTTCAAAAACATGCTGATGCTGTTCGAGAAATGGATCGTATGGCAACAGAGAATGAAGCATATCAAAAAACTCAAGACTTAAAGAACGCTAAGAAAGAAGATGAAGGCAGTCTCGCAAAAGTTAAAGGTGAGCAGTTTGGGATTATAGAAAAAGAAATTAACGCAGAAATGGAACGTATCAATAATATGCTCTATAAAGAGAAACGTAACGCACCAGTGCTTCATTTCACGGATACAAATTATACGTTCCATACTCCAGAGGATACCGGTACGGGAATAGCTTTCAAGGGACTAGTTGTTTTTGATTTAGCTGTGATGCACTTGACGAAACTCCCGATTTTAGTGCATGATTCATTGATTCTTAAGCAAATATCAGATGATGCTATTGAGAATATTTTAGCCCAATATTCAACCTGCGGAAAACAGATTATCATTGCGCTTGATAAGCAAGATTCATACAGCGCAAAGACTGCATCGGAATTGGAAGAACATACTGTACTGAGGCTTGCTCCCGGTGGGGACGAGTTATTTGGAAGATCATGGAGTAATCAAGCGAGTAAGGGATAAGTTTACGCAAAAGTTTCAAAATCCGGGTTGACATCTGCTCGGATTTTGATTATACTATACTTAACCCGAATTGGAGGTTGAACAGCATGAAACAACTGGGTATGCGCCTTCGCGCATTGCGGGAAGGCATTGGTTTATCCCAATCAAAATTCGCCGATGTGATCGGCTCTACACAGTCCAGCATTAACCGCTATGAGAATGGTCAGGCAACACCGACTGTCGATCTTCTGCGCAAGTATGCGGACTATTTTGACGTTTCAATGGACTACATCTTCGCCCGCTGCGATAATCCGCACGGCAAGTTGTATGAGGCAAAACCTCCGGTTGACGCGAACAATCCTGAACTGAGGAAGTTTGTTGAGATGTGCTTCGATCCGGAATCACCGATGAACGAAAAGCTGAAAGAGGCAATGCTGAAAATGCTTGGGGAGGCGAAGACATGAGCAGTGAATTAACCCATAATCCGGGACAGTTCGATGAAGTCATCCATATCATCGACAACGCCCGCAGCCGCGCCATGAAAGCAGTCAATGCAGAGCTTATTCAGATGTATTGGAGCGTCGGTGCGTATTTGTCAGAGCTTTGTTCTGCATCAAGCTTTGGCGATAAGATCATTGACGAAGTTGCCGCATACATTGCGCAAGAGAACCCCAACATCAAAGGTTTCAATCGTCGCGGTCTCTATCGTATGAAGCAATTCTACGAGACTTACAAGGACGATGAATTTGTGACACCACTGGTGACACAAATCAGCTGGACAAACCATCTGCTTATTATGTCTGGCTCCAAGACGGCAGATGAACGGCATTTTTACATGGCGCTCTGTGCGAAGGAACATTATTCCAAACGTGAGTTGGAGCGTCAGATCGGCACATCGTACTATGAGCGTTCAATGATTTCTGCCAAGAAGCCGATGCCTGAATCCGTTTCGCATGATGTGCGTGAAAGCATCCTCGATACCTATGTGCTTGAGTTTCTGGACTTGCCGGAGCAATTTTCTGAAAAGAATCTCCGTAAAGCAATCATCGAAAATCTGAAGCAGTTTATACTTGAATTTGGTCGGGACTTTACCTTTATCGGTGAGGAGTACCGTGTTCAGGTCGGCAATACAGATTTCTTCATCGACTTGCTGTTTTATAACCGTGCGCTTTCCTGCCTTGTCCCGATTGAACTGAAAATCGGAAAATTCAAGCCGGAACACATCGGGCAAATCAATTTTTATCTCGAAGCACTTGACCGCGATGTGAAGAAGCCAAATGAAAATCCAAGTGTAGGCGTTATTCTTTGCGCCAGCAAGGATGACGCGGTTGTCGAATATGCTTTAAGCCGCAGTATGTCGCCCACACTTGTTGCAGATTATCGGCTTTGTCTTCCCGACAAAACGCTTCTACAAAACAAGCTGCGTGAATTGACAGAGCTTGCGCTGGAAAGCGGCGAAGGCAACGAGGGTGATGAAGAATGAACGCTGTCATCTATGCCCGCTATTCCTCTGATAGCCAGCGCGAGGAATCCATTGAAGGTCAGCTCCGCGAGTGCAGGGAATATGCTGAACGCAACAACATGACCATTGTTGGAACGTATATTGACCGGGCTTTATCTGCAAAAACAGCAGATCGACCGGAATTCCAGCACATGATCAAGGATAGCGCAAAAGAGTTGTTCGAGATTGTGCTTGTATGGAAGCTCGACCGCTTTTCCCGCGACCGTTACGACAGCGCTCACTACAAGCACATTCTGAAAAAGAACGGCGTAAAGGTTATTTCTGCGAAAGAGCATATCTCCGAAGGCCCGGAGGGTATTATTCTGGAAGCAATGCTGGAGGGCTATGCTGAGTTCTATTCTGCCGAGTTATCAGAGAAGATCCATCGTGGGCAGAAAGAGAATGCATTGAAAGGAAAAAACAACGGCGGTGGCGTTCCGCTCGGCTATCTGTTGGACAAGAAAGCACAGAAGCTTGTGATCGATCCCGTGACTGCACCATTAGTGGTTGAGATATTTGAAAAGTATGCTGATGGCAAATCGGTTCGTTCCATTGTTGAGGATTTCAATATTCGCGGACTCAGAACGAAAAAGGGGCAGCCGTTCAATATCAATAGTTTCAGCTCTCTGCTGAAAAACCGCAAATACATTGGCGAGTATCGCTATCAGGATGTTGTAATTGAGGGCGGCGTTCCTGCTATCGTTCCGGAAGACCTGTTCAACCGTGTGCAGGAACGCATGGAGAAGAACCGCCATGCTCCCGCAATGGCAAAAGCAAAAGAGGACTATCTGCTGACAACAAAGCTGTTCTGCGGTAAATGTGAGCGCATGATGGTTGGTGAAAGCGGCAAGAGCCATACCGGCGCTATGCACTATTATTACAAATGCAGCGGTGCGAAGCGCCTGAAGGATTGCGACAAGAAGGCTGTTCGCAAAGACTGGATTGAACGTGTTGTTGTCCGCCTGACCATGCAGCGCGTCATGGATGAAGAAAAGATCAACAGGCTCATTGACGCAATTCTTGTTATGCAGGAGCAGGAAGACACAACAACCCCTGCGCTTCGCTCACAGCTTGCGGAAACCGAGTCCTCCATTGGAAACATTCTGAAAGCAATCGAGCAGGGCATTTTCACGCCGTCCACCAAACAGCGGCTTGATGAGCTGGAAGCACGAAAAGAAGAAATCCTTGTGAATATCCAGACTGCTGAACTGCAAAAGCCAAAGCTGACCCGCGAACAGATGACGGCATGGTTTGAGCAGTTCCGTCATGGCGATCCAGCAAACCGTGATTTTCAGAAACGCCTGATTGATACATTTGTAAACGCCGTGTATGTGTTCGATGATAAACTGGTCTTGACCTACAACTATCAACATGGGACGCAGACAATTTCGCTTGACGAGATCGAATCGGCACTGAGTTCGGATTTTGATGGGGATACTCCACCACCAAAAAGCCCAGAAATTCTGGGCTTTTTGCTTATCTGCTGCATGATTGATGAGGCAATTCTATGCACCTTTGGGCTATAACAAAATGGAAGAAGTTTTATTCCGGCGTACCTGTGCGGCATAGGGACGGCCTGAGGACGCGATTTGAAAAAGGCATAGATGCGGATTTGCGCAATGCCTGCATTCGCTTTTGCGATTGGGCAAGGCATGAATACTATTTCCCGATACGGGTATGCGTTTATTTCAAAAAGGATGAGTTGATACGCGCCATGGATGGGGAAATGGTGAGCGCAACATTCTTCGGCCCATATGATAAAATGGAGGAGCCGTATATCCGCGTTTCAACGGGCGATTTTGGGGAGATTAAAGCGAGAAACGGCAGAGATAATGCCGTGTTTGCGATTTTGCATTCCGTCGCGCATGAGCTTACGCATTATTTTAATGGGTAAACGGATTGGAGCTCACCGCAATCGGTGAAGAAAGGCAAGCCGCATATTATGCCGATATTATCATAGATGAATATATGGATGTATATGACCACCCATGAATCCAGCTAAAAAAGGAGGGATTTTCATCCCTCGTCCGGCATTTGGGAATCGTATATGCATTCGTCCCAGATGCTCTCTTTGCAAAATTCGTCCCATATGGCGGTCTCAAGCTCGCTCAGCGCGGCTGTAAGGCCGTTTTCGTTTGCGGGGAATGCGGCGGCATAGCCCGCTGCGTCCGCATCGCAGAAGCCGGTTTTGTTGCTCCAGCCAACTATTTCCGGCAGTATCCCGCGCGCATCAAGCCATTCGGCAAAGGCCATGGAAAGCGCAGGGTAGTCTATCTGCCCCAGCGGCGCCGCGCCGAAGCCCTCGTGCGAAATATAGAATGGGCCGGCGTATTTAAGTTCGTTTTTATATTGAGATACAAGCGTTTCAACTTTGCTCATAATATTCACCCCGTTCAGCGTTTATAGCTATAGTTTACCCGCCTTTATTGCTTTTGTAAACGCCTGCTTTTGAACATTGTAATCAAACCAGTCGCGTCCGCCAGCAGCCAGCCTATGGGTATTGCCATCCATATGCCTATTTCGCCTATTTTTGCGGAAAGTATATACGCAAGCGCCACGCGCGTGCCCAGCGATATAACCGTAAGCACAACGGATATTGCGGGCCGCTGCACCGCGCGGAAATAGCCATACAGCAGGAAAAGGCAGCCTATGCCGAAATAGAAGGCGCCTTCTATGCGAAGATATTTTATTCCCGCCAGCAGCACGGCTGTTTCGTTTGCGTCAATAAATATAAGCATCAGCGGGCGGGCAAATGCGAACACCAGCGCCGATATCGCTATGCTGAACGCCGTGCTTATAATAAATGCTTGCTTCGTGCCCGCGCGTATGCGCCCATGGTCGCCCGCTCCATGGTTCTGCGCAACGAATGTGGAATAAGCGTTGCCGAAGTCCTGTACGGGAAGGTAGGCGAATGTGTCTATCTTCACCGCGGCGGCAAACGCGGCCATTACCGTAGCGCCGAAGCTGTTCACAAGCCCCTGCACCATAAGTATGCCGAAGTTCATTACGGACTGCTGAAGGCAGGTGAGGGAGGACAGACTGAATATATCTTTTAGTATAAGCCTATTGAAGCGCATATCTCCGCGCTTTGGAATGAGTTCCGGGCATTTGAAAAGCACATACAGGCATAAGCCCACCGCGGAAACATACTGCGCAATAACCGTTGCCCAAGCTGCGCCCGCAATGCCCCAACTGAATACCAACACGAATATCAAGTCAAGCGCAATGTTCAGCACAGCGGATATCGCAAGGAAAATCAGCGGCACGGAAGAATTGCCAAGCGCGCGCAGCAGGCAGGAAACATAATTGTAAAGCGAGGTCGCAATAAGCCCAACGTATATAATTGCCAAATATTCGCGCATATCGCCGCGCACAGCGTCCGGCACGCGCAGGAACAAGAGTATAGGCTCCATGAAGGCGTATACTGCGGCGTTAATAAGCACGGTTATTGAAAGGAGGAGAATGAACGCATGCAATATGCCTGATCTCAGCGAAGAAGAATCGTTCCGCCCGCGGTATATCGAAAAAAGCGCGCCCGAACCCATGCTCAGCCCCAGGAATATGGAAGTGAGAAACGTCATGAGCGTATAGGCCGAACCAACCGCGGCAAGCGCGTTTGCGCCAAGCGCACGGGATACGATAAGCGTATCGGCAATGTTATAAAACTGCTGCAGCATATTGCCCGCCATCATTGGCAGCGCAAACAGAATGAGCGAGCGGGATATGCTCCCGCGCGTAAGGTCACGATACATGGCACATTCCTCAACTGATGATAGTGATGCGAAAGCATATTATAAAAAATGCTTGCGCAATAGTCAACAATATTGCCTAAAATGTTTGTTTTTTGCCGCGCGCGTGGTATAATGCAGGGTATGACAAAAACGGCGTTATCCCGTTAGGCGGATAGGAAAGGTGAAACATGAAAGTCAGCGAGCTGTTAGGCGAAAGGTATAAGGACAGGGTTGCGGAAATAGAAAGCCAAAACCTTATGGTAAGGGGCGGCTATATTAAGCAGGTGGGCAACGGCATATATTCCCTTATGCCTCCCGCGCGGCGTATACATAATAAGATAGAGGCGATATTGCGCCAGGAGATGGACAGGATAGACGGGCAGGAGGTACTGTTCCCCGTTACTATGCCCGCAACGCTTTGGCAGGCTTCCGGACGCTGGGAAAGTGTCGGCAAGGAGCTTTTACGCTTTAAGGACAGGAGCGGCGCGGATATGGTGCTTGGCATGACTCATGAAGAAGCGGCCGTGCATATGGCCATGAACGTGGCGAGCACATATCAAAAGTACCCCTTTATGATATATCAGATACAGACCAAGTTCCGCGACGAGCCCCGCGCCCGCGGCGGCCTTATAAGGGTGCGCGAATTTACAATGAAGGACGGCTATTCGTTCCATACCTCGCAGAAGGATCTGGAGCGGTATTATAAGCGCTGCTACCGCGCGTATGAGCGCATATATGCCCGCGTAGGCATACCCGAGGTTGTGGCCGTTGCGTCCGATTCTGGCATGATGGGCGGCAAGGTGAGCCACGAGTTCATGCTGCTTACCGATATTGGCGAGGATACCATCGTCCTTTGCCCGGAGTGCGGCTACCGCGCGAACATGGAGGCGGCGGACTGCATAGTGCATAACGACGCAAGCGAAGAGCCCATGCCGCTTGAAAAGGTCGCAACATATGACAACAAGACCATTGAGGATGTGTGCAGCTTCTTGCACGGCAGCGCGGAAAAGAGCGCCAAGGCCGTTGTTTATCAGCGCAACGAGGACGACAGCTACGTTCTGGTATTCGTGCGCGGCGACCTTGAGGTTAACGAAACCAAGCTGAGGAACTATCTTAAGGCGGAGGTGCATCCCGCCGTTGAAATAGACCACGCCGGCCTTGTTGCGGGCGCGATAGGCCCCGTAAACCCCGCCAAGGGCATAACCGTGGTGTACGATCGTTCGCTTGAAGGCACAAGGAACCTTGTGTGCGGCGCGAATGAAGAAGGCTACCACTTCACAGGGCTCAACATGGATAGGGACGTGCCTAATGCCGAATATGCGGACGTTGCCAAGGCGACCGTGGGCGGCGTATGCCCCAAGTGCGGCAAGCATTCGCTTACCATTAAAAACGGCATAGAGGTCGGCAACATATTCCAGCTTGGCCGCCGCTACACCGAATCCATGGGCATGACCTATGACGATGAAAAGGGCAACCGCGTCAACCCCATAATGGGCTGCTACGGCATAGGCGTGGGCAGGCTGATGGCCAGCGTGTGCGAGGAGCATCATGACCAGTACGGCCCGGTATGGCCCATATCAATAGCCCCTTGGGAAATAGAGATATGCGCCCTGCGTGCGGATCAGGCGCACGTTAAGGAGGAAGCCAATAAGCTTTATAAGTCACTTATGGACGAAGGCTACGAAGTGCTGTTTGACGACCGCACCGTATCCGCAGGCTTCATGTTCTCGGATGCAGACCTTTTGGGCAGCCCCGTGCGCATAGTCATATCGCCCAAGACGCTTGACCGCGGCGTGGTTGAAATAGTTACAAGGGACAAGACCATAAAGGAGGACGTTCCCCTTGAATGCGCCATGCAGCGCACCAAGGAAATAGTGGCGGAGCTTTACGCGCGCATAAACAGCCACGTTCCCGAAAGCATATAATTTAAGCTGAAGTAAAAAAGCGGGCAGTCCGGTAAGGGCTGTCCGCTTTTGCGCAGCATTTTTTGCAAGTGCTATCTTTTTTACATTCTTGCCGCATAGCTGTTTTTGTTTTTGCGCATAACCATGGTATAATATAAATTCAGCATGAAAAATGCTTTATGGCAACGAAAGGAAAGATTACTATGGGTCTGCCGGCAAAACTGGTTCACTCTCAATTGAACTTCTTCAAGCAGCTGGTGGCTAACTGTTCGCTGGAAACTATACGCCGCGGGCAGGATAAGCTGGGCGAGCTGATGGAAGCCATACATAGGAAGGACGTGATCACGCGCGATCATGCCTTCGCAAACTTTGAAGGCGCGTGGATAATACCCAAGGACGAGCGCAGGCAGGGCGTTATACTTTACCTGCACGGCGGGGGATACACCTGCGGAGACCTTGACTACGCAAAGGGCTTTGGAGCAACGCTTGCAGACGAGGAAGGCGTGCGCGTGTTTGCTGCGGCATACAGGCTGGCGCCGGAAAGCCCATACCCTGCGGCGGTGGAGGACGCGCTGGAAGCATATAACTACCTTCGGCAGAAGGGCTATAAGCCGGAGCATATAATGCTCTGCGGCGAAAGCGCGGGCGGCGGGCTGTGCTTTGCACTGTGCTTAAAGCTGAAGGAGCTTTCGCTGCCGCTGCCCTGCGGAATAATAGCCATTTCCCCGTGGGCGGACCTTACGGCCTCCGGCAGCACATACGAGACAAACCGCGAAAAGGATGTTTCGCTCACGGCAGAGGTGCTGGAGTTTTACGCCCAATGCTACGCCGGTGAGCACGACAGGCGGGAGCAGACAATATCGCCCCTGTTCGGGGAGCTTACGGGCATGCCGCCTTCGCTCATATTCGCTGGCGGGGACGAAATACTGCTGGATGATTCCGTGCGGCTCAACAGGCGGCTGACCGAGTGCGGCTGCAAGAGCAGGCTTATAATTGCGCCGGAGCGTTGGCACGCATATGTGCTGTATCAGCTTAATGAAAATCAGGATGATTTCACAGCCATAAACGCTTTCCTCAACGACCATCTTTGCCCGGAAAGAAAGCTTAGATGGATGCGGCTGGACAACGCGGCGAAGATTTACCCCGCGGCAAGGCGGAAAAACTGGAATAATTTCTTCCGCGTGTCCGCCACTATGACGGAAAACGTGGACAGGGAGGTGCTTCAGGCCGCGCTGGACGTTACGGTGCGGCGGTTTCCGTCCATAGCCGTGCGGCTGAGGCGGGGCACGTTCTGGTATTACCTGGAGGAGCTTTCAAACGCGCCCAAGATTCGGGACGAGAAGGCTTACCCGCTGGCGTATGTGCCTTTCAAGGAGGTGCGGGAGTGCGCGTTTAGGGTTATAGTATACAAAAAGCGCATAGCGGTGGAGTTCTTCCACGCGCTGACGGACGGCAACGGCGCGCTGACATTCGTTAAAACGCTGGTTGCGGAATACATAACGCAGAAATACGGCGTGGAGATACCCAATGAGGACGGCGTACTCTGCCGCCTGGAAGCGCCCAGCGATGAGGAGCTGGAGGACAGCTTCCTTAAATTCAGCGGGGATGTGCGCGCCAGCCGCAGCGAAAAAACGGCGTATCACCTGAGCGGCACGCCGGAGGAAAACGGCTTTGTGGACATTGTTACGCTTATGCTCAGCGCGGACGATGTGCGCAAAAAGGCAAAGGAGCACGGCGTTACCGTGACGGAGTTCCTGTGTGCGGCAATGATGGAGGCCATACTTGAAATTCAGGCGGAAAGGGTGCATTCCCGCCGCAGGAGAAAGCCGGTAAAGGTGCTTATACCCGTTAACCTGAGGAAGCTTTTTTCAAGCAAAACGCTCAGAAACTTTGCCCTGTACATAACGCCGGAGGTCGATCCCACGCTCGGGGAATACACGTTCGATGAAATATGCGCCATAGTGCATCACCGCATGGGGCTTGACTACACCGCAAAGCTTATGGGCACCCGCATTGCTACCAACGTGAGCAGCGAGCGGGCGCTTGCGCTGAAGGTTATGCCGCTTTTCATAAAGAACATTGCAATGAAGGCCGTGTTCGATGCGGTGGGGGAAAGGAAAAGCTGCCTGTGCCTATCCAACCTTGGCAACGTTACGCTGCCCGGGGATATGCCAAAGTATGTTGAGCGGATGGATTTCATAATAGGTGTGCAGGCGCGCGCGCCGCACAACTGCGGCATAATAACATACAACGGCACAATGTACATAAACATGATCCGCAACATAAAGGAGCCGGAGCTTGAGCTGAGGTTCTTCCGCGCGCTCAAGCGGCAGGGGCTTAACGCCGCCGTGGAGAGCAATCAGGCTTAAACGGATGGGAAAGAAAGGAGAGACGAATACATATGTATTGCATAAAATGCGGAGTGGAGCTGAAGGACAGCGAGGAAAAATGCCCGCTTTGCGGCACGGTGGTGTTCCATCCGGACATGAAGCGGCCGGACGGCGAAAAGCCGTATCCCGCCGAAAGCAGGCGGCCTGCCGAAACGGCCAGCCGCTCGGGCATGCTGTTCATAACAAGCATAATGTTTTTGGTGCCGTTCGTGCTGTCGCTGCTGTGCGACTGGAAGGTGAACGGAACGCTTGTATGGTCGGGCTATGCGGCGGGCGCACTTGCGCTTGTATACATAATAGTAGTGCTGCCCATGTGGTTCCGCCATGCAACGCCGGTTATATTCGTTGCGGCGGACTTTGTGGCGATAGGGCTATATTTACTGTATATCGATTTTGCCGTGAACGGGCATTGGTTCCTTTCCTTTGCGTTCCCCGTGACCGGCGGGGCTATGCTTATTGCCTGCGCCGCGGTAACTCTGCTGCATTATCTTAGGAAAGGCCACCTGTTCGTGTACGCGGGCACGCTCATAGCTATTGGCGGCTTCGCGGTGCTTGTGGAGTTCCTTATAAACATAACGTTCCATGTGAGCGATACGCTTGTGTGGTCGCTGTATCCGCTCTCGTGCAGCCTTATTTTCGGCGTAACGCTTATCGTTATCGCCTGCTGCCCCAAGATGCGCGAGGGACTGAGAAGGAAGTTCTTTATATAGGGGCTGCGGTAAATACAAACAAACCGGGGGACGGCAATCCGTCCCCCGGTTTAGCTTTATTCAAACCTGAATACTTATTTCTTATTTGTTCCTTATGTTGGCCTGGGCCGCGGCAAGGCGGGCGATAGGCACGCGATAAGGCGAGCAGGATACGTAGTCAAGACCTACGCGGTGGCAGAAGTCTATGCTGGAAGGATCGCCGCCGTGCTCGCCGCAGATGCCCAGATGGATGTCCGGACGGGTAGCGCGGCCCATCTTTGCAGCCATGTCCACCAGCTTGCCTACGCCAATCTGGTCAAGGCGCGCGAAGGGATCGGACTCGTAAATCTTCTTCTCGTAGTAAGCGCTCAGGAACTTGCCCGCATCGTCACGGCTGAAGCCGAAGGTCATCTGGGTAAGGTCGTTGGTGCCGAAGGAGAAGAACTCGGCCTCGGTGGCTATCTGGTCGGCGGTAAGGGCCGCACGCGGAATCTCTATCATGGTGCCCACGAGGAACTTGAACTCGGTGTTGTTCTCTTCCATTACCTTCTTGGCGGTCTTTACGACGAAGCTCTTAACGTATGCAAGCTCCTTCACTTCGCCTACCAAGGGAATCATGATTTCGGGAACTATGTTCAGCCCGGTTTCGCGGCGCACGTTGATGGCGGCCTCTATAACGGCGCGGGTCTGCATTTCCGCAATTTCGGGATAGGTCACGCACAGGCGGCAGCCGCGATGGCCCATCATGGGGTTGAATTCGTGCAGGCTGGCAACGGTGGCCTTCAGCTCTTCAAAGGTCATGCCCATTTCCTTGGCAAGCTCTGCAATTTCCTCGTCCTTATGGGGCAGGAACTCATGCAGCGGGGGATCAAGGAAGCGGATGGTCACGGGATGCTCGCCCATGGCCTTGTAGATGCCTTCAAAGTCGCTCCTCTGCATGGGCAGCAGCTTATCCAGCGCCTTGCGGCGGGCTTCTTCGGTCTTGGACACTATCATTTCGCGCATGGCGGGGATGCGGTCCTCATCGAAGAACATATGCTCTGTACGGCAAAGGCCAATGCCCTGCGCGCCGAAGCTTACGGCAACGGATGCATCATGCGGATTGTCCGCATTTGTGCGCACGGCAAGCCTCTTGTGCTTGTCCGCCATTTCCATTATGCGTCCGAAATAGCCGCTGTTGGGGTCGGCGGGGATGGTGGGGATAAGAGCATCGTAGATGCAGCCGGTGGAACCGTCAAGGCTCAGCACGTCGCCCTCGTGATAGGTCTTGCCAGCAAGGGTGAACTGCTTGTTCTCTTCGTCCATCTTTATTTCGCCGCAGCCGGATACGCAGCAGGTACCCATGCCGCGCGCAACGACGGCCGCGTGGGAGGTCTGTCCGCCGCGAACGGTCAGAATACCCTGGGAATACTTCATGCCCTCAATGTCCTCGGGGCTGGTCTCAAGGCGAACGAGTATTACCTTCTCGCCCATCTTGCCCTGCTCCACCGCATCCTCGGCGGTGAATACGATCTTGCCCGCGGCAGCTCCGGGGCTGGCGGCTATGGCCTTGCCTACGGGCTTTGCAGCCTTCAGCGCGGCGGGGTCAAACTGCGGATGCAGCAGCATGTCCAGGGACTTGGCGTCTATCTGCATCAGCGCTTCTTCTTCGCTTATCATGCCTTCGTCAATCAGGTCGCAGGCAATCTTTATTGCGGCGGCAGCGGTACGCTTGCCGTTACGGGTCTGCAGCATGTAAAGCTTGCCGTGCTCAACGGTGAACTCCATGTCCTGCATGTCATGATAATGATTTTCAAGGGTCTTGCAGACTTCCACGAACTGCTTGAACGCTTCGGGGAACTTCTGCTCCATCTCGCTTATGGGCATGGGGGTGCGCACGCCGGCAACGACGTCTTCGCCCTGAGCATTGGTCAGGAATTCGCCGAAGAGGCCCTTGCTGCCGGTAGCGGGGCTGCGGGTGAACGCAACGCCGGTGCCGCAATCATCGCCCATGTTGCCGAAGGCCATCATCTGCACGTTAACGGCAGTACCCCAGGAATAGGGAATATCGTGATCCATGCGGTAAATGTTGGCGCGGGGGTTGTCCCAGCTGCGGAAAACGGCCTTGATAGCCTCAAACAGCTGCACCTTCGGGTCGGTGGGGAAATCGCTGCCTATCTGCTGCTTGTATTCGGCCTTGAACTGATCGGCCAGCTCGTGCAGGTCGTTCGCATCCAAATCCAGGTCGCTGGTAACGCCCTTGCGTTCCTTCATGGCGTCTATCAGCTTTTCAAAGTATTTCTTACCGACTTCCATAACAACGTCGGAGAACATCTGTATGAACCTTCTGTAGCAGTCCCAAGCCCAGCGGGGATTGCCGCTCTTGGCTGCGATTATTTCAACAACCTCTTCGTTGAGACCCAGGTTCAGTATGGTATCCATCATGCCGGGCATGGAAGCGCGCGCGCCGGAGCGGACGGAGACGAGGAGCGGATTTTCCTTATCGCCGAACTTCTTGCCGGTCACTTCTTCCATCTTTATGATGTTTTCCATTATTTCCGCCTGGATTTCGTCGTTAATCCTGCGGCCATCTTCGTAATACTGGGTGCAGGCCTCGGTAGAGATGGTGAAGCCCTGGGGAACAGGCAGGCCTATCTTGGTCATTTCGGCCAGGTTGGCGCCCTTACCGCCCAGCAGGTTGCGCATGGAAGCGTTGCCTTCGCTGAACTGGTAAACGTACTTTTTCGACATTGATTTCAGTCCTCCAATATTCAATTTAAATAAAAACACATTGTCGCGCAAAGGGGCAGCCGCCCTTTCGCACTTAATGGACATTATACTATTATTCTCCCATACAGGCAAGCAAAAACATAAGCCTATGCAAGATTTTTGTACCATCCTGCGCATTTATGGGGCTATTATCGCCGCTTATGGGCGAGAGAATGTTATTATCGGGTCAAATTGATATGAACTGTCACATATATGTTATAATTTACACATATATATGCCCATATTCTCCCCCGCTATTGGCTAACGCCTTAAAATATGCTACAATACGGCTATGTTTGGATATATTGAGCCGGATAAGGGCGAACTGAAGATGAAGGAGCTTACGCGCTACCGCGCGTTTTACTGCGCCCTGTGCAAAAGCATAGGCGCGCGGTATTCCCAAACCGCCCGATTGACGCTCAATTACGACTGCGCATTTTTCGCCCTTGCGCTATGCAATACGCTGGGGCCAAGCAGATGCGTGCCGATGCGCTGCGGCTATAAGCCGCTGAAGAAGCCCATGCCCATAATAGAGCAAAGCGCGGGCATAGACTTTGCCGCAGACGTAAACGTTGCCCTTGCGTACAACAAGCTTTGCGACGACATTGCGGACGAGCGCGGGCAGAAGCGCATACGCGCCAAGGTGGGCCGCGCCGCGCTGAAGCAGGACTATGCCAAGGCAAGGCGATATAACAAAGCCCTGTGCGGCGCAATAGAGCGCAGCATGGCGGAGCTGAACGCCATAGAAAAAAGCATGGACGGCAGCATAGACGCCCCCGCCGCCGCATTTGCGGGGCTGATGCACTCCGCCGCACTTTGCGCACCGATAGAGAGCATGCCCATAAGGAAGGCCTTTGCCGCGCTGTGCGCCGCGCTGGGCCGCTGGGTATATATAATGGATGCATGGGACGACCGCGCGCGGGACAGGGAAAGCGGCGCATACAACGCATTCAACATTGCCGTTAAAGACGCAAACGAGGCAGAGCTTCGCGAGCGGGCGGAGATAATGCTTTTCAATTCGCTCAGGGAAGCGGAGGAAGCATATATGCTGCTTAGGCCCCTTGAGGACGGGGCTATAATAGAAAACATACTGAAAGAGGGCTGCGGGCTGAAAACGCGCCGCTTAATTGGAGGGAACGATGACGAATCCGTATAAGGTATTGGGCGTGAACGAGGGCGCAACGAACGAGGAGATACGCGCAGCGTATCTTTCGCTGGTGAAAAAATACCATCCGGATAAGTATACCGACCCGGACATGAAGCAGCTTGCCAACGAAAAGCTGAAGGAGATAAACGAAGCCTACGACCAGCTTACCAAAAACCCCGGGAAAACCGCGTCCAGCGGATATTCCGGCGCAGCATACGGCGCGGGCGGCCACGGCGGGAGCTATTCCGGCCCCGAAGCGGATAGGTTCGTGCGCGCGCGCAGCCTTATTAACGCGGGCAATCTGGACGGGGCAAAGACAATACTTGACAGCATACAGACCCGCAACGCGGAATGGTATTACCTGTACGGCATAATATATCTTAGGCAGGGCTGGTACGACAAGGCGCGGGAGTTCCTGGGCCGGGCGTACCGCACGGAGCCGGGCAATTCGGAATACGCACAGGCATACAACACGCTGCGCTACACGGGCAACCCGTATTCCCGCCCGCGGCAGAGCACAAGCTACGGCAATTGCTCCGCGTGCGACATATGCTCCGGCCTTATGTGCGCGGACTGCTGCTGCGAATGCATGGGCGGCGATTTGATACGCTGCTGCTGAGGTGACGCAAAATGAGAAAGCTTAGCGGAGCAAAACTTATATCCATAGGCGCAATGTGTACGGCGCTGGGCGTGCTGTGCCTGTATGCGGCGGCTGTGCTGCCAACGGGTCGCGTGGCGCTGTATTTCTTAGCATCGCTGTTTGTGTATGTCCCTGCGGCCGAAAGCGCGTATTTGGGCGCGGTTGGCGTTTATTTGGCAACGGGCGTGCTTTCGCTTTTGATACTGCCCAGCCGTGCCGCTGCCGTGCCGTACATAGTGCTGCTTGGGCATTTCGGCATATTCAAAACGTTGTTCGATTCAGTTATGCCCGATAAGGTGGTGCAGAGCGCGGTAAAGGTGCTTTACTGCGATGTATTCACGGTGCTGGGCGTGTTCGCGGCGATAAAGCTTTTTGGGTTTGATATGACTACGCTCAGCGTTGCGCTGCCCATATGGGCAATAGTGCTCATAATGCAGGCGGCGTTTTTCGCATACGACAAGCTGTATTGGATGTGCCAACGGTTTTATGACGAACGTATCCGCCCCGCCATAAGCCCGAGAAGGTGAAATTGCGCTGAAGCGCAGTGAAATATTGCTATCGCAATGTGAAATACGCCTGACGTCGTGTGAGCGGGAGAAGGTGTAAAGCGCACCAAAAGGCGCCACCGTGAAACGGGGGAGCTGTCGAACGAAGTGAGACTGAGGGGGAACACCTCGCGGCACTCGCCCGCTTCGAGTTATTCCCCTTTCGACTGCTCATTACATTCGCAGCCACTTTCCCCGTAAACGGGGACAGCTTTTGGTTGGTGGTAACACCAAAATGCGCCCTATAGACTTTATATATTTTTCAAAGGAGACACAATATGAGACTGGACAAATACCTGAAGGTTTCGCGCATAATCAAGCGGCGCACCGTTGCCGCGCAGGCGGCGGACTTGGGCCGCATACAGATAAACGGCAAGGTCGCCAAGCCCTCTACCGAGGTTAAGGAAGGCGACGAGCTGGACATTTTGATGGGCGGCAAGCATATGCGCGTTAAGGTAATAAGCGTGCGCGAATTCGCCCCCAAGGGCGAGGCTGCCGCAATGTATGAAATACTCGGCGAATGATGCACGATAGCGCGCCCGTGTTCGCGGCGATACTTGCCGCGGGCTCATCCTGCCGCATGGGCAGGGACAAACTTAGCCTGTCTTTCGGCGGTAAAAGCCCCGTGGAGCTTTCCATAGAGGCTTTTTCGGCATGCCCCATAAATATAGAGGGCATTATTGTTGCCGCTTCTGCGGCAAATACGGATGCCGTGAAGGCATTATGCAGCCGCTATGAAAAGGTACACGTTATAGCCGGGGGTGCAAGCCGCGGGGAAAGCGCGCACAACTGCGTTAGGGAAGCGCTGCGCCTGAGCGCGGGCAGAAAGGCCGTTATTGCGATACATGACGCCGCGCGCTGCCTTGTGGACAGCGGCACGATATGCCGCGCGGTGGAAGCCGCATTTGCGCACGGCAGCGGCATAGCCGCCATTCCCGCACGGGATACGCTAAGGCGTGCGGACGGGCAAAGCGTGGAGCGGGACGGGCTTCTCGTAATGCAGACGCCGCAATGCTTTGATTTGGACTCCATTGCCGCTGCGTATGACAAAAGCCGCGCCGATGGATATCCGGACACGGACGACTGCGCCGTATACATGCGCTGCATTGGCGCGCCGCATTACAGCGAAGGCAGCATAATGAATCAAAAGCTGACATATGCGGCGGACATACCGTTTTTCACTGCCGCAAGGGGGGGCACGATGCGCATAGGCTGCGGAGAGGACACGCATATACTTACCGAAAACCGTAAACTGATACTTGGCGGGGTGGATATTCCCTACGAAAAGGGCCTGCTTGGCCACAGCGATGCGGACGTGCTGCTGCACGCCGTGACGGACGCGCTGCTGGGCGCGGCTGCGCTGGGGGACATAGGCCGCCACTTCCCCGATACGGATGAACGCTACCGCGGCATAAGCAGCCTTACACTGCTGAGCGCCGCATATGAAAAGATACGCTCCGCGGGCTACGCCGTGGGCAACATAGACGCAACGATAATAGCCCAGCGCCCCAAGCTCGCCCCGTACATAGACGCCATGCGCGCCAACATTGCCGCCGCGCTCGGCGTAAGCGCAGCCGCCGTGAGTGTGAAGGTCACCACTACCGAGGGCATGAATGCCGAAGGCCGCGGCGAATGCATAAGCGCAAGGGCAGTCGCCTGCCTGCGCAGTGAGGTTGGTTAAGCTGCTCTAATGGCTATACGCACTATGCCAAAAGGCTCCCTCTTAGAGGGAGCTGGCGAGCCGAAGGCGAGACTGAGGGGTTGAACCGAACATTCTACACTATCAGCATCAAAAGCTTAAACAGCCAGTTTGCCACCACGCCCGCGAACAGGCCGCTTATCGTGTGGTACAGTATGGCCTTGGCGGTGAAGCGCGTGCTGTGCAGCAGCTCCATCATGGATACATGCGTGCTCAGGTAGCCGCTCCAGCACATGCACATTGCCGTGAAAACGGCTATATCGTTGGTGTTTGCCATGCCGCTTTGCAGAAGCCCGGGTATAAGCCCCAGCGCCGCCCCTGCCGAGCCAAGCGCCGTTACCGGCACGCTCAGTCCTGCGCTTGAGGAGAAGCCGAACAGCGGATGCAGTATAAAATCAAGCTTTTCCGCTATCCACGGAAGAACGGGTATGCCCTCGTAGGCCGCGCCGGTATATGCGCCGGTTTCCGATGGGCCGTTGGTAAGCATCATTACTATTGTGCATATAACCAGCACGCCCGGTATTATGCCAAGCCCCATGTCCACGCCCTTCTTGCCGCCGTCCATAACCGCATTGAGAAAGCGCATAAGGCCGTTGCCCTTGCCCTCCGTGGGTTCGCTGGTCTGCTCCGCGGGGTCGATAGGCTCCGCCTCCGCCTCGCGGCCCATTGCCTTTGCCGTATGGCGGAGCATAAGGCGCGTTGCCAGTATGCTGCCGCATATCGCGCCCAGATTGCCGCACAGCGCCGCCAGCCCAACGTGCTCACCGCCCGCCGTGCCAAGGCCGATTATGAACGTTGTAACTATCAGGCCCATGCCGAAGCTGGTGCCCAGGTTTGTCAGCGCAGGTATCTGATATGCCTTAAAATAGCGGCGGTACTTGGGGTCGTCCGCAAGGGTGAGTATTGCGGGATTGTCGCTCATGTATGTTGTAACTATGCCCAGCGCCGCGGCTCCTGGCATACCGTACAGCGGCCGCATAAGCGGGGAAAGCACATGGTTTATCAGCTCAACTACGCCGAATTCCGTAAGCACGGCGGAAAGCGCGCCCACTATTACGGCTATTGCCATAAGGTAAAGCGTGGTGTCCATCAGCAGCCTGTACGCCGTGTTCATCATTGTGTTCATCATGTTCGCAATGCCCATCGGTACGGCGAAAAACGCAAAAAACGCCACGAAGCATATAAGGAATACAACCGCCTTCCATGCTTTGAAGCCGGATTTAGCCTTTGCCGCAGCCTTTATCTCAGCCGCAGCGGTAGAATTCATGCTCATTTCTGTTACGGTAGCCCTTTCTTGGAAATAATGGGTATTTCTTAGGGAAAAACGAACGCAATACAATCCGAATGTGATTATACAACCATATGCCGCGCAAGTAAAATGAATATGCTTTGTGTTATGCATGAGTAAAACTGATATCTTGCAACTAATTGAATATGCCGCGATGCATTGACATGGCAATGCTGTAATTATTATAATAAAGCATAACGAAGCGAAACTGGAGGGTATTGTCGTGGCAAACAGCAAATATGCCGCATTTATAGCCGCAGCGGAGGAGGGCAACATGACCGCCGCCGCGCAGAAGCTGGGCTACACCCAATCGGGCGTTAGCCACCTTGTGCATACGCTGGAGCAGGAACTGGGCGTGCAGCTGCTTATCCGTTCAAAGGCGGGCGTGGAGCTTTCGCCGGAGGGGAATGCGCTCATAGGGCACATACGGCGGCTTATAGCGGCGGAGAACGCCGTGCTCGGCGCGGCAGAGGAGTTGAGGGGAGTTGAGCGCGGAACGCTCAGGATAGGCACTTTTTCAAGCGTGGCGATAGCGTGGCTGCCAAGCGTTATGGCAAGGTTCAATGCGCGCTACCCGGGCATTGCCATAACAATAGAAAACGGCACATATTCGCCCATTGAGGACATGCTGAGCAGTTCTTTGCTTGACTGCGCATTCGTTGCGCTGCCTTCGCGTGCTGAGTTTGAAACCGTACCCCTTGCGCGGGACAGGCTGCTTGCGGTTGTGCATCCGGATAGCCCCCTTGCGGCAAAGCGCAGCCTTTCGGCGGAGGATGTTGCAAACGAAACGTTTATAGTTCCCGCGGAGGGCACAAACCACGACGTGGGCCGCTTTTTCTCAAGGGCGGGGATACGGCCCAAGGCCGTGCTGAACATGGGCGATGATTATGCGGCGGCCGCAATGGTGGAACGCGCGCTGGGGTTCACAATACTGCCGGAGCTTATGCTAAGCGCAATGCATTTGGGCAATGTGCGCACCGTGCCGCTTGAGCACAGCGAAAGGGAGATTGGCCTTGCCATGAACGCCAATTACCACAGCCCGGCCCTTGCCGCGTTCGGCGCGTTCATGCGGGAATTTATAAAAGAAGGGTAAAAACAAAGCGGCATGGCCTTTTGTGGCTACGCCGCTTTTATCGCGTAATGATACCTTAATTAGTTGAGCGCTTCCTTGAGAGCCTTGCCAGCCTTGAAGGTGGCAGCCTTGCTTTCCGCAATCTGGATTTCGGCGCCGGTCATGGGGTTGTGGCCCTTGTGAGCGGGACGAACGCGGGTCTCGAATACGCCAAAGCCAACCAGCTGTACCTTTTCACCGGTCTTCAGGGTTTCGGTGATGGTTTCAAGCGCGGCAAGCACTGCCTTTTCGGAATCCTTCCTGGTGAGACCGCTTTTCTCGGCTACTGCGGCTATAAGCTCGGTTTTGTTCATTACTTCTATCCTCCTAAAAATAATTGGCAACAATTTTGCGCAAGGGATATTGTATCAGCTTTTTAGCTTGAGTACAAGCACTTTTTTGCTTTTTTGCGTTAAAAAAGCCTTGAATTTCGCCTATTTTGCTCTTTGCAGCAGCGCGTGCAGTCCATCCGGCGTAAGCGGCCCCAATTCAGTGCCGTTTTGGCGGGATTCATGCTCAACTTTGGCGAACGCATCAAGGAAGGCGCTGCCCGCATCCCTCAGCGTAAGCTCCGCGTCAAGCCCCAGCGCACGCATAACGTATACCGCCGCAAACAGCAGCTCTTCGGCTAAAAGATACAGCGTATCCTTATCCGCACTGTCAGCGTATTCCGTCCGTATCCGCTCCGCCGCTTCCGTAACGGCCGAAAGCGCGGCGGATGCATCCATATCGAACCCCGTGGCGGCGGCGCGCTTTTGCAGCTTGCCCGCGCGCATAAGGCTTGGGAAGCATTGCGGAACGGCCTGCATGGCCTCCGTAGCGGAATGGATATGCTTTTCCTTCTTTTTCAGCTCTTCCCAGTTTTTCAGCACCTCTTCCGTGCCGGATACTTTAAGCGCGCTGAAAACGTGCGGATGGCGGTACATAAGCTTTTTTACTATGCCGGTAGTAACGTCGCGTATGGTAAAGTCGCTCGCTTCCGTTTCTATCTGCGCATGGAAAACTATTTGCAGCAGCACGTCGCCCAGCTCTTCGCACAGCGCGTCCATATCGTCCCGCTCTATGGCGTCAACGGCCTCATAAGCTTCTTCTATCATTGTGTTTCTCAGGCTCATGTGCGTCTGCTCCCTGTCCCAAGGGCAGCCGTTTTCGCCGCGCAGGCGCTTCAATACGTCAACAAGGCTGTCCATGCCGTGCCTGTCCAGCTGCTCAAGCGCCGCAGGGGGCACTATAAGCACAGTCGCCGCAAAGAAGCTGTTCCTCTGCCTGTCCAGCTCATATAGCTTTATATCGCTGCAATGGTACGCGCCGCGCCCGTCCATGCAGGCAAGCGTAACGCCATGCTCATCGGGATAGTATTCGCCAAGGGCCAGCTTAACTTCGCCCGCGCGAATGGGCGTGTCCACTTCCTCTATGCACAGCGGCACGCTCGTATCTATGCGGCAGGGCAGTTCGTTCGCGCTCAGTATGCGCACGCTGCCCGTTGGCTGTCCCGCGGCGCACAGGGCGGCCTCCGCGTAGCCGCTTGCGCTCAGTATGCTAAGCTCTGCGCCCGTTTCATCAGCGCGGGAGCGTATTGCCTCAAGCAGCGCGCTGCCAACTCCGCGGCCAACGGGGGCGTATACCGTGTCCGTATCGCCCTCAAGCAGCCTTTGTGCAATGGCGGCGTTCAGCTCGTCAAAGTCATAGCAGCTTTCGTATAAATCATCCATGCTGCCGTATTCTATGCCGCTGTCCTTAAGCCAGTATGCGCTGGGGTGCTGCTCGGTTTGGATAAACAGCCTGTCTGCCGCAATTATTGCCTGCTGCGCGGCGGCGGTTATGGACAGGGGAGTTGAAAGCGGGGCTATCGTAAGCTTCATTATAATAATATCTCCTTAGCGTTTGCTTGCGTTTCTGTACATTATGCGCCTCAGCTTGCTTCCGCCGGGGATAAAGCTGAGCTCGTTCGCGGAAAGCATCTTCAGCAATATTACCAGTATGCCGTATACCGCAACGCCCGCTATTACCGATGCAAGGGTGGCAAGCGTGCCGTGGCCTGCGTTTGCAAGCAATGTGTAAGTAAAGTGCACCGTAAGGCCCATGGCTACGGATGCGGCAACGGGCTTTATGAAAGTATCGTAAAGCTTAACGGGGCATTTGGTGCGGCGCATCATGTAAATCGTGTCCGCAACGCCGGCGTATGCATAGCACACAACCGTGGATATCGCCGCGCCCTGGATGTTTACGGACGGTATGTTCATAAGTATAAGCATTGTTATGACCTTGAGCACAAAGCCTATGAACAGATTGAAAACCGGAATCTGCGGCTTGCCCAGTCCCTGAACAACGCCGGTCATGGACTGCACCATGGAAAGGAATATAACGCCCATGCTCGCCGTGTGCATAAGGTCCGTGGCAAGTGCCAATTCGGCCTCGGTAAGCTTTGGATAGAGCATATGTATAATCGGCTGCGCCAGCACAAAAAGCCCCACCGCGCACGGTATGCCTATTATAAGCGCAAGCTTTAGCCCAAGCCTTGCCGTGGCCTTTACGCCCTCGCGGTCGTGCGTGGCATTCTTGGCCGATATTGCGGGCACAAGGCTCATTGCAAGCGCCATTGTAAGCACGCCCGGCATGTTTATAAGCGTGGTGACGTATGTTCTAAGGAGTGAGTAGGCGGTTTTTGTGACCTCCTCGCTGTACCCCAATTTCGTAAGCATTCTGCCTATAAGTGCGCTGTCCACCATGCCTGTGAGCGGGCTTATGGATGCGCCTATGGTTATTGGAATGGCTATTGCAAGCAGCGCCTTTGATACCGTGCCGAAGCCGCGCGGCTTTGATGCGGAATGCTTAGCAAGCCTGTCAAGCTCCCCTTTGCGCCTGCGGTAGAAAAGATACACAACTATTAGCCCCATCAGCTCGCTTGCGCTAACGCCTATCAGTGCGCCCATGGCGGCGTATTCGGAACCCTTGGGCAGCAGCTTTATTGCAAGCGTAAGGCCGATTATAAGCTTGCCCAGCTGCTCCGCAATCTGTGAAAGGGCGGTGCCCGCCATCTGCTGCATGCCCTGAAGATAGCCGCGGTATGCGCACATTACGGATACGAACAGCAGCGCCGGCGCAAGCGCGCGGAAGCTCAATACGGTTTCGGGATAGGATGTTATGGCGGCGAACACATTCGCGCCAAGGAACATTGCAACGCTTGTTATTATGCCTATTATGCTCAAAAGCTTTACGGATACGCCCAGCACTTCCTTTGCCCCCGCATGGTCGCCCAGCGCCACGCGCTCGCTAACCTGCTTTGATATTGCCGTGGGCAGGCCGGAGGAGGATATTACCAGCAGAAATGAATAATACGGGTATGCCGCGTCGTAATAGCAGGCACCCTCGGGCCCAACTGCGTTTGCAAACGGTATGCGGAATATTGCGCCTATTATTTTTACCATCAGGCCCGCCGCGCCCAGCAGCGCCGCGCCCTGAACAAATGACTTTTGCTTCTTTTCCATGTTTTCTCCACCCTTTGGCCGCGGCATAGGTTTTTCCGCAGCCGGCTGTTATTATATCATAGTATAAGGCTAAAATAAGGGAAAGTATGAATAATTCGCCAACTTTTCAAAATTTGTTGGCTTTCGGCTTTATATTGGGCGGTTTTGTTGTATAATGATTAACATATAAAACGGAGGTTATGATATGAAGATAACTGCGGACTCAATGGTGTGCGAAATAAAGCACGGGGAGAGCCTGCTTGACGCGGTGAAAAAGCTGGATCTTGACATGATGTCGCTTGCATCGCGCCCGCTGGCGGCGCAGATAGGCGGCGAGGTATTCAGCCTTAGATATACGCCGTTCAAGGACGTGGACATACATCTGCTTAACTATAAGGAAGAAGCAGGCAGAAGGGTATACGAACGCACGCTGCAATTCATATTTATTGCGGCGGTAAGGCGGCTGTTCCCGGCGGCGCGGGTATGCGTAAGGTATACGCTCGGGCCGGGGCTGTATATAACAATAGATAAAGAACCCGCGCTCGGCGAGCAGGACGTATTGAAGCTGGAAGCCGAAATGCGAAACATTGTGCGCGCGGCAATACCGCTTGAAAGAAAGCGGTTGGATATAAAGGACGCGATAGACTTTTACGAGCGCGACGGGCAAACGGATAAGGCCGCGCTTTTGAAATGGCGCAAATTCAGCTATTTTGACGTATATACTATAGGCGGCTACATGGATTATTTCTATGGCGAAATGGCGCCGTCTACAGATTATGCGGACGTATTCCGCCTTAAATTCGTTGAAGGCGCGGTCATATTGCTCATGCCAAGAAGCGACGAGCCGGACGTTCCGAGCGACTATGAACCCCTGCCGAAGCTCGGCATAGTGTTTAAGCAAAGCGACGATTGGGGCAAGCTGATGCATTGTTCAACCGTGGGAGAGCTGAATACGCTCGTATCCACCGGCAGGATACGCGAGCTTGTGCGCGTGAACGAGGCGCTGCATGAAAAAAGCTATGCCAACATTGCGGACAAAATAGTGGCTCATTCGGCGCGGGCGGTGCTTGTTGCGGGGCCAAGCTCATCCGGAAAGACTACCAGCGCAAACCGCCTTGCAACTCAGCTTAGGGTGCTGGGGCAGGATCCCAAGATGCTTTCGCTCGATAATTACTATCTTGACCGCGACGCCATCCCTGCCGACGAAAACGGGCAGAAGGATCTGGAGCACATAAACACGCTGGATATACCCCGCTTTTCAAGCGACCTTGCCGCCCTTATGCGCGGGGAGCAGGTGGAGGTTCCCGTGTTCGATTTCCTTACCGGCAAGCGCGCCAAGGAAGGCATAGTGATGCAGCTGCATCCCGATGAGCCGCTTATAATAGAGGGCATACATGCGTTAAACCCTATGCTGCTCAACGATGATATAGATCGCGATAAGCTTTTCCGCGTGTATGTAAGCGCGCTTACAACGCTGAATATAGACGACCACAACAGGATACATACCACCGATGCGCGGCTTCTCCGCCGCCTTGTGCGCGATTATGAAACCCGCGGCGCAAGCATGGAGCACACGCTTTCCATGTGGCCGAGCGTAAGGCGGGGCGAAGAAAAATGGATATTCCCGTATCAGGAAAACGCGGACGCGCTTTTCAACACAACCCTTGTGTACGAGGTTTCCGTGCTGAAGAAATACGTTTATCCGCTGCTTCAGGAGGTGCCCAAGGAAAGCCCCTGCTACGCCGCCGCGCGGGACATAACAAAGGTGCTGAACTACTTCCTTGATGCGGACGGGATAGAGGACGAAATACCGCCCACGAGCATACTGCGCGAATTTATAGGCGGCTGCACGTTTTACAGAAAGGATTGATGAATATGCGGCTTGTATCATGGAACGTGAACGGGCTGCGCGCCTGCATGGGCAAAGGCTTCATGGAGTTTTTCCATACCGTGAACGCGGATGTTGTGGCGCTGCAGGAGACCAAGCTTCAGCCGCACCAGATAGAGCTTGAGCTTGACGGCTACGAACAATATTGGCACAGCGCGGAGAAAAAAGGATACAGCGGCACGGCGGTATTCACTAAGCAAAAGCCCCTCTCCGTAAGCTATGACCTGCCGGACATGGAAAGCCTCGGCTTCCCGAACGAGGGCAGGGTGATAACGCTTGAATTTGACGAATTTTATTTTGTCAACTGCTATACGCCCAATTCCCAGCGGGAGCTTACGCGGCTTGAATTCCGCATGGATTGGGAGGACGAATTCAGGAAATACCTTACGGAGCTTGATAAGAAAAAGCCCGTAATAATGTGCGGCGACCTTAACGTTGCGCACGAGGAGATTGACCTGAAGAACCCCAAAACAAACCATAACAACGCCGGCTTTACCGATAAGGAGCGCGCAAAGTTCACAGCGCTTATGCAAAGCGGCTTTGTGGACAGCTTCCGCTATCTTTATCCGGACAAGCGGGATTGCTACTCCTGGTGGAGCTACATGGCCAATTCCCGCGCGCGCAACATAGGTTGGCGCATAGACTACTTTGTTGTGAGCGAGCGGTTTAAGCACAGGATAGAGGAAAGCAGCATACTGCCCGAGGTGACGGGCAGCGACCATTGCCCGGTTATGCTTGAAATACGCTGAAAATAAACAAATTCAGGGAGGATAATATGCACTACATCGACCTTAGAAGCGACACCGTTACCCAGCCCACCCTTGCCATGCGTGCTGCAATGGCCGCAGCGGAGGTTGGCGACGACGTATACGGCGACGACCCCACCATGAACGAGCTTGAAGCCCTTGCGGCCCAGATGCTGGGCAAGGAAGCGGCAATGTTTGCAACGAGCGGAACAATGGGCAACCAAATAGGCATAATGAGCCAAACGCGGCGCGGGGATGAAATAATCGCCGGCGCGGAAAGCCACATAGTTATGCACGAAGTGGGCGCGGCGGCGGTGCTCAGCGGCGTGAGCATAAGGCAGATTGACTACCCGAACTGCATACCCGTGCCGGAGATGATAGCCGCGCGCATAAGGCCAAACGATATACACGAACCGCCTACAACGCTTATATGCCTTGAAAACGCGCTGGCGAACGGCCGCGTGGTACCGCTTGAAACAATGGCGGAAATACGAAAGATTGCGGACGCGCATTCCCTGCCCATTCATCTTGACGGGGCGCGCGTATTCAACGCCGCAACGGCGCTGGGCGTTGACGTGAAGGAAATAACCAAATATGCAGACACGGTGTCCTGCTGCCTGTCCAAGGGCCTGTGCGCCCCCGTTGGCGCGGTGTTGGCGGGGCCTAAGGCCACAATAGAGCGCGCAAGGAAATGCAGAAAAATGCTCGGCGGCGGCATGCGGCAGTGCGGCATACTGGGCGCGGCGGGCATAATAGCGCTAAAGGACATGACAAAGCGGCTTGATGAGGACCACCGCAACGCAAGGCATATGGCGGAGCTGCTCAATAAAATTGACGGCGTAAGCGTTGATATGGACGCGGTGCAGATAAATATGGTATTCTTTAAGGTGGAATGGGACGCGGCGGAGAAAAGCAGGCTGCCCGAGCTGATGAAGGAAAAGGGCATACTTATAAATCCTGAGGAGCTGGGCGAATTCCGCTTCGTTACCAATAATGATGTTTCAACAAAGGATGTTGAATACGCCGTAAGCACGTTTGCATCACTTATAAACGCATAAACAAAACAAGGAGGGTATGAATATATGGCAACCAAAGTCTGGGCGCACAGGGGCGCCAGCGGCTATGCGCCGGAAAACACGATTCCTGCGTTTAAGCTGGCCGTGGAGCAGAAGGCGGACGGCGTTGAGCTGGACGTGCATCTGAGCAGCGACGGCAAGCTGATGGTCATTCACGACGAAACCGTTGACCGCACGTCAAACGGCACGGGCCGCGTGGTGGACATGACCTGCCAGGAGCTTAAAAAGCTGGACTTTTCAAACGGCATGCCGGGCTATAAGGACGTGCGCATCCCTACGCTTAAAGAGGTGTACGGATTGCTGAAGAACACGAACCTTACCATAAACGTTGAAATAAAGTGCGACGTGGTTATATACTACGGCATTTGGGACAAGGTTATTGAGCTGGAGCGCGAAATGGGTATGCAGGGCAGGATAATCTATTCCTCCTTCAACCATTACGTTTTGATGAAGCTGAGGGAGGTTGACCCCAAGGCGAAGATAGGCCTGCTTTATTCCGAAGCCATGGTAGACCCGTGGGTATACGCAAACTATCTGCATGCGGACGCGATACATCCGCATTATTTGGCGGCGCTGGGCTGCCCGGGGCTGATAGAAGGCTGCAAAAAGGCGGGAGTTGAGATACATCCCTGGACCTGCAACGACGAGCAGGTGGTGTGCGATTTGGCGTCCGCTGGCATAGAGGCCGTTATAACCAACTATCCGGATAAGGCGCGCGAAGCAATAGAGAACAGATAAACACGGGACATAAGGATTCCTCCACGCAAGAGGAGGAGTCCTTTTATGTTAAATTATGGACGCATTAAAGACGATTGCCACCATCAGGAGCGATTTTACAACAAAGTTCGGCATACCGCGCCAAAGCGGGCTTGCGGCGGCGCAGCTTTCAACAATAGTATTCGAAAGCGAATACCGCGACGAAAACGCCCTGCGCGGGCTGGACGGCTATTCGCATATATGGCTCATATGGGGCTTCAGCGAGGTAAAGGCGGAGCGCTGGTCGCCCATGGTAAAGCCGCCGCGCCTTGGCGGGAACAAGCGCATGGGCGTGTTTGCCACGCGCTCGCCGTACAGGCCGAACCCGATAGGGCTTTCCTCTGTAAAGCTTGAAGGGATAGAGAAGCGGCCGAACCTTGGCACGGTGCTTACGGTATCGGGTGCGGATCTTATGGACGGCACGCCTATATACGATATCAAGCCATATCTTTCATTTACGGACAGTCACCCCGACGCTAAAAACGGCTTTGCCGGGGAAAGGCTTAGCTATGCGCTGAAGGTTGATTTCCCCGATGAGCTTATGGCGCTTATACCCCAAGGCAAGCGCGAGGCGCTGATTGAGTCGCTTTCGCAGGACCCGCGCCCGGCATACCTTACGGAGCCGGATACGCCGTTCGGCTTTGAATACGCCGGATTTGATGTACGCTTTAAGGTGAACGACGATACGCTAACGGTATACGAAATAATAAGGCTGTAAAAATGCCATTGACAAATGCTTCCAAAATGATATCATAATAATATCATGAAGGAGGCGTTTTTTTATGCAGGAAAAGATTCTATCAAACAAGAAAAACGGTATGCTTATGCTTCTTGTAAGCGTATTGCTGTATTTTGCATCAATAGCGCTTATTGTATTCGGCGCGATATACGGAATGATGCCACTTATGATAATAGGCATACTTTGGATGAGCTTAGGCTGGATACTTTTCGTCGGCCTTAGGGTTCTCAAGCCGCAGGAGGCGCTGGTGCTTACGCTTTTCGGCAAATACATAGGCACAATAAGGGAGGCGGGCTTTTACTTTGTTAACCCGTTCTGTACATCCGTTAACCCCGCCGCAAAAACAAAGCTTAGCCAAAGCGGGGACGTTAACACTGCCGAAAACAAGCAAATCCGCATAAACACGGGGGAAATGAGCATGGCGGGGCCGGAAATACCCAATAAGCGCATATCGCTTAAAATAATGACGCTTAGCAACAACCGCCAGAAGGTAAACGACTGCCTCGGCAATCCGGTTGAGATAGGCATAGCGGTAATGTGGCGCGTTGTGGACACGGCGAAGGCTGTTTTCAACGTGGATAATTACAAGGAATACCTTTCGCTGCAATGCGACAGCGCATTGAGGAACATAGTGCGCATATATCCTTACGACGTTGCTCCCAACGTGGACACAACCGGCGACGGCATAGCAGACGAGGGCAGTCTGCGCGGCTCAAGCGAGGTTGTAGCCAACCGCATACGCGATGAAATTCAGCAGAAGGTAGCGGACGCGGGGCTTGAAATAATAGAAGCGCGCATAACATATCTTGCCTATGCTCCGGAAATTGCGGCGGTGATGCTGCAGCGCCAGCAGGCGTCCGCCATCATCGACGCGCGCAAGATGATCGTGGACGGCGCGGTCGGCATGGTGGAAATGGCGCTCGAGCGCCTGAGCGAAAACGACGTTGTGCGGCTTGATGACGAGCGCAAGGCGGCAATGGTATCAAACCTGCTTGTTGTTCTTTGCGGCAACCGCGATGCGCAGCCCGTTGTAAACAGCGGCAGCCTGTATTGACATGGCGGCGGATAACGCAAAAAAACAGATACCGCTTAGATTATCACCCAAGCTATATGCCGCGATAGCACAATGGGCGGAAGATGATTTCAGATCGGTAAACGGCCAGATAGAATATCTGTTGAGCGAATGTGTGCGCCAGCGGAAGAAGAGCGGAGCAAGCACACCAAAGGAATTTGATATTCCGCCAAAACTTGAGATTGAATAAAAAGCGGGGCGCAGGGGTTATCCATGCGTCCCGTTTGCGTTCAGCTTACCAGTTGCACATGCGGTCAATGGCGCGCTTGCCGGTTTTTATCATCCTTTTTGAATCGCGGACGGCTCGCCTGGATACGTCCGGATACATTGCGCACACGGCCGCGGCCGCTACGGCCATGCCGGCGGCCAAGCCCGCCGCAAAAGCTACAGTTTTCATGCCCCTTATCTCCTTTCGCACTTTTTATTTAGCTTTTGTAATTTGGACGGAAATTTTCAAGGGAAAATCTGGCGAAGAAGATGGGGGAGCGAGGTTAAGATTTTTTATGGCCAACCTCAAAAGACGCCACCGCATGCGGGGGAGCTGGCAAACCGAAGGTTTGACTGAGGGGTTAAAACAAGCAAAGTGCTGCAAGATGCTTTATAACCCCTCCGTCAATTCGCTGACGCTCATTGACACAACGCTGGTTGGAATATGGTCGTCTTGCTGCGCTGCCGCTTGCAATACTCCCTATTCCGCCCGATTCTCCCCTCGCTGCATCGCCCACTGGGCGCGCTCGGCTCGAATCCCCTTTCAGGGCAGGCTTAATGTTTGAGCTTATATAGCACCAAAAGGCTCCCCGGACGGGGAGCTGTCGAACAAAGTGAGACTGAGGGGTTGACGATACCCCAAGCAGCCACGATTCCTTTGGCTTGGCGGCAAAAAACTCCCCACAGGGGGAGTTTTCGGTACTTATGGCTTTCAGTGCTCGTGCGGCTCTTCATGCTCGCAGGAGCATTTGGTGTTTTCAACTTCCTTGGCCTTGTCCTCCATGCCCTTCTTGCGGTAGTAGTCCGCTATGGCCGCGCGGACGGCTTCTTCGGCAAGCACGGAACAGTGTATCTTCTGCGGGGGCAGACCTTCCAGCGCCTCCACAACGGCGGAATTTGAAAGCTGGAGCGCTTCTTCTATGCTTTTGCCCTTTATCAGCTCCGTAGCCATGGAGCTGGTAGCTATGGCCGCGCCGCAGCCGAAGGTTTTGAAGCCCACGTCCTCGATGATGCCGTCGTCATTTACCTTGAGGAACATCTGCATTATGTCGCCGCACTTGGCGTTGCCAACCATGCCTACGCCGTTTGCATCATCCAATGCGCCCACGTTGCGGGGATGCTCAAAATGGTCCAGAACCTTTTCGGTATACATATCTATATTTTCTCCTTCCGTTTTAGCTTATTTTAGTCTATGGGGCTGATGGGACTCATCGCCCTGAGCCTGTGCGCCACCTTGGGCAGCGTTTCAAGCACGTAATCGATATCTTCATCGGTGGTGTCGTCGCCCAACGTCATGCGGACGGAGCCGTGCGCAACCTCATGCGTAAGACCCAGCGCCAGCAGCACATGGGACGGGTCAAGGCTGCCGCTGGTGCAGGCGGAGCCACTGGAGGCCGCTATGCCGGCCATGTCCAGCATAAGCAGTATGCTTTCGCCTTCGATATATTTAATGGAGAAGTTCACGTTGTTGGGCAGGCGCTTTGTCCTGTGCCCGTTCAGCTTAACTTCGGGAATGGTGGCCTCTATGCCCTCTATCAGCCTGTCGCGCATCCTTGTCATGCGGGCAGAGGTTTCGCTCATGTTGGTAACGGCAAGCTCAAGCGCCTCGCCAAGGCCAACTATACCGGCAACGTTTTCGGTACCGGCGCGGCGGCCTTTTTCCTGCTCTCCGCCTATTATGTAGCTGGGCAGGCGTATTCCCTTGCGCTCATACAGCACGCCAACGCCCTTGGGGCCGTGGAACTTATGGCCGGAGATGGATAGCATATCTATGCCCATTGCCTTAACGTCAATGGGGATATGACCCGCTGCCTGCACGGCGTCCGTATGGAACAGCACGCCCTTTTCATGGCACACGGCGGCAATTTCCGGAATGGGCATTATGGTACCCACTTCGTTATTGGCGAACATTACGCTTACAAGAATGGTTTTATCTGTGATGGCGTCGCGCACCTGCTCCGGGGTGACAAGGCCGTCCTTATCAACGGGCAGGTAGGTCACCTTTATGCCCTTTTTCTCAAGCGCGGCGCAGCTATGCAGTATTGCGTGATGCTCCACATTGGTGGTGATTATATGGTCGCCCTTCTTGGCATATCTTTCCGCAACGCCGAAAAGCACGGTATTGTCGCTCTCCGTGCCGCAGCCGGTGAATACTATTTCGCTCGGGTCGGCATTTATGGCGCGGGCCACCTGCTCACGTGCATGCTCGACGCCTATGCGGGCGGTCTGGCCGAAGGAGTGCGGGCTTGATGCATTGCCGTATATGTCCGTAAGGTACGGCATCATCTTTTCAAGCACCTTTGGGGAAAGGGCCGTTGTGGCCGCATTGTCAAGATAAACCTTTCTCATTTGTCCTCTGTCTCCTGATCTGCATAAAATTTATCCATATTTATTGTTCTGCGCTTGGTGTAGGAGCCTTTCGGCGCGGGCCTGCGCACCATTGGAATATGGTATTCGTCGCCCTTGCCGCAGCGTTCAAGCTGGCTTTTATAATCCTCCGCCATGTCCGCAAGGGTGGTGGAAAACAGCACCTCGTTTATGCGACCCTGAAGCTTGAGCCAAAGCGGGCGGGCGGAGCAGCTGCACGCATTGATGCAGGCGGCGTTTTCCGTGCCTACACAGCTTACCAAATCCGTGTCCCCTTCAAGCACCCTTAGCACCGTGCCTACGTATATATCCTCCGGCGCGCGGCTAAGCTCATAACCGCCGTATGCCCCGCGGGAGCCGATTATAAGCCCCGCTTTTTTAAGCTGGCTTATCATTTGCTCAAGATAGGACGTACTTATGTCCTGCCTCTGCGCAAGGCTCAGCGCGCTTACCGGGCCGTTGCCGTATTCAATGGCAAGATCTACCATGGCCTTTAATCCATAGCGCCCTTTTGTGGAGAAGAACATTACCGCGTCACCTCAATTCCTACCAATGCAGTATGATTTCATATGTAATATACTACCTTTGTTCAGTTTTGTCAACACCGCTATTAAATATGATATGTAAAAATTGCGAAAAACGGGCAAAATTGCCAGCTTATGCCTATCCGTCCAGCCTTTCCTTCAATCCGGTAAGGCTTTTGTTCATTTCGTTCAGTATGCTCAGCGCCTCGTCCCGCTCCTCTGCGGAGAATGTTTCCATCATGGTGGTGTATATCATTTCGAAGTCAATATCGCACCAGCGGGCGTAATCAGCGCCCTTCTGGGTAAGCCGGATTCTTACGCAGCGGGTATCAAGCTTATCCCGCACGCGCTTAACGAAGCCCGCCGCCTCAAGCCTGCGCAGCGACACGCCCGCGCTGGCCTTTGTAACGCCAAGCTGGGAAGCAAGCTCGATCTGCGTGGGCGCGCCCAGCCGGTTTATGGCAAAAAGCACCTGCGGCTGGCCGGGGTAAAGGCCGTATTTGCTCAGCGTTTTCTGCATGCAGGCATTATATGTGCGCACAAGTTCGCAAAACGCTTCGCTTGCGGCTGCTGTGGGCGCGTTCATGGGCATGTATCCTCCGGGAAAAATACTTAGCATTATTATCCTGTAAACCCGCCCCTTAGTCAAGGCCATGCGAAAACATTTGCGGCATATGTCGCTTTGTGGTATGATATATGCTGATATAATTTTTTATCAAAACGGAGGGCCTATGAGCCGTATTGATTGCAACGAGATTGTAAAACGCATGGAGGAGCGCCTCAGTGCGGATTATCAGATAGAGCTGCACGAAGCTTCAACGGTGCAGCTGCATAACGCGCTGGCGGAGGCCGTTATGGCCGTTACCGCGAAGGACTGCCGCGAAAGCCGCCGCGCGCATGAGCGCGTGCGCAGGGCATATTATTTCAGCGCGGAATATTTGATGGGCAGGTCGGTATTTTCAAACCTGTACAACTTGGGGATACTGGACGAAATGCGCACACTCCTCCGCGAAAGGGGAGCGGACATTTCCGCAATGGAGGAAATTGACGATGCGGCGCTCGGCAACGGCGGACTGGGCAGGCTTGCGGCCTGCTATTTGGACAGCGCGGCCACGCTGGGCATACCGCTTGAAGGCTACGGGCTGAGATATAAATTCGGTCTGTTCAAGCAGACTTTTGTTGACGGGTTCCAGGTGGAGAAGGCGGACGACTGGCTTAAATACGGCGACCCATGGAGCAAGCGCAGGGACGACAAAACCGTTACCGTTGAATTTGCGGACCAGAAGGTGCTTGCCGTGCCGTACGATATGCCCGTTTTCGGCTACAACACGGCGCACAGCGGCACGCTACGCCTGTGGCAGAGCGAACCGATAGAGGAATTCGACTTCAATCTGTTCAACGAGCAGGAATATGCCCTTGCCGTGCGGGAAAAGAACATGGTGGAGGATATTACCCGCGTGCTTTACCCAAACGACAGCACATACGCAGGCAAGCGGCTTAGGCTAAAGCAGCAGTATTTCCTTTCAAGCGCCAGCCTGCAGGACATTGTGCGCCGCTATAAGCGCACCCGCGGCACGGACATGAGCATGTTTGCCTCGCATTGCTCCATTCAGCTTAACGATACGCACCCCGTGGTGAGCATACCGGAGCTGATAAGGCTTATGATGCTTGAAGGAATGGACTTCAACGCGGCGTTTGAGACCGCGCGCAAAACCTTTAACTACACCAACCATACCGTTATGAGCGAGGCGCTGGAGCGCTGGGACGAGGGGCTGTTTTCGAGCGTTGTGCCGGAGCTGACGGGCATAATTTACCGCATAAACGACCGGCTTAACGACGAGCTGCGCGCCCGCGGCGCAAGCGACGAAATGCGCAGCCGTATGCAGATAATAGACAACGGCACCATACACATGGCCCGCTTGGCGGTTTATGTTTCAAGCGCGGTGAACGGCGTTGCCAAGATACATACGGACATACTGAAAAACGATTTGTTCCGCGACTGGTACGCGCTCTATCCCGAACGCTTCCAGAACAAGACCAACGGCATAACCCCGCGGCGTTTCCTTGGCCTGTGCAATCCCGAATACGCGGCGCTGATTGCCGAAAAGACGGGGTCTTACGACTTCATTGCCGACCTTAGCCAGATAAGCAAGCTGAAGGAGCATATAGATGACGACACTATAGCCCACTTCAACGAAATAAAGGCCAAGAATAAGCGCAGGCTTTCTTCCGTTATAAGCGAAAAGGAGGGCGTGCTGCTGCCAACGGACTTTGTTTACGACGTGCAGGTGAAGCGGCTGCATGAATACAAGCGGCAGCTTATGAACGCGTTCTCCATACTGGATATATACTATTCCATAAAGGATGGCACACTTACGGATTTCACCCCCACGGCGTTCATATTCGGCGCAAAGGCCGCGCCGGGCTACATACGGGCGAAGAACATTATAAAGTTCATAAACGAAATTGCCAACATGGTCAATTCAGACCCCGCCATGAAGGACGTTATGCGCGTTGTGTTCGTGCAGAACTACAACTGCTCCTATGCGGAAATGATAATACCCGCGGCGGATATATCGGAGCAGATATCCCCCGCCGGAACGGAGGCCAGCGGCACGGGCAACATGAAGCTGATGCTCAACGGCGCGGTAACGCTTGGCACATACGACGGGGCGAACATAGAAATTGCCGAGCAGGCCGGGCTTGAGAACAACTATATATTCGGCGCAACGGTGGAGGATATTGCAAAAATACGCTCCTCCTACGACCCGAAGGGCATATACGAATCCAACCCCCGCATAAAGCGCGCGCTGGACACGCTGGTGAACGGCACGTTTACGGACGGCGGCATGGGCGGCTTCAAGGAGCTTTATGATTCGCTGCTGTACGGCGCGGCATGGCATACGCCAGACCAATACTATCTGCTGCTGGATATGCCCTCCTACATGGAGGCGAAGCTGCGCGCCAACCGCGACTACCGCGACCGCACGGCCTTCGGCCGCAAGTGCCTTATGAACACCGCAGGCGCGGGCAAGTTCTCTTCCGACCGCGCGCTGAAGGAATACGCGGAGGAGATTTGGCATATACCCACGGTGACGGGCTTACGTGAGCAGTGAAATTGCGCTGATGCGCAGTGAAATATTGCAATCGCCATGTGAAATATGGCTGCGCAATGTGAAATACGCCTAATGGCGTGTGAGCATGAGAAATTATAAGGATATGGGGACGCTATGCGTCCCTGTTTTTTGTGTTTATTTGACTGAGGGGTTGCGGTAAGTAACAAAACAAAGGGGGACGGTAATCCGTCCCCGCATAATACATGCTGTGTTTATTTATTTGCCAAGCTGGCGGTAAACCTCGGTCATCAGCTCTACGGAGCCGTCGTTGAGCCATTCTTCGATAAGCGCGTTCCAAACCTCGTCCTTCTTGTCGGCGGTGAGGGTGGCGGCTATGGCGTCATGTACCTCGTCAAGAGTCTTGGAGCCGGCCTTTTCGTCGCTGACGTAATAGATTATGTGCAGCCCGTTGGTGTCCTCGAACACCTGGCTGTACTGGCCAAGGGAAAGCTTGGCGAAGGCATCCTTAACGGCCGATGACCAATCGGAAGAGGAAGTGTAGGAATTGGATATGAGCATACCGTCCGCGTAAGCATCAATCTCCGTAAAGTCGGTATTCTCCGTCACGTCGGCCATAACGGCCTTGAAATCCTCGCCCGCTTCAAGGCGCGCGTAGGCAGCGTTTATCTTTTCATAGGCGCTGGCGGTGTATTCGGCGTAATACTTGTCGTATTCGGCCTGCTTGGCCTTGTATTCGCTTATTATTTCCGCTATGCGTGCGGCGTTGGTGCTTGTGCCGTTTATTGCATCGTCAAAGGCGAGGGTGCAATACTCGGTCTTGAGATTGTTCATTGCGGTGTTAGCATCGGTGCATTCCTGCGGAATGTCGCCTTCGTAGGCAACGTAGATATCATATATCCTGTGGTAATCCTTAGGAACATAGAGCGGGGGAACGCCTTCCTGGCTTGCTTCGTAGGCGTCCTCATCGTCCTTGTAGTACTCGGGATTGTTATTATATGTGTCCATATCGGTCATGGAGTTGGTGTTGAACTGCTCCTCAATGTCCGCCTCGTCCGCAGCGGCGTCCTTGGTCAGGTCGTTCCGCATAAGCTCGACAAGGTATTCAACCTCCACGTCCTCGCTCAGCTTTGCGCAGTAGGATTCATAGGTGGCGTTCTCATCGCCCATGTTGGCAATGGCTTCTTCGAGTATAAGCTCGTTCATCCTTTCGTCCACGTTCACGCTTTCGTCCGTTTCGGCTTCCTGTTCGGCTATGTCGCGGTAATAGGAATTGAGCCCGTCTATCTTTTCGGCAATGCGGCTTTCAAGCTCCGCCTTCTGCTCATCGGTAAAGTTGGCGTAGCCCAGCTCGCGCGCCTTGGCCTCTATAACCTTGTCCTGAACCATAAGGTTGATAAGGTCGTCCTGAAACTCCTCAAGCGTGGCCTGATCGCTTATCACGTCGTAACCATAGTTGGCAAAATACTCAACGTACATATCGAACATGGTCTTAACATCGCCGAGCGTAAGCACGGTTTCGCCGTTTATTTTGGCTACCGCGGCAGTCAGGTCAAGCTCTGCGCTGTTGTCGGTATCCGTGGGCTCTGCGGTGGATGCGGGCGCGGCGGAGTCTGTGGGCTCAGCGGTGCCGCTGGGGGTATCGGTGTCGCTCAGCTGGCATGCGCACAGTATGCTTGCGGCCATAGCGGCGCACAGCAGCAGGGCAATAAGCTTCTTGGTATTCAAATCGTTTTCTCCTTCCATATCATGTGCAGCAATGGCTGCGCAAGTCAGTATTATGTATTATAGCATCAATTTGCGCTTAGGCAATCGGCAAGCATGTAAACAAACTGTGGCAGCATGGCGTAGAGCGCGGCGGCGTCGCTCTTGGGGCGGCTTATAACCATGCTCGGCGTATCGCCGAAGGTCATGCGCGCGCCCGCTATGTTGCCCGCGGCGGCGATAAGCTTTGCCCCGTCTATGGGCGCCTGCTTATCGAACACGAAACGTACCTCCATATCCCGTATTCTCAGCTGCGTAACGCCCGCGCGGGAGCAGTCCGCCTTTATAAGGGCAATGTTGAGCAAATTCGCCGTGTCCTCCGGAATGTCGCCGTAGCGGTCGATAAGCTCATCCTGCACGTCGTAAAGATCGTCCCGCGTTTCTATCAGCGCTATGCGCTTGTACATGGAAAGCCGCTCCGATTCGCGCGGTATATAATGCGTGGATATGCTTGCGGGCACCGGGATATCCACCACAGTGTCTATCTTCACCGGCTCCTTTTCGCCCTTGGCTTCCTTTACCGCGCCTTCAACAATTTTGCAGTACAGGTCGTAGCCCACGGCAGCCATATGCCCGTGCTGCTCCGGCCCCAGCAGGTTGCCCGCGCCGCGTATTTCAAGGTCCCGCATTGCTATTTTGAAGCCCGCGCCGAATTGGGTAAATTCGCGTATGGCGCTCAGGCGTTTTTCGGCAATGTCGCTCAAAACCTTGTCCCGCATAAACGTTAGGTATGCGTACCCAAGCCGCGCGCCCCGGCCTACCCTGCCGCGCAGCTGATAAAGCTGGGCAAGGCCCATTTTGTCCGCATCGTATATTATAATGGTGTTTACGTTGGGTATATCAAGCCCGCTTTCTATTATTGTGGAGCAAAGCAGAACGTCGTATTGCTGCTCCATAAAGTCCAGCATCGTGCGCTCAAGCTGCCGCTCGCCCATCTGCCCGTGGGCATAGGCTATGCGCGCCTCCGGTACAAGCTGCTTTAGCTTTTCCGCAAACGTTTCCATGCCGCGCACGTTATTGTAAACGAAGAACACCTGCCCCCCGCGGCCAAGCTCTTTCATTATGGCCTCCCGTGCAACAGCCTCGCTGTATTCCATAACGTATGTCTGCACGGGGTAGCGCTGCTCCGGCGGGGTTTCGATGACTGACATATCGCGTATGCCCGTCATGGACATATGAAGCGTTCTCGGTATAGGCGTTGCGGAAAGGGTGAGCGCATCTATATCCTTGCGCATTTCCTTTATCTGCTCCTTGTGGCCCACGCCGAAGCGCTGCTCCTCGTCTATTATAAGAAGGCCAAGGTCCTTGAACTGCACGGATTTTGAAAGCAGCTTGTGCGTGCCGACAACAACGTCGATCGTGCCTTTTTTTAGCCCGTCTATCACCCGCGCCTCCTCCGAAGGGGTATTGAACCGCGAAAGCAGCGCAACGTTAACGGGGAAGCCCGAAAAGCGGGCGGCAAGGGTGTTATAATGCTGCTGCGCAAGTATTGTCGTTGGCACAAGGAAGGCAACCTGCTTGCTGTCCGTCACGGCCTTGAACGCGGCGCGGAGGGCGACTTCCGTCTTTCCGTAGCCCACGTCCCCGCAAAGCAGCCTATCCATAACGCGGTCGCTTTCCATGTCCTTCTTTATTTCGGCAATGCTCGTAAGCTGGTCCGGCGTTTCCTGATAGGGGAAGCTTTCCTCCAGCCGCTTCTGCCACGCCGTGTCAGGCGGGAAGGCATGGCCCTTCCTGTGCAGCCTGTCGCCGTAAAGCTTTACCAAATCGAACGCCAGCCTTTTAACGCTTTCCCGCGTTTTGTTTACCGTGCGCTGCCATTCCCCCGTGCCAAGGTGGGAAAGATGGGCGGTGGTTTCGTCCCCGCCAATGTATTTCTGCACGCGATCAAGCTGATCCGTAGGCACGTAAAGCTTATCCCCGCCCGCGTAAACAAGATGCAGATAGTCCCGCGATACTCCCGCCACCTGAAGCGTTACAACGCCCACGAAGCGGCCTATGCCGTGCAGCTCATGCACGACCAAATCGCCCACGCTAAGCTCGCTGAAGGCCAATTTGGGCTTCTTTTTGGAGGCTGACGCACTGCGGCGCGATTCCGTGCCGTATAGCTCGCATTCGCTTATTACCGCAAGCCTGAGCTCAGGGTATTCAAAGCCGCGCGCTATGCTCTGGCCCACAATAAGCTGCTCCCCGCTTATGATGTCCCGCGTAAGGGCTTCGGCAATGCCTATAGTAACGCCTTCATCGCCCAGCATATCGCCTATGCGCTTTGCGTGCGCTCCCGCGTATATCATAACGGTGCTGCCGCCCCGCTTCCAGCTTTCAATGTCCGCGGCAAGGGCTGGCGTGTTGCCTATGTATTTAGCCATCGGCCGCGTTTCAAAACGGAAAAGGCATTTGGGCTTTATCAGCCCGTATGTCCGCGTAAGGGCGAAAAGCATGGCCGTATATGGTGTGTCAAGGCTCTGCAATATGTGCGAGGGCTGGCATATAAGCTCCGCCTGCTCCGGCAGGGCCGTGCCTTCGTGGATATATGACCCAACCCTGTCAAGATGCGTTGTAAAGGCAAGCTTTGCGCTTTCCTCAACGCGCTGCGGCTCGTCTATCAATATTATTGCGCCTTCGGGCAGATAATCGGTAATGAACGCCTCCGGATAAAACAGGGGCATCAGCATTTCAAGCCCAAGGGGTATGCCGCCTTCGGAAAGCCGGTCGTATTCTTCCTTCATGCCCTCGGTTTTGCGCAGCGCACGCATGCCGCGCGTGCGTGCTTCCTTCGTAAGGGGCATCTCCGTCGCCGGGGGGATGACGCAGCGGTCTATGTTCTCTATCGAGCGCTGAGATATTGCGTCGTATGTGCGCATGGTGTCTATCTCGTCATCAAAGAACTCTATCCTTACTGGGTTCGCCATGCTTATGGGGAACACGTCCAAGTAACCGCCCCTCAGGCACACCTGCCCCTTGCCTTCGCACATATCCACCCGCTCGTACCCCGCGTTTATAAGCGCGGCCAAAAGCTCGCGCGGCTCGGCCCTGTCCCCTGCGGAAACGGTGCGCATGCATTGGGCGATGGCTGCGGGCGGGGTCATGCGCTGTATCAGCGCCTCTGCAGATACAGCAACGGCAATGTTTTCCCCGTTAAGCAGCGCGCACAGCGGCTCAAGCCGCCTTGCCGTAAGCCCCGCGGACGCGGCAATGCCCTTTGCGCCCAGCGGCAGCTCCCGCGCGGGCAGGTGATATGCCCTGTCCGTAAACGCGGCCATGTCCTGCTGTATCCTTGCGGCGCTTGATTCGTTGGCGGTTATTATCAGCACGGTTTTGCCCGTATGGCAAAGTAAGCCCGCCGCAATGTGCGGACGCACGGCCTCGCCCAGCCCGAACACGGCTGCGCTGCCCTCGCCCTTTTTCAGCGCGTCAACAAGGCGTGTATACTCCGGGTGCTTATTAAGTATTTTTATCAGCGGATGCTCATTCATCCTTCGTTTCGCCTTTCTGTTCAGCATTTTCGGCTTCGGCCTTCTTGGCTTCTTCCTTCTTTTTGCGCTTGGGCTTTTTGTTGAAGCGCATCTGCGCGTCTGCTATCCGGCCCGATACCATAAGCTCCGCCGCGTCCGCAGCATCGTTCAGCGCGGCCTTAACCTTGTCCAGCGCCTCTCCCGTGGGCATGGACATAACGTGCGCTATCAAATCGCGCCCGCCTTCAGGCGCGCCAACGCCAACCCGTATGCGGGGAAAATCATCGAACCCAAGCTGGTATATAACGCTTTTCATGCCGTTGTGGCTGCCGGAGGAGCCTTTTTCGCGTATGCGAAGATCGCCGGGGTCAAGGTCTATATCGTCATATATAACAATAAGCTGATCGTGCTCGATCTTGAACCAGTTGACCAAATCCCTTACCGCCCAGCCGGAATTGTTCATGAAGGTTAAGGGCTTAGCCAGTATCACCCGCTCCGTGCCTATGCGGCCTTCGCCGTAAACGCTGCGGAAGTTCTCCTTCCTTATATCTATATTGTGCCTTGCCGCCAATATGTCCAGCGCCATAAAGCCCATGTTGTGCCGCGTGTCGGCATATTCGCGCCCGGGGTTTCCAAGGCCTACTATTATATACATAAAAACCTCCGTAAAAAGTTTATTGCACGCAATCACGCCCTCATGCAGGCTCGCATGGGGGTGCCAATGCATATTATACCCCAAAAACCTCCGCCGCACAAGGCAATGCGCGAACAGAGCGCGGGCAGGGGCAAGAAAAAAAAGAGCCGTGCAAGGCGGCTCCTTTGATATGCCGGTTTAAGATTCCTTCTTTTCGCGGTTGAACACCTGCACCCTTGCATAGTGGCAAAGGGCTATCACCGCAAGCACTATCGCAATGCAGAACACTATTATGTTCAGCATGCCTATCCATGGCCAGAAGTTTTTCAAAAGCGTAAGCGCAACGCCTGCATTGAAGAAGCCCGCGGCAAACTTGCCGTACCAATCGGCGTACACAACCACCTCCTTGCGGAAAAGCAGCAGGCCGCCTATTATCATTATGCCTTCTTTTATAAGCACCGCAAGCAGTATCCAAAGCGGCAGCCAGCCAGCGGAATAGAAGCACGAAAGCGCCGCTATTACCATAAGCTTGTCCGCAAGGGGATCGAGAACCTTGCCAAGGTCGCTTATCCAGTTGTTCCTGCGGGCAAGGTAGCCATCGAGCAGATCCGTGAAAAACGCCGTGAGGAACACAATAAGGCAGGCAAGATATTTTGCCCGCGCGAAAAGAAATATGAATACGCCGACCAATATAAGGCGTATTGCCGAAAGCACGTTTGGTATATGCCGCATAAATTACACTCTCCTATGCAGACCATTATAACCGATGGATAAAATATTTTCCATATTTTATTGTGAAAAGTAAGCTAAATGTAAGATGAAAATAGGATAAGATAGTGTTAATTCTGTGTACAATCGCCTTTTTCGTTGACATGCAGCCCCTTGGGCGATAAAATAGTAGGGCAGTTTATCCGCGCGCGGGGGTATCCTCGCGCTTATTACAAAGGAGATTTTTGAAAAATGCGCACAACAAAGACCATTGCCCTTGTACTGGCCGCTATAATGCTCGCGGCGGCGCTGAGCGCCTGTTCGGTAAACAACCCGAATTACACCGTGCTTAAAGTAGGCGACATGAACATAGGCGTAAACGCCTACTATAATAACTACAACTACCTTGCACAGGTCTATTCCATGTATGGCCTTTACAATGTTTCAACGCCCGAAGCCTTCAAGCGTATGCAGGATCAGGTGTTCGATAACCTTATCAACAATGCCCTGCCGGTGGTAGTGGCCAAGCAGAACGGCGTTACCTTGACCGAGGAGGAAGAGGCTCAGGTTCAGGCGGACTTCAAAGAGCAGATAGACCAGATGATAGCCCAGTATGCCTCCCAGGTGGACGAATCCATAACCGATGAGGACGCCAAGTATGCCGAAGAGGAAAAGCTGTTCAAGGCGGCGCTTAAGAGCAGCGGCTGGAACTACAACACCTACCTGAAGATGATAGAGGACGACGTCCGCGGCGCAGCCATAGGCAACAAGTATATGGAATCGCTCTATTCCGGCGTGAACGTGACCGAGGAGGAAGCCAAGGCCTACTATGATGAGCAGCTTGCCGCCAAGAAGGCCGAATATGCCGAAACCCCCGCCCAGTTCTATACCGATTATTCCAACGCCATCAGCGGCAGCGACACCGTAGGCGTGCTTACCGTGCCCGAGGGATACCGCTTCTGCAAGCATATACTTATAAAGAAGGCCGAAGAGGGCGACACCACCAAGAACGTCAACCAGATAGTTGAAGAGGTGAAGGCCAAGCTGGCGGACGGCGTGGATTTCGATAAGCTCGTTGAAGAATACGGCGAGGATCCCGGCATGAAGGAGGAGCCTTACAAGACCGAGGGCTATCTTATAAGCGAAAACACCCTTGATAAGTATTACGACGGCTTCGGCATCGCCGCCATATCGCTCAAGAACATAGGCGACGTGAGCGACCCCGTTGAGACCGAAGCGGGCTACCACTTCATACAGTACACTTCCGATGCGGAAGTTAAGGACACCCCGTTTGAGGACGTTAAGCAGGCCATAATAGACAAGCTGACCGAGGACGAGAAGGTTGCCATATACAACGACTGCCTTGAAAAGTGGAAGGAAGAAATAAAGATAGAGAAGTATTATGACCGCGTGAGCGGCATCAAATAAGGCCAAGTAAACCAGGCGACATCAAAGCGGGCGAATGCTCGCTTTTTTGTATTGGCTGAGGCGTTTGTGATATGCTATAATCAAATAAAGCAAAAGGAAAGGGGAGCGGACGCATGTGCAACAAAGTATATACGCTCGATGAAATACGCTCCATCGCCGCGCCCATCGCCAAGGATTACGGAGTGGATGCGCTGTATCTGTTCGGCTCATACGCGCGCGGGGACGCAACGCCGGAAAGCGACATGGACTTCCGCATAGACAAGGGCAGCGTATGCTCCGTATTCAAGCTGGGCGGGCTATATAATGAGATGGAGCACAGCTTCGATAAAAAGATGGACATTATGACCACGCAGATGCTTTCGGATGATTTTCTGCGTTCCATACGCGGAGAGGAGGTGCTGATATATGAGCGCGGTTGATAAGGCTACGCGCGATATAAGCATAATAGAGCATATATTGGAGTATTGTGCGGATATAGAATCGATACACGCCGAATTTGGCCATTCAAGGGAAAGGTTTGGCGAAAGCAAGGCTTACCAAAACGGCGTGGCAATGTGCATACTTCAAATAGGCGAGCTAACAAAGCACCTGTCAGCTGATTTTGTGGCAACGTATAGGCAAATACCGTGGCGCGATATTGCACGGACGCGGGATGTATACGCGCACCATTACGGCCATGCCGATGCCGAACTGATATGGGAAAGCGCAACGAGCGACATTCCGTATCTTGCAGACTTCTGCCAAAAGCTTATATCAAAAGAGCTTTGAACGGGTGAGCCGTCCTGAGCGGATGGCTTTTTTATTAGCGCACCGGAGGAAAAGCGATGTTTCAGATAATGGTGGTAGAGGACGACATAAACGCGCGGCGGCTTATGCAGGCCGTGATAGAGCAGAACGGCTATGAGGCGATTCCCGCCTCCGATGGGGCGGAGGCGCTTGCGCTGATGGATAAAAAGCACGTTGATCTTATTGTGCTGGACGTGATGATGCCCCATATGGACGGCTATACGCTCGCGCGGGAGCTTAGGAGCGCGGGCAATAACGTGCCCATATTGATGGTCACCGCACGGCAGAGCGCCAAGGACAAGAAGGAAGGCTTCCTTGCGGGGACGGATGATTACATGGTAAAGCCCGTGGACGAGGAGGAGATGATGCTGCGCATTGCGGCGTTGTTAAGACGCAGCCGAATAGTGAGCGAACGGCGGTTGACGATTGGCAGCACCACGCTTGATTACGACGCGCATACGCTTATAGACGCGGCAGGGGAGCATGAACTGCCGAACAAGGAATTTATGCTGCTGTATAAGCTTTTGTCCTACCCAAACCATATATTTACCCGCAGACAGCTTATGGACGAAATATGGGACATGGAGAGCGACACGGACGAGCGCACGGTTGACGTGCATATAAACCGTCTGCGCGAAAGGCTGAAGGGCAACGGGGATATTGAGCTTGCAACGGTACGCGGGCTTGGCTACAAGGCGGTGAAGAAGCAATGAAAAAGCTTGGCGCACAGATGGTTTTTGCAACGTTCCTTGTTATGCTTTCAACGGCTGCGCTTACGGTCACGGTCATGCTGCTGCTGGAGTTCCTTGGCGCGCTGCCGGAGGTGAAATATCCTGCTGTGGTGTGGCCCGTAATTGCGCTTGGCATATGCGTTGCGGTGGGCACGGGCATAAACGCGCTGCTCACGCGGTGGTACTTCAGGCCCATGAAGCAGATCATAGGGGCCGTGCGCCGCGTTGCAAAGGGGGACTTTTCCGTCCGCGTGGAGGAGATAAAGGGCGTAAGGAACGAGCTTGAGGAGCTTACGAAAAGCTTTAACATGATGGCGGAAGAGCTGGGCAGCACGGAGCTTTTCCGCAGGGACTTCATCAATTCGTTCTCGCATGAGTTCAGAACGCCCATGGTATCCATACGCGGCTTTGCGCGGCAGCTTAAAAAGAGCGACATTACAGAAGCCCAGCGGCAGGAATATGCGGACATAATAATAAACGAGGCCGACAGGCTGACCAACATGGCCTCCAACATACTTACGCTGACGCGGGTTGAAAACCAGCAGATAGTTACGGACAAGACCACGTTCCGCCTGGATGAGCAGCTGCGCACATGCATACTGCTGCTTGAAAAGGAATGGGAAGCCAGGAACATAAGCCTTGATATAGATTTGGACGAGGTTGAGTATACCTCCAACGAGGAGATGCTTTCCCAGGTTTGGCTGAACATACTGGGCAACGCAATAAAGTTCAGCAAGGATGGCGGAGAGGTGCGCATATACTGCGCCAAGCACGGCAGCAGTGTGCGCGTGGAGATAGAGGACTACGGCGTGGGCATGAGCGAAGAAACGCGGCAGCATGCCTTTGAGCGGTTCTATCAGGGCGCAGGCAGCCGCGCCACCGCCGGAAACGGGCTGGGGCTGAGCATTGCAAAGCGCATAGTTGAACTATGCGGCGGGGAGATAAACATAACGAGCGAGCTTAACCGCGGCACGCTGTTCATAATAACATTGCCTACGGAGTGAGTTGGAGCATTGTGGGCAGGGCTTCTTCCTCCTCAACCTGTGCGGATGCGGGAGTCGAGGCGGCGTTGGCTATTGCCTCGGCCAGGAACTCAACGGAGTTCATGGCCTGCTCAAACGTGTTTGCATTGTGCCCAATCTCCGCCAGCAGGCAATGGGAGGACACATGCTGGTTATATCGCCCCACCTTAACGCGGATATTGCGGGCAAGGCTATGGTGTATCGTGTCAAGGTATTCGCTTATGCCCTTGGCAAGGGCGTAGTTGGATTGAAAGTCCGGCATTTCATCGAATCCAGCCCCGGTTGCGCCTTCGCCCGTACCTACGACGAACATTATGCGGGCGCACTCCTTGCCGTCTATCACTAAATAATCCGCGGGGGCCTTGGGGTCGTTTCCGTATGCATCGCGGTGCAGATCTATAAACAATTCTATCGTGGGGTATTTCTTTTTGTATTCAAGCATTGTCTCAAGCGAGCGTGAATAGGCGCTGGAAAGCTTGGGCGGTTCATGGTCTGTAATATCATGTATCGCATAAATGCCGTAGCGTTCGTTGAGCAAAGTGCATAGCTTTTCGCCCACGGCAACAACGTTCATGCCGTTGTCCTTCGTGCGCCATGGGGAGGATACGGCGTAGGTATAGCGCTTTGTTGGGAAGTATGCTTCCGTAGTATGCGTATGGTAAATAAGCACGGTAGGCCCTTCGGTTGATAGACCTATACCCGTGCTTTTATCTGTGTCCGCCTTCATAAGCTCCAGCAGCACCTTGCGGCTTACGCCTTCATCTGCATCAACATGGTCAAGCACTATCTCTATGTTTGTAAGCTCGTCCCCATCCGGCTTATCCGTGCGCATGGCGGGGCGTATGAGCGCGGCGGCTATGAGCGCGGCAAGCGTAAACATAAAAAGAAGCATTGCGCCTAAGTGCGTTTTGCGGTGGTCAGCGGCGCGTGTGCGGCCGCGCATTCGTTTGTTCATGGCTTATCCTCCTTCCATATTGGTATGAAGGGAGGGCGCGGCTTATGCTATAAGGCTTTTAAGCTCGGCATGATCCGTGCCGAACAGCGCCATGTTGATTGCATTTGACAGTATTGCGCTCATGCTGCCTATAAGCGCGTCTATTTCCTTGGGCGTGACTATCAGCTCGCCCGTTTTTTCGCTTATGGCCTTGGCGGCAAGCTCCTTAACGCTTTCTTCGTTATTCATAAGGCCAAGCTCGCCCGCGATAAGCCCAACCGTGTCGCGGGAGATGGTGCTGGCGTATACCACGAGCGGCACGCCTATGGCTATCACCGGCACGCCCATGCTTTGCCTGTCAAGTCCGCTCCTTGCGTTGCCCACGCCCGCGCCGGGCTGAAGCCCCGCATCGCAAAGCTGAATTGTGCAGCCTATGCGCTCCGTCCTGCGGGAGGCGAGGGAGTCTATTGCTATTATTACGGCGGGTTGGCTGCTTGCTGCCGCGCCCTTTATCATCTCCATTGTTTCTATGCCCGTAACGCCCAATACCCCGGGGGATACGGCGCAGACGCTCCGCACATGGTGCGGTATGGCGTCCGCCATGTATTGCTTTATGTGCCGCGTGACAAGTATCTTTTCCGCTGTGCGCGGGCCTAATGCATCGGGCGTAACGGCCCGGTTGCCAAGCCCGGCAACGAGCGCCGTGCCGTCAAGCCCGCTCATCATTGCGCTGAGTTCCTTTGCCACGGCTTCGGTAACGGCGGCTGTCAGTTCCGCCCCGCCGTAGTTGAGTTCCGGCGCGTCTATCGTAACGTATAGCCCTTTCGCCTTGCCGAGCGCTTTTGCCGCTTCGTCCGTTTCTATGCGTATGCGGGATATGGCGTAGCCCTCGCGCTGCTCGTTCTGCTCGCTTACGCCGGTGCCTGCGGCGTGCATCTCCCGCGCCTCCATGGCAAGGTCTGTGCGAATATCGGCCTTCATAATTGTCCTCCTTGAATAAAAATGGTGCACAGGGCTATTATGCGCCGCTTTACGAATAAAAAAACCGATTTTACGCACGAATTATGCTTGCTTTATACAAAGAGCCGTGCTATAATACACGATGTTCGAGTAAAAATAACAAGGGGGAAACCGTTTTGGCAAACCATAAGTCCGCTTTAAAGCGTGTGGCAGTCACCGCTAAGAAAAACCTTAACAACCGTGTAATTACCTCCAGGGTCAAGACCGCTATCAAGAGCTTTGACAAGTCCCTTGAGGCTGGCGACCAGGCCGCTATCACCGCCGCCTATGTCAACGCCGTAAGCACCGTTGATAAGGCTGCCGCAAAGGGCGTGCTGCATAAGAATAATGCCAACCGCAAGAAGGCTCAGCTTGCCCTCAAGCTGGCTGCGAAGGCTAACTAATTAACTAAGTAATTACCCCTTATTAGGGTTATGCAAAAGCCAATCGAAAGGTTGGCTTATTTGCGTTAGCTGAAGATTTTAAATTTATATTGCCTGCTTTCAGGGCAGGCTGACTCCCTCCGTCTTTTGCTTCGCAAAATCCACCTTCCTCGGTGAGGGAGGCTTAACGTAAGAATTTGGACATCGGCCAAAAGGCGTCACCGCTTGCGGGGGGAGTTGTCTGTGAGCGATAGCGAAACAGACTGAGGGGGGAACACCTCGCGGCACTCGCCCGCTCCGAGTTATTCCCCTTTCGTCACGGCTTACGCCGCGACACTTTCCCCGTAAACGGGGACAGCTTTTAGTTGGCAGTAGGCATGCGTAAGCCCCTCCGCTCAGGGACGCAAGATTTCATCGTCCCTGAAAAAACCTAGGCAAATAGCGGCTTAGGGACGATAGGGACGCAAGGGACGATAGTGTGCAGGGGGTCCCATATAAGTTCGGTCTCGTCCCCGTTTTCATGTATAAAGCTTACAAGCACGTCGCTTTCCCCGTCGTGGGTTATTGTGCTGCTGCCTGCAACGTCCCCGCTTGCGCGCCAGTCGTCGCCGGTTACATCATCCGTATTGCCGCAGGCGGAAAGGCTGATGCACAGCGCAATAGCCATTGCCATGCACAAAAGGTTTCTCCATAGTTTCATGCTTTTTCCTCCTCTTTCCGCCGGACGCGCAATGGCTCCGGCTGTCCGTTTCTCATCCCTTATTGCATTATACCATGCATACGCGGCAGGGGAAAGTGCGGCTTGGCAATGACAGCGGGGCAAAACTGTGGTATTATAAAAATAACTCCTTCCGTCAATTCGCTGACGCTCATTGCCACCTCCCTCAAGGAGGGAGGCTTAATGTAAGAGTTTATAAAGCGCGCCAAAAGGCTCCCTCTTAGAGGGAGCTGGCAAACCGAAGGTTTGACTGAGGGAGTTAAAGGC
>OLOA01000329.1_pt1 | contig 51944 bp, 40 predicted proteins | sample 1672201 | NCBI WGS metagenome assembly OLOA01 (sample SAMEA3136658, study PRJEB25190) | human gut metagenome
TTTTTACAGGACCAGATTTTCGTCGGTGATCTCACCCTTGCAGACCACGTTGGTGGGGCCGGTCAGATACAGGTCGGTGACGCGGCCGGCCGCATCACGTTCCACGTCCACATACAGCGTGCCGCCGGTCATGTCTACCCGGACGTGCTTACCGGAGACCTTTCCCAGCAGCGTCAGCACCGTCACCACGGAGCCGGTGCCTGTGCCGCAGGCGTAGGTAAAATCCTCCACCCCGCGCTCATAGGTGCGCTCGTACACATGGTCCGGGCCGATGATCTCATAAAAGTTCACGTTGGCGCCCTTGGGGAAATCCGGATAGTGCCGCAGGGTCCGGCCCAGCCGGAGCAGCGCCGCCGCGTCATAGTCTCTCAAGCCGGCGATAGGTACCGCCGCGTGGGGGATGCCGGGGTCGCCCAGCTCCACATAGGCGCAGTCATAGGTGATGCCGTCCACCTCCAACCTGCCGTCCAGCCGCATATGGCAGGGATCGTTGAGCCGTATACGGTATAGCCGTTTGCCCATTCGCCAGCCCGTCACAAGACCGGCGGTGGTCTCTACCCGCTGCGTCTCACCGGCCAGGCCGTTTTCATAGCCGTAGCGGCAGATGCACCGCGCGCCGTTGCCGCACATCTCACCCGTGGAGCCGTCGGAGTTGAAGAACAGCATTTTATAGTCGCCGCCACAGGTGGGGGGCTTCACCACCATGAAGCCGTCCGCGCCGATGGACATATGCCTCTCACACAGGACGCGGACGATCTCCGGCCACCTGTTCTCGGGGATGGCGTTCCGACGGTCGTCCACCACGATAAAATCATTGCCTGCCCCGTTCATCTTCCAGAATTCCATGATAGCCCTCCCTCGCGGTATTTTCTGCCATTGTACAGGGAACTGCCGCCATTGTCAAATACGCTGTCCCTATCGCCCGCGCCAAAAAGAAAAGCCACCCTTTAGGGTGGCTTTTCTGTGACTGCCCACAGGTTTTGTTGTCCGTACTTCCACATACCGCAAGGAAGGGGGAGTGTGAGGGGGAAACCTTTGCGGGTTTCCCCACTCGCGTTCAGTCATCCGCCCGCAGGCAACCACTTTTGCACAGCAAAAGTGCCACACCAAAAAAGAAGAGGCACACGAACGTGTGTCTCTTCTTTTTTGGTGCGAGCGATGGGACTTGAACCCACACGACCTTACGGACACAAGCACCTCAAGCTTGCCTGTCTGCCGATTCCAGCACGCTCGCGGACAAGATACCTGACTATTATAGCAAAACCGGGCAGTTTGTCAAGTACCGGAGGAAAATTCGCCTGCCGCAGATAAAAAAGACCGCCGAAAGGCGGTCTTTCTTCACACTTTGCGGTTCTCCGGGTAGGGTTCCCTCTTGTCCGTGCGCCCCAGCAGGTAATCTGTGCTGGTGTGGTAGAAGTCTGCCAGCTTTATCAGTACGTCCGTGGGGATATCCCGCTTGCCCATTTCGTAATGAGAGTAGCAGACCTGCGTACACCTCAGATATTCCGCAAGGTCTTTTTGGTACAAGTCCTTGTCCTCCCGCAGATCGCGGATGCGTCTGTACATTCGTGCAGCCCCTTTCTGAAAGCTTTACACAAAAGTATAGACAAAACATTTTGTTATCTTGACTTATAAAACAAAATGTTATATAGTAAAAGAGCAGAATCAATATAAGAAAAGGGCGAGGTGAGACGATGAGCAAGCAGATAGCATTTGTGGCGCGAGATACCGACTTGATACGGCGGATCGAAGAGTATCAGCAGGAAAACAAGCTGCTGTATTTTGTCGAGGCTGTTCGCCAGTTGTGTGAAAAAGGACTGAAATTCAACGAAGTGCAGAAATGAGGAGGATGTCGTATGAAAACAAACACTCGGAATGTATTGGCAGTTGTGATACAGGGTGTTGTAGCGCTCTTGTTTTTCCTGCCGGGGATGTATACGCGCGAAGTTTATAATGCCAGCTTTCTTGGCGTTAAGATCATAGAAAGGAGATCTTGCTCCCTTATTGATAGGACTAATTTTGATTCTAATTGGCTTGGATGGGCGTTGCTCATTTGTATGTTAGTAGGAGTAGTCATCTATATTATTCAGGTGATTGCAGGTAATAAAATGAAACTAATGATACTCCCGGCGATCATAGCACCGACAGAGCTTGTGGCTTTCGTTCTCTTTTCTGTGCTGTATAATGGCAATAGAGTCTATAACGGAAACGAATATATGTACAGCTATTCGTATGTGAGGGAGTTCCTGTTTCTGGTAACAACGGCCTTATTGATAGCACTTGCTTTGATTTCGATTACAGGGTACGTTAGAGGAGCCAAGCAAAGGAAAGCGTGCGCGGCAAGTAAAGAGGAAACCGGCAAGGCGGATGCGGATGATATTACCCGGTAAGGTTTACGATGCCAGTATAAAAAAGACCGCCGATGCGGCGGTCTTTTTCCTGTATTCCTATGTGCTTACTCGTTGCCGGGGAAGCTGGGGATGGTGGCGAAGCCCCGCTGCAGGTCCTCGTCGGTGGGGATGACGTCGCTCATCTCGCCATCGTTGTACTTGCCGTAGGCCACCATGTCGAAGTAGCCGGTACCGGTGAGGCCGATGACGATGTTCTTGGCCTCGTTGTTCTCCTTGCACTTCACCGCCTCGTCAATGGCCACGCGGATGGCGTGGCTGCTTTCCGGCGCGGGCAGGATGCCCTCGCAGCGGGCGAACAGCTCCGCCGCCTCGAACACGGCGGTCTGCTCCACGCTGCGAGCTTCCAGCATGCCGTCGTGGTACAGCTGGCTGACGATGCTGCTCATGCCGTGATACCGCAGGCCGCCGGCGTGGTTGGCGGAGGGGATAAAGCCGTTGCCCAGGGTGTACATCTTGGCCATGGGGCAGATCTTGCCGGTGTCGCAGAAGTCGTATTTGAACACGCCACGGGTCAGGCTGGGGCAGGAGGCCGGCTCCACGGCGATGATGCGGTAGTCCGCCTCGCCCCGCAGCATCTCGCCCACGAAGGGGGAGATCAGGCCGCCCAGATTGGAGCCGCCGCCGGCGCAGCCGATAATGATGTCCGGCTTGATGCCGTATTTATCCAGCGCCGCCTTCGTCTCCAGACCGATGACGGACTGGTGCAGCAGCACCTGATTCAGCACACTGCCCAGCACATAGCGGGTGTTGGGCGTGGAAGCGGCGCACTCCACGGCCTCACTGATGGCGCAGCCCAGAGAGCCGGTGGTGTCGGGGAACTCCGCCAGGATCTTGCGGCCTACCTCGGTGGTCAGGGAGGGAGAGGGGGTCACGTCCGCGCCGTAGGTCCGCATGACCTCGCGGCGAAAGGGCTTCTGCTCATAGGAGCACTTCACCATGAACACATGGCAGTCCAGCCCCAGATAGGCGCAGGCCATGCTCAGCGCCGTGCCCCACTGGCCGGCACCGGTCTCCGTGGTCACGCCGGTCAGACCCTGCTCCTTGGCGTAGTAGGCCTGAGCGATGGCGGAGTTCAGCTTGTGACTGCCGGAGGTGTTGTTGCCCTCGAACTTGTAGTAGATGTGCGCCGGGGTACCCAGCTTATCCTCCAGGCAGTAGGCACGCACCAGGGGAGAGGGACGGTACATTTTATAGAAATTCCGCACATCCTCGGGGATGGGGATATAAGGGGTATGGTCGTCCATCTCCTGCTTTACCAGCTCGGCACAGAACACGTGGCCCATCTCCTCCGCCGTCATGGGCTTCAGGGTGCCGGGGTTCAGCAGGGGGGCCGGCTTGTTCTTCATATCCGCGCGAACATTGTACCAATACCGGGGCATCTCGTCCTCGGAGAGATAGATCTTGTAGGGAATGTCGCGGTTTTTCAGTTCTTTCATGGTTGTGTTCTCCTTTCAGTATTGGTCAGCGCGGTACGCTGTGTTACGCAAAATAGTCGATCTGCATGGCGTGCTTGACCTTGGCCAAGGTATCGGCCGCAGCGGCCTGCGCCGCCTGGGTGCCCTGCCGCAGCACGTCCATCACATAGCCGGGGTCCTTCTCCAGCTCCTCGCGGCGATTACGGATGGGCTCCAGCGTCTCCTGCAGGACGTTGTTGAGGAACTTCTTGACCTTTACATCACCCAGGCCGCCCCGCTGATAGTGGGCCTTCAGCTCGTCCAGATTGGCGTAGTCCGGCAGGTATTTGGCAAAGTGCTCATCATTGCAGAAGGCGTCCAGATACATGAACACCGGGTTGCCCTCGGTCTGGCCGGGGTCGCTGACCTGCAGGTGGTTGGGGTCGGTGAACATACCCATGACCTTGGTGCGGATGTCCTCCGGTTTGTCGGCCAGATAGATGCAGTTGCCCAGGGATTTGCTCATCTTCGCCTTGCCGTCGGTGCCGGGCAGACGCAGGCAGGCCTCGTTGTCCGGCAGCAGGGCCGTGGGCTCCACCAGCGTCTCGCCGTACAGCTCATTGAAGCGGCGGACGATCTCGCGGGCTTGCTCCAGCATGGGCAGCTGGTCCTCGCCTACGGGCACGGTGTCGGCCATGAAGGCAGTGATGTCCGCCGTCTGGCTGACGGGATAGGTCAGGAAGCCCATGGGGATGCTGTGGTTAAAGCCCCGCAGCTGGATCTCCGCCTTCACGGTGGGGTTGCGTTCCAGCCGGGCCAGCGTCACCAGGTTCATGTAGTAGAAGGTCAGCTCCGTCAGCTCACACACCACGGACTGGATGAACATATGGCACTTGGCGGGGTCCAGACCGCAGGCCATGTAGTCCAGCGCCACCTGGAGGATGTTCTCCCGTACCTTACCGGGGTTGTCGAAATTGTCGGTCAGGGCCTGGGCGTCGGCGATCATAAAGAACAGCTTTTCAAACTTGCCGCTGTTCTGCAGGATGACGCGGTTGCGGAGGGAGCCTACATAGTGGCCCACGTGCAGGCGGCCGGTGGGGCGGTCGCCGGTGAGGATGATCTTACCCATAATCGTGATTCCTTTCTGTATGAGAAATGTTTTTTCGAGACAACAAAAAAGTCTGTCCCATGGAAAATCCATGGGACAGACTGAAAATACAAGCCTGCGGTACCACCCACATTGGCGTAAAAACGCCCACTTTGCGCGCACTGTCATGCGTTCCGCCGGGATAACGGCCGCGGCTGCCGTCGGGTATTACTCGCCATCTGGCTTTCTCCCCGCCCTCGTAAGTCCATTCACCGCACGTTCCGCTGCCGCGCTTTCACCGATACGCGGCTCTCTGAAAGTTTCCTGTGCGATTACTCCTCTTACTCAACGGTTTTTGAAGTATGGGGTTATTGTATCACCTTTTTTGCGGATGTCAAGAAAAAATTTTATCGGACGGCGCTATCTGCACAGCATCTTCAGCAGCTGCGGGGCGGTGTCCGCGATGCGTTCCGCACCGGCAATTTCCAGTTTCTCGCGGCCGCGGAAGCCCCAGCTGACGGCGATAAGCGGCAGACCGGCGTTGCGGGCCGTGGCCACATCTACCTCGCTGTCGCCCACATACACGGCATTTTCCGGGCGGACGCCGAGAGCTGAAAGCGCTTGTGCCACAAGGGCTGGCGATGGTTTCGGGTCCACGCCGTCCCGTTGGCCGAGGGCCGGCATACCGGGGAAAAACTTTTCCGCCAGCGCCTTGGTGGTGGCGTCCGGCTTGTTGGAGACAACGGCGGTCTTCACACCCATTTTTTCCAGCTCCGCCAGGACCTCCGGAATGCCGGGGTACGGCGCGGTCTTTACGCAATTATGGGCCTGGTACCAGTCCTTGTAGGCGCTCAAAATCTCTTGAAACCGTTGGGGCGCAATGGGTTCGGGGATGGCGCGCTCCATGAGCTTCGCGGCGCCGTTGCCGACGAAGGCGCGTATTTCCTCGAGGGTGCGCTGCGGCCAACCATTTTCAAGCAGGATATGGTTTACAGCGTCCTGCATATCCGATAGGGTGTCTAAAAGTGTGCCGTCCATGTCGAAAAGAACGGCCTGAAAGCGGGGGGAAAGGGGAAAATTCATGTGGCAGGTTCCTTTACATTCAGGTTATTTCATGTTGTTCTTATCTTGCGCGTATAGTCACTTTATCTTGCTCTTAATGAAGCATTATAGCAAACTGCAAGGCACATTGCTATATGCAGTTGTCGGTTTTTTGCGGTACGGCACATTTTTGGCCGGACAGATGGGTCGGCAGGTGGGGCAGGAGGATACTGCCCGGGATCGGCAGGATGCGATACCGCCCGGAAGGGTGATCTGCGCCTTCAGGAGCGCCGCGCCGCGGCCCACGGTGCGGCGGCTGAGGCGGCCGAAGGGCGCGCTGCCGCCTGCGGAAAAGGCGGGACGGACGCCGGCAGAGCCGACGCCCGTCCCAATGCAAAAGGGGAACACACATGGACGTGCGTTATACGCTTGTTACGCCTTCCTGCCGCTCTTGAAGAACGCGCCGATGACCTCAATGACCACAAAGACGATCAGGTAATACACCACGTTTATCTTGTGAGAGTAGATAGCGGCGAACACCATGAACAGGGAGCACAGGATGGCCAGCACGGGCATGACCTTGCCGCGGAAGCCGGACAGATCCTTGCGCTTGAGCAGGGCGATGTAGATGGGGATATAGATGGCGTACAGGGTGATGATGGGCAGCTCAGAAGAGTCGAACTTGAAGGGACCGAAGCCCCCCATGATGGTGCCGCCGTAGAAGTACAGTAGCCACAGGGAGCTGACCAGCAGACCGAACACGGCGGAGTTGTTGGCCATGTTGGTGTTGGCGTCCACGTTCTTGAACATGGCCAGCTTGGGGCTGCCGCTCTCAACGGCCAGATCGAACATGCCGCGGGTAACAGCCATGGTCAGGCCGTTGCAGGTGCCCCAGCAGGAGATAACAACGAACACGAAGATGGCCGCGCCGCCCACCTGGCCAAAGATGTTCTGGAAAGCAATCTTGGCGCCGGCCTCACCGCCGGCCATCATGACCTCAGACTCCACCGCGCCGGCCAGGCCGACATAGTAGATCACGTACACGATGGCAACGATCACCGTGCCGATCAGCAGCGCGCGGGGCATGTTCTTCTTGGAGTCCTTCAGCTCGCTGCCGATGGAGGTGGCGCAGATCCAGCCCTCAAAGGCGAAGGCCAGGGAGACGATAGCGCCGAACAGACCCTCGGTGAAGGGCATCTCGGTAACGACATTGGAGAAGTTGAACTCGGTCATGCCGCTGGTCAGACCCACGATGGTGCCGACAACGGCCATCAGCAGCAGGGGGATCAGCTTGATGATGGTGGTGGCGATTTGGAACTTACCGGCCAGCTTGGGAGCCAGAGCGTTCATGGTGTAGGTAACGACCATGAAAACACCGGCCAACATCATGGTGCGGCCGCCGACCACAGGGTCGTCCCAGCCCATGAGTACGCCGAAGTAGCGGGCGGGCAGCCAGCTCAGCACGGACACCAGAGAGGGGTAATAGATGACGGCCATGAACCAACCCACATAGTAGCTGTACCACTTGCCGCAGGAGGCACTGGCGTAGCCCACCAGACCCTCCACGCCCTCGTGACTCTGTGCCACGACGCCGAAGGTGCAGGCGCTGATGATCATGACAATGCCCATGATGATGAATGCCAGAATACCGACAGACAGATTACCGCCGGTCTTCGTCAGGACAGCTTCGGCCTTGAAGAACACGCCGGAGCCGATGACAGTGCCCACCACCAGCGCGATGGCTACGGGCAGGGTATATCGTTTTTCCATAATTCCGTTTTCCTTTCTGATCTCTCCTCATAATTGGATCGTGAGACTTTTCACAATCACAGCATCATTATAGCGCGTTCACGATTTATTCACAAGCCTTTTTTGTCTGTGTTTTGTAGAAAAAATCACAATATTTTTAGGTAATTCGCCAATTCGCACTTTACACCGTTAAGACTTTTAGCGGGTTTCCGCAGAAGAAAACCGCGGCGCACCGCGGCAGGCATACAGCTGCTTGAAAAACCGCGAAAAAAGCAGGACCGGCGGGGCCGGTCCTGCATGGCAGGCAGAGATCGTTATACGTTGAAGCGGAAGTAGATCATGTCGCCGTCCTTGACCACATATTCCTTGCCCTCGGAGCGCAGCAGGCCCTTTTCCTTGGCGGCGGCCACGCTGCCGCCGCAGGCCATCATCTCGTCGAAGTTGATGGTCTCGGCCCGGATGAAGCCGCGCTCGATGTCGGAGTGGATCTTGCCGGCGGCCTGGGGGGCCTTGGTGCCCTTTTTGATGGTCCAGGCGCGGCACTCGTCCTTACCGTAGGTCAGGAAGGAGATGAGACCCAGCAGGTCATAGCTGCACTGGATGAGACGGTCCAGACCGGACTTTTCGATGCCCAGGTCCGCCAGGAACATGGCGCGTTCCTCCGGGTCATCCAGCTCGGCGATGTCCTGCTCCAGCTTGGCGCAGATGGGCAGCACCTGGGCCCCCTCCCTGGCGGCCAGATCGCGGACGGACTGGAAGTACTTGTTGTCCTCATAGTGGGCGAAGCCGTCCTCGTCCATGTTGGCGGCGTAGATGATGGGCTTGAGGCTCAGCAGGTCCGCCGTCTCGACGATGGCGCGGTCGTCCTTGTCGCACGCGAAGGTGCGGGCGGACTTGCCGCCGTCCAGATGTGCCGCCAGGGCCTTGAACACCTCGGCCTCATGGAGGAACTTCTTGTCGCCCTTAGCGGCCTTCGTGGCCTTCTCTACACGGCGGTTGACCATCTCCAGGTCCGCCATGATCAGCTCCAGGTCGATGGTCTCGATGTCGCCCAGGGGGTCCACGGGGACGTTCTGGCTGGCATCGGCCACCACGTGCATGATGTTCTCGTCGTCAAAGCAGCGGACCACGTGGACGATGGCGTCCGTGCGGCGGATATTCTCCAGGAACTTGTTGCCCAGGCCGGCGCCCTGGCTGGCGCCCTTTACCAGACCGGCGATGTCCACGAACTCGATGACGGCGGGGGTCTTTTTGTCCGGCTGGTACATCTCCGCCAGCTTGTCCAGCCGTGGGTCCGGCACGGCCACCACGCCCACGTTGGGCTCGATAGTGCAGAAGGGGTAGTTGGCGCTCTCTGCCCCGGCGTTGGTGATGGCGTTGAACAGGGTGCTTTTGCCAACATTTGGTAATCCGACGATACCCAGCTTCATAAGGTGAGCCTCCTTTGTATTTCTGTCCGGCGCAGGGGGCCGGGGAAGTTGTTTCTCAACTTGATATAATACCATTTTTTGCGTGGAAACGCAAGGGCGGGCGCAGCCATATGTGTTATGCCAGGAAGCCCTTGAGGATCGTCTCCTCCGCCTGTTCGGGGGTCAGGCCGAGGGTCTCCAGCTTCAGCAGCTGGTCGCCGGCGATCTTGCCGATGGCGGCCTCGTGGATCAGTTGGGCGTCGGGACAGTTGGCGGTGATGGCCGGGACGGACTCGATGCGGGCGTCGCCCATGATGATGCTGTCGCACTGAACGTGGCCGAAGCACTGGGCGTTGCCCACCATCACCGGGTGGAAGATCTGGTGGGAACGGTCCTGGGCCACGCTGCGGGAGATGACGCGGCCGCGGGCGTCGTGGCCGTTGAGCTCGATACGCATATCGCTCTCGGCCTCCTGAGCGCCGTGGGTCAGCAGGCGCTCGGTGACCACCACCTCGCTGCCGGCTTCGCAGAAGAAGTCCGTCTCGCGCTTGGTGGAGTCGATGCCGCGGATCTGGATCGTCTCCATCTGCATGGTGGAGTTCTCGCCCAGGTAGACCACGGTCTTGGGGTTCATGATGTTGCCGCCGGTCTGGCCGGGGTCTTTCTCGCCGAAGTGCTTTTCCACATAGCGGACCTTGGAATTTTTGCCGATGTGGAAGGTGTGGATGCCGTCGTGGCGGCTTTCGTCACAGCCGGAGTTGTGAATGCCGCAGCCGGCGATAATGTCCACGTCGCAGTCGTCGCCCACGTAGAAGTCGTTATAGACCAGCTCACTGAGGCCGCTGTGGCTGATGATGACGGGGATGTAGCACTTCTCGCCCTTGGTGCCGGGCTTGATGCGGATGTCAATGCCGGACTTTCCGTCGCTGCGGGGATCGATAGCAATGTGCTCGGTGGACTGACGGGCCTCGCAGCCGGAGTCCTTGCGGATATTGAAGGCGCCCACGGGCTTGCCGGTCAGATCGGCGATCTTTTCCAGCAAAGCGGCGTCGATATCGGTGATCATTGCGCGCCCTCCTTTCTCTCCAGTACGGGACAGCTGCCCAGCGTGTCGGCCAGGATCAGGGGGAAGATCTCCTCCGTGGTGCCGCGGTGTGCGATCTGGCCGCCGGCGATGACGACGATCTCGTCGGCCAGCTTGATAATGCGCTCCTGATGGGAGATGATGACCATGGTGGCCGCGCCCTCCCGGTGGATCTGCTCGAAGGTCTCGGTCAGCCGGGCGAAGGACCACAGGTCGATGCCGGCCTCCGGCTCATCGAAGATCATCAGCTGGCCGCGGCGGGCCAGGATGGTGGCGATCTCGATGCGCTTGACCTCGCCGCCGGACAGAGACACGTCCACCTCGCGGTCCAGGTAGTCGTTGGCGCAGAGGCCAACCTTGGTAAGATAGGCGCAGCACTTGTCCTTGCTGAGCTTGTCCTCGCCCGCCGCCAGAAGCAGCAGGTCATGGACGGTGATGCCCTTGAAGCGGGGCGGCTGCTGGAAGCCGTAGCTGATGCCGCGCTTGGCGCGCTCGGTGATGGACAGGTCCGTCACGTCCTCGCCGTTGTACAGCACGCGGCCGGAGGTGGGCTGCACCAGGCCCATGATGACCTTGGCCAGGGTGGTCTTGCCGCCGCCGTTGGGGCCGGTGAAGACGACCAGCTTATGGTCGGGGATGGTGATGGATACGTTTTTCAGGATGTCCTGCTCCCCCTCGGGGGTGGACACCCGGTAGCAGATATTCTGCAATTCCAGCATGGGATGGTTCTCCCTTCTCTGAACGTTTGTATTGTGGCTGTTCACACCATCAAAGTGGTGGGCAGGTTCCGTAACCATGTCAGTGTAACAGATTTCGGCAGGAAATGCAATATGTTTCCGCCCATGGCGCACATCGGGCCGCGGCACCACATAGTATAGACAGAAAAGGAGGCGTTCAGTATGGAGCCATCACCGTTGGTATACGATACCGCCGCCGCGGCGGCGGTGTGGCAGAGGGTGGGGCCGGCGCTGCCGGCCTATGACGCGGCACCGTGTCCCGCGGGGGCCTGCTGCCCGCTGCCGCGGCGGGAGACGGACAGCGAGGCGATGCTGGGCGGGCTGATCGCCGAGGGCGCGGCGTTGTATGCCTGCTGCCGCCGGTGTGCCGTCCGTGCGCCCCGGCAGAGCCGGCAGGCGCTGGAACAGCTGGCCCGGGAGGAGCAGCGGGCGGTGCGGGCCCTGCTGGCGGCATATTTTCTGCATACGGGCCGGTGGCGGCAGCCGCCCGCGCCGGCGGCGGGGGTACGGGAGACGTGGCTGGCGGCCCTGCGGCGGGTGTATGTGGGCGAGGCGGTGGTGCAGCGGGGCTGCGCCGATCTGGCGGCGCGCATGGAGGACGGCTGTCTGCGGCAGCTGCTGGCGGCGGAGGCGGATCGCGCGGCGGAACGGGGAAAACGGCTGGCAAACTTGTTGGAAAAAGCCTTGACAACGGAGAATAACCTGCTAAAATGGTAGGCAAATAGGAAAAGGGGCGCGCCGCACCGGGCGCGCCAAATTCCGGAAGAGCATCAAGGGGGCGGGCGGCGCCCGTCTCTGGTATACAAAGGAGGCTTTACCCATGAAAGAATGTATCTCCCGCGAGGCGGCGCTGGCGGCGCTGAAAACGTACAACAAGGAGCCGTTCCACATTCTCCACGGTTTGACGGTGGAGGGCGTTATGCGCTGGTACGCCAATGAGCTGGGCTATGGCGAGGACGCGGATTTCTGGGCCACGGTGGGTCTGCTGCACGACATCGACTTTGAGATGTGGCCGGAGCAGCACTGCCGGAAGGCACCGGAACTGCTGAAGAAGGCGGGGTGCTCCGAGGAGTTCATCCACGCCGTCTGTTCCCATGGCTACGGCCTGTGCTGCGATGTGGAGCCCACCCACGAGATGGAGAAGGTGCTGTTTGCCGCCGACGAGCTGACGGGCCTGGTCGGCGCGGCCGCCCGTATGCGCCCCAGCAAGAGCGTGATGGACATGGAGGTCAGCAGCCTGAAGAAGAAGTATAAGGACAAGAAGTTCGCCGCCGGCTGCTCCCGGGATGTGATCAACACCGGTGCGGAGCGCCTGGGCTGGACCATCGAGGAGCTGATGGAAAAGACCATCCTGGCTATGCGCAGCTGCGAGGAGAGCGTCAACAAGGAGATGGAGACGCTGGCCTGAGCGTATACATCGAAAAGAACACCCTGTGCGAATACACAGGGTGTTCTTTTTTGCGAATTATACGGAGAGTTGTGGGATATTGTGGAGGGGCGGAGGGGGTTTACGCCGCTGCGCGGCTACACCTTATCCGCCCCCTTCGGGGGCACCTGTCTCCCTGCGGGTCGGTCCGCGGATCTGACAGGCCACCGGCCTGTCATTCAACACTGCGGACCCCTCAAGGGGAAGGCTTGGGGGGGTGCGCCCTCGGGGGGAAGGCTGACGGGGTGCAGGGGGAGAAAAAAGGAAGCACCCGGGCGGGTGCTTCCCTGTATGTTATTCGATGGCGATGATGTAGTAGTACACCGGCTGGCCGCCGGGGAGGGCGGCGACCTCGGCGTCGGGGCAGATCGTCTCAAACACCTCGGCGGCGCGGGCGGCGTCATCCTCGGTGACACCCTGGCCGGAGTAGACGGTGACGAACTCGGCGTTCTTATCGGCGGCTACATGAGCCAGCTTATCCAGCAGTACGTCCAGGCTGCGGTCGGTGCCCAGGAGCTTGCCGTCGCACAGGGCCAGATAGTCGCCCTCGTTGATGGCGAAGCCGTCGAAGTCGGAGTTGCGGGCGGCATAGGTGATCTGGGCGGTGGTGACATTGGCGGCGGCCTCGGTCATGGCGGCCAGAATGGCCTGGGGATCGTCGTTGTCCGGGTCCACGGCCATCATGGCGGAGATGCCCTGGGGCACGGTGGCGGTGGGCACCACGATGACCTGCTTTTCCGTCAGGCCCACGCACTGCTGGGCGGCCATGATGATGTTCTTATTGTTGGGCAGGATGAACACGATCTCGCTGGGGGTGCGGTTGACCTCCTGCAGGATGGCCTCGGTGGAGGGGTTCATGGTCTGCCCGCCGGAGACGATACGGTCCACGGTCAGGTCGCGGAACACGGCCTCGAGACCCTCGCCGGCGCAGACGGCCAGGAAGCCGTAGCGCTTTTCCGGCGCGGCCACAGCAGCCTCGCCACGCTCCAGCTCGGCCTCGACGGCGTCCAGATCGTCGGTGGACTGGGCCTTCTTGCCGGCGGCCAGGTCGGCGGCCTGGGTACGCATATTCTCGATCTTGGCCAGCTCCAGCGTGCCGTATTTCTGGGCCTCGTTCAGGGCGTCGCCGGGGGTGTCGGTGTGGACGTGGACCTTGAAGGCCTCGTCATCCTCGCCGATGACCAGGCTGTCGCCGATGCTGTTCAGATAGGCGCGCAGGCCGTCCAGGGGCTTGTCGGAGGTCTTGCGGACGATGAACACGGTGTCGAAGGCGAAGGTGATGTCCTCGTCGCCGATGGCGGCGAAGTCCGCCTTCTCCTCGGCAGTATCGACCACCTCAGGCACGGGCTCGCCCCGCAGGGCGCGGAGCATACCCTCCAGAATGATGAGGTAGCCCTTGCCGCCGGCGTCCACCACGCCGGCCTTTTTCAGCACAGGGTTCATCTCGATGGTCTCCGCCAGGGTGGTATAGCCGGTCTTGATGGCCTCGTCCAGTACGAACTCGGCGTCGTTCTTCTCGCCGGCGGCCTCCAGCGCACGTTGGGCGGCCAGGCGGGAGACGGTGAGGACCGTGCCCTCGGCGGGCTTCATCACCGCGCCGTAGGCAGTGGAAACGCCCTCCTGCATGGCCTCGGCCAGCAGGGCGCCGTCGGCGGTGTCATGGCCCTTGAGGACCTTGCTCATGCCGCGGAACAGCAGGGACAAAATGACGCCGGAGTTGCCCCGGGCACCCCGGAGCAGGCCGGAGGCCGTCAGCTTGGCGGCCTCGTCCACGGTGGCGGGCTCGGCCTTGCGGAGCTCGTTCACCGCCGTCTGGATGGTCAGGGACATATTGGTGCCGGTGTCGCCGTCGGGCACCGGAAATACGTTCAGGTCGTTGATGGCCTGTTTCTGCGCGGTGATGCAGGCGGCGCCGAAGGCGACCATCTGCTTGAAGGCGCCGCCGCTGATCTTTTCTGTCATGTCTGTTCTCCTTCCGGGCGCGTCACACGGTGACGGAATCCACGCAGACATTCACCGCTTTGACGGTGACGCCGGTGTTGAGGTTGACCACATACTTGACCTCGCCCATAATGGATCGGCAGACTGTGGCGATGTTGACGCCGTTTTCCACGACGATGTGCAGCTCGATGGACACGGTGCCGTCATCATTGTATGTGACCTTGACGCCCTTGCTCATGGCCTCGGGCCGCAGGAGATGCACCAGCCCGTCAGTCATGCTGCGCTGGGCCATGCCCTTGACGCCGAAGCAGTTGGTGGCGGCCGCGCCGGTGATGGTGGTGAACACGGCGTCGCTGATGGTGATCTCGCCGTTTTCGGTGGGGACTTTTATCATAGCGGACTTCCTTTCTGCGGAAATGGCATAATAACACACGATAATATGGAGTATTATATACTACTTTCTCCGGGATTACAATAGAGATTTTACCGGGGCGGCATATGGGCAGGTTTCCCGCGCGGCTTTGAAGGCGCGGCGAAGAAAGGGAGCGCCCCGCGGGGCGCTCCCTTGTGCGTTACTGCTTGTAGGGTACGTGCCAGATGGTGTCGGCGTACTGGGAGATGGCCCGGTCGGCGGCGAAGACGCCGCTGCGGGCGATGTTGGTGAGGCTCATGCGGTTCCACGTCTCCCGGTCGCGGTAGGTGTGGCGCATCCGGGATTCGGCCTCGCAGTAGGCGGCGAAGTCGGCCAGGACCATGTACTGGTCCGCCTGACCGTCCATGCCGGTGACCAGCCGCTGGAACAGGTCCTCATAGGTGACGCCGTCCCGGAAGCCAACCTTCAGCTGGTCCAGCACGCGGCGCAGCACCGGGTCGCGCTGGTAGAGCAGGTTGGGGTCGTAGGTGTGGCGCAGGTGCTCCACCTCATCGGCATGAAGGCCGAAGAGGAACATATTGTCGTCGCCCAGCAGGTCGTGCATTTCCACGTTGGCACCGTCCAGGGTGCCGACGGTCAGCGCGCCGTTCATCATAAACTTCATATTGCCGGTGCCGCTGGCCTCCTTGCCGGCGGTGGAGATCTGCTGACTGACCTCGCTGGCGGGCATGAGGACCTCGGCCAAGGAGACGCGGTAGTTCTCCAGGAACACCACCTGGAGCCGATCTTTGCACAGCGGGTCGCTGTTGATCTGGTCGGCCAGAGAATTGATGAGGTGGATGATGCGCTTGGCCACGGCGTAGCCGGGGGCGGCCTTGGCGCCGAACAGGAACGTCTGGGGCGGGAGGTCCAGGCTGGGGTCATCCTGCAGGCGCTGGTACAGGTAGATGATCTGCAGGGCGTTCAGCAGCTGGCGCTTGTACTCGTGCAGGCGCTTTACCTGCACGTCGAAGATGGCGTCGGTGTTCAGCACCACACCCTGGTGCTTCCTGGCGAAGGCGGCAAAGGCCAGCTTGTTCTGATGCTTGATGTCCTCCAGACGCTGAAGGACCGCCTTGTCACCGGCGTAGGCCTCCAGCTTTTTCAGCTCCTGCGGATGGGTGAGATAGCCCTCGCCGATCAGGTCACGGAGCAGTCCGTCCAGACCGGGGTTGATCTGGGGCACCCAGCGGCGGTGGTCGATGCCGTTGGTGACGTTCTTGAACTTGTCCGGCATCATCTGGCAGGCGTCCTTGAACAGGTCCTTCCGCAAAATCTCGGAGTGCAGGGCGCTGACGCCGTTGACGGCCATGCTGCCGGCGATGCACAGGTTGGCCATGCGGACGCCGCCGTCCCAGATAATGGCCAGCTTGGCGGTCTTGGCGGGATCGTGGAAGAAGTCCTCCACCTGCTGCTGCCAGCGGCGGGAGATCTCCTGCAATATCTGCCACACGCGGGGCAGCAGCGTTTCGAACAGCTGCTGCGGCCAGACCTCAAGGGCCTCGGAAAGCACGGTGTGATTGGTGTAGGCCACGCAGTGGGTGGTGATGTGCCAGGCCTCGTCCCAGCCCATGCCGGCATCGTCGATGAGGATACGCATCAGCTCCGGGATCACCAGCGTGGGGTGGGTGTCGTTGATCTGGATGACATTCTTCTCATGGAAGTTCTTGAGGGTACCGTACTGCTGGATGTGCTTGCGGGTGATGGACTGAATGGTGGCGGACACGAAGAAATACTGCTGCTTCAGCCGCAGGGACTTGCCCTCGTAGTGGTTGTCCTCGGGGTAGAGCACCTGACTGATGGCGTCAGCCATGGCGCGCTCCTCGGCGGCGTGGAGGTACTGGCCCTCGCTGAAGAGCTTCATGTCGATGGGTTTGGGGCTGCGGGCCTGCCACAGGCGCAGGGTGTTCACATGGTCGGTGTCGTAGCCGGCGATCTCCATATCGCAGGGGATGGCCAGCACACGGGTGTAGTCCTCGTGGACCACCATCAGGTGGTTGTTGTCCCAGCGGGTGCGGACCTTGCCGCCGAAGCGGACCTCCTCGGCCTCCTGCAGCTTGGGCAGCAGCCACGCGTCGCCCAGCTGCATCCAGTCGTCGGGCAGCTCCACCTGCTGGCCCTCCACGATCTTCTGCTTGAAAATACCCAGCTCATAGCAGATGGAGTAGCCCGTCGCCGGAATCTCCAGGGTGGTCATGCTGTCCAGATAGCAGGCGGCCAGGCGGCCCAGACCGCCGTTGCCCAGACCGGCGTCCGGCTCCATGTCGAAGATGTCCGCCGCCTTGAAGCCCAGCTCGCCGATGGCGGCGGTCAGGGGCTCCAGCAGCGCCAGATTGAAGGCGTTTTTCATCAGGCTGCGGCCCATCAGGAACTCCAGCGACAGGTAGTGGACCTTGCGCTTTTCCTCGTGGGCCGTCTCCTCACGGGTCTGTACGCCGTGCTCGGCCATGATGTCCCGCAGGACCATGGCGCAGGCCTTCATCATCTCGCCGTCGGTGGCCTGCTGCTCGGTGCAGCCGTAGTTGAGGCGCAGCTTCTGTACGATGGCCTCTTTCAGGGTCTCTTTGTTGTAGGTCATATCGGGTAACTCCTCCTTGGGTCAAAGATTCTCATAAATGTGCCGGTAGGCCGCCGCACTGCGGCCCCAGCTGAAGTCCGCGGTCATGCCACGGTATCGAACGGTGTCGAAGCCTGTCCGGTCGCCCCGGTACAGGCCGGTGGCCTGACCGATGACGGAGAGCATGGCTCCGGCGTCATAGTCGCCGAACAGGTAGCCGGTGCCGTCCTCCTGCCCCACCTGGCAGGAGCGCACGGTGTCCGCCAGACCGCCGGTGCTCCGCACGATGGGCACCGCGCCGTAGCGCATGGCGATCATCTGGCTCAGGCCGCAGGGCTCGCTGCGGGAGGGCATCAGGAACAGGTCCGCGGCGGCGTATACGCGGCGGGACAGATCCTCGGCGTACAGGATCTGGGCCGACACGCGGCCGGGGTACTGACCCGCCTTCCAGCGGAAGAAATCCTCATACCCCCGGTCACCGGTGCCCAGCACCACGAACTGGCAGCCGGCGGCCATGATGCCGTCCATGGCCTGCTGCACGAGATCAAGCCCCTTGTGGCCCACCAGCCGCGTCACCATGGCGATCAGCGGCGTGTCCGGCTCCTGGGCAAGTCCGAGGGCAGCCTGCAGGGATGCCTTGCACACGGCCTTGCCGGCCGGATCTGCCGCCGTGTAATGCGCCGGAAGCGCCGGGTCGGACGCCGGGTCGTAGGTGACGGTGTCGATGCCGTTGACCACGCCATGCATTTTCCAGCCGATGGCGTCCACCACGCTCTCCAGCCCCTCGGCATAGGCCGGGTCATGGAGTTGGGCGGCGTAGGTGGGGCTGACGGTGGTGACGGCGTCCGCCATGAGCATGGCACCCTTCATCAGGTTCACGTCGCCGTCCATGCGGAGGGTGCCGTCGTTGTACCAGCCACGATCCAGACCGAAGAGCTGGTCTACGCTGTCTGCACCGTAGCGGCCCTGATACTCAATGTTGTGAATGGTGAACACCGTGCGGATATGGCGTATCTCCCACCAGCGGGTGGCCGCGTCCTTGAGATAGATGGGTACCAGCGCCGTCTGCCAGTCGTTGCAGTGGAGGATGTCCGGCATCCAGTCCAGGCTGGGCAGCAGGTCGACGACCGCGTGGCTGAAGAAGGCGAAGCGCTCGCCGTCGTCAAACTCGCCGTACAGGCGGCCGCGGCGGAAGTATTTTTCGTTGTCCACGAAGTACCAGGTCACACCCCGGTCGTGGAGGGAGAACAGGCCGCAGTACTCATGCCGCCAGCCCAGGTCCACGTAGATATACCGGCGGAAGGTCATTTTCTCCCGCCACTGGGGGCCGATTTTGTCGTACAGGGGCAGGATGACGGCGGTCTCGACACCCTCCGCCGCCAGGGCGGGGGGGAGGCTGCCGGCCACATCGGCCAGGCCGCCGGTCTTGCAGAAGGGATAGGCCTCGCTGGTCACATACAGCAGCTTCATGGCAGGCTCCTTTCTCTTACACCGTCGCGCCCTTGGCGATGACGATGGGATAGCGCTCGTGGCCCATCAGGGTCACATTCTCGCTGACGGTAACGTATTTGTCGGTGATCACGCCCCGCAGTATGGCACCGCGCTTGACCACCGTGTCCTTGAACAGGATACAGTTTTCCACGCTGGCACCCTTTTCAATACGCACGTTGCGGAACAGCACGCAGTTTTTTACGCTGCCCTGGATGTCGCAGCCGTCGGCGGCCAGGGAGTTGACGCAGCCGCCCTCCGGGTCGATGTAGCTGGAGGGGGAGTCGTTCTCCTTGCCGTATACCGGACGGTCCGGGCAGAACAGGGCGCTGCGGGTGCCGGTATCCAGAAGCTCCATGCTGCGGTCGTAGTAGTTCTGCAGGGTGCTGATGTGGGCGGCGTAGCCGTCGTAGACATAGCTTTGCAGATGGAGGCGGCTGCTCATGCCCTGAAGGATATCCCGCCGCAGGCTGTAACGGTTGTGGCTCAGGCACTCCGTCACCAGCTGGATGAGCAGCTCGGTCCGCAGGACAAAGATGTTCAGGCAGCGATAGCCCTCCGGCGTGTGCAGGCCGTAGGCCGTGTCGGTGATGCGGCCCCGGGCGTCCAGCCGGAAGTAGGTATCCTGCCCGTCGCCGGGGACGGCGGTGCAGACGGCGGTGATGTCCGCGCCGGTGTCGATATGGCGGCGGAGCACGTCTTCCAGGGGCGCGTTGATGACCGTGTCGCTGTCGGACAGCACCACGTAGTCCTGGCGGATGCTCTTCAGGTAGTTCATCACGCTGCCCAGGGCATCCACGCGGCCGCGGAACTGGCCGTCGCCGCGGTGCTGCTCATTATAGGCGAAGGCCGGCAGCAGCGTCAGACCGCCGAAGTTGCGGCTCAGGTCCCAGCTTTTGCCGCTGCCCAGGTGGTCCAGCAGCGACTGGCACTTGCCGTGCATGATGACGCCCACGTCCGTGACGCCGGCGTTCACCATGCTGGAGAGGATGAAGTCGATGATGCGGTAGTCACCGCCGAAGGGGATGGAGCCGTGGACGCGATTTTCGATGAGCTCCCGCAGACCGTTTTCCTTGTCGTAGGAGAAGATGATCCCGTGCATTCCGTTCATGGCCGCACCTCCTTGCCGTTTTCGCCCAGCATCATTTTCGGTTCGATGACCGCGCCGTCCGCCACGGAGGTCCGGGGCCCCAGCACGGCGATGCCCCAGTCCTCAAAGGGGACGCTGCCCGGGGCGCCGCCCACCACGGCGTTTCTGCCTACGCGGCAGCCCTCGCCCACGATGGCGTATGACACCTTCGCGCCTGCCTCGATGACGGCGCCGGGCATGACCACGGAATAGGAGACGGACGCGCCCTCGGCCACGGTGGTGCCGGTGCTGAGGACGGCGTTCTTTACCTCGCCCAGCACGGTGCAGCCCTTGGCCACGGCGCTGTTGCCCACATCGCCCGTTTTACCGATGTAGGTGGGCGGGCAGGTGGGCGTGCGGCCGTAGATACGCCACTTCTTGTCCAGCAGGTTCAGCCCGGAGCCGGGGGAGAGCATATCCATGTTGGCGTCCCACAGGGAGTCCAGCGTGCCCACGTCCTTCCAGTAGCCCTCGAAGCGGTAGGCGGACATCTTCTCACCGTTTCGCAGCATAGCGGGGATGATGTTTTTTCCGAAGTCGTTGTCGCTGCGGGGGTCAGTCTCATCATCGATGAGGTACTGGCGCAGCTTTTTCCAGGTGAAGATATAGATGCCCATAGAGGCCAGGTTGCTTTTCGGTTCCTTGGGCTTCTCGGCGAACTCGGTGATATTATCATCACCGTCCACGGCCATGATGCCGAAGCGGCTGGCCTCCTCCCAGGGGACCTCCATCACGGAGATGGTGCAGTCAGCGCCGGTGGCCTTGTGGCGGCGCAGCATCAGGGAGTAGTCCATCTTATAGATGTGGTCGCCGGAGAGCACCAGTACGTACTCCGGGTCGTACAGATCCACGAAGCCGATGTTCTGGTAGATGGCGTTGGCGGTGCCCTTGTACCAGACGGCGCCGCCGGCGCTCTGGTAGGGCGGCAGGATATGTACGCCGCCGTTGACACGGTCCAGCTCCCAGGGCTGGCCGCTGCCGATGTAGGTGTTCAGCTCCAGCGGCCGGTACTGGGTCAGCACGCCCACGGTGTCGATGCCGGAGTTGGTACAGTTGGACAGGGGAAAGTCGATGATGCGGAATTTGCCGCCGAAGGGCACGGCGGGCTTGGCCATGCTGCCGGTGAGCACGTACAGGCGGCTGCCCTGGCCGCCGGCCAGCAGCATCGCCACACACTCTTTTTTCATCCTTGCGTACCTCCTGCGTTCTGTTTTTTCTGGGGGCGTTTTCCCTCCCGGCGCAGCAGCACCGCGCCCAGGGGCGGAATGGTCAGGGAAAGGGAAGTCTCCCGCCCGTGGGAGGGGATCTCGTCCACGTCGATCCGGCTGCCCGCCGGAAGGGCGCAGCCGCTGCCGCCCCAGCAGGCGTCGTCCGTGTTGAACAGCACCTCATACCGCGCCGCTGCCGGCACGCCGAAGCGGTAGTTGTCCCAGGGCACCGGCGCGAAATTCACCGCACAGATCAGCTCGTGGCCCCTGCGGTCCCGCCGCAGAAACACCAGCACGTTGTTGTGGTTATCATCGGCCACCAACCATGTAAAGCCGTCCCAGTCCCGGTCATTTTCCCACAGGCACCGGTTGCGCTTATACAGCCGGTTCAGCTGCCGCAGGCACTCATGGCTGGCCCGGCAGGCGGGATCGTCCAGCAGATACCAGTCCAGCTGGCCGCGGAAGTCCCACTCGTGCCACTGGGGCAGCTCGCTGCCCATGAACAGCAGCTTTTTGCCGGGGTGGCACAGCATATAGGCCCAGAAACTCCTTACACCGGCCAGCTGCCGCCAGTCGTCGCCGGGCATCTTGCCCCGGAGAGAGCCCTTCATGTGGACCACCTCGTCGTGGGACAGGGGCAGGACGTAGTTTTCCGAGAAGGCGTAGACCATGGAGAACGTCACGTCCCGGTGGTGGAACTGGCGGAAGTAGGGGTCCATCTTCAGATAGTGGCACAGGTCGTTCATCCAGCCCATGTTCCACTTCAGGTTGAAGCCCAGACCGCCCTGCTCCGGCGGATAGGTGACCAGCGGCCACGCGGTGGACTCCTCCGCCACCATCAGTGCCGCCGGGTCGGCGGCAAAGGCTGCCCGGTTCAGCTCACGCAGGAAGTCGATGGCCTCCAGGTTCTCCCGGCCGCCGTCCTTGTTGGGACGCCACGCGCCGCCCTGCCGGTCATAGTCCAGATACAGCATGGACGCCACCGCGTCCACCCGCAGCCCGTCGATGTGGTATTCCTTCAACCAGTAGACGGCGGAGGACAGCAGGAATTCCCGGACCTCCGGCTTGCCGAAGTCGAATACACGGGTGCCCCAGCCGGCGTGCTCCCATTTCAGGGGGTCGCCGTACTCATAGAGGCAGGTGCCGTCAAATTCGATAAGCCCGTGGCTGTCCTTACAGAAGTGGGCGGGCACCCAGTCCAGTATCACGCCCAGCCCCGCCCGGTGCAGGGCATCCACCAGGGCCATGAAGTCGTGGGGCGTGCCGTAGCGGCTGGTGGGGGCGAAGTAGCCGGTGCACTGGTAGCCCCAGCTGTCGTCCAGGGGGTATTCCGTCACCGGCAGCAGCTCTACGAAGTTGTAGCCCATGGCCTTTACATAGGAGGGCAGCTCCTTTGCCAGCTCCACATAGCTCAGGGGAGAGCCGTCCTCGTGGCGCTTCCACGAGCCCAGATGCACCTCGTAGATCAGCAGCTCGCCGTTCACCGGCGGCTTTTCCAGCCGCTGCCGCCGCCAGTCATCGTCCCGCCACTGGTATCCGGACAGGTCGTAGACCTTGCTGTCTGTCCCGGGACGGGTGGCCGCGTGGAAGGCACAGGGATCGGCCTTCCAGACCACCCGGCCGTCCGCGCCGGTGACCACATACTTGTAGGCGTCGTAGACCTTGGCGTTCTCCGCCGCCGTTTCCCACACGCCGGTATCCAGCCGGGTCATGGGCCGGGGCTGCCAGCCGTTGAAGTCCCCGGCCAGCGCCACGGCACGGGCGTGGGGCGCCCACACGCGGAAGGTGAAGCCCTGCTCCGCCGGGTGCGCGCCGAGGTAGGTGTAGATGTCGTGGGCCGGGTGCCGCGTCATGTGCTCAGCTCCTTTTCTCTCACTCTGCTCGTCTGCTCTATGGTAGCACGCCTGTTCCGTCAAAGGGCGCGAAACAGGTCGCTGGTAACGTTACCGACATTGTACCCCATTTTTCCCGTCCCGTCAACAAACAAGGCGCTTTTTGTGCCGCGGCGGGGGCGGAAAAGGGCCGCAAGCACAAAAGGGAAACGCAGGCGCGCTGCGTTTCCCTTTTCGTTTACTCATCCCGCTGCTGCACGGCGCTGCTGCCGTTCAGGCCGAAGTCGTCCGCCACGCTGGCGGTATCCCGGCGCAGCATAGTCTCCATCACCCGGATATCGCTGTCGATATCCATGGCATCGGTGCGGTACAGCTCGTCCAGCTGGTGCTCGAAGCCCGCCACGATGCTGTCCATGGTCTTTTCGATCTTGGCCTTGGCCTGGCTCAGGTTCTCGCCGCTGACGCCGGCCTCCTCGAAGCTGGCGTAGTTTTCCAGCAGCTTCAGGGTGGTGGGCAGGTAGTAGTTCAGGAACGTGCCGGCGGCGTCACGCTTGGCCTCGTCCTCTTCAATGAGTTTGAAAATACGGCCGGACACCTGCTCCATGCGGTCCAGCTTGGCGCTGATGGCCTCGTCGGCGATGCGGTCGTTCAGCTCGCGGATCTGGGCCAGGATGGCGGCGTAGCCCGCCGGCGCGGGCGCGGTCTGTGCGGGCTGACCCTGCTCCGCCTTGGCGCGGTGGGCGGCATCAAAGTACGCCGTGGCGGCGGCCTGGGACTTGAAGAGCATACCGCTGCCCATGTCGATATAGGCCTCGTCACCCCAGAGGCCCTTTTCCAGCATCAGGTTCACGTCCTTCTCCACCCGGCGGCGGGACACGTCGGCGGCCCGGGCCAGATAGTCCAGGGGCACGGCCTGCTTCTGCCCGACGGTGCGGAGGTAGGTGGCAAAGCGCCGCTGGCGGCGCTTCATGGCGCCGCTGCCCAGCAGCAGGGACGCGCCGCCGGCCATCATGCCCAGGGGATAGAACAGCTGCCGCAGCAGGTCCATCCATTCATGCCATTTGATGGCGTAGCGCAGTTCAAAGTAGTCCACCTGCTGCACCAGGAAAAACACGCCCAGAATACCCACCACCGCGCCGATGATCTTCATGGTTTTGGCGCCCTTGTCGGAGTAGTTCGGCGTCTCTGTGACCTTGCGGACGGTGTTCTTCGCCGCGGAGGCGCGCGCCTGCGCAGGCTTCGCCTCGGCGCTGCCCGCCGCTGTCCGCTGCCACGCATCCCGCGCCTGCTGGCGCATTTTCCTGCCGCCGCCCTCGCTGAGCTTGCTCAGCAGCAGGATCAGGCCCACAGGCCAGGCCACGGCAAACATCACCGCGATGAATATCCACGAACCCAGGTCGTTATTGTTCTTTTTCGGCGGCTTCGGCTGAAGACCGTTGTTCTCGTCGTATTCGTAGCTCATGCTTCCCCTTCTCCCTTTCCCCGCAGCTTTCGCTTGTTGCCCTTTTCGTCCACGATATAGGTATTCTCCAGCACGCTGCGGGCATTGGCCATTACCGCGTTCAGGTACTCCTGCCGCAGTGCAGCGCGCTCCTCGATCTCCGCGTCTGTCAGCCCCTCGGCCTTGGCCTTGCGGGCCAGCTCGTTGATGCGTGCTATCTTCTTCTCGTCCATAGCTGTTTCTCCCTTATATGTATCGCCGTATGTCCACCGGCAGGCGGCCCTTTTTCGTGGGAGCGCCCACGCTGTCCAATACGCATTTTCCCAGACCGCGGCAGGTGATGGTATCCCCCGCCGACACGGGCTTGTCCGGCTTCACACAGGTGACGTAGTTCACCTGTACGGACCCCTTTTCCACGGCCTCCGCCGCCCGGCCCCGGCTGAGAGAAAATCCCGCCGCCAGCACGTTGTCCAGCCGCAGGGAGGAGACGGTGTCCCGCAGTTCCTTCACCGCCGCATGGGGGATCGCCAGCGCCGAAAGCGGCAGCGGTGTTACGGTGAGCTTCTCCCGGCCGGCGCTGTCCCAGTTCTGCAGCAGGAAATCCGTCATGGACGGGTCCAGCAGCACCTGACAGCCGCCCTTTTCCACAAGTATATCGCCTATCTTCTCCCGGGTCAATCCCAGAGCCATCAAACTGCCCAAAAAATCCCGGTGGGTCAGGTCGCCGCCGCTGCGGCACGCGGCCCGCACCGCCGCGATCTCCGCGCCGTCCGGCTCCGCCATCCACTCCGGCAGAAACACCAGCCGCTTTCGCTCCGCGCCGTCATAGCCGCCCCAAAGCACATAGCCCTCCCGGCACCCCAGCGCGTTCAGCAGATGCTGCGCCGCCGTCTGTTCCTGGGGCGAGAGAAAGCCTGTGGCCGTGGGAATGTTCCGCGTGCGGCACTGCTCACACTTATCCCACACGCGGCTCAGCAGCAGCCGTTCCTCCGGGCTGTGGGCGGTTCTGTCCAGCAGTTCACGTCTGTCCATGTTATGCCCCCAAATTCTGCGTGCGGTACAGTGTGGCGTACACGCCGTTCTTCGCCAGGAGTTCCTGGTGGGAGCCCTGTTCGGTGACGACACCGTCCTGTATCACCAGTATCCGGTCGGCCGAACGAATGGTGGACAGCCGGTGGGCGATGATCAGTGTCGTGCGGCCTCGGGCCAAACGGTCAAAGGCGCCCTGGATGCGGGCTTCCGTCACGCTGTCCAGCGCGGAGGTGGCCTCATCCAGTATCAGAATGGGCGGGGCCTTCAGAAACACCCGGGCGATGGCCACCCGCTGCTTCTGCCCGCCGGAGAGCAGCGCGCCCCGCTCGCCCACATAGGTGTCGAACCCGTCGGGCATGGCGCAGATATCGTCGTAGATCTCCGCCTGCCGCGCCGCCTGCTCTACCTCAGCGTCGGTGGCGTCGGGACGGCCATAGCGAATATTCTCGCGGATGGTGTCGGCAAACAGGAACACATCCTGCTGTACGATGCCGATGGCCCGGCGCAGGGAGCGCTGGGTGACGGCGCGGACATCGTGGCCGTCGACGGTGATGCTGCCGCTGTCCACATCGTAGAACCGGGGCAGCAGCTGGCACAGGGTGGTCTTGCCGCCGCCGGAGGGCCCCACTAGGGCCACCGTCTCGCCGGCGGGGATGTGCAGCGTCACGTTGTGCAGCACCTCGGCCTTTTCGCCGTAGGCGAAGGAGACATCGTTCACGTCCACGCAGCCCTGTATATGTTCGAGGGGCTGCGCGTCGGGCGCGTCCTGGATGGACGGCTCGGTGGCCATCAGCTCAATGAAGCGGTGCAGGCCCGCGAAGCCGTTGGAGAACATCTCGGCGAAGTTGGCCAGCTTGCGGATGGGACTGACGAAGGCGGTGACGTATAGGGAGAAGGTGATCAGATCCACATAGTCCATTTTCTCCCCCATGATGAGCCAGCCGCCCACGGCGATCACCGCCACCGGCAATATGCCGGTGCAGAACTCCATCACCGCGTTGAAGCGGCCCATCTCCTTGTGAAAGCCACGCTTGGCGGTCTTGAACACCTCGTTGGCCTCGTCGAACCGCTGCTGCTGGGCTTCTTCGTTGGCAAAGGCCTTGGTGGTCCGCACGCCGGACAGGCCGGACTCGATGGCGGCGTTGATGGTGCCGGTCTTGACCTTGGCAGCCCGGGAGGCGGCGCTCATCTGCCGGCGGCGGCGCAGGGCCATGGTCAGCAGGACAGGCAGCAGCACCAGCAGTACCAGCGCCAGCTCCCAGCGCAGGGTGAACATCACCGCCAGCGCGCCCACGATGGTCACCAGGGAGATGAACAGATCCTCCGGCCCGTGGTGGGCCAGCTCCGTCAGTTCAAACAGGTCACTGGTCAGGCGGCTCATCAGCTGGCCGGTGCGGTTGCGGTCGTAGAAGTCGAAGCCCAGCTCCTGAATGTGGCGGTACAGATCGCGGCGGATATCCGCCTCCACGCGGATGCCGAAGGTATGGCCCCAGTAGGCCACCACGAAGTACAGCGCCGAGCGCAGCACATAGGCGGCCACCACCACCGCCATGACGATGAAGAATACCCGGAACTGCCGCTGGGGCAGCCAGGTATACATGGCGGCGCGGGACACCAGCGGGAACGCCAGGTCGATGCAGGCGATGAGGAACGCGCAGGACAGGTCCAGGGCGAAGAGCCGCCGGTGGGGTTTGAAGTAGGAGAGGAATATCCGCAGGGGGCTGCGGGTCTGATAATCTTTCGTGGTCATGCTATGCCTCGCTTGGTGTTTTTTTGAACATATAGTATAGCACATCGGCACGGCGTTCGCAATAGCACGCAGCGCCCCGGCTTGCGTGTCGGGGCGCTGCGTGTTATAATTGGGCCATGACCTGGCCGATAGGGCCGTCGATGGTGACGGCGGCGCCAAGACCGCTGCCGGCCCCGCCCTTGTTGATGACCGCCAGCTTATGGCCGCGGTAGTACTGTATCAGCCCGGCGGCGGGATAGACCACCAGCGACGTGCCGCCGATGATGAGCACGTCTGCCTGCCGGATATAGTGGATGGCGCGGGCCATCACGTCCTCATCCAGGGACTCCTCATACAGCACCACGTCCGGCTTAATGATGCCGCCGCAGGTGCAGCGGGGAATGCCGCGGCTCTCCGCGATGCGCTCCACACCGTAGAATTTCCCGCAGCGGGTACAGTGGTTCCGCAGCACGCTGCCGTGGAGCTCAAGGACCTCCCGGCTGCCGGCCTTCTGGTGCAGGCCGTCGATGTTCTGGGTGATGACGGCCTTCAGCTTCCCCTGCCGCTCCCATTCCGCCAGCTTGCGGTGGGCGGCGTTGGGCTGGGCGTCCAGGGCCAGCATTTTGGCCCGGTAGAAGTCGTAGAATTCCTCGGTGTGCGTCTCGTAAAATGTGTGGCTGAGCATGGTCTCCGGCGGGTATTTGAATTTCTGGTGATACAGGCCGTCCACACTGCGGAAGTCCGGGATGCCGGATTCGGTGGACACGCCGGCGCCGCCGAAAAACACGATGTTGTCACTGGCGTCTGTCAGTTCTTTCAGTCTGCGGATGGTGTCGTCCATACTGTCCCTCCATTTCTTTTGTAAGGAGCATACGCTATGAATATTCAGATCTTCGGAAAAAGCAAGTCCTTCGACACGAAAAAGGCGGAGCGCTGGTTCAAGGAGCGCCGCATCAAGTACCAGTACATCGACCTTGTGAGCAAGGGTGTATCGCCGGGGGAGTACCGTTCCATCCGGGCGGCCGTGGGCAGCTTCGACGCGCTGGTGGACAAGGACTGCCGGGCGTATGAGGCGCTGTACATGGCCTACATCACGCCTCAGGCGGCAGAGGAAAAGCTGCTGGAATACCCGGAGCTGTTCGCCGCACCCATTGTCCGCAACGGGAAGCAGGCCACCGTGGGCTATTGCCCGGAGATATGGCAGACGTGGGAATAGGAATAAGGGCTCTCATCCGTGCGCCGCAGGCGCACGGTTTTTTTCGGGCAGCACCGCGGCTTTCACTGTGCGGTGTTGCCCTTAGTCCGTGTAGCTGTGCTCCACCGTGACCACGGCGTAGTAATTGCCGTCCATGGCGCGGACCAGAGCGCGTATCTCCTGCGCTGCCTGGGCCGGGGTCTTGCTGCTGGAGAAGGGCAGCACCGCGTCGAAGATCAGGTTATCGTGTGTGGTGCCCCGGACCACGCGGAAGTCGTGGATGGTCAGATCGGGATCCACCTGTTTCACCAGCGCGGCCACCTGTTCCTTCAGTGCGGTGACGGAGCCGTCGGTGACGATGGGGTCCATGTGGATGACGGCGTGGCAGTGGAGCTTCTCCATCAGTTCCTTTTCAATATTGTCGATCACATCGTGCATGGCCATGATGTCCCCGTGGGCGGGGACCTCCGCGTGGAGGGTGATCATCAGACGGCCGGGGCCGTAGTCGTGGACCACCAGATCGTGTACGCCCAGCACTGTGTCGTTGGAGAGGACGATATCCCGTATCTGCTGCACCAGCGCCGGGTCGGGCGCCTGCCCCAGCAGGGGGGACAGGGTCTCTTTTGCGGCCTTGTAGGCGGAGAACAGGATGAACAGCGCCACCACCAGGCCCACATAGCCGTCCACCGCCAGACCGGTCCATTTGCTGATGAGCATGGCAAGGAGCACCGCCAGGGTGGAGACGGTGTCGGAAAGGCTGTCCGTGGCGGTGGCCTCCATGGCGGCGGACTTGATCTTCCGGCCGACGGCCCGGTTGTACAGCCACATATAGACCTTCACGCACACGGAGGCGGCCATGATGGCGATAGCCATTAGGGAAAAGGTGACGGCCTCCGGATGGAGGATCTTGTCAAAGGAGGACTTGGCCAGCTCCACGCCCATCAGCAGGATCAGGCCCGCTACGATCAGGCCGGATATGTACTCGATGCGGCCGTGGCCAAAGGGGTGGTCGGTGTCCGGCTTTTTGCCCGCCAGACGGAAGCCCAGCAGCGTCACCGCCGAGGAGCCGGCGTCGGACAGGTTGTTGAAGGCGTCCGCCGTGACGGCGATGGAACCGGACAGCTGTCCGGCAAAGAATTTGCCGATGAACAGCAGAATATTCAGTGCGATGCCCACAGCGCCGCACAGGGTGCCGTAGGCGAGGCGGACGGCGGGGGAGGACACGTTGTCCCGGTCAGGAATGAACCAGCGGCTCAGCAATCGTATCATAGCAGTCGTCTCCTTTCGGCGGGTAGACCCGGCGCTTTGTCAGCCAATAGCACAGAGGGATGGCGTACAGCAGTATCTCGTAGGGGATGGCGGACATGTCCGCGCCCAGCATGGCCAGCGGGATGGACACGGAGATGTTCCAGGGGATCAGCGGCGAGAGGACGATGCCGGAGTTCTCGATGTCAAGGGCCATCTCGCCCCTGCCGTGGCCGCGCTTGGTGTAGTCGTCCTCCAGCAGCTGGTTGCACACCACCGCGCAGGTGGACTGGTTGCAGAACACCATGCTGCACACCACGGAGATCGCCGCGCAGGCGGGGAACCGCCCGGCTCTCCGGGCCAGGCGCTGGGCCAGATGCGCCGCGCCGTTCAGCACGCCCATGCCGCCCAGAAGCCCGGCGTACAGCCCGGCGCTGACGGCCATGATGGTGGCCGAGACCATGGACATCATGCCGCCGCCGGAGAGCACGTCGTGCAGCGCGCCGGGGGCGGGGAGGTAGCCCAGCACCGCATCCCGCAGGGTGGGCAGCAGAGCGCGGCCCTGGGCGAACACCGTCACCAGCAGCGCCGTCAGCGCACTGACGGCCATGGTGGGCCGGATGGGGACCTTGCACAGCGGCAGGATCAGGATCAGCAGCGCCGGGATGGCCGTCCACCAGCTGAGGCTGAAGGTGCCGGACAGCTGGTCCAGCACACCGCTGTCCACCGTGGCCAGCGGGTGCGTTACGGACAGGGCGGCGTAGGCCGCGAGGCTGACCAGATAGGGCAGCCAGCCGGTGCGGTGCATCATGTGCAGGTTGTCATAGAGCTTGGTATCGGTGGCGGCGGCCACCAGCGTGGCGCTGGAGGAGGCCGGCGAGCAGCGGTCGCCGAAGTAGGCGCCGGCCACGATGGTCCCCGCCGTGATGGCCACGCTGACGCCGCCGGAGCGGGCCAGGGCCATCAGGATCACGCCCAGGGTGCCCACCACGCCGAAGGACGTGCCCAGGGCGTAGGAGATGAAGCTGGTCAGCAGGAACGTCACCAGCAGGAACAGCTGCGGCGTGATGATGCGCAGCCCGTGATAGATGAAGAAGGCGATGGTCCCGGCGCTGCGCCACAGGGCGGTGATGGCGCCGATGAGCATGTAGATCACGATCACGCAGCACATTTTGCGGCCCTGCTCCCAGGCGGCGTCCCACATGGCCCGCACGGTCATCCCGCGGCGCAGGCCCAGGGCGGCGAAGGCTGCTATGCCCACCCATATCGCAAGGATCAGGGACTGGCCCAAAAGGATGCAGAGACCCACTGCGGCCAGAAACAGCAGAAAACAGAAGACAGCGCCCATGTTACCTCCCCGGGATGGTCAGCGTCATGCGGCAGCACAGATCATCCAGGTCGCTGTCGGTGGCGGCGGGAAGGCGCAGGCGTCCCCCGCATTTGGCACAGGTCAGGTCCACCGCGCCGCGGCGCACCTGCATGGTATATTCGTGGCTGCCGCAGGCGCAGGCGATACCGCCCCGGGCGGCGATATCCTTCAGCTCGGACAGCACCTCGTACATGATGACGTTGTCGGTGAAGGCCTCATCGGGGGACGCTTTTTCCTTGGCCACCCGCAGGGCCAGACCCTCCATGGCCTTTCGCACCTGGGGCTCCTCGCCGATGTAGCAGCACAGCTCCTGTTTTACCGGGCAGGCCAGGCCGATGCCCCGGCCGTGCAGCACCGCGCCGGCGTCGCACTCCGCCTGGTGGTGCCCACCGCACACGCCGCAGGGCACGTTCAGCCGGAAGCGCAGGCCATCCGTCTCGGCGGTCAGAGCTTCTTTGCCGCATTCGCATTCCATCCGCGCCGCGGCGGCGTTCAGGGCGAAAACGCTGCGGCTGTGCAGCACGGCCTTGCCGCAGACCGGACAGATATATCCAAAGCTACGCATTTCTTCCATGACATACGCTCCTTTGTCAACCAAAAGTCACAACAAGTTCCTGTATTATATACCATTTATTCGCTGTTTTCCAGTATTGCGGGAAAAAGAGTTTTACATTATAATGGCGCCGTTATCCCACGCTTCAAAGGATGTGATACCGTGCAGAACAGGAGCTTTGCCGCGGCGGTGAAGGCGGCGTTTCCCCATACCATCCCCATTATGACCGGCTATCTGGCCGTAGGCATGGCCTACGGCGTGCTGATGGCCTCCAAGGGTTACGGCTTTCTGTGGGCCGGCTTTGTCAGTGCCTTTGCCTTCTGCGGCAGTATGCAGTATGTGGCGATCACGCTGCTGACCACGGCTTTTGATCCACTGCAGGCCTTTGTGCTGAGCCTGATGGTCAACGCCCGGCATTTGTTTTTCGCGCTGGCACTGCTGCCCAAGTACCGGGGACTGGGCAGGCTGCGGTATTTTATGATCTATACCCTCAGTGACGAGAACTTCTCCCTCTCCTCCTCGGTGGAGCCGCCGGAGGACACGGACCCCACGCTGTTCTACTTTGCCATGAGCTTCCTGACCTGGCTGTACTGGGTGGCGTTCTCCATGCTGGGTGGCCTGCTGGGCGGGCTCATCACCTTTGATATCACCGGCATCGACTTTGCCCTGACGGCGCTGTTCGTGGTGCTGTTCATCGAGCAGGTCGTCAAGAAAGAGAACCGTGCACCCGGCGCTGCCGGTCTGGTGTGCGCTGTGGCGGGTCTGGCCGTTTTCGGCGCGGACAACATGGTCATCCCGGCCATGGTGCTGACCCTGGCGGTCCTGCTGCTGGGAAGGAGGAAGCTATGCGCCTAGACACGATACATTCCCTGATCATCGTGGCGATGGTGGCGCTGGCCACCCAGATCACCCGGTGGACGCCGTTTCTGCTGTTCTCTGGGGACAAGAAGCTGCCGAAGGTGGTGGAGGACCTGGGCAGGCTGCTGCCGCCGGCCATGATGGGCCTGCTGGTGGTGTATAGCCTGCGCAGTACCGACCTTCTGGGCGGCAGCCACGGCATTCCGGAGGCCATCGCCGTGGCGGTGACAGCCGGGCTGCACCTGTGGCGGCGGAACACGCTGCTGTCCATTCTGGCAGGCACCGTCTGCTATATGCTGCTGGTACAGATGGTGTTTTGAAGATCTGCGAAAGCGCCGTCCCGCGGGACGATGCTTTCATATTTTCCCGCAAACAGCGCACACTACGGTCAATGCTATGTTTGCGAGGTGCGTATCATGGACGTAAAACGCTTGAGCCGGCAGACCTGCCGGTTTTTGCAGCCGCCGGGAGTGGTCAGCTTTGCGGCGGTGGCGGGAAAGCTGGAGGGCGAGGGGCCGCTGGGCGGCTGCTTCGACGCTGTGGGGACGGACGCCTTCTGCGGGAAAAAGACCTGGGAACAGGGCGAGGCGCAGATGCAGGCGGATGCCCTGCGTCTGGCCCTGCAAAAGGGCGGGTTGGCGGCGGAGGACGTGGACTGCGCCTTCGCCGGGGATCTGCTGAACCAGAACATTGGGGCCACGTTTGCCCTGCGGGATTTCAATATTCCCTTCTACGGGGTATATGGGGCCTGCTCTACTATGGGGGAGACACTGTCGCTGGCCGCTATGGCCGTGGCCTCCGGCGCGGTCCGTATGGCGGCGGCGCAGACCTCCTCCCACTTCTGCACGGCGGAGAGGCAGTATCGGATGCCTCTGCCCTACGGCAGCCAGCGTTCTCCTACTGCACAGTGGACGGCCACGGCGGCGGGGTGCTGCATTCTGGGGGCCCAGGCGGAGGGACCGTATATCACCCATGTGACCCGGGGACGCATCGTGGATCTGGGTGTGACGGACATGACCAACATGGGCGCGGCCATGGCACCGGCGGCCTTCGACACCCTGCAGGCGGTGTTCCGGGACACCGGCACCGTACCCGGGGACTATGACCTGATCCTCACCGGCGACCTGGGCGATGTGGGCAGCCGCATCGTGCTGGAGCTGTTCGCCCGGGAAGGCGTGGCGCTGGAGAATTACACCGACTGCGGACTGGTGCTCTATGACCGGAAGAGACAGGATATGCACGCCGGCGGCAGCGGATGCGGCTGCTCTGCGGCGGTGCTCTGCGGCTATCTGCTGCCGGAGATGCGCCGGGGCCGGTGGCGGCGGGTGCTGTTCGCCCCCACCGGGGCGCTGCTGAGCCCCACCAGTTCATTTCAAGGGGAGAGCATACCGGGCATCTGCCACGCGGTGGTGCTGGACCGGACGAAGGAGGATGCGTGATGGAGTATCTCAATGCCTTTCTCTGCGGCGGGCTGCTGTGCGCCGTGGGCCAGATCATTCTGGACAAGACAAGCCTGACCCCGGCCCGTATTCTGACGGGCTATGTGGTGGCAGGTGTGCTGCTGCAGGCTGTGGGTGTGTATCAATATATCGTGGACTGGGGCGGCGCCGGGGCCACCGTGCCGCTGACGGGCTTTGGCTACTCCCTGGCGAAGGGCGTGGCCAAAGCGGTGGCGGAGGAGGGCCTGCTGGGTGTGCTCACCGGCGGACTGACCGCCACCTCCGGAGGTATCGCCGCGGCGGTGGTGTTTTCCCTGTTGGCGGCGCTGCTGGTGCGGCCCAAAGAAAAACGTTGACAAATACCCGGTGGGGGTATATAATGCGACCGTGATCAAAAATACCCCCAGGAGGTATATGACTGTGGAAAATACTTGTTGCTGCTGCCAGGGAAAGACCAAGCACCGCACGCCAGAGGAGCAGAAAAAACTCCTGAACCGCCTGTGCCGCATTGAAGGGCAGGTGCGGGGCCTGCAGGAGATGCTGCAGAAGGACGCCTACTGTCCCGACATCCTGATACAGGTATCCGCCGTGGGCGCGGCACTGAACAGCTTTAGTAAAGAGCTGCTGGCTACCCACATCCGCACCTGCGTGGCGGATGGTATCCGACAGGGGGACGACGAGGTCATCGACGAGCTGGTGACCACGCTGCAAAAGCTGATGAAATAAGGAGATGGCAGTATGACAGAGAAATTCGTCATCACCGGCATGACCTGCGCCGCCTGCGCCGCCCATGTGGAAAGGGCCGCGGCTTCGGTGCCCGGCGTACACAGCGCGTCGGTAAATCTGATGCTGGGCTCCCTGGTGTGCGACAGGGACGAGAATGTGGATCCCGCCGCCATTGTGGCCGCCGTGACGGCGGCGGGCTACGGCGCCGTGCCGGAGAGCGAGGCCCGGCGGGACCTGCACGCGGAGCAGGACGCGGCGGTAAAGGCCATGGGCCGCCGGCTGCTGTGGTCGGTGGTGTGTCTGGTGCCGCTGTTTTACCTGAGCATGGGGCACATGATGGGGCTGCCGGTGCCCATGTTCATGCACACACAGCCCCTGCTGTCGGCCTTTGTGCTGCTGGCGCTGACGGTGCCCATACTGATTTTGAACCGCAGTTATTTCACCGTGGGATTTTCCCGGCTGTTCAAGGGTGCGCCCAATATGGACTCGCTGGTGGCGCTGGGCGCGGCGGCGGGGCTGGTGTACAGCCTGATCGAGATGGGCCTGCTGGCGGCGGGAAAGGTCACGGGTATGCCGGACCTGTACTTCGAGTCGGCGGGCATGATATTGGCACTGGTGACGGTGGGCAAGTACCTGGAGGAGCGCTCCAAGGGCAAGACGACCGGAGCCATCACCGCCCTGCTGGCGCTGGCGCCGGAGTCCGCCGTGGTGCGCCGGGACGGCAAGGAGGTCACCGTCCCCACCGAGGACATCAAGGCCGGCGAGACGGTCATCGTCCGGCAGGGGGGGCGTATCCCCGTGGACGGCACCGTGACGGCGGGCAGCGGCACCGTGGACGAGTCCGCCCTTACCGGCGAGAGTATGCCGGTGGAGAAGACTGTGGGCGGCAAGGCGGTGTCCGCCACCATCCTCACCGGCGGCTATCTGGAGCTGACGGCGGACCGGGTAGGTGCGGATACCACTCTGTCCCAGATCATTCAGCTGATGGAGCAGGCCGCCAGCGGCAAGGCACCTATCAGCCGTCTGGCGGATAAGATCAGTGCCGTGTTCGTGCCGGTGGTCATTTCCATCGCGCTGCTGGCGGCTATCCTGTGGGCTGCGGTGGGCGGCATGGATGTGCGCTTCTGCCTGTCCATCGCCATCGCCGTGTTGGTGATCTCCTGCCCCTGCGCTCTGGGCCTGGCCACGCCGGTGGCCATCACTGTGGCTACGGGCAAGGCGGCGGAGCAGGGTATTCTGGTAAAGTCCGCCGCCAGCCTGGAACTGATGGGCCGGGTGGATACGGTGGTGCTGGACAAGACCGGTACCGTCACCGAGGGTAAGCCCCGGGTGACGGATCTGCTGTGCACCGGCGGCATGACCGAGGATACGCTGCTGTCCGCCGCCGCGTCGCTGGAAAAGCCTTCCGAGCACCCGCTGGCCGGGGCTATTGTGGCCGAGGCGGAAAAGCGCGGTTTGGTCCTGCGGCCGGTGTCCGGGTTTGCCGCTGTGGCCGGCGGAGGCGTCACCGCCCGGGCGGAGGGTATCGTGCTGCTGGCGGGCAATGAGGCATTTATGGAGACGTCCGGCGTGGCCGTCAGCGAGGAGATGAAGTCCGGCGCGGCCAGACTGGCGGAGGACGGTAAAACGCCGCTGTTTATCGCCGCAGGTACATCGCTGCTGGGGGTCATCGCTGTGGCGGACGTGGTCAAGGCGGACAGCGCCGCCGCCATCGCCGCCCTGCGGGAGATGGGCTGCGACGTGGTGCTGCTCACCGGCGACAACCAGCGCACGGCGGACGCCATCGCCCGGCAGGTGGGTGTCAGCCGGGTCATCGCCCAGGTGCTGCCCCAGGACAAGGCCCGGGTGGTGCAGGAATTGCAGGCCGAGGGCAAGAAGGCAGCCATGGCGGGCGACGGCATCAACGACGCCCCTGCACTGGTGACGGCGGATGTGGGCCTGGCCATCGGCGTGGGCACAGATGTGGCCATCGAGTCGGCGGACATCGTGCTGATGAAGAGCAGCCTTATGGATATCGCCGACGCGGCGGCCCTGTCCCGGGCCACCCTGCGGAACATCCGTCAGAACCTGTTTTGGGCGTTCTTCTATAATTCTGTGGGCATCCCGGTGGCGGCGGGTGTGCTGTATCCGGCCTTTGGGATCACCCTGAACCCCATGATCGCCGCCGCGGCCATGAGCCTGAGCAGCGTGTGCGTGGTCAGCAACGCCCTGCGTCTGCGGGGCTGGAGGGGCCGCAGACGGGAGGGAACGCCGACTGCAAAAGAGCCGCAGCTGGTGCAAAATATAAATAATAACGAAAGCAGTAAGGAGGATACCGCTATGAAAAAGACCATCACCATCAAGGGTATGATGTGTGCCCACTGTGTCTCCCACGTGGAGAAGGCGCTGACCGCCCTGGGCGTACAGGCGGACGTGGATCTGGCGTCCGGGACCGCCGTGGTCACCGGCGACGCCAGTGACGAGGCGCTGAAGAAGGCTGTCACCGACGCCGGTTACGAGGTCGTGGAGATCAAGTGATGCAAAAAAGAGCACCCCCGCAAGGGGGTGCTCTTTTTTATGCGCTTTTACGCGGCACCGTCAGTCTCGGTTTCCTCGACAACGGGAGCGGTCTGCGCGGCGGTGCGGGTGACGCTGTCGGCGGTGAGGATGGTGCCCTCGCCCTCAGCGTACCGAATGGCGACGCTGTCGCCTACATTGAAGATGACCGCCTCCGGCTGCTGCGCGGCGGAGATGACGTAGTAGTGCTCGTCACCGGTCAGGTGCAGGTAGTAGAGGGTATTGCCGTCCACCACGGCGGAGCGGATATCCGCCAGCACACCGGTGACTTCGTTCTGGCCCGTCAGGGGCAGATCGGCGTCATCGGCGGATACCAGACCCTTCTCCGCCAGGATGCGGCGGTAGTTGGCCTCACACGAGGCCACCGTGTCGCCGGTGGCCACGATCTGATACTGGCTGACGTTGACCATGGCGTACATCTTCACCAGCTCGGCGGCGTCCTTCAGCGCCATGAAATACGTGGGCTGGTCGGAGATATTCAGCAGCAGGGGGAAGGTGGCCGTGTACTTCATCTGCTGTACCTGGCCCTGGGCGCTGTCCATGGCGGAGTACTCCTTGGCACCGGCCACCAGATAGAACCGCGTCTCCTTCGTGCGCTGGTTGGAGAGAATGAAGCCAATGTTGGACTCGTCGGACACCACGGAGGTAACACCGGTGTACATATACACGTCGTCACCGATGGCGATGTAGTTATAGCCCTCGGTGGTGACGGTCACGTCCCGCTGGCCGAACAGGGAATTGATGAAGCCGTTGACATACGCGCCGTGGTAGTCGTACTGCTGCATGATCAGCTCGGCGGTGTAGACGTGATCCACCCAGTTGGGCACATCGCCGGTCTTGTAGTAGGCGCTCTCGCCGGTGACGGCGTTCACCAGCACGGCACCAATGATATCACGGCCGCCGAACAGGCCGATGGTGTGGCTGACACGGGGGCAGACCCACCACGGGTCGCCGTTCTCGTCGATCTCGAAGGCCGGTTCGTCGAACATATAGGTGGGGTAGTGGAAGCGCAGATGGCGGTACAGATTGCGGCTGAAGTGCTCGGCGGTGGTGTAGTGGATGCCCTCGTCCAGACGGATGACCTCCACGTTCTGGGTCACCATGTCGATAAGCAGATAGGCGGGCAGGCCGTCGGCGCGGTTGTTCAGCCACTTGATGATATCGCCGTAGCGCAGGGGCGTGACGCGGACAGGGCGGCCCTGGTAGTTGATCTGGGTATAGTCGTCGGCCACCTCGAACTGGGAGACCATGTCCGCCAGCTCGCCCAGCTTGCGGTTGCCCAGCTTTGTGGCGGAGTTGGCATCCAGCATGGGGATCTGGTCATAGCTGATCTCCTCCACTTCGGCGGCAAAGTCGCCGTCGGTAACGGTCAGCAGGTCGCGGTAGTCCCCGGCACGGAACAGCTGCCAGCCGATCACCGCGCCCACCAGTGCCGTGGCGATCAGCGCGGCGGCCGCAATGAGTGGCACGGTGCACTGCTTTTTCAAAAAGGTGAAGTAGCCCTTGGCACCGGTGCCCTGAAAACCGGAGGTCAGTATGGCACAGCCGCCGTACACGGCGCACACCAGCAGCACAAAGACGTAGAAATCCTCGCTCTTGAGACTGATGGGCGGCAGGACGATATAGAAATACACCGCGGCGAACACCAATGTGACGGCGATGTTCAGCAGCGTGCGGCCCAGGGGCGTGCCCACGGCTTTGCGTTCCTTTTTCGGGCGGGGCTGGCGGCCGAAGCCCTGAAAGTTGGGATCGTTCCAATTTGTATTCTTCATAGACGGTTCCTTTCTCTGTTGATATGCCTGTTGGTGCTATTATAACCGATGCAGCTTCGTTTGTATAGCAACTTCAGGTTGCAAACGGCAAAATTGCCGCAGAGAGATGCGTTTGGCTGTTCACAAATTGTTTACAATAAAAGTCAAAGAAAGTCAAATTACCATATTGACAAAGTAGGAAAGGCGGTGTAATATATGTTCAAGGTCAAAGAAAGGCAAAGTCAAATGAGCCGAGCTTGACCGAGAGATGCAAACGAAAGGCGGCGAGGATTTGGGTATTTCCGATATTATCGCTGGATTTATCCAGCAGGAGTTAGACCAGGCGGGCGGTGCGCTGGAGCTACAGCGAGCCGACCTGGCGCAGCGGTTCAACTGCGTGCCCAGCCAGATCAACTACGTGATGTCCACCCGGTTCTCGCCGGAGCATGGCTACATCGTGGAGTCCCGGCGGGGCGGCGGCGGCTACATTCGCATCACGCGGGTGCAGGTGGACCGCCAGACGCTGCTGATGCACGTTATCAACAGCATCGGCGACAGGCTGGACGCGGCCAGCGCACGGGCGATTGCCCAGAACCTGGTCCAGTCCGAGGCCATCAGCCGGGAGCTGGGACAGGCGTTGCTGTCCGCCACCGGCGCACGAGCCTTGCAGGCGGCGCCGCCGGATAGCCGCGACGCGCTGCGCGCCGATATATTCAAGCAAATTCTGATCCATTCCGTCTGACGGCGGAGCAAGGAGGTTATGATTATGAAATGTGATCGCTGCGGTAAGAACGAGGCTACGTTCTACTATAAGAGCAATATCAACGGCAGAGTGACCGAGACGCACCTCTGCCCCGACTGTGCCCGGGCCATGGGCTATGCCGGTTCCATGTCCGGCCGCATGAGCAGCTGGTTCAACGATGACTGGTTCGACCGTCCGTTCCGCATGCTGGAGCCGTTCTTCGGCGGCTTCGGCAGCCGGATGCTGACGGAGTTCCCCCAGCCGGTAGACGTGCTGGAGCAGGCGCAGAGCGCCGGCCCGGAGAACAGCGCCGCCGAGGAGCTGCTGCCGAAGGACGAGGCTATGTCTCTGGCGCTGGAGCGTAGGCGCAACGCGCTGGAGACGCAGCTGCACAACGCGGTGGCGGAGGAGCGTTATGAGGACGCCGCCCGCCTGCGCGACGAGCTGAAGGCTCTGGGCGGCAAGGCGTCCTGACGCCGTTCCGCCGCGTAAAATAACAAATCGAAAGGAAGTGTTCCTTTATGTCTGAGAATAAATTTACCCCCCGTGCAGAGGAAGTTCTGCGTTTGAGCCAGGAGGCTGCCGAGGATCTGGGCCACGGCTATGTTGGCTCCGAGCATCTGCTGCTGGGCCTGATCCGTGAGGAGGAGGGCATCGCCCACCGCGTGCTCAGTGAGTTCGGCGTCACCGATGAAATGGTCTGCTCCGTGCTGCAGCGCAGCGTGGGCAAGGGCGTTTCCGGCGCCGCGCCCAGTCAGGGGCTGACGCCCCGCGCCAAGAGCGTGGTGGAGCTGGCTGTGTCCGAGGCGTCCCGCATGGGCAGCAGCGCCATCGGCACCGCCCATCTGCTGATGGGCTTGCTCCGTGAGGGCGGCAACATGGGCCTGCGTATCCTGCGTACCGTGGGCGTGGACCCCAATAAGATGTACAGCGCTGTGCTGAAGAAGCTCAACGATATGCCCCGGGCTGCCGCTGGCGGCGCCTCCGCCCCTAACCGCGAGGCGGACAAGAAGAACAAGACGCTGGCCGAGTACACCCGCGATCTGACCGAGGCCGCCCGCAGCGGCAAGCTGGACCCCGTTATCGGCCGCGATACCGAGATACATCGGGTCATCCAGATTTTGTCCCGCCGCAGTAAGAACAACCCTGTGCTCATCGGCGAGCCCGGCGTAGGCAAGACTGCCATCGCCGAGGGACTGGCCGAGCGCATTGCCGCCGGCGATGTGCCCGAGGAGCTGCTGGACAAGCGCATCCTGTCGCTGGACCTCAGCGGCATGGTGGCCGGAACCAAGTACCGCGGCGAGTTCGAGGAGCGCATTAAGAACACCCTGAATGAGGTGAAGAAGGACGGCAACGTCATCCTGTTCATCGACGAGCTGCACACCATCGTGGGCGCAGGCTCTGCTGAGGGCGCCGTGGACGCTGCCAACATCCTGAAGCCCGCCCTGAGCCGCGGCGAGATCCGCGTTATCGGCGCTACCACCCTGAACGAGTACCGCAAGTACATCGAGAAGGATGCCGCGCTGGAGCGCCGCTTCCAGCCCGTCACCGTGGGCGAGCCCACCCCCGAGGCCACGCTGGAGATCCTGAAGGGCCTGCGCGACCGCTATGAGGCGCACCACAAGCTGACCATCACCGACGAGGCGCTGGACGCCGCAGTGCAGCTGTCCAAGCGGTACATCGGCGATCGGTTCCTGCCGGACAAGGCCATCGACCTGATGGACGAGGCCGCTTCGCAGGTCCGCATGACCGCCGAGAGTTCCTCTCCGGACCTGAAGGCCCTGGAGGAGAAGATCACCGCCCTGCACCGGGAGAAGAACGATGCCATCGCCGCCCAGGACTTCGAGAAGGCCGCGCAGCTACGCGATATCGAGAAGGACTATCAGGAGCAGGTGGACATCGAGCGCGACAAGTGGCGCAAGAGCCTGTCCCAGAACCGGGGCACCGTCACCGCGGATGACATCGCCAAGGTGGTGGCCGGCTGGACCGGTATTCCCGTCACCCGCCTGACCGAGGATGAGTCCATGCGCCTGCTGAAGCTGGAGGAGAAGCTCCACCAGCGTGTGGTGGGTCAGGACGATGCCGTGACCGCCGTGGCCAAGGCTATTCGCCGCAGCCGTGTGGGTCTGAAGGACCCCAAGCGGCCCATCGGCTCCTTCCTGTTCCTGGGCCCCACCGGCGTGGGCAAGACTGAACTGTGCAAGACCTTGGCGGAGTCTATGTTCGGCGATGAGAACGCCATGGTGCGTATCGATATGTCCGAGTACATGGAGAAGCACACGGTGTCTCGCCTGATCGGCTCGCCTCCCGGCTATGTGGGCCACGAGGAGGGCGGCCAGCTGACTGAGAAGGTGCGCCGTAAGCCCTATTCCGTGGTGCTGTTCGATGAGATCGAGAAGGCCCATGAGGATGTGTGGAACATCCTGCTGCAGATCCTGGAGGACGGCGTCGTCACCGATTCCCAGGGCCGCCGGGTGGACTTCAAGAACACCGTCATCGTCATGACGTCCAACGTGGGCGCCCGGAACATCACCGATGCCGCCGCCAAGCTGGGCTTTGACGGCGACGAAAAGGGCGGGAAGGAAACTGAGGAGGCTCGCTTCGCCCGTATCCGCGAGGCGGTCATGACCGACCTGAAGCACACCTTCCGCCCCGAGTTCCTGAACCGTATCGACGAGATCATCGTGTTCCGTCAGCTGACGGAGGACAACATCCGCCAGATTGCCCGCCGTATGCTGGACGTTACCGGCGCGCGCATGGCCCAGCAGGGCATCACGCTGGCAGCGGACGACGACGCCGTGGCCGAGCTGGCCCGGGACGGCTTCGATCCCCAGTACGGTGCGCGGCCCCTGCGCCGTGCCATCCAAAACATGGTGGAGGATGCTGTGGCCGAGAAAATGCTGGAGGGCGAGCTGAAGTCCGGCGACACCGCACACGTGCGGCTGCGGGACGGCAAGGTGGTCATCGAGAAGTAAACAAAAAGAGTGCCTGACGGATTCCTCCGCAGAGCTCCTCATCTGTATAAAACCTCCTATTGCTCTGGTAATGTGGTTGCCAACCCTTTACCAGTATACCGCAATAGGAGGTTTTACTTATGAGGGGCCGGAATCGTTCATGCCCCGGGCGCCCTGCATCCAACAGGAATTCGGTGTGAAGAATTCTGACGCGGCGGTGAAGCCGTCGATCGCCCCCTACCGCTCCAGCACCGGCAGAAGTACCTGTGTGATGAACTTTGCGGGGTCCTTGTGCTGGGGCGGGCCCTCCAGATAAATGCGGCGGATCGTGCCCGCAGGCGTAAGCCCCTGTTCCCGTGCGCTGGTCAGGAGCTGCTTCACCACCGCAGGCAGCTGCTCATACGCACCGTGGTGGTAGAGACTGAGGGCCGGCGCTGCCGACAGGGTCTCCACGTACTCCCCCCGGCTCTCCGGCGGGATAGCCACGCAGAACGCCACCTGATCCGGTTTGTCGATGGGCGACTCCACCAGGTACATCCGGTGGGAGATGTCTGTGCCATAGAGCCGCATCCCCTCCAGCGCAGTGCTGCGGAGCAGCGTCGTCCGCTCCGCCACGGTGGCCGCCGCGCACACGCGGCGATAGACGGTCTGCGGCAGCAGTCGGATCAGCTTCACCTGCGGCGGCTCCGCGCCGGACCGCTCCCGCAGGCTCTCGATATGCCGGTCCAGCTCATCCCGCTGCGCCTCCAGCCGCCGGATCAGCGGTGCCAGCGCGAAGTCGCCGTCAAAATATCCGAGGACGTCGCTGAGAGACAGTCCCAGATTCTGTAGGATACGGATGGTCCGGAGCTTGACGAAGGTATCAATGGTATAGTAGCGGTTTCCCGTGGCGCCGTCCTTGACATCCGGCCGGATCAGCCCGAATTCCTCGTAGTAGAGGATGGCGCGGCGTGTGATGTTCAGCGCCCGCGCGACTTCGCCGATAGAAAACAGATCTCGTTCTTTTTTCATAAAATCCCCCTGAAAACGCAAAAAAACTCTTGCATCGCACGTTAACGTACGGTGTATGATACCATCATACAGAAAATCGGTAAATATGCAAGGATTTTTCATGGGCAGTTGGGGCTGCCCATCCGCATGTCTGCGCATGACCGAAAAAATGCGAGCACGTACGCTGAAGGAGGCCCACATGAAGAAACGAGTATTGAGTCTGTTCATGGCACTGGCGCTCTGCCTGACCATGCTGCCCACGGCGGCATTCGCAGAGACGTCCGATGCCGCCGCACAGACGGCAGGCGGCACCGCCGATACCGACGGTGCCTACACCATCGGCAAGGACACCGCCGCGCCGGATCAGGAGGAGCGCGATGCGCTGTCCGTATGGGCCTTGCGCGCGGAGAGCAGTGAACACGCCCACTGCGTCTGCGGCGTCAAGGGCTGCGAGAAGTGGTTAGCCACCTATGGCTCCCACACCAAAACCATCTCCTTCTCCGACAATGCGATCTCGCAGGACGCTGAGGGACTGAAAATAAACGGCACGGTATGGGAGAAAAGAGAACTCAAAACCTCCGACAATACCGTTGTCGGATATTATTACAGGCTCCCTGCGGGCGACTACTATCTGACCACCGACCTCGATCTGGAGGACGCTTATATCGCCACCGCCACAGGGACAGTCTACCTCTGTCTGAACGGTCACAGCATCCAGACCACCGCTAAGCGCACGATCTATGTCAGCAATGAGCAGACGACGGCGACGCTGAACCTGTGCGACTGCAAGGGGACCAGCGGCACCTACGGTGAGATCACCCATACAAGCGGCGCCAGCGGTGTCGGCGTAGAGGTGCGTACCGAGAATAAGTTCAATATGTACGGCGGCCGCATTACCGGCAACAACAGGAGCGGTGTGGATACGAGCGGCGGCTATTTCACCATGTACGGCGGTGAGATCAGCGGCAACAGCATCAGCAACAGCGACGCCCAGGGCGGCGGCGGTGTGACCATCGGAGGCCAGTCGTTCACCATGTACGGCGGCAGCATCTCCAACAACAGCGCCGACTATGGCGGCGGCGTGGGCTGGAACAGCTACGGCAAGTTTTATATGTACGGCGGCGAGATCACCGACAACACCGCCACTACTGCGGGCGGCGGCGTGTATACGCGCAACGACCGCGTCTATGTCAAGGGTGCGGTAAAGATCACCGGCAACTCCACCACAGACGGCAAGGCCAATAACGTCTGCCTGGGCAGAGTAAGCGGCTACCCCAGTGATCATTTCGTCCTGGACGGAGCGCTGAAGGAGGGTTCGAAGCTGGGCGTGACGCTGGGGAGCGGTCACGATGGCCTGATCACCGAGGGCTGGAAAGCCAAAATGCCGGATGTGACAGCCGACCAGCTCACCGATCACTTTATCTCGGACGCTTCCGGAATGAAGTTCGACCTGAACCGTGCCGGCGAGGTGACGCTGACTGCGATCCCGCACAAGCACCTCCTCTGCGGCACGGCATGCAGCCATGGCGGGGAGCAGCACACCAAGGTCCTGACCTGGACGGCCATTTCCGACCTGACGAAGATCACCAGAGCGGGCTATTACTACCTGACTCAGGACATCGAAACGACGGATATCTGGGTGCCCGCCGACGGTGTGGTGCTCTGCCTCAACGGCCACAGCATCATCAATACAAACCATGGCTATACCATCATGGTCCGCAAAAACTATACCTTCACCCTCTGCGACTGCAAGGGCGGCAGCGCCGAGTACGGCAGGATCACCCACGCGGAGCAGGCCGACGGCACAAAATACAGCGGCCGGGGCGTATATGCCATCGGCACCTTCAACATGTACGGCGGCAGCATCTCCGGCAATGTCAGCTCGGACAGCAGCGGCGTGCTTCTTGACAACGGATCCAACAGCGGGGGCAAGGGCACCGCATTCAATATGTATGGCGGCGAGATCACCGGCAACACCGCCACCAATGGCGCGGGCGGCGGCGTGTCTGTCTTCGCCAACAGTCCCTTCCACATGTACGGCGGCAGCATCTCCGGCAATACCGCCGAGTACGGTGGCGGCGGCGTGTATGTCGGCAGCGGAAGCGTCTTCACCGTCTCCGGCAGCGTGACCATCACCGGCAACACCGACAATGACGGCAGCGCCTGCAATGTTCAGCTGGCCAAGGGCAATACCGCAGGCACGACTTTCGCCATCGGCGAGGGCGGCCTGGCCGAGAGCGCCCGCATCGGCGTGACCGCTGATGCTGCGCCCGCCATCGGTGAGCATATTGCCGTTGCCACCGGCGCGGACAATGGCTATTACGAGGGCAACATCACCAGCGATGCCGGCGGTCAGTACGGCATCCTGCGGGAGGGCGACGAGATCAACCTCTACAACGGCCTGCCCCACAAGCACCTCCTCTGCGGCACGGCATGCAGCCATGACGGGGAGACGCACACCGATGTCCTGACCTGGACGGCCGTTTCCTCCCTGAGCGAGATCACCAAGGCGGGTCACTACTACCTGACCCAGTCCGTAACGCAGAGCAGCGAGTGGCAGCCTGTGGACGGCGTGGTGCTGTGCCTGAACGGCTACGACATCATCTGCAGCAAGGACGGCGCCAACACGATCAAGCTGGCCAACGGCGGCAGCTTCACCCTCAGCGACTGCAAGGGCACCGGCAGGATCACCCACGCCGACGGGCTCACCGGTACCGGCGTGTATCTGGACCCCGACGGCACCTTCACCATGTATGACGGCAGCATCTCCGGCAACAGCGCCGCCGAAAAGGGCGGCGGCGTATACATGACCCGCAGCACGTTCCGCATGCTGGGCGGCAGTGTCTCCGGCAACAAGGCCAAATACGGCGGCGGTGTATACGTATACAGCGGCGCGTTCACCCTGTCCGGCGGCACGGTCTCCGGCAACTCGTCCGATGAGGATGGCGCCGGCGTATATACGGCCGGTACGTTCAACATGACCGGCGGCTCTGTCTCCGGCAACTTCACCACCGATGCCGCGGTCACCGGCTACGCCACCAAGCGCGGCGGCGGTGTGTACGCGGCCTATGTCTTCAACATGTCCGGCGGCACCATCTCCGGCAACACGGCGGCGGAATATGGCGGCGGCGTGTACGTCATCCTGAGCGCCGCGTGTACCATCACCGGCGGCACCATCTCCGGCAACACCTCCGGCAACAGCAAGGGCGGCGGCGTGTGCGCCGGCAACAAGCTCACCGTGTCCGGCGCGCCGTGCATCACCGGCAACCTGGGCAAGGACGGCGCGGCCAACAACGTCTATCTGGGCCGCCGCGAGACCATTCATGTGGGCGGCGCGCTGGAGAGCGGCGCCAGCATCGGCGTCACCACGGCAGACCCCGTCATCGACGGCAGCTATGTCCGCATCGCCGACGGCACGGGGCTGGCGGCGGATACCACCTCGTATTTCACCAGCGATGCCTATCCCGGCTGCACGAAGCGGCTGATGGGTGACAGCGTCATCTTCTCCAGCGGCACCCTGCACGAACACGCTGTCTGCGGCAGATCGGACTGCACGGACGCGGCCCACGGCAATACAGCCTGGATCCCCCTGACCTCCGTTGACGGCAAGCTGCTGTACGGTGGGGCCAATGCCTCCAAAAACGGCGATTCGTACATGCTCTACGCCGGCAATTATTATCTGGCCGCCGACATCGAGCTGGACGGCCGGCTCTTCCTGGCCGGTGATGTGAACCTCTGCCTGAACGGAAAGCAGATCACCACGACGAACACCTCGGTATCCGCGGTGGTGGATGACCACTGGGGCCTGACGCTCTGCGACTGCCGGGGCAGCGGCCGGATCGCCGCGCCCGGCGAGACTGTGAACGGCGTGTCCTCCAGCCAGAGCTTCACCATGTACGGCGGCACCATCTCCGGCGGCCGGTACGGCGCATACATCTACGATGACCACGGCGCTTTCCGTATGCTGGGCGGCAAGATCACCGGCAGCCAGACCGGTATTTACCTCAACTCCAGCCGGAATTCGCTGACCATCGGCGGCGATGCCAACGTCACCGGCAGCACCAGAAATGTGTATCTGGACTCCGGAGTCCTCACCATCGATCCCAGCCTGACCCAGGCGGCCCGCATCGGCATCACCACATCCCGCCAGCCCACGGACGATGTGCCGGTCCAATTCGCCGCCGGTGCGTCCAACACAGCGCTGGACTACACCAAAATTTTCCTGCCGGATTCGGCCGGACAGGGCTATGTGGTCACGCAGGAGCAGGATAAGCTCTATCTCAGCAAGCACCAGCACAGCTGGGCCTACACCGCCAGCGGCACCACCATCACCGCCGCCTGCACCAACGCGGACGGCACCTGCCCCGACACCAATGGCGGCAGCGTGACGCTGTCGGCCCCTGACCAGACCCTGTTCTACAACGGCATGGCCCGCGCGGCGTCCTGCACCAGCAGCCTGACCACCGGCGACGCCGCCATCATCACCTACTACGCCAAGCCGGCGGATACCACCGCTCTCTCCGGCGCACCGGTCAACGCCGGCGACTACATTGCCCGCATCCAGCTGGGTGAAGCCTCCGTCAGCGTATCCTACACCATCGAAAAGGTCCGCCTGCTGGTGACCGCCAACAGCACGGTCATCGACTACGGCACCGCTCCCATGCACGACGGCGTGAGCTGCCAAGGCTTCGTCAACAACGAGGACATCGACGATCTGGACGGAACGCCGACCTACGCCCACACCTACCGCCAGTTTGACGACGTGGGCGAGTATACCATCACCCCTGGCGGCCTGACCTCCGACAACTACGACATCTCCTTCCTGCCCGGCACGCTGGAGGTGCGGCCCCGCACCGTCACGCTGACGTGGCACAACACGGAGGGCCGTATCTACGCCGACAACGAGGGTGCGATTACCGCCACCGTCAGCAATGCCGTCAACGGCGACCGGATCGGCGTCACCGTCACCGGCGGCGAGCTGACCGCCGGTACTCACACCGCCGCCGCCACCGGTCTCACCGGCGACAAGGCCAAGAACTACCAGCTGTCTACTGTTGACGCGGACAGGACCGTGCAGTACACGGTGGCTCAGGCGGCCCAGACCCTGACCTTCGCCCAGCAGGGCAGCCTGACCAGGACCTACGGCGACGACGCCTTCTCCAACGCGGCGTCCAACAATCGCAGGGACGGCGGCAGCATCACCTACGCCAGCAGCCGCGAGAGCGTGGCCACGGTGGCCTCCGACGGCACCGTCACCATCCACGCGGCGGGCGAAGCCACCATCACCGCCACCGCCGCGGAAACCGCCAACTATCAGCAGAGCGCGGCGTCCTATACCCTGAGGGTATCCCCGAAGGGCGTCACCATCACCGGCCTGCAGGCGGAAAGCAAGACCTACGACGGCACTGCCGCCGCCGTCATCACCGGCACACCCGCCCTCTCCGGCCTGATGGCCGGGGATGACGTGACCGTGGACGCGGCCCGTGCCGCTGCCGCCTTTGCCGACGCCGACGCGGGAACCGGCAAGACCGTTCTTCTCTCCGGCTACGCCCTCACCGGCGCGGACGCGGCCAACTACACCCTGATCGCCCAGCCCACCGGCATCACGGCGGACATCACCAAGGCCGCCATCACCGTGACTCCCGATGCCGGTCAGGGCAAGACCTACGGCGAGGACGAGCCCACCCTGACCTTCGCCGTCTCTGCCGCGGCCAACGGCGAGTCCCCCGCCTTCGACGGTGCGCTGACCAGAGCCTCCGGCGAGAACGCGGGCAGCTACGCCATCGCCATCGGTTCCCTGAAGCTGGCGGACCGCGGCGCCTTCAAGGCCGATAACTACACGCTGGCGCTGGCTCCCGACACCGTTTACTTCCGCATCGACAGGGCGCTTCACGCCGACGTGACCGCCAGCGGTGCGGCCATGTACGGCAACGCCGGTTCCGTGGACCTGCGCAGTCTCATCGCCGACGGCGGCGCGGCCTCTCTGGGCGATGTGACCGATACCGACAGCGTGCTGGACGGCGCGCCATCCGTCAGCGGCAGTACCCTCCGCTTCGCCTTCCGGAACGAACCGGCCAACGCGGATAAGACCGCCGTCATCGCGGTCCATGTCACCGGTGCGGACAACTATCTGGATTACACCATCACCGTCACCGTCACGGTGGACAGCCGTATCGTTCCCACCGGCCAGCCCACCCTTACGCCCGCCGCCATCACCTACGGCCAGCCGCTGCGCACCATCGCGCTGTCCGGCGCACTGCGGGACGGCGACACCGTGGTGGAGGGTACCTTCGTCTGGAACACGCCGGACGCCATCCTGCCCGCAGGCAGCCAGACCGCCGAGTGGACCTTCACGCCCAGCGGCAGCCGCTACGCCACCACCTCCGGCACCGCCTCCGTGACGGTGCGCGAGGCCGCGCTGACGGATGTTTCCGTCCGTCAGGAAGGCACCCTGACCTACAACGGTGCCTCTCAGAGCGCCCAGGTGATCGCCTCCGCCGCCACTGTGGACGGCTCCGCTGTCACCTTCACGTACAGTCTGGCAAAGGACGGTGCCTACGGCGATGCCGTTCCGGTTCTCACCGACGTGGCTGCCCACACCGTGTGGTACAAGGCCGAAGCCGCCAACCATGAGACTGTCACCGGCAGCTTTACCATCACCATCGGCAAGGCGGCGCTGACCAGCGTCTCCGTCCGGCAGGACGGCGCACTGGCCTACAACGGCAAGGCCCAGACCGCCCGGATGGCCGCCTCCGCTGCCACCGTGGACGGCTCCGCCGTCACCTTCACGTACAGCGCGGAGGAAAACGGCATCTACGGTCCCGCCGTACCGGCCTTCTCCGCCGTGGGCACCTACACTGTCCCCGCGGAGGTGACGTGTGGTACAAGGCTGAGGCCGCCAGCCACAAGGCCGTCACCGGCAGCGTGGACATCACCATCGACAAGGGTGTCCTGCCCGATCCCACCGTCACGGTAGATGTGACCAACAACTACGCCGCCGCATACAGCGTGGATCTCCGCGCGGCGCTGGACGCCATCCTGCCCGCCGGCTGCCAGCTGGGCGCGGTGGAGTACGGCGGCCTGAACTTTGAGGGCGACGAGACCTATTACGACGTCATGCGCAGTACCCTCTCCAGCAAGGGCGTGCTGACCCTGGCCATCAACGCGGTGGACACCGATACGGAGGGTCTGGTGGCCACGGTGAGGGTCGTCGTCACCACCGGCAGCTATCAGGACATCACCATTACGGTGCGGCTCAACGCGGTGAACAAGACCGTTCCCGCCGGCGGCCCCACCCTCAGCAGGACCACCCTGGACTACGGCCAGCGGCTGGGCACCATCCGCCTGTCCGGCGCCATGCAGGACGGCGACACCGTGGTGAAGGGCGTCTTCACCTGGGCGGAGCCCTCCCTCTGCCCCGCCAGCGGCAGCTATGACGCAGAGTGGGTGTTCACCCCCGAGGACGACAGCCGCTATGCCGCCGTCAGCGGCACATCGGCCATCACCGTCAATGCGCCCGCCGGAAAGACCTACAACGTGGGCGGCACGGTGCTGGAATACGGCATCACCGACAGCTCCGAGCAGCCTCTGGAGGGTGCAGTCGTCACCATCCGCAGAGGCATGGACATCTACGGCCAGTCTCAGGCTACCGACGCGGACGGCCATTTCCACATCGGCCAGCTGCTCCCCGGCACGTACAACGCGGTGGTAGCATACAGCGGTAAGACCGTCACCGCCAAGCTCCAGATCGTGGACAAGGACGCGGTGCTGACCGTCCGCATCCCCCGCGAGGATGTCAGCAGCGAGCTGGAGATCGCGGACCCCACCGACCTTACGGAGCACACGGTGGTGGGCGGTCTGGACGCCGAGGCCGAGAAGCAGTTCTCCGACATGGGTGATGCCTCCGTCGCCCTCAGCATGACCATCCGCGAGCAGCCGCAGGATGACAGCAGCGCCGCTCAGAATGCCATCCGCGAGCTGGTGAAGAACAAGACGCTGCGCTTCGTGGACATGACCCTCACCATGGTCCGAAACGGCCAGCTCTCGGAGCTGAAGGACGCGGGGACCGTGCTGGAGATCATCCTCCCCTGCGACAGCAGCCGCAGCATCACCGTGGCGCGCTGTCACGCGGACGGTAACGGTCAGGCGCAGGCCATGCTCCTGACCCAGAGCACCACCGGCGCGGAGGGCACGTTCTACGTCGACCGCGAAGGCCAGTGCATCCATATCTTCGCCAGCAAGTTCTCTACCTACGCCATCGGCTATGGCCGCACCTCCAACAGCGGCCACGTGCCGGATGACGGCGAAAAGACCTCCCCCACTACCGCCGATGCGGGCCTGCTGGCCTATGGCATAGCGGCGCTGGGCAGCTATACCGGTACGGCGCTGCTGCTGCGCCGCCGCAAGCGCGAGGACTGAGCAGGCGCACGAAGCAAAGCCGCCGCCCCGGACACCGTTCT
>OLOA01000333.1_pt1 | contig 51746 bp, 68 predicted proteins | sample 1672201 | NCBI WGS metagenome assembly OLOA01 (sample SAMEA3136658, study PRJEB25190) | human gut metagenome
TCCAGCGCGTAAATCGTGCGCTCCGAGATCCTCATGCCCGTCTTCTCCTCCACCGCGTCGGTGAGCTTCTTGCCTCGCGAGTACCCGTTGGCCAGCCGCGCCGCCTTCAGCAACGTCCCGTAGGCCTCCCAATCGATAACGCTGTTCTCCTTAGCCATTCAAATCTCCTATTGCACTATAGTTCGTAATCTGCTAAAGTGATGGTTGCATTATAGTACATGACATTGCAAAGACATACCATATATGATATAAAGGAGCAGAAATGTTCGAGATCGAGTTTTATCGCACCAGAGAGGGCTCTTGCCCTATGGAAGCCTTCCTCGATTCGCTCGACCAGAGAATGGCGATCAAGGCTCTCCAAGAATTGACGCTTCTGTCGGAGAAAGGCACCGATTTAAGAGAACCCCACTCCAAGGCGCTCGGCAAGGGCTTGTTCGAGTTGCGCATCAAAATCGGTTCGAACATTTCACGATGCTTCTACTTCTTTCGAAGAGGTCGGAAGATCATCGTCACCAACGGTTTCGTGAAGAAGTCGCAGCGAACCCCACCGAGAGAAATCAAGCAAGCGCGACTTTTTAAAAAAGATTGGGAGGAACGCTATGGCAACTAATGACGTTCAGCGCTACATCGAGCAGCGTAGCCAGCGCGACGAAGCATTCGCCCAAGCCTGGGAGGACTCCAAGCCTGAGTACGAAATCATGAAGCTCGTTGTCGAAGGACGCCAAAGCTGCGGCCTTAGCCAACAAGAAGTAGCCGACCGCTGCGGCATGAAACAATCCAACATAAGTCGTCTCGAGAACGGCAACGGCAACCCCACTATTTCGACGTTGCAAAAACTCGCCCACTGTTTCGGGAAGAAGCTCGAGATTCGGTTTGTATAAGCCGAGCCGCCGCTACTTCAACGTTCTGTACGTGATGCGAACGGGAGCGCTCGTCGATCTCCATTCTCCTTCTTCGAATTGAGAATCGGCATCAATGGTCACTCGTGCCACGCTCCCCTCTTTCACAAACAAGCCGCGCTTTAGATCCTTTTGCTCAAAAACTGTAATATCGGTAAAACCCGCATCGCGAAAAGCCTGTTCTACCGCTGAAACTTGTTTGCCGACACAGCGCCTTGACGAGAGAGGGAGCCTTTTCTCACCAGGATGCTGATCTTGCAGTTCTTCATCCGAGAAAGGCTGATAGTATGCAATCTCGATGAGCGCGTCAGGAGCGTACCAGTCGGCAAAGCCGCATTTTGTGAGTCCATTGATCGCAAACTCGACGACCTGGCCTTCTTCCGCCTTCTTGAAAGCGGTTCGGTCAGTCTTCCTGACAAGCTCCACGTTGCTGAAACCTATGTCCGACAATTCGGCAATCACGGCCCTATGAGGCTGGCCCACATAGCTCCCAGCGATATCGCATAGCGGAAGCTGTTGACAGTTGTAGCCATCTTCACCGTGGTGAATGTAGTTCATAAGATTGTCGAACTGCGCTGATTTCTGCCATTCGTCGCACTCGTAGGCGCGCACGGCGTTGAGGGGATGGTCGTTGTCGAAGTACTGGATGAACTCCATGATTGAGTTTGCAGGACCGTCTTCGATGTGTCTCACATAAGCAGCTGCTTGCTCCATAAAGGCATCCATATTCAACTCGCCAGGAATATCCTTATCGAAGCCAGCGAAGCGGGCGCAAACTTCCTTCATCTTTTCGGCACCGCCGTCGCACAACACTGCCGCGCGGTCGGCGGAGAACTCAGAGCAGCGCATCCAGTACGAGAATGCGGCTATGACGGGCATGGAAGCTACTTGGGCCACGTCGAACGGCAGGGCATTCAGCAGACCGCCACACAGCAAATTGCCCATTGTCGTATAAAGCGTATGACGGCAAGCAATATGCCCACACTCGTGAGCAATAACCGTGGGGATCAGCTCCCCTGGAAGCGTCTCGATAAGCCCCGAGGTTAGAACGATGAACGGTTTTGTGTCCCCATAGGTGTACGCATTGGGATTGACGTCAAGCTTCAAATACATTTCGGGAACGGCAATACCCAGCTTCGCACAAGCTTCTTCCAGCATCGCATGATAAGCAGGGAGTTGTTTTTCGCTGATGCGCAAGTTCGTCGACATATTTTCGATGTAAAACAGCTGCTCGTTCCATGCCCCCATGAAAGCCTTCATCACCTGAGAAAAAGCCGGGATAGCCTTGAGAGAACGCATGGCTTTGCGATCAAGATCGTGGATGTACATATTGGAGTCAACGGTTCTCATGAGACATCCTTTCGGAAACGAGGAATGCTTTTGCAGCTATGACGTTATTGACATAATTATAGAGCAAGTAATTGAATCGCTGCGGATCCAACCGAAACCACGAAAATCATGGTATGCTTTAACTATTAATTGAATTCACATTATGCGAATCCTTTTCGAGGGGAGTGGGGCTATGCAATATACCTATGAATTCGAAATGTGGCGCGGGGAGTTCGCGTGGATTGCTGCGCCCTTCGATCTTGCGGGCATCACCCAGGGCGTCGACGTGGAAGATGTCTGCGAGTCGGCGGCCGACCTTTTGAGGGAGCTCGCTCGGGAATACCTGATGCGCGGCGAGATACCGCCCAAGGCAACATTCGGCCACGAGCCCTCCCACGGAGGCGTGAGACTCGTCGTGTCCGTCGACGCCACGCTGGACGACATCGAGAAAGTGAGCGCTGCTCAGGCGGCGGAACTACTCGGAGTCAGCCGCAGCCGCGTGACGGCTATGCTGCATTCGGGCCTTCTAGAAGGTTGGAAAGACGGCCGCAACACCTGGGTGACCAAAGCCAGCATCGACGCGCGCCTCGCCTCCCCCACCCCAGCGGGAAGGCCAAAGGTCGCACGATAAGCAACATCCGAGGCGGTCATTTCCTCCGAAGCCTTGATCAGCCCTAAAGCCGTACCGGGATGCCGGCGGCGCGCATGGATTCCTTCACTTGGCGCACGGTAAGCTCGCCGAAATGGAAGACGCTGGCGGCGAGCACGGCGTCGGCCTCGCCCTCGATGATGCCCTCGGCGAAGTGCTCGAGCTTGCCCACGCCGCCGCTGGCGATGACGGGGATATCGACGGCCCGGGCCACGGAGCGCGTCAGGTGGCAGTCGAAGCCGTCGCGGCTGCCGTCGCGGTCCATGGAGGTGAGCAGGATCTCCCCCGCTCCGCGCCGAGCCGCCTCGCGGGCCCATTCGATGGCGTCGATATGGGTGTTCTTGCGGCCACCGGCCACGTAGACCTCCCACTTGTTGGGATTGCCGGGCACCGCTTTCGCGTCGATGGCGCAGAGGATCGCCTGCGTGCCGAAGGCCCGAGCTGCATCGGTGATGAGCTGGGGGTTCGCCACGGCTGCCGAGTTCACCGACACCTTGTCGGCGCCGGCGGCGATCATCTTGCGGATGTCGGCCACGCTGCGGAAGCCGCCGCCCACGCAATAGGGCAGATGCAGCTCGGCCGAGGCGTGGCTCGCGAGCTCCACCGTGGTGGCGCGATCGTCGCTCGTGGCGGTGATGTCCAAGAAGATCACCTCGTCGGCCTTTTGCTCGTCGTAGGCGCGGGCCAGCTCGATGGGGTCGCCCGCATCGCGCAGGCCCACGAAATTCACGCCCTTCACGACGCGGCCGTCCTTTACGTCCAGGCAGGGGATTACTCTCTTTGTCAGCATACTCTCTTCAACCCGTCCGCCCGGGCGCCGCCGGGTACCTTGATTCGCTCAGACAGTCCTCGCTGGTATCGAAGGCGTCAAGGCCAACTTCTCCCCTTCCCCTTTGGCCTTCGATACCATCTGCGGAACTCGCTCGGTCAAGGCATCCGGCGTCGCCCGGGCTGCTCTTCCTTGCTTGCTTAAACTCGCTCGGTCGCAACACCGTCTGGTTCGCCGACTACTCTTCCTTACTTGCTAGTTTTCCAGCTCTTCGATGGTCAGGGGGTGCTCCTCTTCTTCCAGCTGGTCGGACAGCTGGAAGGTGCCGTCGCACGCCGCAACGCCGTCGGCCACGGTAAGAGTGCCCTCGTAGATGGCCCGACCGGTAATGACGCCTTCCACGGCGTCGGCGATGGGGGCCAGCGCCCGGATGTCAGCTGCGGTGGCGATGCCGCCGGAAACGATGACCGGGTTGCCGAAGGCGGCGGCCATCTTCGCGTAGGCGTCGTTCTCCACGCCGGTCTGCATGCCGTCGCGGGCGATGTCGGTGTAGACGAGGTGCTCGTAGCCCAGCGCCGCCATGCGGCGGGCCAGATCGGCGGCGGCCACACCCGAGCCTTCCGTCCAGCCGGCCACAGCGGCCTCGCCGGCCTTGGCGTCGATGCCGGCGACCAGCGCGTCCGGCCCGAACTTCTCCATGGCCGCTTGGGCAAACTCGGGATCGCGCACGAGCGCGGTGCCCAGGATGACGCGGGTCGCTCCGGCGTCCAGCAAACGCTCCGCAGCCTCCAGGGAGCGCACGCCGCCGCCTACCTCCACTTTCAGGCTCGTGCGCGCCAAAATCGCGCGCACCACTTCCAGGTTGTCGGGATTGCCGGACTTCGCGCCATCCAGATCGACCACATGAAGCCACGTCGCACCGGCCTCCTCGAACAGCTGGGCCTGATACGCCGGATCGTCGTTGTACACGGTGACGGCATCGTAGTCTCCCTTGGCCAGACGCACCGCGCGCCCGTCCAAAAGATCGATGGCAGGAAGAAGGTACATGGCTACTCCTTTGACGCGACGGGGTTTTCCGCCACCTTATCAGCGTGCGCGCTGTCGGCGCGCGCGGCTCGTGCAATGGTTGCGAAGTTGGCAAGCAGGCGCGCGCCCGCATCCGAGCTCTTCTCCGGATGGAACTGCACGCCGAAGACGGGACGGCCCGGCACCTGCACGGCGCAGGGGAAGGTCACCGAGTGCACTGTCTCGGCAACGGTGGCCGCGCTCGGCGGCGCCACGAAGCTGTGGGTGAAGTAGAAAAATTCGCCGGGCGCGATTCCGTCGAACAGTGAATTCGGCTCGGAGAACTCCACGGAGTTCCATCCCACATGGGGCACTTTGTAGGCGCGGCCGGCAGCGTCGGTGCGGGGCATGGCGTCCACCACGCCCTCGATGAAGCCGAGGCCGCGTGGCAGCGGGCCGTCAGCGGGCGCGTGCTCGGTGCCCGCCTCGAACATGAGGTGCATGCCTAAACAGATGCCGAGGAACGGCGCTCCAGCGGCCACCGCCGCGCGCACCGCCTCCATCTGGCCCATCTCCTCCATGGACGCGGCGGCATCGGCGAAGGCCCCCACGCCGGGCAGCACCACGGCGTCGGCCGCGCGGATGACATCCGCCTCGTCGGTCACGACGACGTCTGCCCCCGCGCCTACAAGTCCCCGCTCCACCGAGAGCAGGTTTCCCTTATGGTAGTCGACAATGACGATGCTCATAGCACGCCTTTAGTTGAGGGAACCGCGCCACCCAGGGCCGGGTCGACGGCCACGGCCTGGCGCAGGGCGCGGCCTGCCGCCTTGAAGGCGGCCTCGAAGATGTGGTGCACGTTGTCGCCAGCGAGCTGCCGGATGTGCAGGGTGATGCCCGCGTTAGCGGCAAGCGCGATGAAGAACTCCCGGGCGAGCTGAGTGTCGAAATCGCCCACCATGCCGAACGGCGCCTCGACGTCCCAGTGCAGCTGCCCGCGTCCGGAGATATCCAGAGCCGCCAGCACCAGCGCCTCGTCCATCGGCACGAACGCGCTGCCAAACCGCTCGATGCCGGCCTTCTCTCCCAAGGCCTCGGCCAGAGCGCGGCCCAGCACGATGCCCGTGTCCTCCACCGTGTGGTGGCCGTCCACATGCAAGTCGCCGCGCACCGACACCTTCAGATCGAAACGGCCGTGACGTGCAAAAGCGCATAGCATGTGGTCGAAGAACCCGATGCCCGTCGCTATCTCCGCCTGGCCCGCGCCGTCCAGGTTCACCGTGACCTCGATGCGCGTCTCCGCCGTCTCGCGGAGGATGGTGGCCTCTCTCGTCATTGCTCTCCTTCCCTATTGCATAGCCCGCGCGCGCCGCTCGCGGCTCTCGGACAGAAAGTCGCGCAGCCCGCGGATGAACGCGTCGTTCTGCTCCGGCGTGCCGATGGTCGCCCGCAGACAGCCCTCGAGCATGGGGGCGCTGCTGAAATCGCGCACGAGCACGCCGCGGTCGTACAGGTACTGCCAGGCCGCCCCGGCATCTTCCATAGAGAACAGAATCCAGTTGGAATCCGACGGGTAGGCGGTCACGCCGGGCAGGGTGCGCAGCGCCTCCATGACGCGGCCCCGCTCCTCGATGATCTCGCGGATGCCCGGCTCGAAGCGGGCGCGGTTCTCGAAGACCACCTCTCCTATGGCCTGGGAGACGGCGTCCACGGAATAGGGCTGGCGCACCTTGCACAGCTCCTCGATGACCGGCGCGTTCGCCAAAACGTAGCCCAGGCGCGCACCAGCCAGCGAGAACGCCTTCGAGAACGTGCGCAGGATGGCGAGGTTCTCGTGGGTCGCCAGCAAAGGGCGCACCGTGGCGCGCGAGAACTCGAAGTAGGCCTCGTCCACCAGCACGAGCGCATCGGTGGCGTCGAGCAGCTCTTCGATGAACGCCGTGGACGCCCTCTGGCCCGTGGGGTTGTTCGGGCTCGTCACGATGACGAAATCGATGTCGCCCTTCCCCACGCGCTCAAGCACTGCCGCTTCGTCGATGGAGAAGTCGGCCCGACGCGGCACATCCACGCAGCGGGTGTTCGTGAGCCGTGCGTTGGCCGCGTACACCGAAAAGGTCGGGGGCAGGTTCAGGAAGCTGCGCCCCGGGCCGCCCCAAGCGAGGGCCACATCGAACAAAAGCTCGTCGCCGCCGTTGCCCAGAAGGACATTGGCGCGGTCGAGCCCGTTGGCCTCGGCGATGAGATCGCGCAGGCGGTTGGCCAGAGGATCGGGATAGCGGTTCAGAGGCACCTGGGCAATGCGACGCGCAATGGCGGCGCGCACCTCGGCGTCCACGTCGCGCGGATTCTCGTTGGCCGACAGGTACGCCTCGGCCGGCAGGTACTTCGGATCGTAGGGAACGAGTCCCTCAAGCTGGGGCGCCGACGCGCGAACCTTATTCACCGCGCGCCTCGCCGTCCTCCACGCCCGCCGCGGCCGAGCCGGCCACGCTCGCCTGCTCGGCGTCCAGCAGCGCCTTAAGACGCAGGGCCACCGAGCGGGCATGGGCCCACAGCCCCTCGTGGGTGGCGATCTGCACCACGGCGCGCGCGTCGTTCTTCAGGGCCGCCGGGCTGTACTGGATGATGGAGGACTTCTTCACGAAGTCGTCCACGGAAAGGGGCGACGAGTAGCGGGCCGTGCCGCCGGTGGGCAGCGTGTGGTTGGGGCCGGCCACGTAATCGCCCACGGCCTCCGGCGTCCACGCGCCCAAGAAGATGGCCCCGGCGTTGCGGATGGCGCCCAGATACTCCATGGCGCCCTCCACGTGCATCTCCAAGTGCTCGGGCGCGATGACGTTCACTGCCTCCAGGGCCTGATCCATGGAAGTGCACACGACGATGAGCCCGTGACCGTCAAGGGAGGTGCGGGTGATGTCGGCGCGGGTGGAATCGGCCAGGTGCACCTGGATGGCCGCCTCCACCGCGTCGGCGTAGGCGTCCGAGAAGGTGACGAGGTAGCAGGCCGCCAGGGGATCGTGCTCGGCCTGGGCCATGAGATCGATGGCCACCAGCCGCGGGTCGGCCGTCTCGTCGGCCACGACGCAGACCTCCGACGGCCCGGCGATCATGTCGATGCCCACATCGCCCGAGACGAGCTTCTTGGCCGCGGCCACGAAGGCGTTGCCCGGGCCGGTGATCTTGGCCACCGGGCGGATGGTCTCGGTGCCGTAGGCGAGCGCCGCCACGGCCTGGGCGCCGCCGACGGTGTAGATCTCGGTCACGCCGGCGATCTTGCAGGCGGCGAGAATGGCCGCGTCCAGCGTGCCGTCCTTGGTGGGCGGCGTCACGCAGACGATGCGCTCCACGCCGGCCACCTGGGCGGGCAGGGCGTTCATGAGCACCGTGGAGGGGTACAGCGCCCGTCCCCCGGGCACGTAGATGCCCACGGATTCGAGCGGCGTCACCTTCGAGCCCACAATGGCCCCGTCCTCACGCGCGAAGAACCAGCTCTGCTGCTTCTGGCGCTCGTGGAAGTCGCGGATCTGGGCCGCGGCGTGCTTCAGGGCCTCGAGGGTGTCCGGATCCACCTCCGCCATCGCGGCATCGATGGCCTCGCGCGGCACGCGGAAGTTCTCGATGGCCACGCCGTCGAACTTCTGGGTAAGCGCGCGCAGGGCACCGTCGCCCTCTTGGCGCACCTGCTCGATGATGGCGGTGGCCGCCTCAAGGGCACCGGGGTTGAAGGCGCCGGTGCGGTCGATGAAGTCGCTCGTGAAGGGCTCGAGGGGTTGCAGGTCGATTCGTCTCATGGTCATGGGGCGCACTCCTTAGGACAGGGTCGGTTGGGCAGGGTTGGAAGCGCCGGCGATGGGCGCGTAAGTGTGCTTGGGAGCGTTCTCGGCGAGCACGCGGGCCAGCGCCACGATGCGCTCGTCGGTGCGCAGGGCGCAGCCGTTGGCGAAGAAGCGGGCCGTGGAGGCGAGCACCTCTTCCACGATCTCCAGGTTGTTCTCGCGCAGGGTGGTTCCCGTGGCGGTGATGTCGACGATGCGCTCGGCCATGCCGGTGATGGGCGCCAGCTCGATGTTGCCGTGCAGGTAGACGATCTCCACCTGGGTGCCGGTGCGCGCGAAGTGGGCACGGGTGATGGAAGGGTACTTCGTGGCGATGCGTATGCTGCCGAGTTTGCGGTAGCGCTCCTCGATGGCCGCGCTCGTGCCGGCCGACTCCGCCACGACGAAGCGACAGCCGCCGAAGCGCAGATCGACCAGCTCCTCCACGGCAGCGCCCACTTCCAAAAGCGAGTCCTTGCCGCAGATGCCGCAGTCGGCGGCGCCCAGGGCCACGAAGACGGGGGCATCGGAGGGCCGCACGATGATGTAGTCGACCCCGGGGTTGGAGATGACGAGCGCGCGCCCGGGGTTGGCAAGCCCCGTCACATCGAGGCCGGCCTCTTCCAAACAGGCGATGGCCTCGGCGTTCAGGGAGCCTTTGGGCACGGCGATGCGCAACGGGCGGCCAGAGGCGGCCGCGGCGTCGGCCTCGGCAGAGGCGGCGGCCATGGCCTGCTCCAGCGAGAAGGCGAAGCCCGCGGCGGGGCGATCGGCCCCGAAGGCGCCTATCATGCGGTCGTAGCGGCCGCCGGAGCCCAGAGGCGAGCCCAGATAGGGCGAGCAGGCCTCGAAGACGAGGCCCGTGTAGTAGTTGAAGGAGCTGGCCACCGAGAAATCGACGAGCACGGAGTCGGCCAGACCGGCCTCGCCCAGAAGGTCGTAGGTGGCCTGGAAGTCGTCCAGGTCGGCCACGCACCCGAGCGGGGTCACGAGCGCGCGCACCGCGTCGATGGCGTCCTGGGCGCCCCGGATGCGCGCGAGCTGCCGGATGGCCTCGGTGTAAGCGGGCGCCGCAGCCCCCGCATCAACGGTCTCCCCTTCCACGACGCACCCCATGGCGACGTCGCACAAACGGTCGAGGGCCACGAAGTCGGAGCCGTGATAGGCATCCAGCACCGCGGCCTTCCACGGCTCGGCGGCCCCCGAGCGCTCGAGCAGGGCCCGGAGCACCCCTACTGTGGCCATGGCGAGCACAAACTGCGTCGCTCCGGCCAGCCGCAGCGCCTCGGCGAACAGCACGACGATCTCGGCATCGGCCGCCGGTCCCACTTCCCCGATGCATTCCACGCCGCACTGGGTGAGCTCGCGGGCCTGCACCTGGTTCTCCGTCTCGGCCTCGCGAAAGACGCGCTGGGTGTAGCGGAAGCGCAAGGGGCCGGGCACGCCGGCCAGACGCGTGGCGCACATGCGCGCGATCTGCAGGGTGACGTCCGGGCGCATGGCCAGAAGGTCGCCCCGGGAGTCGAAGAACTTGAAGGGAGTGGCCGGCACCCGCCCGCCGGCCCGCAGGACGTCCATCACCTCCAGGGTGGGCGTCTCGATGGGCACGTAGCCGCGAGAGGCGAACAGGTCGGCCACGGCCCGGGTGATGGCCTCGCGGACGCGCGCCTCCTCGGAGAGCACGTCGCGGAAGCCCGATGGTGTCACAGCGTTCAACGCACATTCCTCACTGGCGCAAACGACGCGCGAACGGCCCAAGACCTGTGACCCGGCATGCATGCAGCCGGAGCTTTCGCCCTGGCTCGCAGTCAGCCGAGGCCATCGCCTGGCTCGTCTCGTCGCAAGCGCCTTCGATTACCGAGATTGTCATGTTACACGCCCTCTCCCCTCCCGGCGCACCGGGACGGCAAACGGCGAATTATCGACAGAGTTCCCGCGCAAAGAACGCACGAGGATCTCGCATCGATGCTAGTACTTTATCACAGTAGAGTGCTAAAGCAATGGGATTTTCGCCTACGGTTGGAATTACTCCGCAGGCTCGATGATCATGGCGCGGAGGATGCCGGGGGTGTCGTAGGCGCGCTTGCCGGCGCCCATGCCGATGGCCTTGGTGGAGAAGCGCTCGGGAAGGGCGGCTTCCGTGCGCAGAGCGGCGGCCGCGGCGGCGCCCGTGGGGGTGACGAGCTCGCCTTCCACGTCCACCGGGGAAAGCGTCAATCCGGCAGCTTCGGCGATGAACGCCGTGGCCGGGGCGGGCACGGGGATGAGGCCGTGCTGGCAGCGCACCGTGCCGTACCCGCAGGGCAGATCGGACACGACAACGCCGTCGGGCGCCAAGTCGTCGGCCGCCACGGCGATGGCAATAATGTCGGCGATGGAATCCACGGCGCCCACCTCGTGGAAGTGAACTTCCCCAACAGGTACGCCATGAGCCCGCGCCTCGGCGTCGGCCACGAAGCCGAACATGCGGTGCGCGATGGCCTTGGCGCCGTCGGTCATGGCGGCACCGTCGATGATCTGCGCTATTTCCGCAGGGCCGCGGTGGTGGTGGCCACCGGGGGCACCGTGGGCATGGTCGTGATCGTGGGCGCGACCATGGTCGCGATCGTGGTCATGGCCGTGGCCGTGCTCGCTTGCGCCTCCGTGCCCGTGCAGGTAGGCCATATCATGGTCGTGGTTCTCGTGGGCGGCATCCAGCACGACGCTGAAGTCGCAGACGTCCAAACCCGACTTCTTCACCCGGGATATCTCCACAGCGAAACCTTCCACAGGCAGGCTCTCCAGCGCCCGGCGCACCGCTTCCTCGCTCGCGCCTGCATCCAGCAGGGCCGCCGCGCACATGTCGCCGCTGATACCGGAGGTGCATTCCAAGTAGAGAAGTTTCGTCATTGCATCGCCTTTCATGATGGTGCCGCCCTCGAGGCGCCCGCGTTCGGCGGGAACCGCCGCAGGTTTATCCCTGTCGGGAATTCAAGTGATTGATGGCGCTTGCCTGGAAGGCGGCGCCGAAGCCGTTGTCGATGTTGACCACCGACACGCCGCTCGCACACGAGTTCAACATGGCGAGCAGGGCGGTCACGCCGCCGAACGAGGCGCCGTAGCCCACCGAGGTGGGCACCGCGATCACCGGCGCGGCGACAAGACCCCCCACCACGGAGGCGAGCGCGCCCTCCATGCCGGCCACCGCCACCACGACTCGGGCCGCGCGCAGCTCGTCGGCCACATCCAAGAGCCGATGGATGCCCGCCACGCCCACATCGTAGAAGCGCCGCACCTCGTTGCCGAGGAACTCCGCGGTGAGCGCCGCCTCCTCGGCCACGGGCAGATCGCTCGTGCCGGCGCAGGCGATGGCCACCACTCCGTCCCCGTCGGGCGCGGGCATGCCGCCGAACACGACGAGCCGCGCCGTCTCGTAGTAGGCGCACGGGGCGATCCCGCCGTCGTCGCCCCATAGAGCGGCCACGGCATCGGCCTTCTTCGCGTCCACGCGGGTCGCCAGAACGCGCGGTTGACCAGCGCCCATGAGCGACGAGGCGATGGCGGCGATCTGCTCGGCGGTCTTTCCCTCGCCGTAAATCACCTCGCCGGCGCCCTGTCGCATCGCACGGTCGTAGTCGGGCCGCGCGAACGCGGCTCCGCAGCAAAGACTCTCAGAATTCTCGCTCTGGTGAAAGGCCACGGCCACCCCGCTTTCCGACGAACGCCCTCACTCGTTCTCAGTTGGTTTCTCGGAAAGCCATGATAAATGTTGGAGTCAGCTCCAATAAAAGACTCGAGGGCAACGCCCACGGAACAAACGCATTCGCGGCGGTTACTCCCCCGTGCGCAGAGTCCGCTCGGTGGCCGTCATGACCTCGTCGTAGTGCTCGATCTTGTACTCGAGCCGCGCCAAGGCCCGCTCCAGGCCGGCAATGCGCTCCCGGATCTCGTCGCCCTGCCTCAAAAGAAGTTCCTTGCGGGCCGCCGTCGTCTCGTCGCCCTGCTCCAGAAGCTCCATGTACTCCACCAAAGACTCGATGGACATGCCGGCATCGCGCATGCACTTGACGAACTCGACGGCATTGCAGCTGGCCTCGTCGTAATCGCGAATGCCGCTCTTGTTGCGAGGCACATGGCGCAACAGGCCAATGCGCTCGTAATAGCGCAGCGTGTCGGTGGAAACACCGTAGCGCTTGCTGACTTCCGCAATCTTCATGCCGTCCCCTTCGAAACGCGCCGCTGCGCATCTCACGTTCGCGCAACCTGCGTGTCCATTAGACCATATGGAGTATGCTATAAGTCAATAGATCGAAATAATATCCCACGGAAAAGCCCCGCACACAGCCCATTTTTACCGTTCGTCAACGCTTTGGGAAAGGGCCTTTTTGAGCACGCGCAAGGCATTTCCCCGATGAGATATGCCGTTCTTCTCGGCCTGGGAGACCTCGGCCAGCGCCCGCATGCCGCCGTACTCGTCGGGCAAAAACAGCGGGTCGTAGCCGAAGCCCTCGCTGCCGCGGGGTTCGCGTCCGATGGAACCCTCGATGGTGCCGCGGGCCACCGATTCCGTACCGTCCTCGTCGATGAACACGAGCGTGCACACGAACCGTGCCGTGCACTCGGCATCCGGCACGGCGGCAAGCTCGGCCAGAAGCTTCGCGTTGTTGGCCGCATCGTCCCCGTCGGATCCCGCGTAGCGCGCCGAGAAGACCCCCGGCGCGCCGTCCAGGGCGTCCACCTCCAAACCGGAGTCGTCGGCGAGCACCGCCACAAAGCGCCCCAGCGACTCCCGTGCCGCCGCACGCGCCGCCCGGGCCTTGATGCGGGCGTTGCCCTCGAAGCTGTCGGCGTCCTCGGCCGGATCTGATGTCACCCCCGCCTCGGCCAGCGTCGTGAACGTCCAGCCCTCGAAGTTCAGGGCCGTGCGGATCTCCTCCACCTTGTGGGCGTTGTTCGTAGCGATGAGCACTTCCTTCACGGGCTCCTCCTTGCAGACGGGCACCTCGCCGGTGCGGGCGGTTGCTTACAGTGCGGGCAGATCCACGTGCGCGACGACGTCCATGGGGCGGGCGAGCACGCGGCCGCCGAAGCGCCGGAACTCCTCCACGTCGTCGGCCGTGGTGAAAAACGAGTGGACGGGCACGTTGCCCGAGCGGGCGTGGGCGCGGCGCCGGCGCAGGATGTGATCGACGTCGCGGGCCGTCTCGTCGGCCGAGTTCACCAGCGTGACCTTGCGCCCCACCACGCCCCCGATGAGCGCCTTCAGAAGCGGATAGTGGGTGCAGCCCAAAACGAGCGTGTCGATGTCGCAGCGGCGCAGCGGCTCCAGGTACTGCCGAGCGATGTCCTCGAACTCCGGGCGGATGTAGACCTTGGTGGTGTCGGCCATGTAGTCCTCGATGGGCCCGTCGGAGAGCTTCAGCCCCATCTCGGCGATCTCCACGAACCGAGGCGTCGCCGTGGAGAACACGGTGATGCCGGCGTCGATGTGGCGAATGGCGTCGCTGTAGGCGTTGGAATCCACGGTGCCCTTGGTGGCGATGACCCCCACGCGCCGGTTGAGCGTCGTATGGGCCGCCGCCCGGGCGCCCGGCTCCACCACGCCGACGACGGGCACGGAGAAGTTCTCCTGGGCATGGGCGAGACCGGCGGCCGTGGCCGTGTTGCAGGCGATGACGATCATCTTCACGTCCCGGCCGACGAGCCACGTGCAGATCTGCTGCACGAAGCCGTCCACCTCGGCCTGATCGCGGGGCCCGTAGGGGCAGCGCGCCGAGTCGCCGAAGTACAGGATGGACTCCTCCGGCAGGCGCTTCTGCAGCGCGCGGGCCACCGTGAGGCCCCCGTAGCCGGAATCGAACACCCCGATGGGGCGGTTGTCGAATCGCTCCGTATCCACGGCGCCCTACTCGTGCACGACGACAACGTCGCCCACCGACAGAAGCCCGTGGAGCTCTTCGGCCTTATCGGGAGGCAGGTTGATGCAGCCGTGGCTGCCGTGCTCGACGTACCAGTCGCCGCCGAACTTCTCCTGCCAGCCCGCGTCGTGGAAGCCCACGGAGTTGTCCTTGAAGGGCATCCAGAACTCCACCTCGGTCTCGTAGTCCTTGGTGCCGTCGGGCTTGTAGCCGCGCAGCACCGACTTGCCGTCGTTGGTCTTGATGTAGTAGGTGCCCTGGGGCGTGTCGCGTCCGTCGGCGGGCTTGCCGCTGACAATGTCGCTCTCCCAGATAATGGCGCCGTCATCGCCGTAGAAGCGCGCGTGCTGCTCGGTGAGATCCACGTCAATGTAGCGGGTGCCGAAGTCGCGGCCGCCCTCGTCGGGGGCCTGGGCCGCGTTCTGCTTCATGATGATCTCCAGCGTGCCGCCCGCCCCGGAGGCGAGCGCCTCGCGCACGGCGTCGGCGGTGGCCTGGCTGTCGGTGATCCAGCCGTAGTCGCCGCCCTTCACCGTGACGGCCTTGCCGTCGGGACGCGTGAACGTGCGGGTAGCGCCCGTGGTGTCCATGGCGTTCACCTTCTCCTTCACCGCCGCCACCAAAGGCTCAGGGTCGAAGGTCACGGAGAGGTCGTCACCCAAGGTGATGTGCTCGGCGATCTCGTCGGCGGTGATGGCCATCTTCTCGGCGCCCGCCATGGTGAGGGAAAGCGCCCCGCCGAGGTACTTGTTGGCCGCATCGCGCGCCTCGGCCAGCGCGGGGTCGTCGCGCGTCACCGTGGGCTTGGCCAGCACGGCGTCGGAGAGCGTCACCTTCGGCGCGAAGTTCACCGTGCCCCGCGTCACCTCGTCGATGACGACGTCGGACAGGAGGGTGTTGCCCTCCTCCTCGGGCACGACGACATAGCCGCCCTCGTCGGCGTCATAGGCCACGGTGGCGTTCTTGGGAGCGGTGCCGCGGGCGTTGGCCTCCTCCACGGCGGCGGTCAGCGTGTCGGCCAGCTTCGAGTTCTCCAGAGTGGAGACTAAGTCGTCGGTGTCGTCGTGGCGCTGGAACACCTCGTAGGGCCACGCCCAGGGGTTCATCTCGGCCAGAAGGCCGTCGGCGATAGATTGGCTGTCGAGCGCCATGCCCATGTCCGTGGCGTCCAGCGTGAGGGAAAGACCCGGGCCCTCCACCTTGAAGGTGTAGTCGCCCAGCACCTCGTCGAGCATCTGATGGACCTCTTCGGGCGTCTTGCCGGAGATGTCCATGCCGATGATGGTGGACTGCGGGAAGAAGCGCCCGGAGAACACGATGACGCCGGCGAAGTAGACAAGGGCGATGGCGCCTAGAATGGAGGCCATCACGATGCCGAAGATCTTGAGCCCCCGATGCTTCTTGGGCGGCCGGGCATTCACCTGGTAGCCGGGCACGTAGCCGCCGGACGTCGGGCCCATGGGGGGCACGACGGGCATGGCGCCGGCGCCGCTGATTGCGGGGCGCGAAGGCTGAGGGGGCATCGCGGCGGTTCCCTGGTCGACCTGGGGCGGCATCGCGCCCGTGGCCTGGGGCCCCACGGGCCTCGGCGCGCCGAAGCGGCCCTCGGGCATGACGAAACCGCGGGTCGCGCTTGCGCCGGCGTCGGGAGTGTTATGGGCAGATTTGCTGTGTCGTGACATAGTGCGCTTCCGTGCTGCGTTTCAACTTACTGTTCGGGACCGCCGCGCGCGTCGGCGGATGCGCCTTTGCCCATTATAAGCCAAGGAGCCCGCGGCCGCCGGCGGATACGTCGTTCGGCGCTACTTTCCCACAGTCTGAGCCCTGCGCGCCACCCTTCATCCCATTCCCCACGACTCCCCCACAGAACTTAAAGGATTTTCAGCCCGTTTCCCCAGAACATGACCGTTTTCGTAAGATATATGCCGCGAGAGAAAAGCGGCCGCCCCGAAGAGCGGCCACGAAAAGCTTGGTGGAGCCTAAGCGAAAGACCACGAACGCCCATAAAATCGCATTGACTAGCTGTTATGTGCAAGTTAGCCGCAATTGGTTTGTAATTGTAAGTGACTTAAAGAACACCTGATGGGCGGCTTAATATAAGCCCGTATAAGACACGAAAACGGGGCACCCCTTGTTAGGGTGCCACGTTTTGATTGTGGTTTAAGGTTTTTAGCACTTAACCAAGTATTTTTCTGAACCATCGCTGGTGCCAATAGCAACATAGCGGGTTGCTCCGCTATAACCTGTGTAATGCGCCCATGTGTAGCCGTCTTTTTCGGTAATGTCAGCAGCAATGCTATTGATCGTTTCACCGTAGCTATAAGATGCCACAACTTCAGCACCCAAAGAAGGTGCAGAACGCACGTTAAGGCTTGACGCAACAACCTTATAGGTGCCGGCAATAATCCTTGCACTGCCCGTTGACGTGCCAGCAGCGTTAGGCGTACCGCTCAAAAGTTCGTTAACACGGGCTTGCACTGCATCATACTTACCGCCCAAAGCAGCACGGCGGCTTTCACCGTTTCCAAAGCGGCCAGCAATGACCGCCCGCGCCAGTTCGTCAATAGAACCGCTAACGGCTGTCGTAGGGGCAACGTGCGCCCCTGATTGCGTGGGCGCACTGGTGACAACCACGCAATGACCGTCACGCACTAGCACATCACCAAGGCGCAATGCAGATTCGGCAAGTCCGGCACCTATGCGCTGCATTCCCGCATTGGTCAGCTTTGTTGCCGCATCGCCGGTGTACATAAGATTTCCGCCCTTGAATAGCGCATCATCTGACAAGCCGGCGCAAATGCAACAGGTAGCCGCAAGGCTGGTGCAATCACATTCGCAGTTCTTACTAATCGCGGCAAGCACCCACGAAACCGCCTTTGCTTGCGTCCTGATCGTGTTTCGCTCGTACTGGTCATAGCCAATGTTCAGGTTGGCAACGGCCTGCGCCGCCGCGTCTGCAATCTTCTTTGCCGTGGCCGCGTCTTTCGCTCGGTATGTAACCCAAGGATTGCTGCTATTGCTGTAATAAGCCCTTGTGTTCAACTCTGTGCCAGACTGGTTGCCAGCTTGACCGCCTACATATTTGCCGCGCTCGTCGCATGATGCTTGCGAAATGTAAACGGTCATGCCTATTCACCGCCTTTGGTAGTCGTGGCGGGCGCTTTATAGGTCATAGCGCGTTCGGAATCTCCAACGCCCTTTGTGGTCGGGTCAACAACTACGCCAACGACAATGAGAACACCAAAGACCGCATCAACTACGGCAAGCAATTGCGCTTGCAACCCCTGCAAATCAAGCTGAAATCCGAACAACGCCGCAATTGCCTGAACAGCGATAAGAACGGCGGGAATGAACGCCATCCAAAACAGCTTGTTCTTTGCCCTAACAATAAGATTGATTTTCAAGTTTTCCATGATTCCCCCTAATCAACGACAAGATACGGTTTCTTTTTCGCCTGTATCTCTTCCATGTACTTTTTGGCGGTGCCGTTGCCGCCAAGAACCAAATAGGCTTCAAACTCGCGTTCCAGTTCGTCATAGCGCGAAATGGTCATGTGCTTGCCGCGCACAATGTAATCTTCGTAAGCGTCGAAAATGTCACGTCGCGCCGTGCATTTGTCAATCTCAATTCGCGCCTTGTCCAGCTTTGTTAGGTGTTTAAGCTGCGCTACAAGAAACCCAAGAACGCCGGCAACGGCCATGCCAACAATGGTTGTAAGCGCTTCGTTAGCCATCAGGTACGCCATTACGCCGCCACCTCTTGCCAAACGCTCGCGGTGTCAGCAGAACCGGGCTTCCACACGTTGTTGTCAACAAGCGAAACCCACTTTTTGCCATCGTGCATGACAACGGCACCGGCTGCGTATCCGTTCGTTGAATCGGGCTGCACCCATTCCGGCACCTCTTCAGCGCCCGGGCTGTCTGCTGCTGCAAGGTTCCGCGCCCAAAGGCTGTGCGCCGCTTCTGGTGTCCAGTCCGGTTGCGACGTGTGCGCAAGCAAGCACACGTAAAGCACGCCGCCATAAAGCACGCGTTCGCCCTCGGTGTAGTAGTGGGCTGCGCCCGTCCATTCGGCGTAAAGCGCGGGCGCGATTTCCGCCAAGTCATCCGAAAGCCCCGGCGCTTTCGTCTGGTAGATCGCGATAATACCGCGCAACGCGGCTTCCTCTTCTGCTGTAAATGCCATGTTAGCCCCCTAACAATAGGAAAGCCCGCAAATGCGGGCTTGTGGCCTGTAATCCGTTGTGTGTTTTGGTTCATCCGAAAAGCTGCGTAAACAGCGCATCCATAGCCCTAACGGTTCGCCGTGCATCAAGCTTCAGCATCGAACCGCGCCAAGATTGGTAGCTTTGCAACGCCTGTCCCCTTGTCATTTCGCCGCGCTCCACGAATGCGGCAAGCTTCTTCAGCTTGCGGCGCTGGCGCGTTACGGCGGAACGGCAAGGCCGCACAATGACTTTTCCCGTTTCTCCATAATTGAACCTCTTCTTTAGGTAGGTGAAGCCGCGTGAAAGCTTCACGATGCGGGTTTTCTTGTCGTTAACGACTATGCCCAGCTTTGCGCATTCCGCCCGAATTTCCGATAGCACGCCGTGAAGGTCTGCTTTGTCAAGGGCAATGCAATAAAGGTCATCCATGTAACGCCCGCTGAACAGCACGCAAGGCGTGCGCAACAAAAGGTGGTCTATCGGGCTTGGCAACGCTACTGCTAATATCTGGTTCGGCTCGCTGCCAAGCCCAAGGCCACGGGTGCCGTGGGAATCAATTTGAGCGTAAACAAGTTCTTTGATGCGTTCATCGGTGATTGACTTGTCAACAAGGCGCTTGCAAGCTTCGTGGTCAATGTTGCCGAAGTAGTTTGAGAAATCGACAAGCAGCACGTAACCTTCGCGCCCGTGCTTCTGGTAGTGCTTTGCAAGCTGCTGTTTGAGCCTGTCAACCGCGTATGAAGTGCCGCGCCCCTTAATGTTCGCGGTGCAACCGGCGGTAAGCGTCGGCCAGATCGCGGGCGCAAGCGCATAGCGGTTCAATGCCTTGTGTATAACGCGCTCCGAATAGTGCACGGACGTTATATGCCGAAGCTTCCCGCGCTCGCAAATATCGAACTCGACAAAGCCGCGCCGAATGTCCTTGCCGGTTAGCAAATCGTCATGCGCTTTGCGCACGTTGGTTATGCACCTTGCCAAGTACCGCTGAACCGCCGCTTTCCAGCCCACGCCGTGGCTGCAATCGTGTGCGCACTTGTAAAGGTGGTCAATGTCTGCCACCTGTTCAATGGTGCATTGTTCAAGACGCTTAGCCTTGTTCGCCTCCCTCTTTGCATCGCGGCGGGCACGGCGTGCCGCCCGCCGCTCTTCGGATTTCACGGGCACCCCGCACGGCTTGCAATCGGCGTTCCGTAGCCGCTTAGGCACCAACAATGAAACGCAAGCGAACGCCGAAGCCTGCGCCATGCAAGCAGCGGTCTGCGGTGCCCACGGGGTGCATATTCACGGCCAAATGGCCGAACGTTGCATCTTCCTTCCTTGTGCGCACGGATTGCGGACGTATCCGCAATGACTGGCATTGCAAAGGAATCACGGGCGCGGGCGCACCCACTCATTCGTGGCCGAATTGTTGTTGGCATTGCCGTTGCTGTTGACATTGCACACGTTGGAAGCCGAACCGCCCATGACGGAACGAAGCCACCAATTGACGCGCTAAACAAGATGCAACGTGCCGCTATTTTACCGTTACCCAACTAGCTTCACGCCCTTTCTTGCCCCTTTGATTAGTTTCACCGCTGTTTCAACATCGTTTGCCAAGCGCTCGCACCTGCTGACCTTCACCACGCCCAAATCTGCAAGGCATTGCAGGTCTTGCAAAAGCGTTTCGCACGCTGCAACTGCAAGCGTCAAATAGCGCTTTCGCTGCAAAACGTTGTGTTCGGTGTTCGGGTAGAACGCGTTTGCCGTCACAATGTTGCTTACTATGTCGCGTGCGGTCTGCGCCATGGGCACCGCCAGCACGAAACGGTAGGTTTTGGGCATCGCCGCCGAAGTGACAAGCGCCGTAACCTCTTTGCGCACCCTAAGCGCGGTGTTGAAGTATTCATAGCTGCTAATGTTTCGGTAGCGTGCAAGTACGGTACTCAAAGCAAACCTTTCTTGTGACTAGCGCCCACCAAAGGCGGGCGCTGTTCGGGCGTTTTGTAACGGCTTATCAGCCTATTAGGAAGCACGGGCGCGGGCGCACCCACTCATACGCGGCCGAAGCGTTGCTGGCAATGCCGGTGCCGTTGACATAGCACACGCCGGAAGCCGAACCGCCCATGACGGAACGAAGCCACCAATTGACGCGCTCTCCCATCAGGCGGCTTGCCGTGCTGTCGAATATGGGGAAGTGGCAATCCATGCCAACTGAATAACCCTTGCTGCCCCAGACAGCGCACCCGTACACTTCCATTTCGGACAAAGACCAGACCTTGCCAAGGTCAGCCCATCCCCAGCCGCTTGCTTCCGTTAGGTTCCCAGAAGAACCGTAGCGCTGTTCTGGCAATGAATGGTAGTTCATAAGCACGTTGCGAAGCGCGGCGGGCAATGCCGGCAAATAATCGCTTATCTCCCAGCCGTGAAGCTTGCTGATAAGGTAGGGTTCTTTCGTGGTCGCGTTGCCGTTGTTGGTCGCTGTGTCGTTCCACTTGATATAGCTACCGTTTGAAGCCTTAGACCCGCCGACAAGGACGGGTGCCGATGGAACGAACGCGATATGGTGCCCCATTGGCGAATCTGAACACTGGTAATAGGGATCAATTGCACCGATCATGTAACGCACGGTCTGCGCCGGAACGTTCGCGCCGGCTGTGATTGGAACGTCCATGTAATCGCCGATTCGCAAGCCGGTGAAGTCCCCATCTTGCGCCCGTGCTTTCAACCATGCGTAAATATCGCCGCCAGCCGCCGCAATCTCCGAAGCAAAAGTGGTTGCAAGGGAACGCCCCTTGAATTGCGCGATGCCCTTTTGGCGGTCGAACTCTTCCTGAACGGTCACGGCGCTTGCAGAATCACGCGCCGTTGTGTCTGCGTTCATGTATGTAGTGCCATTGACGTTGAAGCCCTTTAAGTCTGACATTTTCAGCCCCCTAAACAAGTGTGATTATGTTGTCCGCATAGGTCGCGCCCGGAATGGAAAGCACGCCGTTTTCAACGGTTGCGCCACGGCTTGCCGGCACATAGCAAATGCCGTCAATGATTATGTAATCGTCGGTAGCATCGCAAAGCGCACGCGCAAGCGTCGCATTGTCCCTTTTCAATTGGTCAATGTCGGCGCTGCTGGCACCGCCGCCAGAACCGCCACCGCCGGAACCAATGACGTTCAAGGCACGCTTCGTTGCGTCCCTCGCATCTTCGGCGGCGCTGTGCGCTTCAGCCGCCGCAATGTCGGCGTTCGCCTTTGCCGTGTTTGCCGCGCCGGCGGCATCGTTGGCCGCCGTGGCCGCGCTGGTCGCATTCTCAATAGCCGTTTCGACGCGTGCCGCCGCTCCGTTTGCAGCAGTTGCCGCGCTGGTGGCGCTTGTGGCTGCGCTGCTGGCCGAAGATGCGGCGCTTGTGGCGCTGCTGGCCGCGCTGTTTGCCGAAGATGCGGCGCTTGTGGCAGACTGTGCCGCCGTGCTTGCTGCGCTTGCGGCGCTGTTGGCCGCCGTTGTTGCCGCTTCGGCGTTCGTCACGGCTGTTTCGACGCGTGCCGCCGCCGCATTCGCTGCACTTGCAGCGCTATTGGCGCTTGCCGCTGCGCTGTTGGCCGAACTTACGGCGGCGTTTCCTCGATTGATTAGGTTGTCTATTGCGTCATCCCAGCTTTTAGCCGGCTGCTGGCCGGCTGTTGCGCATTTCAGAATCTCGATTGCGAAGCGCTCCGTTGAGTAGCGCACGCCGTTTTTCTCGAACGCGAAATAGGCTTCGTCCGTGTAGCCCGGAATGCTGCAAAGCTTGCTTTCGTCAACGGTTACGGTTGCGGCGTTGCCTGAAATGGTGGCCGCTGCGCGGTAGTAGTTCGCCTTGTTCGGCAACAGCACTTCAAGGTAGCCCGTGAAGCCAGTTAGCGCCGCTTCCGCGCCGCCGTCGTAGATAAGCGCCCTAAGCGTTGTGCCGCCCTTGTCGCCCTGACCTACGCGCACAAGGTTTGTGCCCAAGCCGTCTTTGCTCAAATCAAGCTCAAGCGTTTGTGTGTTCATTGCGCTTCACCGCCTTGCGTTACCTCTTTGAGCGCGGCAAGCGCCGCTTTGAACGCATCTTCTGGCGTGATCTTCCGCGCCGCCTTGCGCATGGTCGTTGCGCCCTGCTCCGTTGCCGGCTCCGCTTCGGGGAACATGATCGCTTCAAGCGCGTCGAATACCTCGACAACCGCCGACATTCTCACGTCAACGTATGGCGGCAAGACAACTTCAACCCCGTTAACTTCGGGGTTGGGCTGCTTGACCTCGATTGCCGGAACAACCTCGCGCGAACCGTCGTTGTATTCGGCGATAATCACAAGCCCCATGGCTTCAGCGTCAAGCAAGCTTTGCTGCGAATAGTCGGTTATATATCCCTCTACGTTTGCCGCCGCATCGTGCAGCAGGTAGGCAACAATGTGCCGTGTTGCTTCTGAAACCGCGTTATTGTCCATAGTCTCTTCTCCTACCATGATTGACTACCAATGCAGATGCCGTTGATGAATGCGAGGCGGTAGCGGTAGTACAACCCCACGTGCCCTTCTCCGTCTAGTTCGTAGTAGCTGCACCGCTGCGTGCCCGTGTAACCTATCGTGCCGGCTTGCGAAGTGTTTTCAGCCGTGTAAAGCTTCGGTGCCCTCAACCCAAGGTAGGTTGCGCCGTTGCACGCCTGAAGGTATCCGCCTTTGTTTCCGTCCGTGTAGGCCGGGATTGATATAAGTTCTATTGTTTCGTAGTTGTTGTAATAGAACTGTATTTCTCCGCCTGAAATACGCGCCTTATAGCCCGTGTCCGTTCCGCTCGTAAGCGTGCCGGTTGCGCTAATGTTGTTTGCCGTCATGTAGTTTGTTCTAAGCGTCCCGTTGGTCAAATCCCATGCGTTGCGCCCGTTCTGGTCGGTCAAAAGGCCGGCGCGTATTCGGTCTGCTCGCATGGTTCCCGCGTTGATGCAATCAGCGGTGACGCTTGCGCCGGTGATGAACGTTTTCCAGTTCCATTGCCCAGAACTCGCAAGGCTCGAAGCTAAGCGGATGCCACGCCCTGAAATGTTCACCGCCCACATACTCGAAGTTGTGCGTAGCGGCAAGCCCGTTTCGGGGTCAAGCGGCACGTTGCTGTAGATCGTGCCAAGTTCAAAGGTTTCAACTTTGTACGTTCCAGCGGAGTTGAACTGATCGTTTAGCGCGTCTTGAAGCTGAATGAGCCAGCTAACGGACGTGCCGGCCACCGCGTCATAGGTTGCCGCCGCGCGGCTGTTTGCCTTTAGCGTCTGGCTCACGCTCTGCCACATATCGGCCATGCTGTCGGTGAGGTTGCCGAAAGTCACGCTTGCGTCACCTGTGAGCAGGTCGCGTTCAATCTGCGACACGCGCCCGGTTAGGCGCACTCCGGCTTCGCTGAAGCCCTTGTCAATGATTGCCACCTTGTCGCCGATGCCCACACCTTCCCAGCTTCGCCCGAAAGCGTACAGGTCAACAACGCTTGCCGTGTAGCTTACTTTCGGCTGCGAAACCTCGGCAAGGTAAGCTTTCGTTTCCGCCAGCAGTTGCGCGGCATCCTCGCATTGCTCGTTAACGTAGCTTGTGCAAGCGGGAAGAATGGTGCCGCCCGTTCCGGGGTGCCCCCAAATCTTCGTTGCCGCCGTATCCTCGACATAGGCTTTATTGCCGTTGATTTTCTCGAAGGTCAAGCGCCTACCGTATGCGCCAGAATCCGTTTCAACGCCCTTGCCGTAGCCGTAAACGCGCGTTTTCGGGTTGTCACTCGAAACGGTGCGGGTAATGCTCTTAATGTCCTTCGTCCACGTGAAGCGCTTCGGGCTTGACTGGTTGCCGCGCGTCTTTCGCACGCCAACTTTGCGGGTCGTAACCTTGTAACCGTCGGTTACAACTTTGGTTTCAAGTTCGCCGCCCCACTTTTCCAGTATTTCCGCCACGGATTCGCGCACGCTCTGGTGGTACAGCACGGCGCTTGCGCTGGCCGTAACGTCGCACGTTCCAACCGTCCACCGCGTGCCGGAAAGCACGCTTGAAAGCGCCGTTGCAACCTGACCAGTTGGCCGCTTGTCATCCGTCCAATCGTCCCAAAGTTCGGCGATTGAGTTAACGCCGGTGAAGGTGGTTTCTAGCGTCCCATCCTCGCCGTGCGTGCGGTTCACGTCATCAACAATATGTTCATGGCTCACGCCCTGCGCGTCAGCCCAAACAATGTAATCACCCTTGTTAACGTCATCGCTGCACGCCACCTTGATTTCGTCGGTGCCGTCCAGTGCTTCGCTGTGCGTGGCGCTCGTTACGTGCAGCCGCCCAAGGTTCACGCCGAAGCGCGAAAAGCGGGTGAAGCCGATTCGTCTAACTAAAGCCATCGTTCCCACCATTCCAGCACGGCGGTGCCGCTGCTCAATTGCAATTTCGTTCGCCCGTCGATGGCGAAGAAGTCGGAATCAAGCGTTACGGCGGCGGTGCTTCCGTTGACGGTGGCGTGTTCTGTGGCCATGTCAACGCGCACGGTGCTTGTGCTTGTGACGCTTGATGCCAGCCTCACTTGCTCGCCGGTATCGACGTTTCGTATAAACCATGCCGCGCTTGATGCCGGCTTAGCCGTGATTTGAAGGTGCGCCGGCCTGTCGCCGCCGGCGTTTACCGTGAACGTGCCGGCGCTCACCTCAACGCGGCGCTTGCGCCCGTAATAGAACGGGTCGCAAACGTGGAAGGTGATTGTTGTGAACGGGCACTTGTCGGTGATCTCTCCAAGGTCTGTTTCACCGCTCACGATTGCAAGCAGAAAGCGCGTTGGGTCATCGGGAAGGAACAGCGGCGCGGGTTCGTCCGCGCATAGCATCTTCGCCAGCGCGTGGCGAACCGTTGCCGCATCGCGTCTTTCATCGCTTCTTAGCCACACATCGACGGGCAAATCATATCCGCCGAAGTGGGCGGATTTGAATAGTTCGCCGTCGCGCCCGCCGATGCTCTCAAACGTGGCGTTCACGGGCGGCATAATCGGACGGCTTACCTTGCATGAGACAAAGGCGCTTAGATCGTGCCCGTTGAACAACACGCGGTCGGTTTGCGCCCTAAGCTGTTTACGTTGCAACGCTAACACCCCTTTGCTTCAGCTTGCTTGCGATACCCAAGCCGATTTGCTGGCCTGTCTGGTACGCGTCCGTGTTTCCCGATACCGTGGCGTTCACCTCTACGGCCACGTTTATTTGCTGGCCTGTCTGGCCGCCGCCGTTGAACGCGTTGTTAACGGCGCGTTCTATGAAGTCCCAAAGCTGCTTTTCTGGTGCCACGTACTCGCCGCCGCGCTCTCCAACGCCGATGATGCTTGCGCGGTCGAAGTATCCGCCGCGCGCGTACCAATCAACGCTGATGCTCGGAAGCTTCACAACGCCGCCAATGTCGTTCCATTGCACGTTGAAGTGCGGCATCTTGATTTTAGGTAGCGAAATCTTGATGCCGCCAAAGGCGTTCATGATCTTGTTTGGAATGTCCTTAATCCAGTTCCAAGCATTTTCAATGGGGTTCTTCATGAAGTCGCGCACGCCGTTGAAAACGCCGTTTACCTTCGCGCCAAGTCCGGGGAATCCAAGCTTGTTGCCTATGGCATCGGCCACGCGCACGGCGTTAGATTGCGCCGCGTCCATCTTCTGGCTGATATTGTCGCGGATGGTGCCGAAAGCGCTTGCCGCTTCGCTTCTGGCCGTTGACCAGTCGCCGGAAAGCGCGGCTTGCAACGCGCTTCCCGCGTGGCTTCCCGCTTCCTTCGCCGTGTTCAGGTCGTTTTGTACGGTGGATTTCACCGCGCCAAAGGCTGTTTGGGTGTTCGTTTTAAGGTTGTTCCATTTCTCGCTTACCCAATCGGCGGCACCCTGTGCCTTTTCTGAAATGGTGCTTTTCACGTTCTCCCAAGCGTTGCTTGCATCGGATTTGAAACCTTCCCACTTGCTCGAAACGTCGTTCTTGAAGTTCTCAACGCCGGTTGTAACGTTGTTCCAAGTGTCGCTGAAGAAGTCGCCGGCACCGCTGAAGAAGTCGCAAACGCCCTGCCATTTCTCCGAAATCCAGCCGGTGAAGTCAGACCACATTTGCTTGCCCGTCTCGGTCTGCGTGAAGAACCATGTTAGACCGGCAACCGCCGCGCTGACAGCAGCCACTCCAAGCCCTATTGGGTTGGCCGCGATAAGCCCGGTTAGGCTCTTCCAGCCCCCGCCAAGCCCGCCGAATTTCCCGCTTAGCCCGTCGGCCTTGCCGCCAAGGTCGGTGAAGCCGCCGGCAACGGTCTTGATAACGCCGCCAATGTCCGAAGCGGATTGCATCAGCTTTCCCGCCGCCGTGGCAACGCCGCCGAAAGCAAGCGCACCTAGTGCAAGGTTCTTCACCAACTCTTGCTGTTCGGGCGAAAGAGATTTGAACCAGTCCGAAGCTGATTTCAGCGCCGGGGTGAGCTTTCCTAGAATCTCGGTGCCGATCTCCGAGACCATCTGTTTAACCGGCAACGCCGCTTCGCCCATTTCGCGCATGGACGTTTCAAGTTCGTTTTGCGCGTCGCGGCTCGCCAAAAGGTCTTTGTTGGTTTCCTGAAACTGCTTGCCGGCATCGCCGTAAACGCCGCTAAGCGCTTCGGTCACAAGCGTTGCGCGTTCCTGCTCCGTCTTGCAAGCCGCCAATGCTTCGTTAAAGGCATCTTCTTTGGTCATGCCCTCGCCAATGGCCTTGTTGAACGCCGCCTGTGCGCCGGCGTTTCCGCTAAGCGCTTGGCTCCATTGCTCGGCACTGGCCGTTGACCAGTTGAGCGCATCGGCGAAGCTTCCCGTTACAGCGCCGGTGTGCGCGGTTTCCTGCGCCGTTTCCGCCAGATTCTCCAAGGGTAGGGCATCGCCGAAGGTCGCATAGGCACCGGCTGCAATGTCCGTCCACTTCTGCAATTCCTCTTCGTTCTGCGTAAGCCTGATTAGGTTCTGGCTGGCTTCGGTGGCGGTGTCGCCCTCGCCCAAGATGCGGTAGAAGGACGCGTAAACGCTTGATGCCTGTTCAACCGTTCCGCCGGCTTGGGTGAAAGCGGTTTCAAGCTGCGCGTTTTGCTGTATGGCTTCCTCTTGGCTCTCGGCAAGCGCGGTCAGACCGGTTGCCGCCGCCGTGATGCCGCCGGAAATGGCAAGCCCGCCGCGCTCAACGCCCTTGCCGGCCTTTTCCAGCTTGTCGGCGTTGTCCTCTATGGTCTGGCCGAACTGGTAAAGGGACGTTTTGGACGCTTCGGCTTCGCGCTTCGTGTCCGCAAGTTCCTTGCCGTAGCTTTCTAGCTGGTTCTCGCATTGCAGAATGGCGCGTTTCAAGCTGTCGTATTGCCGTTCTTCCTCTGAAGTCAGCTTCGCGCCGCTCTGCTTCTTGGCTTCAAGCTGTGAAAGCGCCTGTTTGTACGCCGCAAGCTTCTGTTCTGTTTCGTCGTAGGCGCTGTTTAGCGCCTTTACCTTCTGCGCCAGAAGGTCGGTGTTGCCGGGGTTGAACTTTAGGGCTTTGTCGATCTCTCGCAAGTCGGCCTGCGTGTTCTTCGATTGCTTGGAAACCTCGCGCAAAGCGCCCTGAAGTTCCGTTGTGTCGCCGCCGAACTTGATAACAAGCCCCTTATAGCTTACAGCCATGCCGTCACCTCTTTTCGTTTGTCAAAGTGCATGAGCGTTTCAAGCACCGCGCCCGGCAATCAGGTGCGGTGTTGTGAAGCGTTCACGTCTAGCCCCAAAAGGCGGCTTCCGCCTTTCGCGCCTTTTCGTCATCCTCGTAATGCGCCGACGCATCGGCATAGAACGCGTGAATTTCCAGCAGGTCTTTAACTTGCCTATAGCTAAGCCGCTGCAAATCCGCCACGGTCAAGCCGCATTGCTGGCAGTCGTACAGATAACGCGCGTCGCAAGCGTCGCTAAGATTGCTTGGAAGCGGCGGCGCGGGGTTTTTTGGCGGGCGCGGCTTCCACTCCATCTGGCGCTGAAGGAAAAAAGTTATCTTCGACAATGCCAATCACGTCAGCCGCCCAACCGTCCCCCTTCTGAAGATCGAAAGCTTCACGCGGAAGCGATTTGACCCAATCGCCGAACGTCTGCTTGAAAGCTGGCTTTGCGGTCTTGATGCACGCATAGAAGATTTCAAGCAGCGCCGACATTGCGGGCATTCCGCAAGACTGCATGGCTTCGACGATCAGCCCCACATCCTCGTTAATGTCCTTCGGTCGGAATTTTCCCGTTGGGTTGCCCTCGTTGTCAAAAGTCTCAACCTTGAAAACGCGCGAAAAGGCAATGGGTGTCCATCCGTTGAACTCCGCTTCAAACTCAAGTTCTCCAACCTTGATAACCATATCCAACCCGCTTCCTAGCTACCCTGCTGCGCCGGTGGCGTTGCGGGCGTGGTGGTTTTCGCAAGCCCATCAATGTTGACGGCATCAAAGAAGGTTTCGTAATCGTCATTGCCGGTGAAGCTGTCGTAACCGCTCGTGCGGTCATCGGCGGTTCCGCCCGGCGGAACAACGGGCTTCCACGTGAACGGGTAATCAAGCTGCGTGATCTCCGGCGTTTCGGCGGTGGTGGTCATGGTGTTTGAAGGTTTCTGAAGCTGGCACATGAGCAGACAGCGGCGACGGCCTAGCACATGTCCGGGCTGCTCGCACATGAAAGCAAAGGGCTTCGGCTTCTTGTTGGCTTTAAGGTTGGTGCGTCCATCTTCCATGATCTCCCAACCCACAAGTTCGGCAATCAGCTTGCGCACTTCGTCGCTGCTCTCGGTGTCGTAGAAACTCATGGTGCCGGAACCGCCGTTGTCCTGCTGCTCTTCCAGCCACACTTCGTTGTCAGCGTGGCTTGTGCCCGTCTCAACGCTCGGTTCCATGCTGATTTCGACGGTGCCGGGAACGTGTACCGGCTTTTTGTAGGTCAATGTTGCTTCGTCCGTGACTTCCGCGAAATGCGAATTGCGCACGCCGAAGAATCCGTTTCGTGCCATCTTCAAGGCTCCTAACTACTCCTGCACGCTGACCGAAAACGAAGCAACTACCATGCTTTCGCCGTCGGCGTGCATAACTGATTCGGAAAAGGCGCACCCCGCCTTGTCGAGCGCCGCTTCAATCTTGCTTTCAAGTTCGTAAGAACGGTGCGCCGTGTAAAGCAAGATTTCGTAGTTCATCCAGCTTGCCCAAGCCTTGTTGTCGGCATAGGCCGTTTCACCCAAGCCGGCTTCAAGGCTTATGTAGGGCGGCTGCGGCCTGTCATCGTCCGTGTAACCTTCGTTAGTCCACGGAATGTTCAGGCCGTCAAGCAGCGTGCAAAGGTCATCAAGCTTCATCACTTCGCATCACCGCCGCTGAATTGCCGCCCTATGCGGTCTGCAATCCTCGAAATGACCTTGTCGCCTTTGGCGGTACCCAAAGAGCGGCCGCCCGGTTGGTTCTTAACGTCATGGTCGTTTTCAAGCAGGTGCGTAAGCTGGTACTGCGTGTTATGCACGGTGACCTCAACGCCGGTTGCGCCGCGCTGCGCCGTGGATTTCCATCCTTTGGCGTACTTGCCAGTGCGCTTGCGGCTCTCGTGCTTCAGCGCCTTAACGGCTTGCTTGCCGGCATCCTGCGCCCGCTGCCGCAACACCTCTTCGTTTTCGTCCACGCACTCGCGCATGAACGCGTTAACGGTGCGCTCAATTTCGTTTCCGCTAGACCGTCCCACGATTGCCCACCCTTTCGACAAGCGTCAGCCGCACGTTGTCCGGCGTTCGCTCCACGCGCTCGACGGCGTAAACAATGCCGCCGAACTTAACAAGCGATTCTTCGCGGTACGCGCAAGCCCTCAACTCAACAACGGCTTGCGGGCGGATGCCCGCCGCGCTGGCGGCATAGTAGGCAGCCGCGCTGATGCTGAAAACGTTGCATGGCACTTCGCGTTCAATGTGATGCGTTGAGACAACGCCGCGCTTGTCGCGCGTCTGCTTCTCGGTGATAAGCTGGCACACGCCAGCCCACATGCTCATTACGCGCCCGCTTTCGTAGGTGCGCCATGCTCCGTGCTTCCGGCCATACGGCAAAGCATATCTGCGAAAGACCGCATGAGCCTTTCAGCGTCCGGGTTGTCCATGCCGAAGTTGGCCTTAACGTAGACCTTAATTGCAACGCGCACGCTAGCGTCATCGCTGCTGTTCGCCTTGGCTTCAGCAACGCCGCCCGCAAGCAATGCTGAACGGGCGGCGCTTATAAGGTCGTTAATTTCTTCGTCATAGATCGTGCAATCAGCGGGGATGCGCAAGGCGCTACGGCAAGCAGCGGTAAGGCTTGCTTTGGTTTCGTCTGCCATGTTGCACCCCCTCCAATCTTAGGAAGCCTTGGGCTTGATGGTCAGTTCAACGAACGCTTCAGGAACGACAAGGCCGCAATCATAAAGCAAGTAACCGTCAAAGCAATGCTTCTGACTGCCGTCGGTTGCGACGTATCCTTGCACGTCGATACCGTCAAACACGTTGCCTTTGAGCAGGTCGGGAAAGCCAACTTTAAGCTTGCCGTCAGCCATGGAATCATCTTGCTTGACAAGCTTTCCGAAGATGCGGCCTTGCACGGTCGGGTCATCGGTCTTTTCGTCCACAAAGTAGCTGCGCCCGTTAGCATCCTCGATCATGGCAAGGTAGTTCCAAATCATGTTGGAATTCGCATAGAAGATAGAACCCTTCGGCGCGGGATTGCCAAAGGTTTTGAGCAGGGACAGCGCCTTTACAACATCGGCCTTAACAAGCTTTTCAGCCGTAGCGGTCTGAATCTTGTTAGCCGTGGCAATGCCCAAATCGGCATCGCCAAGCTGTGCATGGCAGTAGGAGTTGGCGGCCACGGCCAGACGCGCCGAAACCTCGTTGATAATGTACTGCTCGAATCCATCCATAGACTGAACGGCCATCTTGCGGGACATCTTAACGGTTTTCTTGATCTCCTCGCCAACAAGCGAAATGGTGTCGAAGCTGTTCTGCTCGTCATCGGTAGGCGCTGCGCCCTCGGTGGTGGTGCCGGCATCGCCCTTGGTGATGCTCTTGTGGCGCACGATCTCAAACTGGTGCTTCAGGGTAGAACGCGCCGCATCGCCGAACAGAACCGCCGAATTGTCGATAAGGCTGATAATCTGGTCTTGAATCTCCTTAGGCACAACGCTTCCAGTGTTGGAAGTAAGGTGCGCAAAGGCGGTGCGCTCAACGGGCGTGAACTCGTTGCCGCCGCCAAGCTGAATGCCGCCGCGCGTCGCAAGTTCCTTAACCCAAGCACGGCGGTAAGCCGCGTCATAGTCGGTGGTGTCGCGCACGATGCCGCCGGATGCGCTCGCGCTGCGCTGAAGCGGGACGTTGGAAACCACGGCGGCGGTGCCGCTCTCGATTGCAGAACGCGCGTTGGCAAGCGCCGCGTTTCGGGCATTACGGGCGTTGGTCTGCTCGTTGGTGATGCGCTCAATCTCCGCCGTAAGTTCGGCCATGCGCTCTTCGTCCTGCTGGGCTTCATCGTCGGTGGTGCCATCGGGCGTGCCGTCCTTGTACTTGTCAATGAGCGCCTGCAGTTCCTTCAACAGTTCTTCCAAATTCATTTCTCTAACCTTTCTTTGCGTTTGCAATTGCCAGTACGGCGCACGCTCTCGCGTGCGTCATGCGCCGCCGTGCAAGCTCCTTGCGCGTCTGCTCAATCTCTCCGTTAAGCAAGTTGCGTGCGCTTATCTCCGTGTTCGGGTCAGCCGGTAGGCTGACTGCCGAAACATCGAAAATCTTCTTTACCCGCATGATTGTGGTTGTGCGGGTTTCGTGGTCGAACTCGTCAGCGGCCACGGTGAAAGCCCATGACATACGCGTGATAAGCCCAGCCGCTATTTCCTCGTACAGATCGCGCGAAATCTGGCTGCGCGACAAGTCGGCGGCAATGAACAATCCGTGTTCGTCCGGCTCAATAAGCAAGGTGTTGTTGCTAGTGCGTGCGTAAACGTGCCCTCGGTGGTCGTACTGCAAAATAACGTCCGACATATCGGCTTCGGCGAAAGCATCAGGGCTGATAATCTCCAAATACTCGTTGCCCGCAAAGTCGCGGTAAATCGGGTAAGGGTCATTGAAGGTGGAAGCGTAGCCCTCGACGTAATAATCAGTGTCGAAGCGCTTCTTTGGCTCTTCGGTTTCACCCTCGGAACGCTTGACCGGCGCAAGCGTCGCGGTCAATGTTCGGTACTGTCGTTCATTCGGTTTTGCTGGCATCTTCTTTCCCTTCACTCTTGCCGCCGCCGGTCGGCTGCCCCAATTGGTCAGAAAGCGCAATGTTTGCGTTGGTGGCCGCTGCGCTGGCGGCTGCTTCGGCGGTGTGTTCGCTGATTAGCGCAAGGTCGATATACTCGCCGCGTATAACGTGGCGCTCGCCGCCGTCGTAGTGCGGCGCTTGGAACACGTCGGCAACCTGATTGCCGTTGAAGATTCCACGGTCGAACAGCGCCGTTGAAACGTTCAGCTTCGTTTGGTTGCTGGCGAACTCCAAGCGGTTTGCCGAAAACATGATTTCGTTTCCGTGGGCAATCTCGGTTTTGGTGAACGTCATAGTTGTAAGGACGAAACCAAGCTGAACCGCGAACGTCTCAATGTTCCCTTCGTAGAACGCGTTATAGGTTTCTTCGTTGGCCTTGTTAAGCACAACATCTTCTGACGTTCCGAAGAACCTATAGGCCGCTTTCTCGATTCGCTCCATCTGCGCCGCGTCAACCGTGTATGTAGAAGGTGAAATCTGCTTCACTTCGTCAAAGATACGATCATAAACGGCAATGCCGCCCGAATTTTCGGGGTCAAGCTGCTTGTTGAAGTCCTTTTGAGCCTTTTCCTTGTCGGCATCGTTTCTGTTCTGGCTAAGCTTGCCGATAAAGCGAATGAAAGCATTCTGCTTGATTGCGTTTTGCTCGCCCTCGTTCTGCGCGTGCAGAAGTTCTAGCGTAGGGTTAAGCACGTTGGTGCCGTCGCCGAACAAATCAGAACGGTACTGGTGCCGCGTCATCACGCCGCATCTTGCCCATTCGACGTAAACGCTTTGGCCTGTCGGGAAGTCAAGCTTTAGCCATAGTTCGCCGCCCACGTCGTAGGCTGTGCAGGTGTTGGGCAAAACGGGGTAGTAGCCAATCTGCGTAACGTTATCTTCTGCGAAAATCGGGATAATCAAAGCCGTGTCGTTCACCTGAAGCATGGTGTAAATACGCTTTATGAACTGCGGCGTTGTCATCCACGGGTTGGGCTGAAACTTCAAAGACGCGGTGGCTTGGCTCTGCGCCGTGCCGGTAACTTCTGGCTTCAGCTTGCTTGCGTGGTTCGCCCCGCTCTCGATGATCGAACGCGTTAACTCTGCTTCGTAAATGCCGCCCGTCCAAGTGGTAAAGCTTGGCTGGTACGCCGTGAACGTGGAAAAGTAGCCGTTGACCGCCTGAACCTGCGGGCGGTGAAACACGCTATCGAACATCGAACGCAAGCGCGGTTTCAGGTGTGCCACATCTAGCCCCCTATCATTGATTCGTATTCGTCGGCCATGTCCTTTAGAACCACGAACGCATCACATTCAGCAGCCCAAGCGTCAATGCGGTTGCGCGGGTCTTGGTTCTTCTTGTCCGGCGCAATGTTGCCGTTCGCGTCGCTTCTTACCGCGACGTTTGAGCGGCACCATTCCGCAATCGGGTTGGCGTTATCAACAATCCTGTTTTCGCGGTAAAGCGCCTTAAGTTCCTTCATCGGCATTGACAGCGTTTGCGCTCCTTGAACAACGCGCCTGAAGTAGTCAGCGCCGAAGTATCCTTCATAGGCTTCAACCGTCGGCACGTCGCGCATATGCCACGGGTCGTATCCGCAAGCAACGGCGTAAATGCCGTATTTCTCTTGAATCTCCGAAGCCCAATCAAGAACTAAGCGCTTGTCGATTATCGGCGTTGCGCACGTGCGCAAGTAGCCGTTGGAAATCCACGCATCATAGGGCACGCCGTCGCGCCCGCCGCGCCGCCCCTCGCGCTCTGCCTGTTCCAGTGCGCGTTGAGGAATCCAAGCCATGTGCATTGCGTAAATGTTCGGGTCGTTCGGGCGCTTCATCAAAAGGCAAGCAGCCGTTAGGTCGGTTGTGTCCGATGCGTCAACGCCCAAGATCGCGTAAGTGAAGCCGTCCGACGGGTCAAAGGTCGCATCGTTGTGAATCTCTGACCAGTTCAGCCATGCTTGGCTTTGGTTCTCAATCAAGTTGAAATCCTTAACAAGCAGCGTTGGCAGAAATGTAGGGTCGTTCTTCGCCTTGCTCACGTTCTTGCGAAGCGCGGGAAGTGATTTGATGGTGCCTAAGCCCGGATTGGCCTTGACCCATGCAGGTTCATGCTCCCATTCCTCGCGTTCGTCCAATTCGTAGATGAACGCAATGAAGCGTTCCGCGTCAACGCCGGTTGCATGACCGTCAAGCCACTTGGCGGCGTACTGGTATTGCGCATCGAAGATGCCGGCGCGGACGAAGCCGTTTGTTGTGATCTCCAACACAAGCGGTTGCCTACGCGCCGACGTGCCTTGTATGGTCAAGTCGTACAAGTCGCGGTTTCTCATTGCCGCCAATTCGTCAATGATCGCGCCCGATACGTCCAAGCCGTCAAGGTGGTTCGTGTTCGCGCTAAGCGCCTTGATGGTTCCCATGTTCAAATCGCAATACAGATCACTTACGCGCTTTCTGATATGCTTTGACAAAGCCGGGGACGTTTTAATCATGCGCCAAGCGTTGTTGAAGCCCTTAGCCGCCTGATCGTGGGCGGTCGCCACGTTATAGACCTCTGGTGCGCCCTCGTCATCGTTCACCTGCAAGTCAATTTCGATACCTGACGCAAGCGCGGTTTTGCCGTTCTTCCTGCCCATAACCCAAAGCACTTCACGGTACTGGCGCAAGCCCTCTGCATCAACGAAGCCGAAAATCACGGACAGAATGGCAAGTTGGAACAATTCCAGCTTGAAAGCGTGCCCAAGCTTGCCGGATGGTAGGCGGCAAAAGCGTTCAATGAAGTTAACGTGCTTACTCGCGTACTCTTCGCGGAAATGGTACGGATAAAGCGGGTCTTTGTTGTCCATGTCGCGCAAAATCTTTGCAGATACCTGCTTGATCTTACGACACGCCGTTATAGACCCGTCAAGCACGCCGCCGAAGTATTCACGTATAGCTTTCTCGCACCGCCCAGCCTTAGCGGCCTTAGTCATAGCGCGTTTCAGCTAGGTAATCCGTGAGCGCATCAGCAGCCGCCGCGCCGGTCGGCATCAGATCGCAAAGCTGCTTGATGCCACGCTGAAACGTAGTGAATAGCTTGTTGTAAGCGGAAAAGCCGGGATGCTCTCGCAAGCCCGATTGACCGCCGCCGTTGTCATACTCGGTGAAGATGCTTTCATAAAGCAGGTCTTTGCGTGCTTCGTCAAGCTTGACTTTAAGAAACGCGATATTGTGGAGCATCGGCAACACAACTTTGCGCTTCTCGTCTGGTATTGCGTCCTTCGTTATGCGTTGAAGGTTGCGCACCTCGCTTTCGACACGCGATTGCATGGAAGCGGGCTTGCGCTTCGGCTTACTTCGGCTAACTTCGCCCGAAACTTGCGAAGTCTCGCATACTTTCTTCGATTGCACAAGACCACCCCCCTTTGAAAAGTCGGCGCAAGCAAAAATCTGCCTCCCGGCGTTGGTGCCCAAGGAAGCCAGCGCAGATGCAGAACCGGGGGGATTGCCCGCCGCTCTGACCTGCTGTTTTTGTTTTGCAATTTTCTGTTCTGGTTTTTGTTCTCGTCGCTTGCAATCAGTCTTGCAAGCAAATCAAGTTGCCGTCACTGTCAAAGGCGAAGCCCTGACGTGTCGCACCGGCACGTGCCCAACCGTGCATGATCTTGTGGCATCGGTCGCATAGGCTGACCAGATTATCAAGGCCGCACGAAACGTTAGGGTCGCTGATGTTCTCCGGCGTTAGTTCCTCTTTGTGGTGAACCATGGTTGCCGGTGTTATGTCGCCAGCCGCCAAGCATCGCTGGCACAAGTGGCTATCGCGGACTAGCGCCGATTCTCTGGCGCGTGCCCAAGCTGCGGAATGATAGAAAGCGTCGCTGAAGTCCTTAGCCATCTGTCACCGCCCAACAAAAAAGCGCCCCGGATTTCTCCGGGACGCTCATATAGGTTTCGCCACTGTATCGAAATCTAACACAAGCACGAAAGTGAACGCAAGTGTTTTTTGTTCCTACGGCTATTTCTCGTTCACCTCGTTTCTACAGTCACGCCGTTTTCAGCATGGCAAAGCCTACGTTGTCGATATACACAAACGCCGTTGCTGACAGTTCGCGGCACCACTGCTGAGAACATCGCATAACCTCGGCAACCTCGCGCCATGTCATCGCTTGCAGATAGGCCATGCAAAGCACGTCGGCGTATCGGTTGCCCTTCAGCTTAGCTAGTCCGCCGTGGTCATCGTCGCCGTACAGCAGCGCCGTGGCTTCGTCCAGCATGGCCGATGCTTCGTCAATCCTGCGTTGTAATCTCTGCTCAAATTCAATGCGCCGGTTAATCTTGTCCATGGCATCGCCGTTGCCGCCGTTGACCGCAAGCGCGTAACGCTGAACCTTCGCGCCCTCGGTTGCCAACAGACGTGCCAACATTTCTTTCGAGCGCTCAATCTCGTTAACGGTGTCGCGTATCTGCTCGAAGTATTCTTGCGCTCTCATGGCATCGCCTAGCTTATGCCGGTGCTGCCGAAGCCATCCGCTCCGCGCTCGGTTTCGCTCAGTCCTTCCACGGGCACAAGTTCGCACGGCACATAGGGCATCACTACCAGTTGACAAACGCGGGTGCCTGCGTCAAGCGTGATGGTTTCATCGGACGCGTTAATCAGGCTTGCGCCGATCTCTCCACGGTAGCCAGAATCAATTACGCCCACGCTGTTTGAAAGCGTGATGCCGAACTTGGTTGCAAGCCCGCTGCGCGGGAACACCAGACCAACGCACCCGGTAGGAATCTCCACCGCTACGCCGGTGCCGACGTTAACGCGCTGGTTAGGCTCCAAGGTAACGTCATGCTTGATTCGCAAGTCTAAACCTGCGTCGCCCTCGTGTGCATAGGCCGGTACGTCCACGCCCTCGGATATGCGCACGTTTAGTTTTCTTCCTTGCATTGCTTTCCCTCTCTCTTAGCCCTGCGCTCTTTTATCCATGTGCGCAGAAGTTCAATAAAGCCAAGTGAACCTATTGCAGGGTTTTGAAGCGGCAGCATGAGCGCTTCGCCGTCAATGGAAGCAGCGACAATGCGAACTTTTAGAATGTCCTCCAAGATGCCCTGCGACTCGTCAACAATGACCTTCTCGCCGCTTAGTGCACCGATCAACAACGAATAGTTCGTGGCTGGAATAGGCTTTGGAATAGTCTTGCCCATTCTGTACGCCTGATCCTCTATATAATTCGCCATTGCCTTTGTTCTGGCGATTATCGGGAAGCCAGTATCATGCGACAAGCAAATCATCTGCCACGTTTTGCCGGAGCGCCTACCGCCCACAAAGCATTGCATAGTCTCACCCCTTAAAACGGTATGTCATCGTCATAGACCGAAGCGGCTTGCACCGATTCCGGCGGCGGTGCCCCTTCGGGCTGCTGCGTCTCGCGTCTTCCGCCCATCAGTTCAACTTCATCAACGATGATTTCAACCTTGCTGAAATGCTGGCCGTTGCTCTCCCATGAAGACTTGTGAAGGTGGCCGGTAATGCTGACCTTGCAGCCCTTCGTTAAGTACGGGTGCAGCCCTTCGCCACGCTTGCCAAACATCGTGCAATCAAGCCAATTGGTGTAGTCGCTATAGCTTCCGTCCTGCTGGCGCTGGCGCTCGTTAACAGCAACGGTGAAGCTGACCACGGCAAGGCCGTTGCCTGTCATCCGCAGTTCAGCAGACTTGCCAAGATGGCCGGAAATGGTGCAGGTGTTAAGGCTCATTGCTCCACCCCGTCCAGCTTCATAATCAGGTTCGCGGCCTGAACAGAACCAAGGCCACCAACTCGCTTGTTTTCGGCTATATGCAGTTCCTTCATGAGCGCTTGCGTTCGCTTAAATCCGTATCCCGGCATTGCGTTTATAAGCTGTTTGACGCGCATACCGGCGTAAGCCTGTTCACCTTCCAACGCACGCTGCACGACAATTGCCGCCGTGTAGATTCCATTGCTGATCTTTGCGCGGATTTCTGAACGTTCTTTGCGAATCTTCATTGCCTTTTCTAGGTTCGCTTGGCGCTGTTCTGTTGTCAGTTCTGGTGCTGTCATTTCATCCCCTTTCTTCATATGTGCCTGATAATTACTTCTTATTTGGCAGTTGCCCACATTCGGGCAAAGCCTTTTGCATGGCGCACCTGCGAATCTATGGCGGTGCGTCGCATGGCTCGAAACAAGGCCATTGCAACATCATTGCAACAACTCCTTTAACTCAATGTGCGCCGCTTCGGCTGCTTGCTCAAAGACGCTTGCGGCTCGTTTCCCGCTTCCCGGCATTCGGTGCGCGTATGTCTTGACGGTGATTGCCTCGTCGGCGTGTCCTAAGCGATTGGAAACGGTCTTAACGTCTACGCCGTTGACCAGAAGCCATGTTGCGTGCGTGTGACGCAATCCGTGGTAGGTAAGCCCCTTCGGCATACCCGCTTTTGCCGCAATGCCGGAAAACGCACGCGATATGGTGGACGGTCTGCAATAGCTGCCGTCTATCGTTATTAGCGGTGCATCTGCTGGCAGATCGCCGCAAAACCTCTTTCGCAGTTCCAAGAAATCGGCGATAACTTGCAAATCAGATTCGGCAATCTCAATCGTTCGATTGCGACGGCCTTTTGTAACGTTGCGCCTGTATGGCTTTTTGCCCTTTTGCTCAATAACTGTGCCGGCAATGTGTATCGTCTTTGCTGCTTCCGAAATCTCGTTAGGCCACAATGCGCACACCTCGCCGCACCTCATGCCCGTTCTAAGCGCGAACCAAGCGGCAAACGCGTTCAGAACGCGCCTATATGTAACCTTGTTCAAAACCTCTGGTTTAAGCATCGCTTTTAGCCGTTCATCCAGCTTTGCGAAATCAACGGTTGCAAGTGAAATTGCTTCGTGGGTTTCCAAGCGCGGCTTGTTAACGGCAATGAGCGGGTTAATCTGGCAAATGTTTTCTTCCACGAACCACGAATAGGCACCGCGCAAGAAATCGTGTACGTTGCGCACGGTGTTTTGCGATAGTTCAAAGCCCTTGTTGCTCTTCGGTCGGCGCAAGGTTATTTCAAAGTTCGTGAAGTTGTGCGTTTGAAGGTCGCACGCGTTGACGGCTCCGAAGTACCTAACGGCATACTTCGTGAACAGCCGATAGCTTCTAACGGTGTTCGGTGAAAAGCCCGCTAGTTCGCAATACTCGGTGTAATCGTCCAGCAGATCGCCAAGCAACGCGCTAAGAACCAAACCGTTTGCAGAAAGCTTAGAAGCCCACGCGTCGGCCATTTCCTGCGCTTGCTCTTCGTCTTTTGCCGTTGGAAACTCACGGTAAGGCTGAATCGCTTTGCCGTCAGCCGTGCGCCCAAGATACGGGCGGGCAAACCATACTTCGCGGCGCTTATCCCACTTGACCTTGCAACGCATTGCTAGTCAGCCCCCGCGTTCTCATAACCGCAATGCGGGCAGAAGAACACGTCACAATCACGGTAAATTGCTTCGCATTCATCAATTGCCGATTCGATGCTGCAAAATAAATCATCGTCATACTCGATTTGCTCAACCTGAAATGAAGCGCCGCAATGCGAACACGTGAAGCAATCGCAGTCCTGAAGTTCGCTGAGGTTATAGCATAGCTTGCAGCCTGTTCCTAAACCGTCGGTTTCTGTAGTGGTTTTTTCTTCTACTGCGTCAATGAGAAAATCAACGCATTGCTTGCATTTCTCCAAATCCTGAACGCCGTTTTTCCTGTCCCAGCGCCAAAGGTACTTGAAAGCGCAACCCCACCAATAGAACGCCATATGTGGCAAGTTCTTTGCCTTGCCATCGTTCATGCAATGCTGAATCATCGCAGCCATTGCGTCTTTGCACTCGATGCCGCCGCCTGTATAGTGCGATGGATGCGAAACGGCGCTTTGCTGATCGCTCACAAGACCACCCCCAGCGCTTCAAGGCGCGTTTTGTAGCGCTCTAGGTCGCCCGGTAACTCCATGCACCAATTCTTGTTAAGAACCCCATCAATCCACGTGAACAGATCAATTGCCACATTCTCCAACGTGTCAGAAGGTGCGTTCTGATCGCTGTTACTAGTTGAATACCATTCATCGTTGCTATCATCGGGCGCGGGCGTTTTGTATGCGCACACGCAATCACATTCGTTCGGGCAATCGCACGGCATCAGGTCATAAAGCCCGCAACCGCATTCGGCATCAGGGTTGCAAAGTCCGTCATAGTGATTTGACCGCAACCATTGCGCAACCATTTCTTTAATGCTCGTTCCGTCCTTGCTTGTTTTCACTTGTTGGCTCCTTTCCCTAGTTCATCTACTTTGGCTAAAATTAGCCAAAGGACGCTAAGCAACGTTGCTTGCGAAGCATCGTCACCATATGTGAACTGAATCAGCGCTATTAGCGCCTCAATAAGCGCAAGCACGTACCAAAAGACCTTCATTGCTAGCCCAATTCCTCGAAGCCCCAGCACTCTTCATCAGGTTCAGGGCTTGTGTATTCGTAATCGTTCGTGCAAAATCCGGTGTTCTCGCAACCAAGAACGGGAATCGGGTACCAGTTGGCGCATTGGCCGCAATTTTTCATGGGCTCTTTTTCATCACTCATTGTTTTCTCCCTTCGGCGGCGGCTAGATTTCGCCGCATTCGTGGTTCTCGTGGCCGCTGTGGCCTGTTTCCGCGTCTTTGTGGGTATCTGTGCCACTTCTGGCGGTTTCGGCGCTCCTGCGGCTTCTGCGCGTCTCTGCGTGGTGCTTCGCGTCTGCTCGAAGGTGGCAAGGTGCGCAAAGGGCTATCAGGTTTGCCGGTTCGCAGTTTTCCGGCACGTGGTCTTTGTGGTGAACAGTCAGCGTTCTTTTGTGCGTGTCGAACGGTTCACCCGGTCTACGGCATTGCTTGCCGCATTTCTCGCACTTCCAGCCCGCCGCTTCCTTCACGCCCAAGGCTATTTCGCGCCAGTTCTTCGGGTAGCGCTTCTTATCCATCGGCATTTGAACCACGCCCCATTCGGTGGAACTCGTAACCTTCGGGCATTTCTGGTTCTGGCCGCTGCGCCGGGTAGTCCTCTTTGCCGCAAGCGATATGCAAGCGCCTAAGCTCAACGGTCACTGGCTCGTCAAAACGGAAGTGCGCCGTTATGTCCAACTCGGAAAGCAAGGCCGGATATTCGCCAAGCAGGTTTTCGGCGTGGTCGGCGATATACAAGCCGGCTTCCCTGATCGCTTCAACGAAGCTTTCACGCGTGGCAAGGTTCGTTGTGATTGCCATTACGCGCACCGCCTAACCCTCGTGCAGCCCATCCACTCTTTGAGCCATCGCATAAAGCCGCGCAAGAACGGCTGCACGTTGCTGTCATCAGCCCAGCCGGCAAAGCCTATGAACCCATCGCCGTTGAAGCTGATAGCTTCGCGCCCTTGCCAGTAGCGCCCATCAATACGCAAATATGCTTCGTAAATGCCGGCACGTTCCTTCGATGCGGTGATGCTCGGTGCGTCATTCTTTCGCGTTGCCGGCTGCATGAGCATGAGCAGTTGCCCGCTATGCTCTAGTTCCTTGTCGTGGCGGGCGCATTCAACGGCTATGAAGCCATTCAGCGCCCGAACGTCAATTGCCGTAACGTCTGCATAGGTCAGTTCACGGCTGAACGCTTCGCGCGCTTCGTCACGCGTCAAGCTATCCGATAAGATCATCAGAACCCACCACCTGAAAGTCCGTTGAGCCTATAAGGTCATTTCCCAAAAGCCGCGTTGGGTCTGTCAGCGCGGTAATGCGCTTGATGCCACGGCACCGCCAGCAAGCAACGTACTTGCGATAGCGGATAGTGCGCAGAACGTGGCCTGTGCGCTTGTCCCTGATTTCGTGCTTCAACTCTTTGCCGAACCAGTCAAGCGGGCGTGAAGTCCCGCAAAACGGGCAAACGCGTTCAGGAACGTTGTTTTGAAAATACGGGTTGTAAGTCCCCATGTTTCGCCCTTCCTTTCCTTGCAAAACCGTAGTTGTGCAAAACTTTGTGGAAAACTTGGGCAAAACCGTTTTTGATGGATTGCGAGACGCGCGAAATTCGATTGCGCTAAGAAAGAAGAACCAAGAAAGAAAACCTTGCTTGTTAGTCAACGCAACAAGAAGGGTGGTGGGTTTTTGAATTCGAATCGCAGGCGATTCAAAAACCCACCCTTTTTGTTTTGTATAGTATTGTATTAGGCTTAGGCCACTTTTTGCGAGTGGGTTAGCCGTTGGTTTGCGGGTGGGTTTTTCTTCCGTGGCAATCATGGGCGCAATTCGCTTATTCATCAGCGGTTTTGCCGTTCTTCTTAGGCCGTCCGCCTTTGCGCCCGTTTGCGCGTTGCTTTCCGAAATACATTGAGTTTTCAACCATTCTTGCGTTGAAAAGGTCGCCGTTTTCGTCTTGCTGCAAAAGGCCGATTTCTAATAAACCATTCACAAAAGCGGTGGTTTCCTCAATGGTTATGTACTCTTCAAATTCGTTGAGGTTGTAGCCCAGAACATCGCCCAAAATTAGCTTGTCCTCTTCGGTTGAGAATGGCACCGAATGGCCTTTGGTCGCCGCCATGTGTTCGCACAACCGCCACCAACGCCCGTAGCCGTCATAGCCCTTGCGCCTTATAAGCCGCTGGCACTTAATATCAGCCGACGCGTTGGAATCGTGCGGAAAGTACATCATGGGTTCGGCGGCAAGTTCTGTCACCGAATTAGCCATGTTGCACCACGCCCGATTCTTCGCCGCGTGCCAACGTCTCTTCAAGGTAGACTTTGCCGGCAACGCACATTGCAGCGCCTACCTGTTCCGGCAATGCTTCATGCGGATTCGTGCCCCTCACAATCGAAGTGGCGGCAACGATGCCGGCAATGAAACCGGCCTTGATCGCGGCGGGGTCTGGCTTCATGCTCTCGTGCGTCTCGCCGTTGACCAACTCCAAGCAGCATTCGCAGTCATAGGCGAAGCCGTGAAGCTGCTGCAATTCCTCAATTACCTTGCTTTTGCCAAACATTCTTCAATCTCCTTTTCTAGGTCATCGAACATTGATTTGCGCTTCTCTATGCGCATTTCCGGGTGAAGCGTGAGCAGCCAACGCGCCAGAAGCGGCGTAACGGTGTTGTTGATGCTGTATTCGTGGCAGTCGCCGTGCTGGTCGATATAGGGCACCGGCACAAGCCGGCTGCGCCCCTCGTACCGCTGGCGCTCAATTAGGTACTTGGTTGACACCTTCAGGCCGCGTGCGTTGATCGCAAGCGCTATGCACTCCATTTCCCGCGCCGCTTTCGGGCTGGCCTGAAGCCATGCCGTGAAAAGTTCAACGTAGCTTCTGGCTTTCAGCGGCACCGGGTAGATTGCCGCGCGTTCCTGCGCAACGACGGCTTCAACGGGTTGCGTGTAATCGTCAACGTTCATGCTTGCCGCCCGCCCTTTCCAGCCGCGCAAGCAAGCAATCGAAAGCCAACTGCGCTTGCTCGCGCGTCGCCGTGAACGGGACGGGCAGGGGATGCCGGACGCGAACGCCGCCGCCCTGCTCAATGTAGGCCGTCCAGAAGCCGTTCGCGTCGCGCTCGAAGGTTCCTTTAGGCTGCATGGCGCACCATCCAATAGATAGCGGCGGCATCAACGGCCATGCAAGACCAGAACGCAAAGAAGCCGTAAGCGTCGTAAAGCCATATTTGGAACGTCGCAATAGCAACTGGCAGAATGCCGGACACGGTGAGAACAGCGACGGCGTAAAAGGCAATGCGCTTTGGCATTGACCGCCGCGCTATAATGGTTTCGTCAAATCGCGTGGCGCGTTTTTGACGTGCAACCATGCGGGTTCCAGCCGTGCGGTTGCTTCTTTCTTGCGGCATTTCAAACGGGTTGCAAGGCTTTGACAGAAAAGCGCTTGCGCTTCGTCCCTGCTTTCGCGGGGTCGGCTTACGGTGTACGTTATAACCATTGGTTAAACCTCTGGTTTGCGTTGCGGTTTTCATTCCGCATCACCCGCGCTGTACCCATAGCAAGCAATTTCGCCGTTGTCGCGCGGGTTCAGGTTCGGACAGAACAGCGCCCCGCGTTCGTAGTTGTAGTGCTTGCAGTTGCGTTGGCAGTCCCGGTGTTCAATCTGCGTTGCCGCCAAGCGCACAAGTTCGGCTGCGCCAAGTGACAAGTTCATTTTTCCCATTGCCTTTGTTCCTTTCTGTAACCGTTGGTTCTAGCTGTGGTTGTTGCGGTGGTTTTCATGTTGTTCATCTGGTCTGCGCATGAAGCGCCTACCTGCGCAGTAGCCGAGAATCGCAACGCCGGCAATCCACACGACAACGGCGCTTGCTGATACGTGGCTAAGTCCCGCAACAAGCACGCACACCAAGCCGGCAATAGGTGCCGCACTCCTTTTCATTCCTAAACCTCCTTCATTGCATCGAAAGCGCAAAGATCGTTTGGCGTGCAGCCAAGCGCCGCCGCCAGCTTGTACGTGGTTTCAAGCGTCGGCACCATTTCGCCGCGCAGGTACTTGCGCACCGAATCGACCGAAACGCCCGCCTTGCACGCAAGCTTCGCGGGGTTCATATCGGCTTCGGCCATGAGAACGCGCAAACGCTTGCTAACAACCTTCATTAGGTCTGTCATTCGTGTTCACCACCTTTCAAAACAACGTGAATCATGTTGATGACTAAACACAATAAACGTGAATCACGCAGATTGCAAGAGTTTAATTCAAATTTTCTTGATTAGCGAACGTGAATCACGTAGAATTATCGGCGTTGAAAGGATGCCTTATGTATAAACTGCAGTTAAAAGAACTACGCAAAAAGGCTGGCTTCAAAACTCAAGGCGAAATAGCCGCACACCTTGGCATAAAAGAACGCAAATATGCTTCTTGGGAGAGAGAAGAAGTAGCATTGACATTGGAAGATGCTTTCATGCTTTCAATCGCGCTTGGCTGCACTCCTAACGATCTATGCGGCTGGCCGGAAGGGAAGAACGAGGGGCGAACGTTCAATGACGCGTTCGAGAAGGAACTATTGGAATGCTACCGGTCTTGCACCCCGCGCCGGCAAGACCGAATACTAGATACCGCCCGCGATGCAGCGGGAATGTCTAAAGAAGCAACCGAACGTTCTTCATCTGAACCCAAGCAATTTGCTTGCTAGAAGCACCAGTAATCTAGCGAAAAGGAGGTGAAGCGACGATGCAGGAAGCGTTATTGGCGTTGTCCCAATGGCTAAACCCTCAATGGGTTGCAGATCAGCTATACAACGGCGATGGCTTGCCATTCGTCCTGTGGTCGCTCATTGTGTTTTCATGCGGTTTAGCCGCTGGCGCTTTCTATGAATACCGCAAGCAAAAAAGGGTTTCAAAACGAAAGATAGCAAAAGGGTTTTCAAGAAAGGTAAAGGAAGCCGCAAAGAACGCCTTGGAGTCAGACGGCGAAATAGTCCTTGGCGATTATTGGGAATCTGTTATAGCTTTCTCGCGAGAATGCCCCGGCGTTTTCGTGTTTAGCTACGAATTAGAAGAGGTTGGCGACATGGACACATACCAGATTAGCCCAGTTTGGCGCGAATATCTCAACAGGCACCGCCGATACTTGGAATAGATAGAAAAATGCCCTGCGACGGGTGCAACCATTGCAGGGCTGTTTGTCCGCTACCAACGAACAAAGCAAGGTGATTTTAACATGGAAAAGAAACGCGCCGCTATATACGCCCGCTTTTCGTCGCACAATCAACGTTCCGAATCAATAGAAATCCAAGTTGAGAACTCAACGCGCTATTGCCAAGAAAACGGCCTTGACGTTGTGCGTATCTATACAGACTACGCAAAGACCGGGCGCAACACTGACCGCGCCGAATTTCAACGAATGATGGACGATGCCCGCTTGGGTCTGTTTGATTATGTTGTGATCTACAAGGTAACGCGCATTATGCGCAATCGTGACGAAATGGCGCTTGCACGCATCATGCTTCGCAAGGCCGGCGTTGAAATACTCTATGCCGGTGAGGAAATCGCCAGCGGTTCAAGCGGCGTTCTGCAGCTTGGAATGCTCGAAGTTCTGGCGGAATGGGAAAGCGCTATAGACAGTGAGCGAATCAGGGATGGAATACAGAAGAACGCCCAACGGTGCATGGCCAATGGTCGCACGCTCTACGGTTGGGACATAGTAGAAGGACGCTACCGCGTCAATGATCGTGAAGCCGCTTGGCTCCGTAAAATGAAGAACAAGTTGTTTAGCGGCGCAACCATGGCCGAAGTGGTGCGAAGCGTGGACGCAATGCGTACCCGCCAAGGCAAGAAGGTTAACCAAGACACCGCAACAAAGCTGCTGTTACGCGAACAGAACGGCGGCACCTATTGTTATGCCGGCGTGCGCGTTGAAGGTGGGATGCCGGCGCTTTGGCCGAAGCACGAACAAGACATGATAATTTCAATGCTGAAAAGCCGCCACAAGCCGCATAGGCGCGTTGATACCGCCGAAGAATGGCCGTTGTCCGGCAAGCTGTGGTGCGCGTGCTGTGACAGCACCTTAACCGGCACAAGCGGCACAAGCGCCACTGGCAAGACCTATGCTTATTACAAGTGCAACAAGTGCGGGCGCACATTCAGGCGCGACGTTTTGGAAGATGCCATAGTGGACGTTGTTTGCGAAGCTGTGAAGCGCCCCGAAATACGGGGCAATATAGCCGCCCTTATGGCTGATTGGTCTAAGGATAATGCGGAAGAAACACCGCTAGAAAGTGAGCGCATCAAAGGCGAAATTAGGCGCATTGATGCGGCATTTGAAAACATCTGGCAAGCCATCGAATCGGGCATAGCGCCGCCGGGTGGCAAAGATCGCGTTCAGGAATTGACCGAACGCAAAAACGAACTTGAAGCCGAATACCACATGGCTAAAGCGCATGAAAGCTTAGAACCAGACTATGAAGAAATAAGGCAATGGCTTGACGAAATAGCGCAGAATCTAACGCCGCAAGAAATATTGAAAATGTTCATTCGAGCGGCTGAAATTGAAGGTGACGTTGTGAAGCTATTCTTTGCATTTGACTACTACGGTAATGACTTCACACCGCCCAAATATAGACACGAACTATTCTCTAATGAGAATAGTTCGTGTAATTCTCCTATGGTGGAGGCGCGGAGAATCGAACTCCGGTCCATACTAAATTGTCCACAAGGCGCTACAGGCTTAGTCAGCGATCGGGCTTCGGAGCGGATCGGTTCGCAGACCAACGTGGCCGCTCCTAGTCGGTTCGGTCTTTCCCGCGGCCATACCGACTACGTGCCGCGGGGCATTCCCCTCAAATGACACCTTGCCCGGTTCGGGGAAGCACCGGGGTCGGTGATCACCAAAAACTGCTGTTAGGCAGCCATGGCGGCCGGCATGTAGTAGCCGGTCTTAGAAGTGTTTTTGCCAATTAACTTGACGGTACCCCTGTTTAGCGTGGCGAGGAGACCACGGCCTGCTCCTCGTTTCGAACTTACCATGTCGAAACCAGTCGCCCCCTTAAGGGTTGTCGATTTATTCTAGCGGCCGCGACGCTCCTGTCAAGAGCCGCATCATCGGCCCCGCTACCGCGGCACGCCCGTGCTGCTGCGGCGCTAGGCCGCCACGCGGATGAGCTCGGTGCCGTTCAGGTCGTAATCGTCCATGCACACGCTCTGGCGCGCCGGCTCGTCGTAGGTGCACCAGTAATAGGTCTTGGTGGCCGCCGAATAGCCGTCGGAGAACATGGTGTACTCGAAGCGCCCGTCGGCCATCTGCGCCCCGCCCTTGCACATGGACGCGCCCTCAAGCGTGCGGAACAGGCGCGTCACGTTGGCGGCCTCTCCTTCTTCTGCGGGGTAATGCGCGTTCAGGAAGGCGGCCCGCACGAAGCGGCTGGCCGGGTCGTAGCCGCCTGGGAACCCGATCATGCCCGCGCCGCTGCCGAACGCGCGCAGGGTGTCGCGCGTCCACGCAACCGGCTCGGGATGCGCGGTCTCGATGTGCATATAGTTGCGCACATTCTCGGTATGCCAGGGGAAGGGCGGCTGGTTGGTCAGCACGTCCAGCCCGTCGTCGTACACGTGCATGCCGTCGGCTTGGCACTCGATGACGATGGACTCCTTCCCATCGCCTACCAGCCAGTGCAGCTGGGCCACGCCATAGCCCTCGCTGGGCGCCTTGGCCACGATGACAACGTCCTTAAGCGCCTTGCGCACCTCGGCCACCGTGGAGAAGCTCGCCGCCACCCACAGAGGGAGCTCGTAGGCCGCCACGTTCACCGCCCCCTCTTCGGGGGCTTCGGCGAACTGGGCATAGCCGGGGAAGTTAAGGCCGGCGATGGCGAGTCCCGCCTCGTTGGCGCAATCGAAGTAGCACGGCACGCCGCCCACGACGATGCCCATGCCCACGCAGGCATGCTCGGGACTCAGCGAACCAAGGAACTGCGTGGGGATAGACGCCCCTCGCGGGGTGATGACCACGCCCTCGCCGTAGCTCTCGCACCAATCGAGGTTGCGGCCGAAATACAAGTTGCCGGCTGCATCGGCAAAACGAACGCCCGTGCACATAATGATCTCCTAACGACGAAATGGGAGCGACCCAACCGATCGCTCCCATTCATGGTAGGCCCCGATGACCGACGTTCGCCGATGCGGGCCGTCTCCGTTGTCGTTTCGACAGCGCCTTGTCGCCGTTACTTTTTCTTCTTGAGGAAACTCAGCGAATCGGAGATCTCGTCGAAGGTGCTCTTCAGCTCGGCGGCGACCTGGACCCCGTCCTTGTAGATGGCGTTCATGTCCCTGGTGGCGGCCGCCACGCCCTCGCGACTGATACCGAGATCGAACTCATCGCCGTCCGAGGTGCGCTCCACGCGCACGCCGTCGCCGTCGTTGTCCTCGTCGACGTAGTAGTACTCCTGCTCGTTGCCGTCCTCGTCGAGCAAGATGAAACCGATCTCGTTGTCGTGCTCGTCGACGATCATCGCGTAGATGTCGCCTTCCTCAATCTCCATCTCGATGATCTCGCTCTCCTCCTCGGGCTCCTCTTCGATATGGTAGCCTTCGGAGTGCAGGATATCGGCATCCTCCTCCGCCTGGATGGCCTCGGGCACCTCGTCGGGATCCCAGCCGTCGTAGTCGGCCTCGTTGTCGGTCATGAAGCTGTCGTAGGCGTGCTCCAAGTCGCTTTCGGCGGCATCCTCCTCATCGGCGTCGAAGAGGGCGTCCTCGTCGTCCTCGGCGTCTTCCAGCTCTGTTTCCTGGTCGGTCCACTCGGCATCGGTCTCGCCGACCTCTTCCATGCTCTCAAGCTCTTCGTCAAGACCCATTGCCAGACTCCTAACCTCGTGATGTACGTGCGCGGGCGACCTCGCCCGCCGAAACCATGATGCCACGACTTCCCGCGCCGTGGCCCTCCCGCGCCGTTTCGTTGACCGAGCGTGAACGTGCCAAGGCGCGACGCCGGTCGTGCAGCCCGCAGACACCGAGCGAAGGCGGTGGCGCGACCGGGCACCGGCGCGCGGCGCGGCCCCGCAGACCCTTAGCCTAGCGAACGCGCTCCTTCAGCGCGCGGTCGATCTCGCGCTTAGTGTCGCGCTCCTTCATAGAGGCGCGCTTGTCGTAGAGCTTCTTGCCGCGGGCCAGCGCCAGCTCCACCTTCACCCGGCCGTCCTCGTTGAAGTACATCTTCAAGGGCACGATGGCCAGGCCCTTCTCGGCCACCTTCGCGTCCAGGTAGCGAATCTGCTTCTTGTGCAGCAGGAGCTTCCGGCGCCGGTCGGGGTCGGGGTTGAAGATGCTGCCGTTGGAGTACGGCGAGATGTGCACGTTGTTGAGCCACACCTCGCCGTTCCGAATGAGGGCGAAGCAATCGGTGAGCTGGCAGTTGTTCTCCCGCAGCGAGCGCACCTCGGTGCCCGTCAGCTCGATGCCGGCCTCGTAGGTCTCCAAGATCTCGTAGTCGTGGAAGGCCCGGCGGTTCTTCGCGATGGTCTTCTCCTCGCGCTTCGGCACGGCCCTCACGCCTCCTCGGGTGCGGCGGAAGCGTCGGGCGCATCGGCATCGGCATCGGCATCGGCGGCCTTCCCTTCCGCATTCTCGGTCACCGCGCCGCCCAGCCCCGGCACGAAGCTCGTGTCGGGGGCGAGGTCTTGCGCGAAGCGGGCGATGAGGCGCACCGTGGCCTCCAAATCGCGCAGGCAGATGACCTCGGTGGGAGTGTGCATGTAGCGCAGCGGCACGGAGATGAGGCCCGTGGGAATGCCCCCGCGCGTCACCTGAATGGCCCGAGCGTCGGTACCGGTGACCGACGGCTCGGCCTCCAGCTGGTACGGAATGCCCTCCGCCTCGGCAGCGGCCACGAGGCGCTCGAACACCACGGGGTTGATGTTCGGCCCCCGCGCGATAACCGGGCCCGCCCCGCAGACGATCTTTCCGTACTTCGTTTTGTCGATGCCCGGATAGTCCGTGGCGTGGGTGACGTCGAAGGCGAGCGCCACGTCGGGGTTCACGGCATGGGCGCTTGTCATGGCGCCGCGGGTGCCGATCTCCTCCTGAGTGGTGGCTACGGCGATGAAGTCGCCCGGGGCGCGGCCGGCGCGGGCCAGCTTCTCCATGACGCGACAGGCGATCCACACGCCGCACTTGTCATCGAAGCACTTCGAGACGGCCATGTCGTCGCCGAACCGCTCGAATCCGACGCCGAACGTGATGGGGTCGCCCACGGACACGAGCTTCTTCACGCGCTTGGGCTTCATGCCCAAATCGATGACGAGGGAGGAGAGCGGCGTCACCGTCTTGCGCTCGTCCGGCTCGATGAGGTGGATGGGCTTGCGGCCCACGATGCCGCGGAGGGTGCCGGAAGCGGTGTGCACGTCGACCCGCATGCCGGGCAGGATGGCCGCGTCCACACCGCCGAGCGAGGCTACCGAGAGGAAGCCCTCGTCGGAGATGTAGGTGACCATGAGGCCGATCTCGTCCATATGGGCCGCCAGCATGAGCGAGGGC
>OLOA01000337.1_pt1 | contig 51432 bp, 31 predicted proteins | sample 1672201 | NCBI WGS metagenome assembly OLOA01 (sample SAMEA3136658, study PRJEB25190) | human gut metagenome
AGATATTTATTGAAGATTTGAAAAGTAATGACAAACTAATAGATGAATTTGACGAGAAGCTTTGGCACACATTAGTTCAAAAAGTAATAGTAAACACAGGTAAGGAAATAGAGGTCAAGTTCAAAAACTAAAATCAAACACGATATTGGTAAACGCAGAACAGATTATACTGCACAAAAAAACTGTGGCATAATCCGTTTTTTGATTTTTATAGTTTACAAACCTACCCAGCTTAAAATTGATGAAAAAATAGAGTAGTGTTCGTTATATGATTTTTTATCTGTTTTTTCTTTGGAAACAATCACCCCTGGGCTACAACTGAATATATTTTTTTCAGTTGTTACATGGAACGGTATTTTCATACTAAGATTTGGACAATTTTGAAATGATCCTGAATCAATAAAATTTAACTGTTCTGGTAAATCTACAAACTTCAAATTTCGACAATTATTAAGAGTTCCTCTTTTTATAACCTTCAAATTTTTAGGAAATCTGAAATATTCTACATTAGTCAATTCTTGGAAAATATCCGCTAAAAAATCCGATTTTAATACACTGTTCGATAAATCCAAGGTTTTACATCTTTCAGACATTGACTTGATAACCACAAGATCAAAATAGCTCATTTCGCCACTAACTACAATTTGGTTATACTTTTTATTCCCCTCCAAAATCAATTGCGACATTTCTCCCTCATGATTGCTTTGGATGTTTAAAGTATCATTTAAAATTTCAAACTTTGGTATTGCATAACAATCACTACAAAAACTCACTAAACATGCGACTAAGCAAACAAAAATACAATTTATTTTTTTAACCAAAATATCATCTCTGCTTAATTATTATTATATTTATTTTATCATAAATCCGAAAAATCATCAAGCAAAATTAGTCACATTTAAAAAATCTCAAATTAAACATAGAGTAAGTTTAGGATTTTTACTAGGGGGTTGCATACTTTCGCACGATGATATAGAATTTATTTATACTCTCACACGCTTTAAAAAAAATAAAATGACCCGTGCGTTTGTATTAATACTTGAGTGCTTAGACATTTTTTGTCAAATCCGGTTTTTCTGGGTTTGGCATTTTTTATGAAATTTTAAAAGTCAAAGGAGTAACTACACTATGATTAACCGCAAATTTTTGTCTTTATTAACTTCATGTTTCTTAATTTTCGGCAGCAGCATGAGCTTTGCAGATGCTTCAGATACAACCGTTTTCATCACCGGCAGCAGCGGAATAGCCGCAAGGCTGCACAAACCCGTTTTGAAAGAATTCCCTGGAATTAACATTGAGTCGGTGCGCATCCCGGAAAAGCCATTTTTAAGCGAAAAAGCCTGCAAACCCACTGACCAGTGGCTGTTTTTAGGCACCCCTGTTTACAAACACAAAGAGCACATAATTTCTTCTTGCAAAAAATACAAAAGGATTCTGTGCGAAAAGCCTGTTGGATTATCAAAAGATGAAATAAACGAAATAAAAACCGCTATAAGCCAAAATGAGACTTGCTTCATAGTGAATTACGCGCTGAGGTTCCTGCCCTGCCTTAATGAAATTAAAGAATTCACAAAAAATAATGAAATTAAATCCGTGACTATTATTTGCAACGCAAATTTCAATAAATTCCCGCCGAACAAAGCATGGAAAAGCGATTATAAATCAGGCGGAGGAATTCTTTATTCCATACTCCCGCATATGGTAGATTTACTGAACTTTCTAAACTTTGAAGAAAGCTTAAGCGACATCACTTTTGAAAGCATTTCGAAAACTCCGATGGATGACATAAGCCTTTATTCAAAAACGAAAAGCGGCATTAAAACTGCAATACATATTGATTTGCTCAAAGATTTTGATGAATTCACCTTGAAACTTGAAACTCCCAAAGGCGGGAAAATATTTAACCTAATAAACTCGAAAGAAAATAAAATCACAGGCACCAAATACCTCAGCGGGACTCTATCCGCCACGAGCAAAATCTCACCATGGCGAATTTCTTTCAAAAATTTGCTAGAAGCCCTTTTTGCAGATCCTGAAAATCCGAATTTTGCGAAAGTTGAAGATGCTGAAAAAGTCCATGATGTTCTAGGCGCGATATTATCAAAGGAAAATCAAATATATAAACAATAAAAATTCTCAAACGCATTTCTAATTCAACTAATTTCAAAATATTAAATAAAAATAATTTTCTTAAAGCTATTAACTTGTAGATTATAATATTAATATAATTCCATATATAACATGTTGATTTAATTTGAATTTAATGTTATAATTACATTATGTATTATGTCGTAAAGGAAAATGATTTTGTAATGAAAAAAATGTTATCTATCTTTTTAGCACTAAATTGCTTATTTTTTTGCGTTTTTCCAGCCAGCACAGCCTTCGCAAGCGGCGAAAACGCCCTTAATGGAACCGTTCTGCATAAGCCTAAAAATCCTAGGCCACCAAAAACACCAGCATCTTCAGCTAGAGCAAAAAATTTCTTAATACAAAAAGTTTTTTTGACAACGCTTTTGTGCGCAATAGGAGTTGACATTAAGATAAAATTTCTTAAGAATTCACGCAAAATACCTTCAAACTTTGTGGTAACAGAAATTAATAATGTTAAAACTAACTTCGAAAATCCTAGAGAGGATTTCTCTCAAATTAAAGTATTGACGCGCACTTTATGCCAACTAAGCCAAAAAGGAGACAAAATAAAATTTGAATTTTGTAATCCAGCATTCCAATACATTAAAAACATCGCTACAATTAATGGGCATGTCTTAAGAATAGACCAGATACTTAAATATGGCGAAAAAGCTCTAGAACTATTTTATGAAAAGGATAAAGAACGAACAACCTTATCATACGAGGCAGAAGAAAACTTAACCACAGATGTTATATTTAAAAGCAAAGCCGAATCATTGCTTAAAGATATATTGATTCCTAAATCAAACTTACCAGGCGAAGCAGACCATGCGGAAGAAACGCTATTTCCCTTAGAAGACAACAAAAAAAATAAAAACAACACAAAAGCTATAAACCAAAAGGCATTTTTAACTGGACTTCTTTGCGTAAGCTACTCTGACATTTACATAAAATACCATGAGGATTCCCCAACAGAAAAAAATTTTGATTTCACAGTATGTAAAATTAACAACACATATGTAAACCCTAATTCATACACCCCACACTATGAATCAAAAGCTATTATGGACGTGCTTCAAAATAAAAGAACCATCATAAAATTTGAACCAAAGATAATTTCTAGCGATTATTTTTTAAACTTAGTTAAACTAAACGGACATATTGTGGGTTCTTTCGAAATCAATAGCCTTGGCGAAAAAATTTCTAAGTTAATCTATGAGAGAAAGCAAGCTATGTGCAAGGACCAAATTCAAACACAAACAATAAACTTAGGAGATGACATTTTATTCAGAATAAAAGCTGAAGAAATATTAAAAAATGTATTAAACCCGGGAGAAAAAGCAGAAAAAAAACCGACGCTTTCTCAAAACGGTCCTACAACTGGGAAATGTAACTCTTGTTTAATTGCTCAAAAGTCGTTTTTAATCTCTCTGCTGTGCTCGGTTGGAGCCGACGTTTATGTAATCCCTAAAAGAAACTTGCAAAATCAAATCATAGATTTCACAGTTTACAAAATGGATACCACACAAATTTTCGTTGTTCATTTCATGCATGTGTTTCAAATCAAAAAAATGCTTGAATTTCTTTTAGAAAGTCATTACTTAACAAACTTCACTTATAGGTTCAGCGAAAAGAACAATATTATTGAAAACGTTACAGTTAGTGGCAACTTTCTAAAAGCCCCTGCTATAACCAAGCGTGGCATGAAAGCATTTGATTTAATTTCGGAAAAACTTAACAAACAAAACGCTTCATCAAGCCAACCTGTAAATCTAACTGCGGACCACACTTTAAAAAGTAAAATAAAAGACACTTTAAAAGATGTTGTAGATTATGATGAATCCACAGTAGAGGAAGAAAAAATGGAAGAGGAGAAGAAAGAAAATAATTCCCTCGATTTTTATCACGATGAAGAAATTGCTGATAAATCGCTTGCTCACCAAAAAGCGTTTCTGACTGCACTTCTTTGCTCAACCGGAGCCAGTGTTTATGCAAAATTTGAAAAATGCGCAAATGGCAAGGTTAATGATTTTACAATAATATCAATAGAAGGTCAAAGCATCCTCGACCCCGACCCCAAAAAACAGATACAGGCCTTGATTTTCGAGCTAAAAAAAAGACAAGACACACTAGGCTTAAACATTTCATCTTTAAAAAATGAATTACAAATGATAACGGTTGGCGACTCAGTTTTTTCAAAAAGTGCTATTGAAAATTCAGGTGAAAAAATGCTCAGTTTAATTTGCAGCGAAGAAGAAAAGAAGATGGCCAGATTTCCACAGCAAAAGGAAAAATCTGAACAATTACTACACAATTTCTTCTTAAATCCAGATCTCAAAGATATGGTTTTAAAAATTTTTTCTCCTACTTTGCCAAGCATAAATACAGCAGGATATGACAGATTTAAATCTACATTAAAAAATATTGAAAAAATAGAATCTTATTTCCAAAAAGCCTTTATAATAGGCTTTGCCTGCGCAATAAATATCGAAACAGTCACTTTTATGGCAAGCCAAACCAATAAAGAATACCTAAGCGACATTTATTTATGTTATTTGGCAGGGCACTCCTTCCCAGAAGTTTCTCCGCTAACCGAACCAAACATGGCTTATATGATTCAAATTATAAACAAATTTTTAGTAAATTATAATATGGGTCTAAAACCTTTGCAGTCAGATTGCAAAGTAATAGAATATGTTAAATTTAAAAATTTAGTTCTAGATAGAATAGATATCTTTAACCTTGGATATGAGTTTTACAATATAATTCGCGATGAAGAAGCCGAAACAAAAGCAATCATCTATAGATATAAAACAAAAAAAGTCCCTCATTGCGAAAAAGTTCCCGAAGGTTATGTATTAGATCTAAAAGAAAACTCCCGCTTTAAAAGAAAAATAAAAGCTGCATTTAAGGCTAGAATCGGTACCTACTTAAAAAACGAATTACCATTCAATATTTAAAAGAACTAAACCTATCAATTTTTATGATCGGTTTACAAATTGTTTAACAACTCCAGCAAAATTTTCATGTTGAAGACATTTTTGCTTAATGATAAACTTAAATTATACAAGTATAAAGAGGAATGATTTCGTGATAAAAAAATCACTGTCAGCCTTTTTGGCAGGCATACATTTGCTTTCTTCGGTAAGCACCACTACTTTTGCAAGCGGAAGCAAACATATCGCACCACCTCAAAAGCCAACAACCTATCGTTCAGGTAGTTTATCACTTCAAAAAAGAAAAATAGCTGCTCAAAAGGTATTTTTAGTTGCTTTGCTTTGCGCAATGGGAACTAATGTTTACATAAAATTTCAAAGAGAACAAACCGTCCAAAACTTAAATTTCACAGTATTTGGAATAGGAAATTTATTCATTCAAGACTTAAAGCCCAGCCAAAATAGATTGCAAATGGGAAATTTATTAGAATTTCTCACAAATAGTAAAGCCGCTATAGATTTCAAATACAATTTAAGGCCTAGAAGCCTGATACTAGATTGCGTAAAAATTAATAATTATTTTTTAACTCAAAATGAAATTTATAAAATAGGCGAAAAAGTTCTTGAATTTATCTATGTAAAAAAAAGGACCGCCTATTTAAATCATAGTATTCATAAGATGGTAAATTTAACAGAAGATGTTTTGTTTCGCCAAAACATCTTAAATATTTTCGGGGAAATTTTAAACCCTATACCCCATGAATGCAGGAACGTACTTAGCTTTTATTCCCTACAGCTTAACAGAGACTCTAGAAAATTCGAACCTCTTAAAGATATTCACCACATTTATTACCTCCAAAATCACCCTGATAAATCTCAAAAAGTTATTTTTTGCTATCAAAAAGCCTTTTTAGTTGGGATCCTTAGCGTGCTGGGAATTGACATGCAAGTAAGGAAACCCAGCAAAAGCTTCCACGAATTCAAAGACCACATTTTGATGTGTAGCTTCAATGGTGAAAATGTTTACTCCGAAACAACGAAAAAAACTTTGAAATGCATAGAAAATATGATATATACCACTCGCCGCCTTTTCCCGCCGGAAAAAATAAATATAAATATCGAGGAGTTCGGCTATATAATTCCCACAGAAGTCACAATAGGTGGCATAACGCTTAATGAAATCGACATTTTTAATTTAGGGCAAAGGTTTTATAGCCTAGTGCAAAAAAATTTCTGCCAAATAATAAAAGACTGCCCGAACGCTGAAGTAATTAATTTAGATAAAACTAAAAATTTCACTGAAAATATAAAACAGGAATTCAAGCAATACACAGGGAGAGACTTCCCTAATCTAAACTCCTAATCAAACCAAAAACCATCATATAAACAATAAATTTAAAAAAGGAATGATCTTCATTGATTAAAAAAACATTATCCACTATTTTAGCCTCCACATTCATGCTTTCTTCAGTAGCTTTGGCAAGCGGTAAAAAACCACAAGTCGAAGAAAAATTGCCAAAAATAAGCATAGAAGAAAACCGCACATATAAAAAAGAATTAAAAGAAGAAAAAAACCACATATACACTGCTCAAAAAGCTTTTTTAATTGGCCTTGCCTGTGCGTTTGACGTTCATGTTGAAATAGAATTCATTGCTGACAAGCCTGGGAAAACTTACAATTTTAAAATATCATGCATCCATAACTCAAAATTTGAATATGCAGATTGGCCTATTTCCAAGCAATCAAGGCAAATATTGATGATTTTGCGCGGAATTAGAAAAATACCATACATTGAAGCAAAATTGCCTAAGAACAAATGTGTAATAGAGACCTTAGAAATTAATAATCACGTTATGATGCACGATTTCATTTATGAATTCGGCGATTTGATACTAAAAATAATTCACAGAAAGAAAATAAACGCAATTAAAGAAGGCAAACTAGATGAGCCATTAAATTTAAAAACAGATGAAGAATTTAAAAACGAAATAAAAGATCTTTTTAGCGAAATTTTAAAGCCCGCACCAAGCATCACTCCAAAAGTTCATAACTTTTATTTACCACCACTATAAGACGTTCAAACTTCAAAAATTAGCCTTTTAAAATACTTCATTTAGAATTTAATTTTAAAAAAACCCATCAATAAAAAGGAATGATCTTATGATTAAAAAAACGCTTTCAATTTTCATGGCTTTTAGTTGCCTGTTTTCATCAGGAACGCCTATTTTCGCTGATGGCGATGAATATTTGCCAACTCAATATTGTAAAAAACATCAAATTCCAACAAAATCATCACAATTACAAAGTGATAAGTTGTTTAAAAAAAGAAGAATTATTCAAAAAGCATTTTTAACCGGCCTTCTTCTCGCTACCGGAGCAGATATAGAAATAGCATTTCGTAAAAAGTTAAAAAATAAATCATCATTAACTGACTTTATGGTAAAGAAAATTAATAACATAGACGTTAAGTTCTCGAGATCGTCATCCCTTCAATACAATGAAATAGCTGCAATTTTAAATGCCCTTAAAAATGAAAATTTTAAATTTGAATTTAATAATAAATCTCCAAAACAACTTACAATAATCAGCGCAAAAATTAACGATCATTTCTTAAGCCAAGACACAATGTACAAAATGGGTGAAAAAGTACTAGAACTAATCGTAGAAAAAAGACCAGATATCCAGGCACGTATTCCAATGAACTTAAACAATGATATTGAATTAACTAACAAAATTTTGAATATTTTTAATGGCCTTTTAGAACCCAATCCTACTAAAAGCGAAAATCCAATTAAATTTTTCGAGTTACCTTCTGATTCAAAGAAGATGGAACCCGTCACAAATCCTGCTCATGTAGATTATCTAAAACAACACCCTGACGCCTCATCTCACCTGATAGTTTGCTATCAAAAAATGTTTTTTATCGGGCTTTTAAGTGCTTTTGGTACAAAAGTAACAGCAAAATTAAAAGAAACTACTGACAGTAGTTTCCCTGAATGTATTAAAGCTCATACTATTAACAAGTACCGACTTCACCTAAAGGGAGAGTATTACGTATTTTTAAGCAATATGATTAAATACATTAATTCTAGTTTCCCGCCAGAAAAACTAAAAATAGAAACTTTACCCCTGAGCTACTTAGTGCCATCAAAAGTTACTATTAACAATCAAATAATTCTTAACGAAAATGATATTTTTAACTTAGGTCAAAAATTCTATAATTTAATCGATAAAATAGTATCGGAATGCCCTTCTGAGTTATCTATATATTTAGGCTATATCATTGATTTAAGTAAAACATCTAAATTTACTCAAGGAGTAAAAGAAATATTTAAAGAATACACAGGAAAAGATTTTGCTTGATTTAAAATAAGAAAACCCATTCAACGGGTTTTTAAATTTGGCCTAAAAGATAATTTATTAATAAAAAGGAATGATTTTGTGATTAAAAAAATACTTTCAATTTTCATGGCTTTTTCATGCATCTTTTCAGCAGGAACGCCTATTTTCGCTGATGATAACGAATTATTCCCAGTTGATTATTTAAAAAGACATCAGGTACAGACAAAGATACCAACAGGCACATTTTTATTTTCTATTGATAAAAAGAAAAAAGTTGCTCAAAAAGCATTTTTAACCGCTCTTGCCTGCTCACTTGGAATCAACATAGAAATAAAAATTCACCGAATTGGCTCAAAAGTACCAATTAACTTTACAGTTCAAAAAATTGGTGACTCAGATCTCCATTCTTTAAGCGCAGATGACCATGACCCTCAAATATCTGCTCTGTTAGATGTCCTTAGAAATAAAAATCATAAATTTGAAATTAAAAGTTCCAAGGTGTTCACAATATATTCTGCAAAGATTAATAACCACTTTTTAAATCAAAACACAATTTTAAAAATAGGCGAAAAAGTTTTAAAACTAATTTATGAAGAAAAGCAACTTGCAATTAGAAGTCACATTATTTCTGAGCATTTAAACCTAACACATGATATTTCTTTCAGAAATAAAGTTTTTAACATTATAGGTGAACTCTTAAAAAATAATCCCCCTAAAGATGAAAATACACTTAGTTTTTTTGAACTGCCCTCTGATTCTAAAAAACTAGAACCTATCACTAATCCTGATCACGTAAACTATTTAAAAGAGCACCCTGACACAGCTTCTAAACTTACGATATGTTATCAAAAAGCATTTTTCACAGGGCTTTTAAGCAATTCGGGAATTAAAACATTTATAAGGCTGCCAGGCAAAAGGGAAAAAAATGATTTACCTAACTGCATTATACTAAAGAAAGTAGGTAACTTCGGTTTTAAAACAAGCGGAATAACCAGCATATATCTAACAAATTTTATTAAACTTGTGAATTCTATTTTTGATTCTAAAAAATTAAAAATAGAAGCATTACAAGCAAGCAACTTAATACCAACTAAAGTTATTATAGAAAATAAAATATATCTTGATGAAAACGATATTTTTAATTTGGGGCAAAGATTTTATAATTTATTTTATAAACTGACTTGTGAAAATATCATTAAACATCCCCCCTGCACCATTTTATGTTTAAATGAAATTCCTAGATTCACTCAAGGAGTAAAGGAAATATTTAAAGATTACACTGGAATAAATTTGCCTAACCTAAAATAACAAAATTCCGGCATGTTTAAAATTGCTAAATAATTATTAAAATAAAGGAATGATCTCGTGACTAAAAAAATACTTTCAATTTTCATGGCTTTTTCATGCATCTTTTCAGCAGGAACGCCTATTTTCGCTGATAGCGATGATGAATTTTTGCCAACTCGATATAGTAAAAAACATCAGATTCCAACAAAAATATCAGTAAATAATATTGTGTATAGGAAAAAAAAGATTGCTCAAAAATCATTTTTAGCCGGCCTTCTTCTCGCTACCGGAGCAAATGTAGAAATAGCATTTCGGAGAAAGCATAAAAGTAAATTATTATTAACTGACTTTATGGTAAAGAAAATTAATAATATAGACGTTAATGTCTCACCATCATCAGCCAAGCAAAACAATGAAATAATAGCACTGTTAGATGCCCTTAAAAATGAAAATTTTAAATTTGAGTTTACTAATAAATCTAAAAAACAAACTATAATTAGTGCAAAAATTAACGACCATTTATTAAATCAAAGCACACTGTACAAAATGGGTGAAAAAGTACTAGAACTAATCGCAGAAAAGAAATCAACAATACCTGCACATGTTACAATGAACTTAAATGATGACATTGAATTAAAAGACAAAATTTTGAATATTTTTAATGGCCTTTTCGAACCTAATCCTACTAAAAACGAAAATACACTAAAATTTTTCGAATTACCTTCTGATTCAGAAAAGCTAGAATTCGTCACAAATCCTGCTCATGTAGATTATCTAAAACAACACCCTGATGCCACATCTCACCTCATAGTTTGCTATCAAAAAATGTTTTTTATCGGGCTTTTAAGTGCTTTTGGAATAAAAGTAACAGCAAAAATAAAAGAAACACTCGACGATAGCTTCCCCGAATGTATTACAATTTGTAAGATTAACGAAACCTATGCTTCCCAACAACAGTACTACGCATTTTTAGAAAGCATTATCAGAAATATTAATTCTAGTTTCCCACCGGAAAAACTAAAAATAGAAACTTTACCTATGAGCTACATAACGCCATCAAAAGTTACTATTAACAATCAAATAGTTCTTGACGAAAATGATATTTTCAATTTAGGCCAAAGATTTTATAATTTACTCGATAGAATAATATGGTCATGCCCTGCTAATCTATTTATGCATTACGGCTCTGTCTTTGATTTAAGTAGATCGGATGAATTTACTCAAGGAGTAAAAGAAATGTTCCAAATTTACACTGGCAAAGATTTGCCTGACTTAACAAAACAAAACTCAATCAGATTAACTATTGGTAAAAATGGAAGGATCTTATGATTAAAAAAACACTTTCAACTTTCATGGCTTTTTCATGCATTTTTTCAGCAGGAACACCTGTTTTTGCTGATGGCGATGAATATTTGCCAATTCAATATTGTAAAAAACATCAAATTCCAACAAAACGATCAGTAAGTGCTATTTTATCTAAAAAAAGAAAAATTGTTCAAAAAGCATTTTTAGCCGGCCTTCTTATCGCTACCGGAACAAATGTAGAAATAGCATTTCGGAAAAAAAATTCAACACCAGATTTTTCAGTACAAAAAATTAATGGTATAAACGTTGGTGTCTCGAAATCAACAGCTAAGCAAAGCAATGAAATCACCGCAATTTTAAATGCACTTCAAAACAAAAATTTTAAATTTGAATTTAGCAATAATCATAAATACCTTACAATACTTAGTGCAAAAATTAACGGTTACTTTCTAAATCAAAACACAATTTACAAAATGGGCAAAAAAATATTAGAACTAGTCCTAGATAATAAACCAGGAGAAGCTCCACATATTTTAGTGAACTTAAACGATGACATTGAATTAAAACACAAAATTTTGAATATTTTTAATGGCCTTTTAGAACCTAATCCTACTAAAAGCGAAACTACACTTAAATTTTTCGAGTTACCTTCTGATTCAAAAGAGACAGAACCCGTCACAAATCCTGTTCATGTAGATTATCTAAAACAACATCCTGATGCCTTATTTTACCTTATAGTTTGCTATCAAAAAATGTTCTTTGCCGGGCTTTTAAGTGCTCTTGGGGCAGAAGTAATAGCAATGAAAAAGATGCCTTTTAAGAGGGAATTCCCGGAATGTGTTGAAATTCATAAGATCGCTAAATACCCTACCAAATTCACAGGAGAGCGTTATAGATTTTTAGAAAATATGGTTAAACATATTAATTATATTTTCCTGCCAGAAAAACTAAAAATAGAATCCTTACCTCTGAGCTATTTCACGCCAATAAGAGTCACTATTGATGATCAAATAGTTCTCAGCGAAAGCGACATTTTTAACTTAGGCCAAAAATTTTATAATTTAATTTATGAAATTTTATCTGATCCTGCTGTTCATCAAGTTACAAGACCTTTTCAACTAATACATTTAAACAATTTACCTTTATTTACTCAAGGAGTAAAAGAAATTTTTAAAGATTACACCGGCATGAATTTGCCTGATCTAAAATAATAAAACTCAGACATATTTACCAATTACTAAAATAAAGGAATGATTTCGTGATAAAAAAAGCGCTTTCAATTTTTCTGGCTTTTTCATACATCTTTTCACCGGTAGCTAACGCTTCCGGGACCCCTAAAACTGCACTGCCTAGGCCTTCAAAAACAGGGTGCAAATCAGATTCTTATTCTTACCTAAAAAGAGTTTCTAATCAAAAAGCCTTTCTTGCTGGCCTTCTTTGCGCAACCGGAACCAATGTTTGCATAAAACTTTACCCAGGCCCGGAAACAAAATCGTGCAATTTCACAATAACCAGAATTGACGACACAAATATTGAAGTTAGGAACCACATAGATCATCTAATTCAAATAAACGCTTTGCTATACTTCCTCGTCAATAAAAAAGATATTATAGATTTTGAATATGACCCGCATACAAGTGGCATTTTAACATCTTGCATAAAAGTCAATGACTATTATCTAACGCAAAAAGTCATTCAAGACATAGGCGAAAAAATTTTAGAACTAATTTTAGAAAATAAAAAAAATCCATATAAATCACAACTAGGCAACATCTTAGTCAATCTAACTCAAGACCCTTCGTTCAAGGAAAAAGTCACAAATATTTTTGAAGATATTTTATATAACAACCTTACCAATACAGAAAATTCACTTAACTTTTATACGTTTCCTTCTAGCTCCACAAAGAAGCTAGAGCCCGTCCAAAATTTTAACCATGTAAGCTACATAAAAAAGCACCCTCAAGAATCTTCACTCTTAGAAAATTGTTATACCAAGGCATTTTTTATAAGCATGCTTAAACTAGCAGGCGCAAAAATAACAGTATCGCATTACAACACATACTTAGACTACGATTTAGAATTCATAGATGCCTTTAATTTGCGCAAAATTAACGGTATGGTTAATTATCAGAAAAAGGGCATACACACTAAATATTTAACATATTTAATAAAATTAGTTAAAAGTATATTGCCGCCTGAAAAACTCAAAATAGAAACTATAGCTCTAACCTGCAGCATGCCTGTAAAAATCACTATTTGCAACAACATAGTCCTTAATGAGATTGATATTTTTAATTTAGGGCAAAGATTTCACAACATAGCCTATGATATCATGCGGGAATACCGTGAAGATAGAACATATTTTAATTTATCTGATTTAGACAAAAGCGAAAATTTAAATCAAAGATTCAAAGAAGAATTCAAAAACTACACAGGCGTAGATTTACCTGATTTAAAATAAAAGCAAAAAAATAGTCTCATTTAAAATGAGACTATTTTTCGTTTATAAGCTCTAAAAATTCTTTTTCATTAATAACTTTTACTCCCAGATTCATAGCCTTTTCGAGCTTGCTTCCGGCTTCTTCCCCCGCAAGAACAAAAGAAGTTTTTTTCGAAACGCTCGAAGAGACTTTCCCGCCCAGGCTTTCGATTATTTCTTTAGCTTCGTTTCTGCTATAATTTTCAAGGGTTCCTGTTAGAACAAACGTTTTACCTTCAAATTTATCGCCTTTAACAGTCGTTTGAGCCTGCATTTCAAGGCCATAATTTTTAAATTCTTCAATTAACTTAATATTATCCGGAACTTGAAAATATTTTCTCAAACTGCTTGCAATTATTTCGCCTATGCCGTCAATTTCGGCAATTTCGGTTTCCTTAGCTTCAATTATTTTTTCAATGCTTCCGAATTTTTGAGTTATAAGCCTCGAGGCCTTTTCGCCCACGTGAGGAATCCCAAGTGCAAATAAAAATTTATCAAGCGGCTTATTTTTTGAATTTTCAATTGCTTTAACAATATTTTCAGAAGATTTCTCGCCCATTCTTTCAATCTGAAGAAGGTCATCTTTTTTTAGTTTATAAAGGTCAGCCGCAGATTTCACAAGGCCGGAATTTATAAGCTTTAAAATCAAAGTTTCACCAAGGCCGTCAATATCCATCGCAGCGCGCGACGCAAAATGAATAACATTTCTAATCAGCTGGCCAGGGCAATCGGAACTAATGCAGCGAAGGGCAACCTCGCCTTCTTCTTTCACAACGTCCGAACCGCACGAAGGGCATTTTTTCGGGAACTGAAACTCTTTCGCACCTTCGCCATCTTTCACAACCCTAACAATTTCAGGAATTATTTCGCCGGCTTTTCTAACCAGCACAGTATCGCCAATTTTAATGTTCTTTTCTTTGATGAGGTCTTCATTGTGAAGTGCAACCCTGCTAACCGTTGTGCCAGAAAGAAAAACAGGCCTTAAAATTCCTGTCGGAGTGAGCACGCCTGTTCTTCCAACATTAATTTCAATGTCAAGGAGTTCGGTTTCGCGCTCTTCAGGAGGATATTTATAAGCCTCGGCCCACCTCGGAAATTTCGAAGTACTGCCCAGAATTTTTCTTCCTTTCAAGGAATCAAGCTTAACCACCGCACCGTCAGTTGCGAAGGACAAAGAATTCCTCGCCTCGCCGATTCTGTCAATCTCGTTTAAAACTTCGTTTATGGCAGTGTAACGATTGTAAAAAGGAGGTACCGGGAAAGAAAGACTCTTCAAAAAATCAAGCGATTCCTTGTGGCTTTCGAAGGTTTTGCCCTCAATTTTTTGAACATTAAAAACTATTATTTCCAAATTTCGCAAAGCAGCAACTTTGTTGTCTTTCTGCCTGAGCGAGCCTGCTGCGGCATTCCTTGGGTTTTTGAATACTTTAAGTCCAGCGGCTTCTTGCGATTTAACTAACTTCAAAAAATTCTCTTTCGAAATATAAACCTCGCCCCTAACTTCCAAAAAAGGCAGTTTCTCGCTCAAAGTCTTGGGTAAGTTTGCAATGGTCATCACGTTTTCAGTTATATCCTCACCCACTAAGCCATTACCACGAGTCGAAGCCCTGAAAAATTCGCCGTTTTTATATTCAACCGCAACCGAAAGTCCATCAATCTTGGGCTCAACAACATAAGAAGGGTCGCCAATTGTGTTTTTTACTCTGCTGTCAAAAGCAATTATTTCGCCCTTTGAAAATGAGTCATGAAGGCTTTCCATTTTAACCTCATGATTCACCGGCGAAAATTTCTCAGAAGCTTTGCCGCCAACCTCTTTAGTCGGGGAACTCACCCCCAAAGAAAGTTCAGGAAACTCCCCCTCCAAAAGTTCAAGTTTCCTAAGAAGCATATCGTATTCATAATCGTCTATTTCCGGGGCATCTTCTTCATAATACTTTTTGTTGTGATATTCTATCTCTTTTCTATATTCTTTAGCTAACTTTTTTGCCTCTTCTAAAGTCAATTTTAGCATATCCTTTCATTAATTATGAATAACGTCTTCTGCCGTGATTTCAGCTTGAATTAACGGCATTTTGTGGCCCTTTTCTTTAGAAATTTTAATCGCATCAAGCGCAATTTTTTCAGCTTGCTTGCATTTTTCTTCCGAAGATGAATAAAAAGTGGCCAAAACTTCGCCTTTTTTAACTTTGCTTCCAACTTTTTTGTTAAGAATCATTCCTGCGAAATAATCAATGCTCGCTTCCTTGGTTTCGCGCCCAGCGCCAAGAATCATCGCGGCTTTGCCCAAATTAGAAGCCTTTATTTCAGTCACGAAGCCGTCTTTTTCGGCTTTGCACTCATAAACGACTTTAGATTTGCTCGGGTAAACTTCGCTCACCGGGAGATCCTCAGTTGCACCTTGAGCTTTAACCATTTCTTTGAATTTTTCAAGCGCAGTGCCGTTTTCAATGGACTTTTCAGCCATTTTTTTGCACTCTTCAAAACTACCAACCCCGCAAAGATTAAGCATCTGCGCAGAAAGATAAACCGAAAGCTCTTTTAAATCTTCAGGGCCTCTACCGCTCAAAATTTCGCAAGCTTCCCAAACTTCAACGTGGTTCCCGATGGCATTTCCAAGCGGTTCATGCATGCTCGTTACCACAGCGGCAATTTTTTTGCCAAACTTCGCGCCAATGCTAACCATAAGCTTGGAGAGTTTCACGGCATTTTCAGTATTCTTCATAAAAGCGCCATCGCCAACTTTAACATCCAAAAGGATGCAATCAGCGCCCGAAGCGAGCTTTTTGCTCATGATGCTCGAAGCAATAAGCGGAATACTTTCAACAGTTGCGGTAACATCCCTCAGAGCGTAAATTTTTTTATCCGCAGGAACCAAATTGCCCGTTTGGCTTATAACTGAGCATCCAACTTTGTTAACTATCTCGAAGAATTTTTCCCTGTCAAGCGCGGTTTTAAAACCTTTAATAGATTCAAGCTTGTCGATTGTTCCGCCTGTGTGGCCAAGCCCACGGCCCGACATTTTAGCAACTTTTGCACCGCATGCAGCAACAATCGGCGCAATGATAAGGGTGGTCTTGTCGCCTACCCCTCCGGTACTATGTTTGTCAACTTTCATGCCAAATATACCGGAAAGATCTGCAGTTTCGCCCGAATTTAACATGCATTTCGTTAAAGCTTCGGCTTCTGTATCGGTCATTCCTTTAAAATAAACTGCCATCAAAAAAGCAGACATCTGGTAATCCGGGATTTCGCCCTGGACATAGCCGTTTATCAAATAATTTATTTCTTCAAAACTAAGCTCATCGCCGTTTCTTTTCTTTTCGATTATGTCATAAGCTCTCACTTAATTTTGCCCCTCTTTGCTTTTATTTTTTAAAATTTTAACGATTCTGCTGGTTCCAAGCCTGTCAGCGCCAAGATTTATAAACTCCCATGCATCTTCAAGGCTAGAAATTCCGCCCGCAGCTTTAATTTTAACGTTTTTGCCCACATGCTTTTTAAAAAGAACAATGTCTTCAGGCTTTGCGCCTGCGGATGAAAAACCAGTTGAAGTTTTAATGAAATCAGCGCCAGCGCGCGAAACAATCTCGCACATTTTGATTTTTTCTTCAGCAGTAAGCAGGCAAGTTTCAATAATAACCTTCAAAATTTTGCCCTCGCATGCCTTTTTGACAGCAGCAATTTCATTTTCAACGTAGCTGTAATTTTTTTCTTTCAGCTTGCCGATGTTAATAACCATGTCGATTTCATCAGCGCCATTTTTTATTGCGTCCCCAGTTTCGAAAACCTTAGCTTCAGTAGTCATGTAGCCATTCGGGAAGCCAATAACAGTGCAAATTTTCATTTTATTTCCAACGTAATTTTTAGCCTGCTTAACAAAAGCCGGCGCTATGCAAACGCTGGCAACTTTGTATTTTATAGCATCGTCGCAAAGAAGTTTGATGTCATCAAAAACCGCTGCGGGCGCTAAAAGAGTATGGTCAACCTTAGATAATATTAAATTTATATCCATCAAAAAATCTCCTATTTATCTTGCACCTTTTTCGTAAGGAACGCCCGAAGCCTTTGGAGCAGAAGAGCGACCAACGAATAAAATGAGCATGACTATCGTTAGAACATAAGGAATCATCGCAAGAAGAGTTGAAGGAACGCTGAGGTTTCCCCCACCGAGCATAACAACCAACGCCTGCGAAAAACCAAAAAGCAAACAAGCAGCATAAGCACCAAACGGGCGCCATTTGCCGAAGATAACAGCCGCCAAAGCTATGAACCCTTGACCGCTTATTGCCGTTGGAGTGAACTGAGAAATTATCGCTAAAGTCATTGTTCCGCCGCCAAGGCCCGCTAAAATTCCTGAAAGAATAACACAAAAATATCTCGTTTTGTAAACCGAAACGCCAAGTGTGTCAACCGCTTGAGGGTGCTCGCCCATTGCCCTGATCCTAAGGCCCCATTTGGTTTTGTAAAGCAAAAACCAAGTCAAAGTAACAACAATCGCAGCCAAAATGACAGTTACATCAAGGTTGAAGTTGCTAAATGCAGTGCCTTGCAAATGCTGGGAATCAAAAATTTTAGGGAGCTTCTTCGGAACAGGCAAAGTTAACGTTGCACCGCCGAAAAAGTGCCTTGATAAATAAAGCGCAAGGCCCGGGCCAATCAAGTTAAGCGCAATTCCGGAAACAGTTTGGTCCGCCCTGAAAGTAATTGAAGCAACTGCATGAAAAAGCGACATTAAGCCGCCCGCAATTCCTGCGAAAAGGAGCCCAAGCCAAGGGTTGCCGGAAAAATATCCAACGGCTGCACCGGCAAGCGCACCAATGCTCATCATCCCTTCAATTCCAATGTTTACAACGCCTGAGCGCTCAGAAATTACGCCGCCCATTGCTGCGAGCGCAAGCGGCGTGGAATACATAAGCGTTATTGAGATTGCAATTAAAATGTTACTTAGCATTGAGTTTTTCCCTCTTTTCCAAGAATTTATTAATAAACGAAGGAATGATTCTAACAAGAGCCACGAAAAATACTATGATTCCTATCATGATGTTAACGATTTCAGAAGGAACACCGATTTTAAACTGGAGCGACTGCCCTGAATAAATAAGCCCGCTAAACATCAATCCTGAAAAAATGCATCCAATCGGCGAACTGCCTGCAATCAAAGCAACCGAAAGTCCGTTAAACCCGTAGTTTTCAAAAACGGCTAGAGTTTGAATTCCGTGAATTGAAGTTCCTGTGATTGAAAGAGCTCCTGCAAGGCCGGAAAGCGCTCCGGCGATCATCATCGTGTAAAGAATATTTCTTTGAACATTAATTCCCGCATTTTCAGCAGCATCCGGGCTAATTCCAGCGACTCTGAATTCATAGCCTTTTTTGGTTTTGTAAAGAATAACCCAAGTTAAAACTGCCATCAAAACCGCTATTAAGAAATTTAAATTAAAGTCAGTTTTCAAAATAACGTCGTTTAAAAACGGATTACTTCTCAAGAATTCTCTTCCTGCGTCTGAAAATTTCCAGTCGTTAAGAAAAAGAGTGAACCCCGAAGGATTTATAGGGAAAGTTCCGTCGCTTTCAGGCTTGTGGAAAGCCTCCAAAGTAACAACATAATTGCAAAGGTAAAAAGCAATCCAGTTAAGCATTATGCTCGTTAGAACCTCATTGATGCCGAACTTTGACTTTAAAAATCCAACGATTCCTCCAAAAATAGCCCCTGCGAGCATGCCTGAAAAAATAACAAGCGGAATTTGGATTACAGGGTGGAAGTTAAAAGTTATTCCAACGATGGTTGAAGCAATCGTTGCTGCTATGTACTGACCCTCGGCGCCAATGTTAAAAAGTCCCGTTTTAAAAGCAAAGGTAACGCTCAAGGCTGTTAGGATGATCGGCGTGCTTTTGAGAATAACATTAACAATAAATTTAGGCCTTGAAAAAATTGAATTTATCATAATAGCCAAAGATTGGCTCGCGCTGTAACCCGTTACAAGAAGTATCCCGCAAGCAACCATAAACCCCAAAACCACCGCCAGCGCAGTGCAAACAAAAGGAGTTTTGAAAAATTTAGCTATCTTTTCTATCATTGTTTTTACCCCCTGCCATCAAAAGACCGACGTTTCGCTCATTTGCTTCCTCTTGGCTGAATTCGCCCGCAATCGAGCCGTCATAAATAACCGCAATTCTGTCAGAAACATCAAGAATTTCATCAAGTTCCAAAGAAATAAGCAAAATCGCCTTGCCTTGGTCTCTTAAATTCACAAGAATTTTATGAACGTATTCAATCGCTCCAACGTCAAGCCCGCGAGTAGGCTGAACAGCGATTAGCAAATCAGGGTCGTTTGAAATTTCTCTTCCAATAACCAATTTTTGCTGGTTGCCGCCTGAAAGATTCCTAATCTTAGTGTTTTTGCAGCCTTCTGGGCGAACATCATAGTTTTTAATAAGCTCATCCGCAAATTTATCCCTGGCTTCATAATCAAGGAAGCCCCCTTTGCAAAACGGCTCGTTTCTGTATTTTTCCAAAATAGCATTATCAGCCACAGACATCGAAAGAACAATGCCGTCTCTGTGGCGGTCTTCATGAATTATTGAAATTTTGCTGTCAAGAACATTTCTTATGCTGGTGTTTTGAATTTCTTTCTCGTTTATCAAAATCTTGCCAGATTCGCAACGCCTTTTGCTGATAATTGCTTCCAAAAGTTCTTGTTGGCCGTTGCCTTCAATTCCAGCAAGGCCGTAAATCTCGCCTCTTTTAAGAGACATATTAAGCGACTTAACCGCTTCAAGGCCTCTTTCGCACTTCACGCAAAGGTCTTTAATTTCAAAAACAGTTTTGCCAGGGTTTGCCGGTTTTTTATCGACTGAAAGCTTAACTTTTCTTCCAACCATTTTCTCAGCAAGGCTCTGCTCGCTTTCTTCGTTAACGTTAACCCTGCCAACGAACTTACCCTTTCGAATTATGGTGCAATCCTTTGAAGATTTTTTAATTTCTTTTAATTTATGAGTGATTATAATTATCGTTTTGCCGTCTTTTTTAAGGTTTTCGATTATTTCCAAGAGCTCGTCGACTTCATAAGGAGTCAAAACAGCAGTTGGCTCATCAAGAATCAGAATTTCGGCGCCTCTGTAAAGAGCTTTCAAAATTTCAACTTTTTGCTGCATTCCAACGGAAATATTCCTGATTTTCCTTTTAAGGTCAACCTTCATTCCGTATCTTTCTATGATTTCTTTAACCTTTTTCTTTGCTTCCCTTGTGTTAATGATGCCGAATTTATTAGTCGTTTCATTTCCAAGGATTATATTTTGCATAACGGTAAATTTGTCAATTAGCATAAAATGCTGGTGAACCATTCCGATTCCATGGTGTATGGCATCGTTAGGGTTAAAAATGTTAACCTGCTCACCGTTTAAATATATTTGCCCTTCATCAGCAGTGTAAAGCCCATAAAGAATGTTCATAAGCGTGCTTTTGCCTGCTCCGTTTTCGCCCAAAATAGCATGAGTTTCGCCCTTTTTAACGTCTAAATCAACGGAGTCAAGCGCCTTATGATGCCCAAAAATCTTAGTGATTCCACGCATCTGAACGGCATAATCTTTAATAATTTCCAAAAGATATCCTCCTAACAAAAACTAATTAAACTTTTAAATTCGGAAGTGATTTGATAAATTCTTCATACGAAGCCGAAGTTCCCGGAGGAATTATTTCGCCTCTTCTTACCTTTTCCTCAACTGCTTTAACGGCGTTTTTAACATTTTCAGGCACGTTGGGATTTTCCTGAGGAATTCCCACGCAGTCTTCTTTTATTCCATAAGAAAAAGTCTTGCCGCCAATTTTATCGCCATTTTTAAGGCTTGTGGAAACAGTTTTAACCGCTTTCCCAACATCTTTTATTGACGAAGTCAGAACGTTTTTAGGAGCAAGAAAAGACTGGTCCATATCGCAGCCGATGGCATAAGAGCCCTTTTCTTTGGCCGCTTCGATTATTCCAACGCCTGCGCCGCCTGCAGCATGGAAAATAACATCGCATTCATCAAACATTTTTATGGCAATAGCTTTTCCTTTGGCTGAATCCGTGAAACTTTCAGCATACTGGATTTTAACATCTATGTTTTTGCCGAGCTTTTTAGCTGCATACGCAACTCCAGCGCGGTAGCCATATTCAAACTGATCTATAACAACACTTTTCATCCCGCCAATGAAGCCAACTCTATTCACCTTCGTTGTCATTGCTGCTATGTAACCCACCAAGAACGAAGATTCCTCCGAGCGGAAAATCGCGCACGTTACGTTATCAGGCGTTCTGCTTCCAAAGGAAAAGTCCGCAATTGCATAGTTTATTTCGGGGTTAATGTTCGCCGCGAGCTTGATAGGGTCCGCGAGCTTATAGCCTATTCCCCAAACCAAATCAGCATTTTCGTCGGCTAATTTATCAATATTAATCGGGTAATCAGAAGCCTGCTGGCACTCAACATAGCCAACTCTCGAACCAGTTTCTTCCGAAAAAGCTTTAAGGCCCTTCCACGAAGATTCCTGGAAAGATTGGTCATTAATTCCGCCGCCGTCAGTTACCATTGCAACGAAAAAGCGATTGTCATTCATCACTCCTTTGGCAAGCAAAGAACCAGTTTTCACGAGAAGCCCGCAAAAACCTATTCCCACCGCTATGCCTGAAACAAGAAGTGCCCTGGAAATTACTTTATTCATAGTCTCCTCCAAAAATTATATGTATGTGTATATGATTATAAATTTTTAACTTAAAGCTGTGTTTAAAGCGATTTCCACCATGTTGCTAAATCCCTTTTGCCTTTCGTCAGAGCTCAAAGATTCGCCTCTAAGCGGGCGGTCTGAAACCGTGAGGATGCAAAGTGCATTCTTGCCAAGTTTAGCCGCATTCATGTAAAGCGCAGCCGATTCCATCTCTACCGCTAAAACGCCCATTTTGCCCCAATTTTCCAAAGTTTTAAGGTCGCTGTAAAAAACGTCCGAAGAAAGAACATTTCCCACAAATGGGTCTATTCCAAGCTCTTTTGAGGATTTTACAGCTTTGCTGAGTAAATCAAAATTAGCGACAGGAGTAAAACTTCCACCTAAATTATACTGCATAGCATAATTTGAGTCAGTGCAAGCTCCCATCGCTATAACTATATCTTTCAAATTTATTTTCTCAGAAATTGCTCCCGCGCTGCCTATCCTTATTATGTTTTCTACGCCATAAAAACCGAAAAGCTCGTAAGAATAAATGCCAATAGAAGCCATGCCCATCCCACTGCCCATTACGGAGACGGTTTTTCCTTTGTATTTCCCTGTAAAACCGAGCATATTTCTCACTTTATTAAAGCATTTAACATCTGTAAGAAAATTCTCGGCGATAAACTGCGCTCTCAAAGGGTCACCCGGCATTAAAACGCTCGGCGCAATTTCTCCCATTTTTGCTGAAATATGCGGAGTTGGTATGTTTGACATAATTAAAACAAGGCCGACTTAAAATCAGTTATTTAATTCGGCCTTTAGCCACCACCTTTTACTAAAATACATGTTTTTAATCAATAAATATAAATTATTTCTAAAAAATTTCACTGTTTTAGAATAACTCTAAACCAAATTTATAATTTTTAATTCAGAGCAACTTAATTCAGTCTTCACAGGTGGATTTTAGCATATTTTTAAGCATTTTGTCAACTAAATATATTGCTTTTTGAATTATGGGCCCTCCTGCCAAAACGCTAAACACAGTTATGATTCCGACGGTTCCTCCCATCAAAACTCCAAGCAATAAAGTCGAGGCATCTTGAACGAATCTTATAAGCGCAAACGACTTACCGGTTTTTTTGCTTGCAATCACTGAAACCGCACTCCACGGGTCGATTCCAATGTCGATTGATATGTACATTCCAAGGCCCAAAAACGCAATAAAGCAGCCTGCAATCGAAACTAAAAGTTTAACTATGAAAATATCCGGGATTTGAAGCAAATCGTAAAGCCACATTCCGCAATTAACAAAAATTCCAAGCAAAAGAACATAAATAAGCGTTCCTAAATGAACATATTTCCGCTCAATGAAAAATATCAAAACCGTAAGGCTTGCGTTCAAAATGTTGATCGTAAGGCCGATGTCAGAATGCAAAAACTTGCTAAGGCCTTCATAGAAAACCGTAATAGGGTCGGCGCCGAGACCCGTTTTGATGTTTATAGCGCCTGAAAGCCCAAGAAAAAATATGCCTAAAGTGCAAACTATTATTTTTTTAACCCAAAGGACTATATCCTGTTTTTTTAACGACAAAGTTTACAACACCTCTCTTAAAAATGAATTACCTTTAATTTCGTTTTCTATTCCTAAATATTCAAGAACCGTTTTGCCGATGTCTCCAAAAAAGCTCCTTGTTTTAAGGTCTACTCCGGGTTTAACTGCCTTACCGTAAATTACCATAGGCGTGTACTCTCTAGAATGATCTGTCGAAGAGGTCATACCCGGGTCGCAGCCATGGTCCGCGGTGATTATTAAAATGTCTTCGTCTCTTAATTTTTCAGTTATGCTTGGAATCTTGCCGTCGAAATAAGAAAGAGCCTCGGCATAACCGTCTATATTATTTCTATGCCCATAGACCATGTCGAAATCCACCAAATTTACAAAACAAAGGCCTTCGAAATCTTCATCCATGATTTTAAGCATTTTTTCAATGCCATCAGCGTTATTAACAGTCCTCGTGGATTGAGTTATTCCCCTGCCGCCAAAAATATCGCTGATCTTTCCTACTCCGATTACTTCTTTGCCGCTATTTTTAATAAAATCAAGCATTGTTTCCTCCGGAGGAGTAAGAGCGTAATCATGCCTGCCCGAAGTGCGGTAAAAATCAGGGAACTCGCCCTTGAAAGGCCTTGCGATGACTCTTCCTACGCCGTGCTCACCTTTAAGGAGATTCCGTGCGATTTCGCAAACTCTGTAAAGTTCATTAAGCGGAACATAATCTTCATGAGCAGCAACTTGGAAAACGCTGTCAGCCGAAGTGTAAACAATCAGCTTGCCGCTTTCAATGCTTTCTTTGCCGTAATCTGCAATGACCTTCGTGCCGGAATAAGGCTTGTTGCAAAGGGTTTTATAGCCCGAAAGCCTTTCAAACTCACTGATAACCTCGCTCGGGAAGCCATTTTTGTAAGTTGGCAAAGGCCTTTTCGATTCAATTCCTGCAATTTCCCAGTGGCCGATTATTGTGTCTTTACCTTTTGATTTTTCTCTCATTCTTGCAAAGCTTGCGAGCGGTTTTACTTCGCTTTCTAAATAGTCGATTCCTTCAATGTTAAAAAGGCCGAGCTTTTTTAAATTAGGCATGGAAAATTTGGGGCTTTTCGAGCAAGATTTCAAAGTATTGCTGCCTTTGTCGCCATAATCCGCTGCATCAGGCATCTCGCCAATTCCAACGCTGTCAAGAACAATTAAAAATACTCTTTTCATAATTTTTCCTCCATTATTTTATCCGATTGTCATTTGCTGCCAAGAATCGTCTAAAGGAAGCTTGCCGCCATAAGGCAAATTTTTCGCATAATAAGCGCTTTCGTTTTCAATGCTGCCTGGAACATAAGGCTGCGCGCTCAGAAGTCTATGGCCTTTCTTTTGCTTCATAACCATTATTCCTTGGGTGTTTTTAGTTTGCTTGAGACTAAGTTTTTCACTGCTGAAAATCAAAATCTTGCCGCAAGAAGAAGTTAAAATATAGTTTTTTTCTTCTTTGGAATAATCACAAAAAACGAGTTTGTCACCCTCGAAGTAGGCTTTTATAAGTTTCTTTCTGTTCGTTTTTGTAAGATATGATTTCATGTCAACTTTTGCTACTTTGCCTGATTCAAAGAAAAATACCATGAAGCCCACATAATCTATGGTTGCAACCATATATTTAAATTTTTCGTTTTTGTCAAAACTAAGCGTTGCGGGAATATAATCCCCCACTTGGCTGGCTTTTGTGTCTTTGAAATTATATGCCTTGGCTTTGTAAACCTGCGCTTTGTCAGTGAAGAAAAGCAAATCGGAATGGTTCGTTCCATAAATATGCTCAAGGATTTCATCGCTGCTTTTGAGGTTTTGCTCCGAGTTCATTTTAAGCGACTGCGGAGTGATCTTTTTGAAATAGCCCTCTTTACTCACGAAAAAGCTAACCGGGTAATCCGGCACAGTTATCTCTTCGGTGATTATTTCTTCAGGCATAACAAGCGGGCAAACTCTTTCTTTGCCGTAAGTTTCGGCAACTCTTTTTAAATCTTCTAAAATTAGCTTGTCAACTTTTGATTTATCTTCCAAAATTTCTTTTAATTTCTTGATTTCATCTTTGATGCTTTCAATTTCGTTTGTGCGCTTTAAAATATATTCCCTGTTAAGGTGGCGCAGCTTAATGTCAGCCACATATTCCGCTTGAATTTTATCAATCAAAAAGCCTTCCATCAAGTTAGGAACAACGTTTATTTCTTCCTTGGTTTTTCTTATTATTAAAATTGCTTTGTCAATATCAACTAGGATTTTTTCAAGGCCTTCGAGCAAATGAAGCTTCGAGCTAAGCCTTTGAAGGTCGAAAACAGTCCTTCTTTTTATGCACTCTTCTCTAAAGGCAATCCACTCAGTAATGATTTCTTTAACGCCCATAACTTTCGGCGTTTCGGCTATCAAAACATTAAAATTGCAAGAAAAAGTGTCTTCAAGAGGCGTCAAACGGAAAAGTTTTCTCATGAGGCTTTCTGGGTTCGAACCACGTTTAAGGTCAATCGTGATTTTTAGCCCGTCAAGGCCCGTTTCGTCTCTAACGTCTGAGATTTCTCTTATTTTGCCCTCTTTAACGAGCGCAGCGATTTTTTCGATTATAACTTCGCTCGTTGTCGTTGGCGGAATATTTTTAATATCAATGCAATTGTATTTTTTATCGTATTCATATTTCGCGCGGATTTTAATCCCACCGCGGCCCGTTTCATAAATCGCTTTTAATTTTTCTTTGTCGTAAATAATCTCCCCGCCGCCCGGGAAATCAGGCGCAACAAGCGTCGTTAAAACGTCATGTTCAGGGTTTTTAATGATTTCGGCCGTTGTTTTGCAAACTTCTTTTAAATTAAAAGAGCAAATCGAGCTCGCCATTCCAACAGCAATGCCCGTGGTTGAATTAACAAGTATCGACGGGAAAGTGCAGGGCAAAAGCGCAGGCTCTTTCAAGGTGTTGTCGTAGTTATCAACAAAATCAACAGTGTCTTTTTCAATATCTTTGAAAATTTCTTTGCAAATGTCTTCAAGCTTTGCTTCGGTGTACCTTGAAGCTGCGCAGGCCATGTCTCTTGAATAAAACTTGCCAAAGTTTCCTTTCGAATCAACATAAGGGTGCAAAAGCGCCTCGTAGCCACGGCTAAGCCGAACCATTGTTTCGTAAATTGCGCTGTCACCGTGAGGGTTAAGCTTCATTGTTTGACCGACTATATTCGCGGACTTCGTTCTCGCAGAGCCCAAAAGGCCCATTTTAAACATAGTGTAGATGAGCTTCCTGTGCGAAGGCTTGAAGCCGTCTATTTCGGGAATAGCCCTGGACATTATGACGCTCATAGCGTAAGGCATGTAGTTTTTCTTCAAAGTATCTACAATTTTCTCTTCCATTACCTCTCCGGCATTGTAAATAAAGCCGCTAACCTTCGGTGCAGATTCTTTAGTTTTACTCCTTTTCGCCATTTTTTCTCTCCTAACTTACATCTAAATTGTCAGTATACAAATGCCCGTTTTCAATGATGTATTCTTTTCTGCCGCTAAGGTCGTCGCCAAGCAAAATGTCAAACATTCTGGCGGTTTCTTCGGCATCCTCAGGCATTACTTTTATGAGTCTCCGGGTTTTCGGGTCCATCGTTGTGAAGCTCATCATGTCGGGCTCATTTTCACCAAGACCTTTCGACCTTTGGATTGTGTATTTTTGATTTCCTATCTTTTTTATGAAGCTTTCTTTTTCGCTTTCGTTGTAAGCAAAATAAGTTTCGTCTTTCGTGGTTATTTCATAAAGCGGCGATTCAGCAATGAAAACTTTGCCTTTTTCAATGAGTTTCGGCGCAAGCTGATAAATCATCGTTAAAAGAAGCGTTCTTATCTGAAAGCCGTCAACATCAGCATCAGTGCAAAGAATAACTTTGTTCCAGCGAAGGGAATCAATGTTAAACGAAGAAAGCTCTTTCGCAGCTTTGCCGCTTTTGACTTCAACCCCGCAGCCAAGAACTTTGATGAGGTCCACGATGATTTCGCTTTTGAAGACTCTGTTAACGTCAGCTTTAAGGCAGTTGAGGATCTTACCACGAATTGGAATAATCGCCTGAAAATCAGGGTTTCTCGCTTGTTTGCAAGCGCCCAAAGCAGAGTCACCTTCCACTATGAAAAGCTCTCTTTCGGCAATGTCTTTGCTCCTGCAGTCAACGAATTTTGCAACCCTGCTGGCAATATCCATCGAGTTTGTGAGCTTCTTTTTAAGGTTCTGCCTTGTTTTTTCGGCGTCTTCACGGCTCCTTTTGTTAACCAAAACTTGAGCGGCAATTTTCTCGGCATCTTGCGGGTGCTCGATGAAATAAATTTCAAGGTGCTTTCGAATTTCTTGCGTTAGTGCTTCTTGAATTCCTTTGTTGGTGATTGATTTTTTAGTTTGATTTTCGTAAGAAGTCATGGTTGAAAAAGACGAAATAATAATCACCAAAGAATCTTCGATGTCCGCAAAAGTTATTTTGTTCTCGTTTTTCGTATATTTACCTGAGTTTTTAATTAAGTTATCAACTTGGTAAAGAAAAGCGCTTTTCACGGCCTTTTCCGGCGCGCCGCCATGCTCAAGAAAACTTGAATTGTGGTAATATTCCGCCAGGCTCAGCTTCCTTGAAAATGCCATTGCGATGTTTGCTTTTAGCTTGTAAAAAGGCTTGTCTTCCCTGTCTTTAACCTGCTTTTCGAAGCTCCAGTTTTGAACCGGCGTTAAATAATCCCCTGCCAAAAGCTCTTCGGCATAATCCGAAATTCCGTTCGGGTATTTATACTTAAACTCTTTGAAAGATTTATCTTCTTGCTGGAATTTAAGGCAAAATTCAATCCCTGCGTTAACAACCGCCTGGCGCTTCAAAACGTCGGCGAAATATTCGAAAGGAATAGCAATATCCGTGAAAACAGTGATGTCAGGTTTCCACTTGATTTTAGTGCCTGTATCTTTGCCTTTGTAAGGCGTTTTTTCAATGCCGCCGATGTTCTCGCCTTTTTCGAAATGAAGGCTATAAACGAAGCCATCACGCTTGATTTTAACGTCCATGTATTCCGAAGCATACTGCGTGGAACAAAGGCCAAGGCCATTTAAACCGAGCGAATACTCGTAGTTTTCTTGGTTTTCGCTGCCGTATTTTCCTCCGGCGTAAAGCTCGCAAAAAAGGAGCTCCCAGTTGTATTTTTCTTCTTTTTTGTTGTAATCAACCGGGACGCCTCTTCCGTGGTCTTCGATTTCAATAGAGCCGTCTAAGAAATACGTTATATTTATTAAATTCCCGTAGCCTTCGCGGGCTTCATCAATTGAATTCGAAAGAATCTCAAAAACCGAATGTTCGCAGCCCTCAATGCCATCTGAGCCAAAGATAACCCCCGGGCGTTTTCTTACTCTGTCAGCGCCTTTTAAAGAAGAAATGCTTTCGTTGCCATAAATATTTTTCTTGCTCAAGAGTGTTTTCTCCTTTACCTTTTTTTATTATATTATATTCTCTAAAATTAAATCAGTCAAACGAAGATAATTGCCAAAAAACAAAATAAAAAATACCCCAAAGAGTTTTTAGCTCTTTGAGATATTAAATTTAAAGGCTATTGAGTGTAACCAGTAGAAGTAAATGTTGTGTTCTTATTTTTTTGTTCGCTTGTAAGGAGAGTACCGTTAAAATAGAAGTTTATGCCATCTGCTGCAACTCTTCTTGGAGCCTCTTTATTTGTACTTCCTAATAAAGTTGAACCTGATTTAACATTCAAATACATATTGCTGCCCTGAACTTTATCACTATTAATATTAAATGCCGGATGGTTATATCCTTGCAAAGAGTTAGTTCCTTCAGCAGTTATATAAATGTCCATTGGTCCGTTTCCTTCAAGCAATCCCAGAGAACACCAAGTGTATGCTTCGAGGCTTAAATCTTTGATTTTCACCTTAATGGTTTTCCTTTCTGTTGATGTATTTTCAAATACTACATCAGGATTTTTTGAACTACTGGTTCCTTTATAGCTTCCCGTTAAAACGTAAGTCCCAGTGAAAGAATTAAGGGTTGTAGAGGTTTGCGGGGTGTAATAGCCTTCAGGAGTTATTCTAATGCTTGGGGTTGAAGAACTAAGAGTAATTTGTTTTTCATTATATACTTCAAAGTAAAGGTTGCCGCCTTCATAAACAGCCTTATAAACTGAACCCGCATTAGATGTGAAACAATCAGCCATATCCGCCGTTGCACCAGTTGCAAACTTAACGTTCGTTGTATCTGTTGGGTCAGTTGAAGTTCTGACTCCAATCTTGCTGTTTGTGCTTAGCGATTCTGAACCACTGCTTAAAGCAAGAGTGTAACCATTAGAAAGGTAAACATCGCTACCACTGTTGGCACTGTTATCCGTTATAGTCATCGTACCAAGCATCGTAGTTACTCCACCACTGCAGTAAATTCCACCACCCTTAGACGAACTCTTATTTCCAGTCAAGGTACAATCTTTTATCACACTTGTTCCTGAACTAATAAGTATTGCTCCACCATCACCTTCAGATTCGTTGTTAAGAATAGCACAGTTAGTAATATCAGCCCGACCGTGAGTACAAATTGCTCCACCCCAATAATTTGAGCCGATAACCTTACTATTTTGAAGGGTAATTGTTTTTCCACCGCCATTTTTGCTGGCCCCATTAAGGACTAATGTACTTCCAGTATCATTACTATGGAATATACCGCCATCATAAGTGCTCGTAGGGGTAACGCTAGACTTATTACCATCAAAAGTTATTGAAGAACTTGGGTCGGTTGCATTAACCGTGAAGGTTACACCAGTGATTTTAAACATAGAAGCGGTTTTAAAAACACTGCTACGGCAAACCGTAATACTCTTTCCTGCCGGTACATTTACAGTTTCATCGGTTGAAGGAGCATATTGACTCCTTATATAAATCGTACCACCTGAGCTGATAGCCTGCACTGCTTCTGACAATTTAGTCAAGCCTGTATTTTTTGAACAGGAATCATCGCTATAAAATTTACTATCCTTGTAATAAAGATAGCTATAAGATTTAAAGAGATAAAGTCCACCATCTTTATAAACAACTTTATAGCTACTTGAATCCGCAGTAGGTGTAAAGCAACTTACCATATCATTAGTTGCTCCAGTTGCAAATTTAATGCTCGCTGTATCTGTTGGATCAGTTGAAGTTCTAATTCCAATATTGCTGTTTGTGCTTAGCGATTCTGAGCCGCTGCTTAAAGTAAGAATGTAGTTGCTAGCAAGGCAAACATCGCTACCAGTGCTGGCACTGTTATTCGTCATAGTCATCGTGCCAAGCATCGTAGTTGTTCCACCACTGCAGTAAATTCCACCACCAGTTTTAGCTTTATTGCCAGTCAAGGTGCAATCTTTTATTACACTTGCTCCGGCACTGATATACATTGCTCCTCCCGATCCTTCTACTTCGTTGTTAAGCATAGCGCAGTTAGTAACATTAAGTTGTCCGTGGTTGCAAATTGCTGCACCCCACCAGCCTGACCCAATACCCTTACTATTTTGAATGGTGATTGTTTTTCCGCCGCCATTTTTGTTATTACCATTCAGGGTAAATTTGCCTCCGGAAGTACCATTATGAAATACACCACCATCATAAGTGTTCGTAGGGGCTGCGTTAGCTTTATTACCATCAAAAGTTATTGACGAAGTTGGGTCAGTTGCATTAATCGTGAAACTTCCGGCGCTAATATAAAACATCGAATTATTCGTGAAGCTCTTATCACGAATAACCGTGATATTCTTGCCCGCGGGCACATCTACAGTCTCATCAACCGAAGAATAATACCTACTCAGCATGTGGATTGTTCCACTTGAAGTTAGTTTGCCCATAGTGCCTGAAAATTTATTAACAACAGCATCTGTTAGATCTTCATCACTGTAAAACATTCCATTTTTGTAATAAAGGTCTGTGTAAGTTTTAACTTCTGCCGTAAGATAGAGGCAATTGTCATCTTTCTTAGCCACATCATACGATGCACTATCCGAGAAGAAACAACCTTTCGTCCATGAATCTGTTACACCAGTTGCAAATTTAACGTCATTTCCTGAAGTTGGTTTATCTCCAGTTATTACACCGATGTAACTGCTTGAACTCAATTTGCTACCTGAGCTGTTGCTCAAAGCAACAGTGTTGCCGCTCTTCAAATACAGATTATTACTCGAACTGTCAACAGTGTTGTCTGATGCAGTTATCACTCCCAGCAGCGTGTTTGTTCCATTATCAATATATAACCCGCCGCCGTCCTTAGAAGCTGTGTTACTTTTTATGGTGCAACCCGATAGCGTGTTTGTCCCGCCACTAATGTAAGCCCCGCCACCATAACTAGCAGTATTTTCTGTTATGTTGCAATTCGACAGACTGTTTGTTCCATTATCAATGTAAACTCCTCCACCTCTAGAAACACCGCCAACATAAGCAAAGGATGTATTGTTTCTTACAGTGCAACTCGATAGCGTGTTAGTTCCATTGCCAATGTAAACTCCAGCACCAAAAGCAGCGCCTGAATAAGATGTAACTTTATTATCCGTTATGTTGCAACTTGAGAGTATATTTGTTCCATCATCAAAGCAAACTCCACCACCATGGGCACGAGAAGTAAAAGAAGAGTCATAGTAGGAAGTAGCTGTGTTACCTGAAATCGTGCAACTATAAAGTTTAGCACTACCTGAAACTACATATACTCCACCGCAATTACATCTTGAACTGTTATTTTTAATGTCACAACCTGTTATTTCAACTGCCGTGTCAGTTGCATTAGGACTATCGCTAGCCGTTACTAAAATACCACCGCTTTGTTTAGCGTCCTTACTGGAATTTTCATTTTTGTTATTTTCAATCACGCAATACGAAAGAATGTTGTTTGAACCTGCGCCTATTCTTATTGCTCCAGCACCCGGACTACTAATAACATTGTTAATGAATTTAATGTTCCTGTTGCTTGAGCTTGCGCCCCTTATCTTAATTGAACACTTTTCATAAAGCCAGAGGACTCCTCCGCCTACACCTGAAGTCGATTGATTATCACCATCAAATACAAGCGTCGACGATGTGTGAGGTGCTTCAATTTCAAAGCTACCATTAACATTAATCATTGACTCAGTCTTGAAACTACTGTCACGAACAATTGTAATTGTGCCCAAGTTAGGGGGAATAACTATTGTTTCTCCACTAGTTGAAGTATTGTAAGACGAAAGCATATGAATTTTTCCGCCTTTATTTAAACTTCCAATCGCATCCTTAAAAGTTGTTTTCACTGGTAAAGCAACACTACTATGATTTATATCGGTGTAGAATTTACCTTCGGACGCATTACTTTCTCTGTAGTAATAAAGATCACTGTAAGTTTTATCCATTGAATTTCCAATCAGAAGATTCGTTAATGCTCTAATAACTCTGTAAGTTCCGGGATCATGTTCGAAACAGTATTTAACTGCATCCATGCTGTCGGTAACACCCGTCGCAAATTCAACCGCTGTACTATCACTTGGGCTAACTTTAGTGGTTATGCCTACATGGCTTTCAGTGCTAAAGTTGCTTGCTATGGTAAATATTTTATTATCAATAATATAAACATTGCATTTCGAACCACTCGCAGTGTTATTTATAATAACCATTTTACCAGCAAACGTTATTTTACTGTCGTTAGTACCTTGGTTATTAACACAGAATCCACCACCTTCAACACCATCGCAGGTATTGTTTTCGATTGTGCAGTCAGTGTAAGTGTTCTTACCATTATAGTCATCTATCGCACCGCCAGAGCCATTATTTGCAGTAGCGTTATACCTCATAGTGCACTTTGTAACCGTATTTGTACCATCACAAAATGCAAGAGCACCACCATATTTAGCTTTATTGGATTCAAAATAACAGTTTGTTATGCTGTTTGTTCCATTTTCAGCACGTATTGCACCACCATTTGAATACAAAGCTTCATTCTCGGTAAAGTAGCAATCGCTGATATTATGCGTATTATTTGAATCATTTCCAATGAATATTGCTCCACCTTTGCATCCTGTGCCCGTGCTCGTAACCTTATTGCCTTTAAAGTTACAGTACTTTATTGTGCTGGTACCCTTGTCAAAGCAAATTGCACCACCAACACCGTTCGACCAGAAATTCTGAACTGTCAAATTTTTATTATTTGCATCAGTGCCTTGTAATGTTACATGATTGCTACTATATTCATTTACATTAAATAATCCACCTTCACTGCCACTTGAAGTCTTCGAGCCTCCATCAATTATGAGGTTAGAATTTGAATATGGCACGAATATCTTGAATGTGCAGCCACCATGAATATCAATCATAGAAGAATCACTATATACTGAAACATCACGAACTATTGCAATTCGGTAACCTCTAGGCACAGTTATTGTCTCATCAGAATGAGAATACTGGTTTTTGAAATAAATCTTTCCTTTGCTCATGTTGCTAAGCGAAGTGGATTTTCCATCTTTAACGTGGTTCACAGCATCTGAAAGTTTAGTCATACTTGTTTTATACAAATCTGAGCAATTTGAGTCAGAATAGAAATAGCCGCTTTTGTAATAAAGGTTCTCGTAAGCACGTTTAACGTAAAGGCCACTGTTTTCGTAAAATACATCACCTTCTGAATTATCTGACGTGAAGCATTCTTTCATTTCTTCGGTTGCGCTGGTTGCAAATTGAATACTCGTGCTTAAATCTGGTGTATTTGAAGTTAGTATACCAATATTACTGCTCGTGCTTAGCGATTCCGAATCACTGCTTAAAGCAATAGTCTTTGCGCCAACAATGTAAAGATTTTTTCCGTTGTTGCCGCTGCTATTTCCAGTTATATTCATAGTGCCAATCATAGTATTTGTTCCACCATTAATGTAAATTCCGCCGCCAAAATAAAGTTTTATTCCACCACTACCAGTACAGTCATTACCTGTCACATTACAACTATTAAATGTATTTGTTCCTCCCTTAATGTAAGCCCCGCCTCCATAAGAAGAGCCAGTAGCTATAGGAGAACCTGTAGCTTTAACAGAAACTGTATTGCTTATTATACTACAATTTGTGAACTTACTTGTTCCACCATTAATATAAATTCCGCCACCATAAGCAGTAGAAGAATACTCATTCTTATTATTCTGAATACTGATTGTTTTTCCTCCGCCAGATTTGTCAGCCCCGTTGAGTATAAATTTCGTTGAGCTTCCATTAATGTAGAACCCTCCACCATATTGAACTGAAGCAGCTAAATTATTACCATCAAAAGCTATTGATGAACTTGCGTAAGGCGCATTAACCGTGAAGGTTCCGCCGGTGATGTTAAACATCGAAGCGGTTGTAAAGCTGCTGTGGCGATAAACCGTTATGTCTTTACCCGCAGGCACATCTACAGTTTCATCAGCCGAAGAAACATACTGGCTCATCATGTAGATCTTGCATCCTGAGTTTGCACACTTCATGGTTTGCGAAAGTTTCGTCATGAAAGTATCCTTCGAACAAGAAGAATCACTATAAAATTTGCCCGAGCCGCTTTTTGTGCTGTAATAAAGGTTGTCGTATATAGGTTGCAAGTAAAAGTCACTGTCAATTCTCATTACAGTATAGCTTGCATTGTCGCTTTCAAAGCAGCCTTCCATAGTTTCGTCGCCTTTTTCAGCAAACTTAACTGGCGGGGTAGTTCTAGCACTTACACCAATTCGGCTATCAGTGCTTAATTTATTACCTAAGTCATCGCTTAAATTTATAGTTATATTATCAGTGTTATCGGTTAAAAACAGGTTATTAGCTACTCCATTAACCGTATTACCAGTTATATTCATTGAACCAAGAAGTGCAATTTTTCCAGAACTTATACTAATTCCTGTTCCATAAATAGTATCAGTACCTGTAGATTTATTACCAGTAACAGTACAATCTTCAAAGGCACAAGAATTTATGCTACTACAAATAACTCCTCCTTGCCGTTCTCCTACATTGTCAGATATTGTGCAATTTGAAACAGTAAAATTTTCACAAAAGATAAAATCAAGGCCACCAACTCCTAAAGTACCCGTATTACCTAATATTTCGCAATTAGAGATTATACCTGAAGCATTAATGCAGAGTATTCCACCATCAGTTGAAGCTGTATTTCTGGCTATTAAACAATTTGATATCTTATTGTTTTCTCCACTACAAAAAATTCCTCCACAAGAAGCCATATCAGCAGTTTCTGCTCCTTTGTTTTCTGTTATATCACAATTGTCAATTATTAGACCATTTAAACTAGCAATTCCTCCACCACACGTTACAACAGTATTTTTACTTAAATTACAATTTTTCAGGTTAACTGTGCTTTTATCATAGTTTGCTACACCAGCACCATTCCCACCTCTAAACATTACCATACCTCCAAGCGTAGTTCCGTCATATTCATCCGTACTCGTTTTACACTTAGTAAGAACATTTTTTGTAATTGTAATGTTTTTGCTGCCTTCTGCACCATTTAGCGTGAATTGAGTGTTGTCTCCGCTAACATTGAATGCACCACCATTGATTATTTCGGTTATTTCAACATTTTGGCCATCGAAGGTAAGTGAAGAATCTTTGTCAGGTGCGTTTATTGTGAAGTTTCCGCCGGTGATTTTGAACATTGAATCAATTGCGAAACTGCCATCTCGAACGACTTTGATATTCTTGCTCGCAGGCACAGTAGTAGTTTCATCTTCTTTCGAATCATAAGATGTTAGCATATGAATCGTGCCTTCGTTTCTCATCATGTTCACTGCGTCACTCAATTTAAAAATTTTCGTTGCAATTAAATGGTCTTTGTCCGCCCCTCTGAAGAATTTCTTTGTTTTATCGGTTGTATCTGCTTGATACCAAAGATTTTCAAAGTCATTCATTCCAAGCTGCAAATCAGTGCCATTCAGGATGACTTTATAGTTATCATCGTCAGAACTGAAGTATCCTTTAATGGTTTCATTTGCATTTGTAGCGAATGTAACAGGTGCGCCAAATCCAGGAGGCACCACAGTCGAAACGCTCACCGCGCTTCCGCTACCAAGACCTGAAACGTCAATCGTTAGGCCGTCTCCAATCAAAAAGTTGTTTTCATCAGTGCTATCTTTGGTCTTGTTACCAGTTATGCTCATTGCCCCGGATAACGCCAGTGTTCCGGCCGTGCCGTCGGCATTCTTAGTAAAGAAGATTCCTGCGCCGCCTTGAGCAGGTGCAATATTACCTGAAATCGTGCACCTTATCAAAGTTGTCGAGCCAGCCTTAGTGAGGTAGAATCCTCCGCCTCGGCTCGAAGCCTCATTATTGATTACCGAGCAGCCTTCAAATTTGTTCGTTCCACCATCAATGCGAACGCCGCCGCCCCATGAAGATTTTTGGTTATTGGAAATAGTGCATGAAGTAATTGTGTTTGTTCCGTCGCTGATGTAAAGTCCACCACCGCCAGCAGCATTATTTTTACTTATCGTGGTCCTCGAAATTGTTGATGTGCCATTTGCACCAGCTCCGATGTAAATTCCTGCGCCGTAACCATTTACAGCTGGTGTTGCGGTCGAATCTCCAGCGGTATTGCCAGTTACAGTGCAATCTTCAATAATGCTTATCGGGCTGCCACTATTGTCGCTGCCGCCACCGCTAAGGAAGATTCCTCCGCCATAAAGCTTAGCAGAGTTATTCGTTACTTGGCAATTTTTAATCGTTGATTTTATTGCATTTGAACCTGCGTAAATTCCGCCGCTCATGTTTCCTGTTGTTGAGTTGCCGTTTACTAAGCAGCTTTCCATAGTAAGTGTTCCAAAGTTTGAAACTCCGCCGGCAATTGATCCTCCGTCAGTCGGGGAAGCTTTGTTATTGCTTATATTACAGTTAGTCAAAGTCGCAGTTCCGTTATTTCGGATTGCTCCTCCGGCCGACGGGCCTTTAACAAAGCTGTTAACGAAGTTTATGGTCTTCGTGCCGTTATTATCCGCGCCGGTGAGAGTCAGCGAAGTGCCTTCTGTTCCAGCAACGTGGATAATTCCGCCGTAAGCATCCGTAACTGTTGTTTCAACATTCTGCCCATCGAAGGTTATTGAAGAAGTCGTGTCAGTTGCTTTAACTGTTAAGTTTCCGCCGTTAACTCTAATCATTGCGTCATTTGTGAAAGTGCTATGGCGAGAAACCGTAACATTCTTGCCGCTCGGAACTTCAACCGTTTCATCACTTGAAGCCGTGTAAACCGAAAGCATGTGGATATTTGTTGCAATCTTCACGGCCTCGGCCATTGTTTTGATGTTAGTGAGCTTCGTTTTTTCAGCGTCAAGATAGAATTTATTGTCGCTTTGGTAAAGCTCACTCGGCGCAACCGTGAGGTAAAGTTCCGTGCCTTGCTTGTAAATCACGTATCCCTTGTCCGAAGTGAAGTAATTCATCATTTCGTCTTCGGTTGCATTCGTTGCAAACTTCTGGTCAGTTCCCGAAGTTGGGTCACTACCGGTTGTCACGCCAATTTGGCTGCCGGCGCTTAGCTTGTTACCATTACTGTCGCTCAAAGCTGCGGTGTAACTACTGCTGTCCAAATACAAGTTACTATCCGAACTATTAGATCCATTTTTGGCCGTGTTTCCGGTTATATTCGTCGTGCCAAGCAATGTGGTGTTTTCACTAATGCAAACCCCGCCGCCATAAGCAGAAGAAGAAGAAATCGTGTTGCCTGTTATGCTGCAATTTGTTAGCGTATTTGTTCCACCCCAAATGCAAACCCCGCCGCCTCTAGCATTAAAAGAAGGTTCAGCCTTGTTTTCTGTTATGCTGCAGTTTGTTAGCGTGTTTGTTCCACTGCCTCCAATGTAAACCCCGCCGCCAAAAGCACCAGGAGAAGAAGAAGAAATCGTGTTGCCTGTTATGCTGCAATTTGTTAGCGTGTTTGTTCCTCTACCACTAATGTAAACCCCGCCGCCATAAGCAGAAAGAGAAGAAGAACTTTCAGCTTTGTTGTATGTTATGCTGCAGTTTTCTAGCGTGTTTGCTCCACTGTTATAAATGTGAACCCCGCCGCCATAAGCAGAAGAAGAAGAAATAATATTATTTTGAATAGTAATTGTTTTTCCTCCGCCGGACTTATCAGCGCCTTTAAAGTTAATGCTTCCACCATTAACATTGAACGCACCGCCTTCGTTAACTTTAGTTTCAATTTTGTTACCATCGAAGGTTATTGAAGAGCTTGCGTCAGTTGCGTTAATTTCGAAGGTTCCGCCGGTGATGCTAAACATCGAAGCATTATTGAAGGTTCTTTCACGAAGCACTGTAATATTCTTGCTCGCAGGCACAGTCGTGGTCTCGTCTGCTGCGCTTTCATAAGTCGTTAGCATGTGGATTTTGCCGCTCGCGCTCATGCTCTGCACCGCTTTGCTGAATTTGGTAATATCCGTTGCGGTTAAATTGTTCACGTCCGACCCTTCGAAGAACTTCTTCGTGTTAGCGTCGTTTTCATCGGCTTTGTACCAAAGTTCACTGTAAGTCGGCACCGCAAGGTAAAGCGCATTTTCATTGCTTGCAAATCTCACAACATAATCGCTAACGTCTGGGGTGAAGCAAGCTTTCATAGCTTCGGTAGCGCTCGAAGCAAACTTAACAGGTGAGCCTTCTTCAGGGCTTTTCGATGTTGCTACACCGATTTCACTGCCGTCGCTAAGTGTGCTATCGCTACTAGTTAAAGTAACCGTCGGATTAAAATATTCACTAATACGGAAATAAAGGTTATCGTCAGCGCCATTTCCATTCGTGTTACCTTTTATAGTAACTTTACCCAGCAACAACAAATTATCTTCTGTGTTGTCACAATAAATTCCGCCACCAAGCGACGCTTTGTTGCCAGTTATAGTGCAATTTTTCAGTGTAGCAGTGTCTTGATCACCAACATAGTAGTATATTCCACCACCATTGTTTCCCTCAGACTCACAGCCAGTTATTGCGCAGTTTGAAATACTGGATGAACCACTGCTAATGAGCACTCCGCCGCCTTTACAAGATGAAACTTTACTATCTTTGATGGTAATTGTTTTTCCGTCGCCGGTTGATTTATCTGCACCGTTTAAAACAAAGGTAGATGTTCCATAGACATCAAACACACCGCCATCAGCCCCTACACTGCCTGCGTTGCTCTTGTTACCGTCAAAAGTAATGGAAGAAGACGGATCAGCTGCATTAACCGTGAAAGTTACACCTCCAATACCAAACATTGAATTTCGTGAATAACTCTCATCATTATCATTTTCACGAATAACATTAACATTCTTGTTTCCGGGGAGAGTTATAGTTTCACTGATTGAAGGATTATAAATGGTTTGCATGTGAATTGTGCCATTGTCATTTAATGACGCAACAGCATCCACAAAATGAGCAAGGCCGGTATCTTGCAGAACTCCGCTTTTATCCTTATAAAAGAAACTCTTGTAATCATATCCTGTTACAGTAGAAACATTACTTACAACTCTGTACCACAAGTCATCATATTCAGACGATGAAACCAGATACAATCCTTTGTAGTTACTACTGTTTTCAATTTGGGCTTTATATCCTCCGATATCAGAATGGAAAAAATCTGCCGAAGAAGCTTTATGAATATCGTCAGAAATCAAAGCTTTTAAATCGCCATTTTTAGCAGGTTCAGGATTTACATTTACAAAAATATTACTTCCTTCTGAAATTTTAGAAGTATCAATCGAAATGTTGCTTCCATCACCGGAAAGATATAAGTTGTCATTTGCGTTTATACCATTGTTACTGTCAGGGTCAACGAAATAACATGAGTTATTTTTGATAATGGTCTTACCGCTAAGTGCGAAAGCATTATCACCTGCTTCAACGCAAACTCCGGCTCCTGAACGAATGCAATAAGAAGACTGGTTGCTCTCCACCGTACAGTCTTTCATACTTCCGCTTGAAGTGCTGTCAATATAAACCGCACCACCAGTAGCACGAATGTTATTCTTTTTATATACATCTACCGCATTGCCTGTGAATGTGCATTGAGTCATATTCACAGTTGAACCCTTAACACAAACGGCACCACCATATGCAGGAGCAACACCTGTCCACGCATATGTGCTAGACATAACTTCTTTCAATTTCAAATTTCTTGCCGTATTGTTGGTAAACGAGCAATTTTCTAAACTTATATCTGATTTAACCGCACCATTGTTGGTGGCATAGATAGCCCCTCCGAAAGCTTCCCCAGTGTTTGTAGAGCGGTTGCCTTCGAATCTAATATTTTTGGCATCTACTTGGCCACCCAGCGCATAAATAGCGCCACCACCATATAAAACGTTAGAATCACTCGAATCAATAGACAAAGAACAATAGTTTTCATTAATAGTGAATATACCACCATTATTTCCTTCGCTCGTGATGCTCGTTGTCTCAGAATTATTCAAAGTAAGCTTTGCGCCATTTGAAACTTTAAAAGCTCCCGCACTGCCTTTAACCTCGTTACCGTTTATTGCTAAACATGGTTTTGTGCCCGCAAGCTCAATTTTGAAATCAGTAGAAACATCAAACAAAGGGCCATCCGTAAAGGCAGCTTTAATTGTTTCAACGCCTGCACTTGTAGTAGTTTTAGACACATACCTTTGAATCGTAATTGTCTTGGTATTAACAGAAACGCTTTCGCCCTTCCCCGGAACATATGTGCTAAGCATATAGATGTTTCCGCCGTTTTTAATAGCGTTAACCGCTTGAGCCATTGTAGTAAAGTCTGTCGACGAATCTTTATCTACCTCGCCATCAGTGCAAGATCTATAAAAATTTCCTTTACCAGTGCTTGTGTCAACCCAGTAGTAAAGATTCTTGTATGAAATTTCTACCGAGCCACTGCCAAACATGTATATAACACTACAGAGCGCTGCATAGACAACTGATAAACAACACACAGCTATCAACAGCACCATACCCATGCTCATAGTATTTCGTTTTTTTTGCCGAATAAATCTTTTCATCATTAGGCATAACTTCCTTCGCTAAAAACTCTTTTTTATTATTCACCCTCTTGACCATCTAAAATATATCTGTAAGCATTTTCATTATCAACAACTACAAACCAAGCTATTTCCTGGCCGCCTTCAGCTTCAGAAAACAAAATTGGTTTATCAAGGCAATCTCTTATGTTAATAAGATCAACAAAATCGTCAACATCTATAAAGCTAAGCGATGATATATCCTTAATCTCGTCAACATTAGAAATCACTCTTCCGTAGTGGCCTAATATATCTGCTTTTCTTTTTTCATAAATTGATTGTTCGCTTTTTACCTTTATATAGTGTTTGAGCAAAATTAATATCATTCTCACAGCATACGCAGCAAAAGCAAGCCCAATAATGAAGAAAATAGCGTTCCACACTTTGTTAGGCGATATTTCAATTTTTTCTTTTTTCTCGTCTATTTCTTTGTAAACTACATCAATAGCCACAGTTCTATCTGTTAAAGGAACTGAAAGTTCAAGCGAGCTTGTGTCATTTATTGGCGATGAAAAACCTCCGCCATTTGCAGTCAGCTCAATTTTCATAGAAAGATTAAGCATACTGTTATTTCCTGAAAGCGAATATTTGTTCGTGAAATTTTCAATTATCTTATTGTATTCACCATAATCAAGGTCAATCGATTCCGCCAAAGCAATTTCTCTTCCGCTAACGCTCTTTGTCTTATCATTTAGCAAATATTTTTCTTTTTCATAAATTGTTTTTCCGTCAGCGCCACCGTCTTTAACGGCTGCCGAGGCCAAGATGTAATATTTGCAGGTGTAATCCATATCTTTGTCGCCTTTGAAGCGGTAATTGTAATCAATATTAATATGGTCAATAAGACTTGCAATATACTTTCTTCCTTTTCCTAAATAAGGAGCATTAAAATCGTCGTTAGATTTTAGATAAACTTTGTAGTCTATGTTACCTTCTTCGCTGTAACTGAGCTTTTGCTCAATTTTAAACACCGAACCTAAATAAAGAAAGAAAATAGCCAGTGCAACTGAGCATATAGCTAAAACAACATTTAACTTTTTTATCTTTTTCAAATCAAGTTCACTCCCTTATTAAAAATTTGATTGTTCTCTAAGCCATATAGTAGGTAGCCCAATTTTAGGTATCTTGAAATTAGTGACTCCAACAACATCATCCACGGAAGTTAAAAAACCATCCTCGGAATCATTAAAGTCACCTTTAGTTCTAAAACTAAGCTTACCTTTCTCGTTTTCAGTTAATTTAGTAATTCTGTGGACCAAAATTAAACCCGAATTTTTGAAAACGAGTATCTGCCCAACTTGAAGCTTCTCAGCCTCTTCTTTACTGAGCTTTTTAACGATTATTCCATCGCCCTTTTCAATAGTAGGAGTCATTGAGCCTGAGCCAACAACAACAAGATGATATTTAAAGAACCCACTAATGAGCGCAACAAAGCATACCATGAGCAAAGCTATGATATATTTCAAAACCGTTAAAGCAATTTTCAATTTTCTGTTGTTGAATTTAACAGTGTCATGCCTGTAAGAAAGATAAAAATAATAGAAAAATATCACAGGAACAACAATGTTAAAAATAGTTTGCAGATATTCCCCGACGTTTGGAATTATCGGCACAAAATAAACCGGAAGTTCAAAAATGAACCTGTAAAAAATTGCCGGTTTATAGCTGACTTTAACAGCTACGTATGTTAGCGCCACGTTTTTAACAGCACTTGGCACAACATAAAATCCTATTAAATTAATCATACTGCTGATGTTATTAAAGTCGCTGCTGTAAATATTATCGGAAACGTCGCAAAGCGTCAGCACGACAACGAGAAGAATCATGACGGCTTTATCTTTTTTGCAGTTGTTAACAACTAAATACCTGAAAAGCTCCACAACAATAATGTAAAGCGCAGTCCCCAGAATATTATTAAACATGCCGCCGAATGAAAGATCATTACTGTTTAAATAGAACCCCGTGATAAGCCCAAGCAAATAAGTCACGATGTAATAAAGCGTCCCAATAATTGTGATCGTGTATATTGCATCGCTCAAATAGCGTTTGTTCTCAGGCACGGCCCCCAAGTAAACACACAGCACTGCAAAAATTACTCCGACAATACCTGTCAAAAAACTTTTCGAGACAATGTCCCTTATAAAGCTATCAACAAAAAGCATGCAGGCTAAAAATAACTCAGCTGAAATTAAAATCACTCTATGTCTGTTCAATTTATTTACCTTACACATTTTTCAAAATTTCTCTTTCAGTTGATTTCTAAATAACCAAGTTTCCAATCCGTTATATACATCACCGAAAATTTTAATCATACATCATTTCAAAATCAAAACTCGGCACCTAACATAAGAGTTTATTAAAATGAAACGAGCCTAAATGCAAATCAAGAGAATCTCAAAAATAATTTCTGGATTAAATAAGACTAGTTACTAAAAACACTTAATATAAACGCCGAGCTTAAATTCTGTTTATTTTGAATAACTTAGGTTAAAGGGGTGGCAACCTTCCGGTTGCCATGTAATTTTCATGAGTAAATTATGGGATATCTTTTTTAAAACTTTTTATAAATAAATCTTTTTAAATTCTATCGCTAACTAATTAGCTAATTACAGCCTCCCATTGTGGAACAACTGAGAAATTGAACGTGGTGCTTCCGTGAATATTATTTTTGGTTTTATCATAATTTTTAAATCCTATTCTTAAATACCATGTGGTAGTTCCACCATTAGCTTTCAAATAGTTAGCTGAGCCAGTAGCCTGCACTGCACTTGCAGTGCTTACAGCCAATTGTGTTTTACATGGTTCTACAAAATTATCAGTACTACAATCAGTATAGATAACTCTTTCTATGTTATCAGCAGAAGCTTTGCCCGAAGCTGTATCTATACCATCAATAGCGATTGTAGGAAGAGTTTTAAGTTTCATATCATTGGTTGATTCATTGATTATGTCTAACTTATAAACAATGAATGAACCGTAGTCATTAAGTTTTGCACCTGTAATTGTAACTCTATCTTTTGCTTTATTCTTTCCGTCTAGTAAAAGTGTTCCCGGCTCTGCTAGAGCTTTAGTCAAATCAGCACTAAGTTCATCACCAATAATCAAGCCTGTTTTACTTTCGGCACGACCATTGAAAATACCACCACTAATTGTTCCGCCTGTTCCGATATATTCCTCATTAGTTGAACCTATACCCCATGGTTGACAGCCCTTAGTATTTGCCGCAAACTCGCCACTGTCATCAGATTCTCCACTGCTACCTAAAAAGCGAACATAACCAGCATTTACTGAAGCATTTTTACCATCAATGTTAAGTGTTGAAGAAAGTGCTGCATACGCTATTGAGAGCACCCCTAAACCTGCTACTAAACCTACCGCCCATGTGAGTTTTTTACTTTCCTTATTCATAAAAAATTGCCACCTTTCAATTTATTTTTTATTTTGATTTATTCTTTGTAGAGTATAATATCTAAAATCATTGAATAAGTCAATAGTTTTTTGTAGTTTTTTTAGATATTTTAAAAATTTTAGCAAATTTTAAAACTTTTATTACCTTTTTGGCCACTGATCTAAATTTTATTTAAATTATATAAAACTATTTTTTATAACTCGCAATTTATATATTCATCGGCATAAACGCCCCTTGTGAAATATTATTCTCAAAAAAATATTGATTTATGTGTTCAAAAAAGGTATAATTAAAATTAAAATTTCATTAAGATAAAAAGGATGAAAATTTTATGCAACAATCAGAAAAAAGAATCATTTCAACAGCTTTATCTTCGATTATTCTTGTGGCGAACACCTCGCCCGCATGGGCAATATCTTCTTTTTTAAACTCTGAAAGCTCCCAAAGTAGCAGCAGCAGCGACGATGAGCTTCCTCCGCCCACAACCTTTTATGGTTGCCCCGAGTCGTTTAATAACGCCTCACCGCTTTCAAACTATCCTTATTCATTCGTGGGCACGGAAATGGACGATAAAAAAGGGGAGTGTTCTTCGCAAGAAACAAGCGAAGATTCCTCGGCTTCGAGGCAATCGCTCCAAACCCAACCAGATAAAACTCAGTCGGTTCAAAGCCAACCAACCGAAATTCCATCAACTCCAAGCCCGTCATTTGAAATTCTTTATGATCCAAACCTAGCAATCGAAAGCCAACTGCTTCAAAGTCAACCGCCGAGATATAACTTTATTTACTTGAAATTTCCTTTCAAGAGAGATTTAGGCCTAAAATTTGAATTAACCGATGAAGAATTATACGCCCATTTGGCGCAAAACTCTTACTTCGGGTCTAACTCCGAAAGTATTAACACCGAATTAAGTATTAATAGCTTAAACTTTCCAGTCCCCCGTTTGGTGCGAATTTCACCGCCTTCAAGGCAGGAATTCAAAGCGCCTGCAGAGCGTTTCAAACCTGTTAAGACCCAGGAAAGCACTTCCCGCAAAACACCCACTTTTAACACCGGCATAAAGCGCTTAAACCCTAACTCGTTTCCTGTTAGAATAGTAGAAGATCATCCAAAAGTTGAAGAAAAAATTAATTTCGACCAAGCATTTGATTACATTTCAAATTACATCTTTGAAAAATCACTTCCTATGCTCAATGATATACGGTCTGGCCAAAATCTTGTTCATTTGAAAAATTTATTCATAAACACCAGAAGTCAAAATTATTTATACCCAGTGAGAATCGCTTGCACAAAATGTATTGATAATTCAAATCTCATTGAAAACCAAAAATACGCTCTCAAAAAATTCTTGAATTTATGTGGGACACTTGAAAACACCCCTGAAAATGTTTGCATTCTTGTTTTAATTTATGCTCAAATTTTGAAAATTGCAGACAATACTTTAGATAAATTACTTCCAAAATACATTGGAGCATTTTCAATCGAACTTTCGGAAAAGCTTAGAAAAATAAATACCCTGAAAGTAAAAAACCCAAAATTATTTTCCTCCCTATCAGAGGATTTAAAACGAATTAACAACAACCCAGCAGTTTATGTTTTTCTTTTCCGCTCGATAGTACAAAATATTTTAAAAGACTCAAAAGGCATAGAATCAATTTATGATGAAATAAAATTAGATATATATTCAAACCTAATCCCCGAAATCAAGCAAGACAGTTTAGCGCAAAAATAAAATTAACCCCGTGAGGAAGTTTAATCTCACGGGGCATTTTTTATGTAAATTTTTCGATTACTGATTTTCAAGTTTATAAAATGTTCCTACTTCATTTTGAGAAGGAAGATAATTTATCGTGAAGCTTTTGCCTACACTATTAGGTATATCATAAAGAAACAAACCATATATTTTATTTTCCAATGAAAATTTCGCTCTAGCTTGGCGCGTTTTATCATTGAAAATAAAATTGGCCATTTCGTTTAACGTTTCTTCAGGGAACTGGACATTTTTGATTTTATAATCACCATTTGGATTTGTTAAAACTTTTTTTATGTCGGCTACTATATCATCAATGATTTTTCTGCAACAATCCATGCTCAAATTGTTAAACTCAATAATATTTAGCCTCTGGGCTCCGCCGCCAGTTGCTCCTCCTTGGCCAAAGTTTTCAATCAGCTGCTGTTTTGTTTCATTCGTCGTTATTATAAACAATGTTTTGCTGCAATCTACTTTTTCGCCGCCCACCATATAATACCCATTCGCTGCTATAGACTTAATGATTTCATCGGCACTTTTGTCTTGATATTCCATCATTGAGTCAGGAGGAGTGCAGGTTGCTTTCATTTTTTCAAATTCATCTATTATTACAACCGATTCCTTCCACCTCAGAATATGGCTTAAAAGCGGAGAAGCCACTCTTATATCGTAACTCCCAGCGTAATCACTATGTTCCTTCCCTTTTATCGCATTGGCCAAGTATTTTTTGATGGATTTAACACTGTTTAAATTTTCTACTTTATTTGTAAACTTAAAAATTTGTTCGCCAAGCGGTTGTTCTCTATTTATTTGGCCGCTATCTATGAAAATGCATGTTTTATCGGAATGTTTCAAAAGCGCATCTGCAATTGACTTTGCCATGGTTGTCTTTCCGACGCCCGAGCCACCTATCATGTAGACGATGTTGCCTCGTTTGTCTCCAGGCTTTTTTTCACCTGAAATTTCAGAATAAATATTCTCTATGCATCCTGCCAAAGCATTCAAACACTGCGATTTTGCTTCTTCTTGGCCATAAATTTTCATCAAAGACTTGCCTTCGGATATATCTTTAATTTTCTTTGCAGCCTGCTTTTTAGGCCTGAAACCTTTGCAGTTTTCCGTTTCTTTATTATAGTCGTATATGCCTTTGCAATCTGTGAAAATTTTAAAAATTTTTCGCCCACCATTAACTAAAATCTGCAATCCTCTTGCAATAACCCCGCCTGTGGTAAACATGGCTACTGAGCTTGCGGCCTCTGCCCTCTGGCAGCCAAAGCCGTTAATCAAGAGTGCAAAGCTCAATATCAAGGCCCATATTTTTCTAGACTTCATGTTTACTTTTCTCTCCTTCAAAACATCTCGGTATTTCACATTTTTTAATAATGCCTATCATATCACACAATTATCAAAAAATATCCACCAAAATTAAAAATTTTCAAAGCTTATTTTCTCAAAATAATTGCTTTATAGCATCGCATAACAACCAAAAAGCCCTCAGAAAAACTGAGAGCTCAATTTAATATGGTACGCCCGGAGGGATTCGAACCCCCGACCTTTTGGTTCGTAGCCAAACACTCTATCCAGCTGAGCTACGGGCGCAAAACTTAACTATTTAGAGTTTATCACATTTTGACTCATAAAGTCAAGTCCAAATGCAAAATTAATTAATATTTTTTCAAAATTCACGTTAAAACCTAAAAACGGGAATTAGGAACTTGACCAAATTGTTAATTAATGATATAATAGTGGAGGTTTTTTGAAACCAATCCTTACCTCACTGCCGATTGTGCGTGAGGGCTTAAGTCCAAAAGGAGGTGCTATAAGATGAGCGAAATTAAAAATCTTTACGAGTTTGTTTTAGTTGTTTCAGTTAAAGTTGGAGAAAATCCTGAAGAACTCATCGGAAAATTCCAGTCTTTAATCGAATCTAAAGCTGAACTTACAAATGTAAACAAATGGGGAAGAAAAAAACTTGCTTACCCTATTCGTAAAGAGCCTGAAGGAGAATACGTTGTTTTCGATTTCAAAAGTACTTCGGAATTCCCGAAAGAACTCGACCGTATTTGCCAGATTACAGAAGGCGTTTTAAGATCAATGATCGTAAAAAAATCATAGTAGGAGGATGTGAAAAGAGATGTTAAATGTTGCAGTCTTAATGGGAAGATTAGTAGCAGATCCAGAGCTCAAACACACTCCGAGCGACATAGCAGTTACGCGCTTCACAATTGCAGTTAACAGAAACTACGGCAAAACCGCCGAAGAAAGAAAAACAGATTTCATTGATGTTGTTGCATGGCGTGGAACAGCTGAATTCATTTGCAAATACTTCAAAAAAGGTCAATTGATAGCTGTTGATGGTTCAATTCAAACCGGAAGCTACCAAGACAAAGACGGTATAAAACGTAAAACGTTTGAAATCGTTGCTAATAATGTAAATTTTGCAGAATCTAAAAGAGATTCATCGCAGTCTTCTTATGACAGTGTTGGCTCTTCTGATAACGAAACTAAAAAAGAAGCAGATTTTTCTGAATTTAGCAGCGGAAGCAACGATGATTTCCAAACAATTGAATCAGACGAAGATCTTCCGTTTTAATTATCAAAAAGTTTAATTTACATTTGCAAAGCCTTCGTTCGGGGTATGCAATAAAAAAGGGGTGAAAATTTTGGTAGAAAAAACTGAAAAAACAGAAAGACGCGAACCAAGAAATCGCAGAATGAGAAAAAAAGTTTGCAGCTTTTGCGTTGACAAAAATTGCACAGGTATTGATTACAAAGAATACGGCAAATTAAGACGTTACATTTCTGAAAGAGCAAAGATACTCCCCCGCCGCATTACGGGAACTTGCGCAGAACATCAACGTCAGCTCACAAGAGCTATTAAACGTGCTCGTTATCTCGCATTATTACCATATACACACGATTAATAAAATACCCTCTCAACCAAACTGAGAGGGTAAATTTTTCTTTAAAAAGGAGAAATAATAAACGTGAAAGAAATAATATTAACCGGCGACAGACCAACCGGAAAACTTCATTTAGGCCATTACATTGGATCGCTCAAAAACCGCGTAGAACTCCAAGATAAATATAACCAATATATAATGATAGCCGACGTTCAAGCGTTAACTGACAATGCAGAAAATCCAAAAAAAGTAAGGGATAACGTTAAAGAATTGCTGCTCGATTATCTTTCAGTCGGTATAGACCCACTAAAAACAACCATATGCATTCAGTCGATGATTCCTGCAATAGCTGAGTTAACCATTTTTTATTTGAATTTAGTGACTGTTGCAAGGCTAGAACGCAACCCAACCGTAAAAAATGAATTGAAACAGAAAAATTTCAGCGGAGGAATTCCGGCAGGATTCTTAACCTACCCTGTGAGCCAAGCCGCAGACATAACAGCCTTCGGGGCACATTATGTTCCAGCCGGAGAAGACCAATCGCCAATGATAGAACAAACATGCGAAATCGTAAGAAAATTCAATTCAATTTACGGCGAAACTTTAACGGAGCCAAAAATAATACTTTCGAAAACTCCAAGACTCGTGGGAACAGACGGTAAAAATAAAATGAGTAAATCGCTCGGGAACACCATTTATCTTTCCGACGATGAAAACGAAATCGAAAGAAAAGTAATGACAATGTTCACAGACCCGAATCACTTAAGAGTAAGTGACCCCGGAAACACCAAAAACAACCCTGTGTTCGCCTATCTCGATGCTTTTGGAAGAGACAAAGAAAAAATAGCAGCTATGAAAGCTCACTATGAAAAAGGTGGTTTAGGAGACGTAGCTGTAAAAAGATATTTAAATGAAGTACTACAAGAAATGTTAAAGCCTATTAGAGAAAAAAGAAAAAATTTAGAAAACAATATGGATTATATATATAAAGTCGCCTGTGAAGGAACCGAAAAAGCGAGGAAAGTAACAAGTCAAACACTTGAAAAAGTAAAAAAACAAATGCAAATAGATTATGAAGAAATACAAAAAGCAGCACCATAAGGTGCTGCTAAAAAAGAAAAAATATAAAAATAAGAATAGAATAAAAGGAATAACAAAATAGAAAAAAGGGGGATAAAGGAAAGTATCCTAAAAACTGAATAAAAAGATAAGCAAGGTAAAGAAGTAAGAAATAAAGGACAAACCCTCGACCAATTAGTACTGACAAGCTAAACATATTACTACGCTTAAACGACCAGCCTATCAACCTTGTAGTCTACAAGGGGTCTAACCTTAGCCGAAGCTAAGAGGGATATCTAATCTAGGAGACGGCTTCACGCTTAGATGCTTTCAGCGTTTATCCGAACCGCACATAGCTGCCCAGCGATGCCACTGGCATGACAACTGGTACACCAGAGGTGCGTCCATCCCGGTCCTCTCGTACTAGGGACAGAGCTCCGCAAATATCCTACGCCCACGGCAGATAGGGACCGAACTGTCTTACGACGTTCTGAACCCAGCTCGCGTACCACTTTAATCGGCGAACAGCCGAACCCTTGGGACCTAATACAGCCCCAGGATGTGATGAGCCGACATCGAGGTGCCAAACCTCCCCGTCGATG